>OGUN01002132.1_pt1 | contig 12348 bp, 8 predicted proteins | sample 1553621 | NCBI WGS metagenome assembly OGUN01 (sample SAMEA2580300, study PRJEB22360) | human gut metagenome | biome: human gut; feature: human-associated habitat; material: faeces | place: Denmark | collected 2008/2010
TATTAATAATTAGATGTTTAACAATAGAATTTTAACTTTTGTCATCTACTAAAAAAAAAAGTGGTATATGATTTATGTAGTATTTATCGTTTTTGCTGTAATCGTAATTTTTATCATTAATATTAATAATACGAAGAGTAAGGAAGATGCGAATAAGCAATATTTTAGTGAGTCGATAAAGTCATATGAAAATTTTAATCCAACTTATATAAAATATGGGTTAGATAGTGAGTATATTTTTGCAATTGATGAGCATGCTAAGATGTTATTATATCATAGGGTAAATACAGAACCTGTTTTTTTAAGATATGAAGATATAATTGATGCCGAGTTATTAGTTGAAGGGAAGGTTGTATCTAAATTGTCGTCTGTTGGTATTGGGAGTGCAATAGGAAGTTTTGGAGTGGAATATGGAATAGGTGCAATCAAAGATAAGGCAAAAATAGATGCTCTAGGAGTTAATATACTTGTGAATAATATTACTATGCCTCGTCTATTAGTGGTGTGTTATTCTGGGTATACAATTTCTAGTAGCGGAATTACTGCCATTACATTTAATCAAGTACTTGATGATGCAAATTGCATATTGGACCGTTTGAAGATTATAGTTGCTCGACACCAAATTTACCAACAAAAGGAGTTAAGTCCAGAGTTCAGATCATCGACTGTAGATCAAATATTAAAATTAGTGCAATTGAAAGAATTAAAAGTAATAACAGAAGAGGAATTCCAAGTCGAGAAGCGAAAGGTGTTGAAAAATAGTTAACAAAGATAGATGTCTGCAAAAAAATAAAACCTTCGGGATTTACCCCGAAGGTTTTATTTTAAAAAGCAGGTAACCGAACTATTAGTGACGCCTCATTGTTGGAATTGGATTCAGTGACTATGAAGAATTTGGGATAGAGAATCCAAAGTATGCGGTTACCTGCTGAGACTTGTTTTATTTGGTCAATAGCGACGGACTGTATAGATAACGTTTGATACTGCGTTTTGGTGTTTTTTCGAACTCGGTCGGATAAATTGCCAGCTCCGAGACGCGTTCGTACGCCGCCAGCAGCGTATTCAGCTCCGTGAGGTTGTTCTGCATGATCTGCGGCAGGTCGTTCTTGTCCACGCCTTCCAGCTCGGCCTGCTCGTAATCGGGGACGACCAGCGCCTTGAGCTTTCCGTTTTCGGTTTCCAGTATGAGCGACTCCAGCACGAGATACATGTTGTTGAGCTTGTCCTCGATCTCCTCCGGGTAGATGTTCTGTCCGCTGCCGGAGAGGATCATCGTCTTCGAACGGCCCCGGATGTAGAGCGTGCCGTCGGGGTCCATCGTGGCCATGTCGCCCGTATGCAGCCACCCGTCGGGTTCGAGGACCTTTTCGGTGTCCTTTTCGTTCTTGTAATATCCCTTCATCACATGTTCGCCGCGGACGATGATTTCGCCCGCTTCGTGCTGCGGGTCGGGCGAGTCGATCTTCACTTCGAGCTGTTCGTGCAGGTAGCGCCCGCACGATCCGGCCTTGAACTCGTTGTCGGGCGTGAAGCTGATGAGCGGCGCGCACTCGGTCATGCCGTAGCCGATGGTGATCGGGAACTTGATCTTCATCAGGAACGCTTCGGTCTCCTGATTCATCGGTGCGCCGCCGACGATGAATATGTCTACGTTGTTGCCGAAGGCCTCCAGCAGTTTTTTGCGGATCACCGAGTAGATGGCCGTGTTGAGCAGCGGAATCTTCACGGCGATCGACATGGGGCCTTTTTCGAGCATCGGCATCACCTGCTTGCGGTAGACCTTTTCGAGAATCATCGGCACGCAGCAGATGACCGTCGGTCTTACGACGCCCATGGCTTCGAGCAGAATCTTGGGCGACGGAATCTTGCCCAGCAGGGTGATGTGTCCGCCCACGGCCAGCGGCGAAAGGAAGTCGAACGCGCAGCCGTAGGCGTGCGCCAGCGGCAGGAACGACAGCGTGCGCCCGCCTTTGCGGAAATAGAAGGTGCCGGTCTGGGTGTTGATCATCCGCTGGGCGAAAATCACGTTGCCCGTCAGGTTGTTCACCGTGAGCATGACGCCCTTCGAGTATCCCGTGGTTCCCGACGTGTAATTGAGCAGGATCACCTGATCGTTGGGAATTTCGGGGTATTTGATGTCGTTTATGCTGAATCCGCGCGGATATTTCGAGCGGTAATTCTTCAGGATGTCGCGCTGGAACTTGGTGAGCGCCTTGCCGTCGCGTTCGTAAATGGTATGGAAGTCGGTCAGCGAAAAGACGGCTTCGATCTGCCGGATCTGCTCCTCTTCGATATTGTCCCAGAAGTTGTCGCCCAAGAAGAGCATGCGGCTCTCCGAGTGGTTGATGATGTGGATGATGTCGGCGGGGGTGAAATCCTGCAGGATCGGGACGATGACCGCTCCGTATGTGATCGTGGCTATGTAGGTGATGCACCAGCGGGGATTGTTGCGGCCTATGAGGGCGATTTTGTCGCCCTGCCTGATGCCGGCCTTTTTGAAGAGGAGGTGCAGCTTGGCGACCTCCTTGGCCATCTCGTAATACGAAAAAGTTTCGCCCTTGAAATAATCGGTCAGGGCGGGCATTTCACGATTGTCGCGGAAACTGGTTTCGTATATTTTGATCAGATTCTCCTGTAACATGGTCGCGTCCTAATTGCTGAGCAAAGATAGGCGAAAAAAACGATTTTACCGCCAAATCGCGGTATTTTTTATCCTATATTGCCTATGTTTTGAACCGTAAGCCCTGCCGCAGAGCTTTTTGAGCCGTTTTTATTCCTCTTTCTTTTCCGGCTTGGGGGGCTGCTGTTTCACGTGGCGGGGTTTCCAGATGTAGATTTTCGATTCCGTGCCGGCCTTGAGCCTTTCGATATTTTTGCGGTGCGTGTAGATCAGCAGCACGGCGATGATGAACGAGAACACGACGAACGGAACCAGATGGTTCACTTTCGGCGAAATGAGCGTGAAAATGGGGAAGCTGCACCCTGCGACCATCGAGGCCAGCGATACGTAGTGCGTAATCATCAACACGAGGAACCAGACGCCGAAGCAGAGCAGCACCAGCGGGGCGTTTACGCCCATGATGGCGCCGACGAGCGTCGCCACGCCCTTGCCGCCGCGGAATCCGGCGAAGATCGGGAAGATATGCCCCAGAACGGCGGCGAATACGGCGATGAAGCGCAGGATGTAGAACCACGTTTCGTTTGCGCCGTCGGCGAAAACGCTGTCGTATTTCATCAGGTCGATGATCGTCACGGCGACGAATCCCTTCAGCACGTCCAGTCCGAAAACGGGCAGGGCCGCGCGCTTGCCCAGCACGCGCAGCATGTTGGTCGTGCCGGCGTTTTTGCTGCCGTGTTCGCGGATGTCGATGCCGTAATATTTTTTGCCGATCCACACGGCACTCGGAATCGAACCCAGCAGATAGGCGATGATAATCAGGGTCGTGGCGGTGTAATATGTCAGAATCATAGTGACTTTTCCGGGGTTTGTATAATGCAAATATAATAAAAAAATCGTATTTGCAGCTTCCGGATGAAAAATCCGGCGCAGGGACGTCGGGTTTTCGGAGAATTGCGTTATCTTTGCCTAAAAATATACCTTTATGAATACAAAGGCTTTGCTGGAGCCGATGGGGTCGTGGGCGTGGTGGCGCTCGTGGTTCCTGATTTTTCTCGGCTGTTCGATCATGGGCGCGGGTTTCGTGCTGTTCGTCAATCCCTACAATTTCGTGCCGGGAGGTGTCTACGGTATGGGTATCGTACTCCACAACATTTTCCCGTCGATTCAGGTCGGTACGTTCGGCTATATGTTCGACGTGCCGCTGATGCTCACCGCGATGCTGGTTTTCGGCGGGCAGTTCGGTACGCGCACGGTGCTGGCTGCGCTCTATACGCCCGGTTTCATGAACGTGCTGACGCGGCTGGTCTATCCCGACGCCGCGGCCGTCGAGAGTCTCGATCCGGCGTTGTTGCTGGGCGGCCGGCTCGACCTGTCGAACGACCTGCTGCTGACGTGTATCATCGGCGCCGTGGTCATCGGTATCGGGCAGGGCGTCGTCGTGCGCCAGCAGGCGACTACGGGCGGCACGGACATCGTGGCGATGCTGCTGCAGAAGTTTGCCGGCATCAAGTTCTCGACCGGCATCCTGCTCGCCGACGGTTTCGTCGTGCTGTCGGGTCTGGCCGTTATCGGTTTCGGACTGGGTACGGGCGACGCTGCTTCCAACGGCTGGATGTTGACGCTCTATTCGCTCATCACGATCTACATCACCTCGCGCGTGATCGCCTATCTGCTGAACGGCGCGTCGTACGACAAACTGCTGTTCATCATCAGCGACCACCACGAGCAGCTCAAGCGCTTCATCATCGAAGACCTTGACCGCAGCGCCACTTATATCAAGTCGAAAGGCATGTACACCGACGCGCTGCGCGACATGATCTTTTTGGTGGTCAGCCGCAAGGAGGTGCGGCTCGTGCAGCACAAGATCAAGGAGATCGACCCTTCGGCGTTCGTGGTGGTGACCGACGCCTACGAGACTTTCGGCGAGGGCTTCAAGCAGTTCCCCGACAAGAACGAGATTCATGCCGAATAACAGAAACGAAAACGTGGAATTAAGACTCGATACGAATACATTGCGCCCCCTGTCGGGCGCCGGACGCAAACTTTTTGTCGAAACCTACGGCTGCCAGATGAATGTCGGCGACACCGAGATCGTGGTCTCCGTGATGCAGCGCGAAGGGTACGTATATACCGAGCGGATCGACGAGGCGGACGTTATCCTGATCAACACCTGTTCGATCCGCGACAATGCCGAACAGCGCATCTGGGGCCGTCTGGCCGAGATGAAACGCTACCGCCGGGCCAACCCCGGACTGGTCGTGGGTGTCATCGGCTGTATGGCCGAGCGCCTGAAGGAGAAGCTGGTCGAAGGACCGCACGGCGTCGATGTCGTGGCCGGGCCTGACGCCTACCGCGACCTGCCCCGGCTTGTGCGCGAAGCCGAAGCGGGCGGCAAGGGCGTCAATGTCCTGCTCTCGACCGAGGAGACCTATGCCGAGATCGCTCCCGTGCGGCTCGACCGCAACGGCGTAAGCGCCTTCGTCGCCATCATGCGCGGCTGCAACAACTTCTGCTCATACTGCGTGGTGCCCTATACCCGCGGCCGCGAACGCAGCCGCGATCCCGAAACCATTCTCGCGGAGGTCCGGACGCTGTTCGGGAACGGCTACCGCGAGGTGACGCTGCTGGGGCAGAACGTCAACTCCTACCGCTTCGGCGAGGTGGACTTTCCCGGCCTGATGCGCCGCGTGGCCTCCATTTCGCCCCTGCTGCGCGTGCGTTTCGCCACGTCGCACCCCAAGGATATCAGCGACCGCCTGCTGGAGGTCATGGCCGAAATGCCCAATATCTGCCGTGCGATCCATCTGCCCGCCCAGTCGGGTGCCTCGTCGATGCTCGCGCGCATGAACCGCAAATATACCCGCGAATGGTACCTCGACCGGGTCGCGGCCATCCGCCGCTACCTGCCCGACTGCGCCGTTACGACCGACCTGATCGCCGGATTTTCGGGCGAGACGGAGGAGGAGCACGCCGCGACGCTCTCGCTGATGCGCGAGGTCGGCTACGAGTTCGCCTATATGTTCAAATATTCGGAGCGCCCCGGCACTTACGCGCACAAGCATCTGTCCGACGACGTGCCCGAAGAGGTGAAGTCGGCGCGGCTGGCCGAAATCATCGCCCTGCAGAACGAACTGAGCCGCGCGAGCAACCTGCGCGACGTGGGGCGCGAATTCGAAGTGCTGGTCGAGGGAACGTCCAAGCGCGACGAGAACCAGCTTTCGGGCCGTACCTCGCAGAACAAGGTCGTGGTCTTCGACCGCGGCGGCCACGGCGTCGGCGACTATGTGCGGGTCCGCATCACGGGCTGCACTCCCGCGACGCTTTTCGGAGAAGAAATTTCAGAAGGATAAAATTAAGATACGTAAAATGCGATTTGACGAACTTGAGTTGGAGGATGAGATCCTCGACGGACTCTACGATATGAATTTTCAGGAGATGACTCCGGTGCAGGAACACACGATCCCGGTGATTCTCGAAGGCCGCGACATCATCGGATGCGCGCAGACGGGAACGGGCAAGACGGCGGCCTACACGCTGCCGTTGCTGAACCGGCTGCGGCCCGGAAGGGAACGAGACAATGTGATAAAATCGGTGATCATCGTGCCCACGCGCGAACTTGCGCAGCAGATTGACCAGCAGTTTCAGGGCTTTTCCTATTACCTGCCCATCTCGACCACGGTCGTTTACGGCGGCGGCGACGGCAAGGGCTGGGACGTGCAGAAGCGGGGCATGCTGATGGGGTCGGACGTGGTCATCGCCACTCCCGGCCGCATGATTTCGCATATCCAGAACAGCGGCATCGACCTCTCGCATGTCGAATGTCTGATTCTCGACGAAGCCGACCGCATGCTCGACATGGGTTTCAGCGAGGACATCATGAAGATCGTCTCGTACATGCCCAAGGAGCGGCAGACGATCATGTTCTCGGCGACGCTGCCCCCGAAGATCCGCGAACTGGCCAAGACCATTCTGCGCAATCCCGCCGAGGTGAATATCGCCATTTCGAAACCCAACGAGGCTATCGACCAGTCGGCCTATGTCTGCTATGAGAACCAGAAGCTGGGCATCATCCGCGAGATGTTCGCCGAGCCGACCGAGTCGAAGACGATCATCTTCTCGTCGTCGAAGATGAAGGTCAAGGAGCTGGCCCATACGCTCAAACGCATGAAACTCAACGTGGCGGCCATGCACTCCGATCTGGAGCAGGCCCAGCGCGAGGAGGTGATGCTCGACTTCAAGAACAACAAGGTCTCGATCCTCGTGGCCACCGACATCGTGGCGCGCGGCATTGACATCGAGGACATCGGACTGGTCATCAATTACGACGTGCCGCACGACCCCGAAGATTATATCCACCGCATCGGCCGTACGGCGCGTGCCGCGGCGACCGGTGCTGCCGTGACCTTCGTCAGCGAGGAGGAACAGGGAAAATTCCACGCCATCGAGAAGTTTATCGAGCGGGATATCCGCAAAGCCGAACTGCCCGCAAGCGTGGGCGAAGGCCCGAAATACGCACCCGACGAAAACCGCGGACGTTTCGGCCGCGGCGGCAGGGGCGGCCACGGGGGATCGGGACGCGGAGGTTCCGGCCGCGGCCGTGGACGCGGCGATAAAGGCGACGGAGGACGCTCAAGCAGGGGCGATGGCGATCGTAATCGCGATCGTCGCGGCGACAGAGAGCGTGCGGCTGCGGCGCCGGCCGAAAACGGCGCCGGGACTCCGCAGGCTGCGCCGGCGGATAATGACCACGCATCGGGCCGCGGCGAAGGCAACCGCGGAACGCGCGACCGCAAACGCCATCGCGGCGGCCGCAACCGCAATCGCAACCGCGGCGGAAATCCGCAGGAGGGCGGGGCTACGCCGCTGGCGAATTAGACCGGCGGACACTTCAAGATAATAGAGACCGGACTCAGTCGGAGTCCGGTCTTTCTGTTTTCCTTCCCGTTTGAAGCCGGGTTACTTCCGCCGGGAATGGACCTGCACAGGTACTCCGGAGTATAAAAAGTCCCCCTTTGTCAAAGGGGGACTTGGCGGGAATATCGCTTCCGGATTTCGTCGTGCGAAAGAGGTCCGGTAGCCTTGTATTGCGGCCGTCTTACTTCTGCCGGAAATAAATCTGCATCGGTACCCCGGCGAAATCCCAGTGGTCGCGGATGTTGTTTTCGAGGAACCGGCGGTAAGGCTCCTTGATGTACTGCGGCAGGTTTACGAAAAACGCGAACTGCGGCGTGGGCGTCGGGAGCTGGGTCACGTACTTGATCTTGATGTATTTGCCCTTGGTCGCGGGGGGCGGATAGTTCTCGATCAGCGGCAGCAGGAAATCGTTCAGCTCTGAGGTCGAGATGCGGCGTTTGCGCGACTGGTAGACCCGGATCGCGGTCTGGAGCACGTCGAATATGCGCTGTTTGCTGAGTACCGAGGTGAAGATGATCGGAATGTCGTTGAACGGTGCGAGTTTCTTTTTCAGGAACTCCGTCCACTCCTTCATCGTGTTGTTGTCTTTCTCTATGAGGTCCCACTTGTTGACCACGATCACGCAGCCCTTGCGGTTGCGGACGATCAGGTTGTGGATGTTGAGGTCCTGCGATTCGAGTCCCTGCTGGGCGTCGAGCATCAGGATGCAGACGTCGGAATTCTCGATGGCGCGGATCGAGCGCATCACCGAGTAGAATTCGAGGTCCTCCATCGCCTTGCCCTTCTTGCGCATGCCTGCCGTGTCCACGAGGTAGAAATCCATGCCGAACTTGTTGTAGCGGGTGTGGATCGAGTCGCGGGTGGTGCCGGCGATCGAGGTCACGATGTTGCGTTCCTCGCCCAGCAGCGCGTTGGTCATCGACGACTTGCCGACGTTGGGACGGCCGACGATGGTGATATGGGGCAGGTCCTCGTCCTCTTCGGCGACGGTCTCCGCGGGCAGCGCCGCGAGGATGGCGTCCATCAGGTCGCCCGTACCGCTGCCGCTCATCGAACTGATGCAGAACGGATCGCCCAAACCGAGGGCGTAGAACTCGTGCGAGGAGTAGATCTGGTCGTTGTTGTCCACTTTGTTGCAGACGAGGATCACCTTTTTCGAGGTGCGGCGCAGGATATCGGCCATCAGCTGGTCGAGGTCGGTGATGCCGGTCGCAACCTCCACCAGAAAGAGGATCACGTCGGCCTCGTCGATGGCCAGCAATACCTGACGGCGGATTTCGTCTTCGAAAATATCCTCCGAATTGACGGTGTAGCCGCCGGTGTCGATCACCGAAAATTCCTTTCCGTTCCAGTCCGTTTTGCCGTAGTGGCGGTCGCGGGTGGTGCCGGCCGTCGCATCGACGATGGCCTTCCGCTGGCCCACCAGACGGTTGAAGAGGGTGCTTTTGCCGACGTTAGGACGGCCCACGATTGCTACAAGGCTCATATTCTTTTCTTTTTTCTTAGGGCAAAGATAGTGCAAGTCGGGCGCAATGCCAAATTTATTTGAGCATTGTCCGTACGCCGCCTGTATGCTGCACGGATAGTGCAGGTCGGGCGCAAAACCAAATGAGCAAGACTTTTGCGGAACATTCCCCGTAAAAACTGCAGGACGGAGAATACTCGTCCGGATACTTATATATATCTGCTCTCCGTGTCGCCGGCCTGTACGGGGTAGACCAGCACGAAGCTGTTGTCGGCGAAGAATTGCTCCATGTAGGCGGGGACCTTGCTCATGGCGGGGTGGTAGGAGACCCGCTCGCGGCGGCTCATCACGACCCACAGGCAGTCGTCGCGTTTGGTCTCGTAAGTGAGCGCCGTGAGGTCGTCCCACGGGTTGGAGACCACGTATTCGGCCTTGGCCGAGCGTTTGCCGCGGGTGGGGCGCAGGTACTGCATGGTGCTTTCCGGGGCGTAGAACACGATCCGGGCGCCCGAATTGTCGGCGATGTTGCGCAGTTTCTGAATCCACATCTGGAACCCGGCCTCCTTTTCGGCCTTCTCCGGTACGACCACCAGATGCCGCTTGATGGTCGGCAGGGGTTGCGCGGGGTGGTAGAGATAGGTGGTGACATTGCTCTGTCCCAGCACGTCGGCGGCCATGCGGCCGATGCCAGAACCGCCCGGCGTGCGGTCGTGGTGCATGCCCATCACGATGTCGGTGATGCTGCGCTCCTTGACCACGCTGACGATGGCGTTGGCGATGTTTACGTCGTAGCGGAGCAGCGCCTGCAGGTAGTTGTCCGACGCGGCGGCGGCTTTGGCGGCCGTGTCGAGGATTTTGCGGCCCCGCTTTTCGACCGTGGGGTCCTCGATCTTGTTGTCGATGGCGTTCAGGGCGTAGAGTCCGTTGCGGGATTTGGCCTTCTTGAGGGTCGTGCTCAGGCTTACCAGCTCGCTCACGGTCTGCTCGTTGGCGACCGGAATGAGGATGTGGTCCTCCTGCTGGGGCTGTTCGTCGTCGTCCTGCGCATTGCGCATGGCGATGTTGTGCGCGCCCCGCTGGGTGGCGAAGGTCGAGACCGTGCAGGTGGCCAGAATCATCAGGATCGTGCCGTTGAGCACGCTTTCGCTCAACAGGCGGATCGGCTCGCCGTCGGGCGTGTGTCCCAGTATGACGTTGTAGCCGACCATCACCGCCGCGAGCGTCGCCGCGACATGGGCGCTGCTCAGTCCGAAGATCACGGTGCGCTGGTCCGGTGAGAGACGGAATGTCTTCTGCGTGAGATAGGCGGCGATGTATTTGGCGGCGGTGATCAGGACGATCATGATCAGCGCCACTTCGATGCTCTCCCAGTCGCGGAAGAAGGCCCGGTAGTCGATGAGCATGCCCACGCCTATGAGGAAGAAGGGGATGAAGATGGCGTTGCCCACGAACTCGATGCGGTTCATCAGCGGCGAGGTGCGGGGTATGAGCCGGTTGAGGGCCAGACCGGAGAGGAAGGCGCCGATGATCGGTTCCAGCCCCGCGAGCTGTGCGAGGTAGGCGCCGAGGAAGACCATCGCCAGCACGAAGATATACTGGGATACGTTGTCGCTGCACTGTTTGAAGAACCAGTGCGCCAGCAGCGGAAAGAGGAACAGGATGATGCCGATGCACAACAGCACCGAGGCGCTGAGCCTCCACCAGAAGCTTTCATCCACGTTGCCTGTGGCCATGCCGACGATCACCGTGAGCAGCAGCAGGGCCAGCGTGTCGGTGATGACCGTGCCGCCGACGGCGATCGTGACGGCCTTGTCGCGCGAGATGCCGAGCTTGCTGACGATGGGATAGGCTATAAGGGTCTGGGAGGCGAAGAGTCCGGCAAGCAGGATCGAGGAGTAGATCGGGAATCCCATAATGTAATAACCTGCCAGAATGCCGAGCGCGAGCGGTACGCAGAAGGTGTAGAGTCCGAAGACGAGACTGCGCCAGCCGCTTTTTTTGAAGTCGGACGTATCCATGTCCAGTCCCGAAAGAAACATGATGTAGAGCAGGCCGGCGGTCCCCGAAAGGATGATGCTGCTGTCGCGCAGCACGAGGTTGAGTCCGTGAGGGCCGATAACCGCGCCGGCGATTATCAGCCCCAAAAGATAGGGGATCTTCAGCTTGTTCAGGAGCAGCGGCGCCGCCAGAATGATGATCAGAATCAGCAGAAACTTCAGGATCGGGTCTTCGAGCGGCAGTGTTATCGGTGCTATATGGGCGAATTGAAACATCATGCGATCATTTGGCTTTCCTACAAATATATAAAAATCTGCGGTTAAAAACAAGCCCCTGCCGCATTTTGCTGCGGCGGAGTCCGAACGGCCGATCCTGCGGGCTGTTTTTTGCGTGAGTGAATGGCGAGGGGCAGAGTTTGCGGGGAAAGGCGGGACATAAGGCGTGGAGAGTGGAACGGCGTTTCTCGCACGTTTTTTGTCGGTCGGGATTCGGCGTCGGCGCCGCAAAGAGAAAAAATTGTGAAATAATCGCGGTCCGGAAATCGGTTTTTATGGAAAAAAATGTAACTTTGAAAAATTGTATACCTGAAATTTCGCCGCTCATGCGTGTCGGTAAAGTAGATAAACGAGTGCTCGGCCCCGTGCTGATGGGCTTCTTCATAATGGGTTTCTGCGATATGGTGGCCCCGATCACGGGACGTATCGCACTGGAGTTTCCCGCGTCGCGGCAGGCGGCCGTGAGCTTCCTGCCCACGATGGTTTTCCTCTGGTTTCTGGTGCTCTCCACGCCGCTGGCCGCGCTGATGAACCGCATAGGCCGCAAGGCGACCGCGCTGATCGGCTACGCCTTTACGGTCGTCGGTCTGATGGTCCCCTACGTTGCGGGCGAAGGGTGTGCGCTGGGGTGGTATTTCGCCGGCTTCGGACTGTTGGGCGTGGGCAATACGGCGATTCAGGTGGCGATCAACCCCCTGCTGGCCACCATCGTACCGGGCGAGCGGATGACCAGCTACCTCACCGTGGGCCAGATCTTCCGCAACACCTCGCTCCTGCTGCTGGCGCCGATCGTCACCGCACTCGTGGCGCTCACCGGATCGTGGCGTCTGCTGCTGCCGATCTATGCGGGCCTTACGGTGCTGGGCGGCATCTGGCTGCAGGCGACTTCGGTAGCCGAACCGCCGCGCAGCGACCGCGCCGCGGGCATGGCCGACTGCTTCCGGCTGCTGGGAAACCCGACGGTGCTGCTCTGCACGCTGGGCGTGGCGTGTTTCATCGCGGGCGACGTGGGGATCGGATTCCTCTCGGTGCGGCTGATCGACAACCCCGATTCGATACTCACCACCACGGGCTTC
>OGUN01002148.1_pt1 | contig 12295 bp, 10 predicted proteins | sample 1553621 | NCBI WGS metagenome assembly OGUN01 (sample SAMEA2580300, study PRJEB22360) | human gut metagenome | biome: human gut; feature: human-associated habitat; material: faeces | place: Denmark | collected 2008/2010
GTTGCTTTCTTAATATTTTCCTTTACTTCTTCCAGGCGCTTTGGTTCTTCCTTTATCTCAGCGATAATATCCTGCCGTTCTTCCTCTGAAAATGCCAACGGTACTTCCTGCAATAATTTTTCAAAATCAATTTCTTTTGTGCAGGAATCAATGACCTCTTTTAATGTCATTACCTTTGCGCCTTCTATTTTCGCACCACCCTCTGTTGCATTGATTACCGTAATATCCTCCGGCAATTTTAAGATTTCATTCTCAATCCATTTCCGGTACATATCCATCTGATAATCCGTATCCAGCATGGTTCCGTCATTACCCTTTACCTGTACGATGACACGTTTCTTCTGATACTGTTCATCCTCTTTCTGTTCCATTTTCAACCCACTATTATAGGTCTGGCCTCCGGTAAAAGCCAGATCCTGACCAATAAAAACAATTTTTTTAAACCCCAGTGCTTTCACCAGTGAAAAAGCACTAGTAGAGATTGAACCACCTGTCGGAATTTCTTCCAGGCAATATTTTTTCTTTTCCATTACTATCTTAGCAATTATATTGCAAGGAAAATCATCATAAAAATGTTTTCCAGTATGTTTTCTGACAATATCCTCTTTCGATATTGCTTCAAAAGCAAATGGAAATGCACTGATATTTATCCCCTCAAAAAAGCGTTCTGGTACTCTCGCATCAATTGTTATCCCCAAATCCGGTGTGATTCCGGCATTTACTACTGCACGGAGTGCTGCATCTACCACGAGAATCAATGCTTTTCCTTTCGCCTGCTTCAACTCCTGCACATTTTTATTTAAGGATGGACCTGCCGCCACAATGATTGCCGGTACATCACTTAAATCTTCTTCTGCAAGACGCTTTTTCAGATAATGGGTATCTGTCTGCCAAAGATAATCATACATATTACTTAAGGCATGTGCCGCAAACTCCTCCCTGAAATTATAGATGGTATTTCGATATATCTTCGTCTTATTCATGAAATATATCATCGTTTCTAACATATGTTTACATTCCTTGGGATAAATAGAATCATAATTTGGAAGAATACCAAGGCGCAGCATTCGGATATTGTTAAAGCTGATACCGGATTCCAAATATTCCTGCAGCATGTTCTCTGACTCTACAATCAAATACACATTTTTCTTCTTTAAAAGGTCGGTATAATCAAAGGTCTCTAATGTTTTTTGGAAAATAGCAACGGATGGCTCATATACAATAAGCGTCATGGTTTCATCCAGCGTCTGTGCCAATGCTTCAATACTTCTTCCGTCTCCAAATCCCAAAAGAAAGAACACACTGTAGGAGCCTTCTTTTTTAAACTGGCTGATATACTGCATGGATGCTTCCTTTGGATTATATTTACTGTTTAACCGGTATTCCAGTCCACCTTTTGTCACAACCGGATAAAGTGTTTCATCTTCCGCAGCTTCATAACGTATCTCTACTGATTGCTCCGGCTGTGCCGTTTCCAGATATTCATGAAGTCTTACATGGTGTTCCCCGATTGCCTGCATATTCTTTTCGTATATCGTCATATTATATCTCCCATCCCATATATCTGCCATATTCATAGTTCAGGCAATCTGCCAGTTCCATGATTTGATGATTCTGATATGCATGAATCAAATGTTCCAATATAGTAACTGCCTGTTCCTGTATTGCTACGTCGGTTTCACCTTTTTCTGTATAATATGTAATTTGTTCTAACAGGCTATCCTTTATCTCCTGAATATGTGCACCAATCCATGGATAAGTTTCCTCCTGCTGGTTCTGATACAGCTTCCGGATTACTGCTTTCATTTCCTCTTGTAATTGACTATACTTTCCTGCTTCCACTTTATAGTACCTCGTCTTATCTCTTTTCTTCTATTCTACATGATACTAATCTTTTCGTCACTAAGAAAATAATTATCACTACCCGTGTAACAAAGAATGTGCCTTGGCACATTCTCGTGCCTGCGGCAGTCGCTTGCGACATCTACCTTATACGCCGCAGTGTGCATCCTCGCGGAGCGTTTTTTTACTTTACAGGAAAGCAATTTCCTGTAAAGTAAAAAATAAAGCCGACCCTTTCGGGTCAGCTTTACTTTTATGGTTGAGTACTTATGATTACTGAAGTAAGGATAATACACCCTGAGTAGACTGATTAGCCTGTGCTAACATAGACTGACCTGCCTGAGCAAGAATGTTATTCTTGCTGTATGTAACCATTTCAGAAGCCATATCTGTATCACGGATACGGGATTCTGCTGACTGAGTATTCTCAGATGTGGTATCCAGGTTGGCAATTGTATGCTCCAGACGGTTCTGGATAGCACCCATTGCGGAACGCTGTTTAGAAACAACTTCAATTGCATCCTGAACTGCTTTCATGTAAGAGCCAGCTTTTGTAAATGTACTTACACTTAAAGCTGTCTTAAGGCCAATCTTTGTTGCACACATATTAGCAATTGAGAAGTCGATAGACTGTCCGGAAAGGGCACCTACCTGTAATTTCATCTTATTATCTGTTCCAGAGAATGTACCATCTAACAGGTTCATTGTGTTGAACTGTGTAGTAGACTGGATACGGTTGATTTCAGATGTTAACTGATCCAACTCAGCACGGATAGCGCTTCTATCTACAGAAGTGTTAGTTCCGTTAGCTGCCTGTGTAGCAAGTTCGTTCATACGCTGTAAGATAGAATGTGTTTCATTTAATGCACCCTCAGCGGTCTGTACTAAAGATACACCATCCTGTGCGTTTGAAGAAGCTTTGTTAAGACCACGGATCTGGCTTCTCATTTTCTCAGAAATGGAAAGTCCTGCTGCGTCATCTGCTGCACGGTTGATTTTGTAACCGGAAGATAATTTCTCAGTTGATTTTGCCTGTGCACTTGTTGTGATACCTAACTGTCTGTTTGTGTTTGCTGCCTGTAAATTGTGCTGTACTACCATAATTAATTCCTCCTTGAATTTAACGTCGCTTCCTTGCGACTACTTGTTTGTTGTTGCAGATATCTTATCGGCCGTACGCTCCTCAAATCTATCTGCTAAGTAACAATATCTTGTTTACTTGTTATATATATCGGACGGTTGTCTCGATACTTTATAGTAAATGGAAAATTTTTTTAAATTTTTCCAGTCTACTTCTTATCATCCAGAAATGTGGAACCCGGAGTTCCCATTTTCATCATATTTCTGTAATAGGAATTCACCGCCTGTCTGGATTTCTTTACTTCCTTAATCTGTTTCTTCACGGAAGTAAATTTCTGCTGCATCAATACCTGATTGCGTTTTTCCTGGCTCTGGATTGCAGTGCTCTTGTCCATGATTGCGGTAATATCCCGCTTCATCTGAGCAATGTCTTCCGAATATGCCCCTCGGTTCTCTGTCAAATCAGCTCGAACCCGGTCATAAATCTGACTGAATCCGTCATCTAACTTTGATAACTGCTCTACCAGATCTGCCTTACGGTTCAGATTTTCTTCCAGTTCATCCGGATCTAAATCCGGATTTTCCAGCATGTCCTTCTGCAATACATTTAATGCCATAATTGTATCCAGCAGTTCTATTTTTTTCGTAAGGCTCTGTTTTAAGATTTCAATATAGCTGTTATTTGCTGTGTGCAAGCTTCATTACCTCTTTCCAAGTATCACGCATGGTGCGAAGGTGTACCAGTACTTCCTCTAAAATTTCTTTATCTTTTTTCATGTTTGCCTCAACCAGACGTTCCTGTAAGTACTTATACACATTTTCAAAGTCCTTTGCAACCGGATACTTATGATTTAAGGTTGCCTGAAACTCTTCTATGATATTTTCTACTTTTACAATATTTGTATGGGCTTTCTGGATATTATTCTCCTCAATTCCCATGATTGCAATATTACAGAATTTGATGGCACCTTCATAAAGCATCAGTGTCAATTCTGCCGGAGAAGCAGTCATAATCTTACTGTTCTGATATGCTGCATATCCATTGTTCATTGTCATCGTGTTACCTCCATGTATTTTCACATTATCACCGGTCTATGCCTGTGACTGACATTTATCGGCTCTTATGAACCTAAGAGACCTGACAGTGAGGATGTAGACTGCTGTAATTTTGCCAGTGCAGTTTCCATCGCCGCAAATTTCTTATAATAAGAATCTTCCATCGAAGTAATCTTATCTTCCCACTTCTTAATGGTGGTAGTGTAATTGCTATACTCTTTTGCCATCTGCTTATCATTATAAACAGTCATTGCACTGCTCAGAGAATTAGAGCGCATCTTGGTATCAATCTCATTGTATACACCAGTAACAAGCTGCTGCATGAATGCCGTAACTGTATCTGGGTCTTCCTGTAACATCTGTTTTAACTTATTGGTCTTAGAAGAAACCGCTGAATCATCTGCATCACCATCAATATGATAAGCATTTTCCTCATTCTCATCTGCATTGAGATATCCCAGGGTTGAAATACCAAAGCTGGAAAGGCTGTAACTCTTGCCATTCACAGTATATCCCTTATACATGGCACTGGTCATGGAATTTAAAAGATTACCTAAACTGTCATCCCGGCGAAGCAATGCACTCTTTACCTTCTTCTCCCATTCCTCGACTTCAGAATCTGTCATGGCATCTTTTTCTTCCGTTGTCAACGGCTCATATCCTTTGGCAGAATCTGCGTTATAAAGAGAAGTCATCTCATTAATCAGGGAATTATATTCTTTTAAGAAATCTTTTATTTTCTTGTATACACCGTCTACGTCATTCTTTACCGTCACATTAATCTCACTGCCCTCTGTTGAAGCCAGCGCCTCAATCTTCAGTCCGTTAATGCTGAAGGAGTTAGAGGATGACGTATATTTTGCATTATTTACATAAATTTCTGCATCCTGGCCATCTACGCGGGTTGCATCCGTATTGTACTGTGTCTTGTCAGTTGCATTTGCAAGCTGTTTTACCGCATAGGAAATACGTGCCTCTAGCGTCGCCTGATCTTCCCCGTTATCTAACAGGGCATATTTTTCAAGAACAGCCTTATTGTCACTGATAATCTGATTCTGGGCAGTAATACTGTCCTGCTCTTTCGTAATCTTATCATTGTATGCATTGGTAAGTTCTTCTATGGATGCATATTCTGAATCTGCTGCCCCCTTATAAGCATGCTGTACACTAGTGATAAAATCATTCATATCCGCTTTTTCATCAGCTGTCAGGGTGTCATCAGCTGCCTGGGCATCATACTTGTCTACTGCTGCCTTTGCCGCCGCAAATTCTGCAATGGTAACCTGTTTTACATCTTCTCCGGCATTTTCATCCTTCTTCTCAACAAGACCTGCTTTGGCTGCAAGGGCATTCAGGCGGTCTGTACCGGTTGCTTTTTTATCATCTGCGACTGTATCGTCTGCTACAATCAGCTTTCCTTCTGAATCTCTTTTAAAGTTTCCATCATCATCCAATTCATATGTTTTGGATAAATCAGCTTTGGACATAGCTGCCAGTTCATCCAAATCACGGATTTCTCCTGCATTATCAAGTCCCTTATATGCATTCATCATGGTCTCATAGGAAGATGCATAATTTACCTTTGTTGTATAACCGGAAATCTTAGAGCGTGACTGTGTAATGCTGTTATTGGCTGCTGAGATTGCATCCTTGGAATTCTGCAGATCCGCAAGAATCTGCGCTATATCCTGTCCATCATACGCTGCCCATGACTTATAATTCTCTGTATTGCTCTTGGAAGCTACCCTCAAGCCCAGTGCCTTTAATGCTGTACTTCCATTGGCATCTACTCCTGACAGACTGAAATCATTGGCTGCTCCCGTGCCGGATGCTGCCACATAAATTCTCTGGTTCGTAGCATCATAAGAAGCCTTTACTCCTGCCTTATTTAATTTAGATACAAAATTACTTACGGTTGTATCTGCTGTCACTTCAATAGTGCTGGTCTTTCCGGCAGATGTCACTTCAATCTTTCCACCGGCAAAGCTGTCATCACCCAATAACTCGCTAAGCTTGGTTGCTCCGGTTGTAGAAGCCGCTAACTGGCCGCCGGTAAGATAACCGGACTTTGCCACCTGATTAATCTTTAAGCTGTAGCTTCCGTTTATAGCAGTACCCTCTGCACTGACACTTGCCTTAGTAGTATCCGACACCGACGCCATCTTGGTCTTATACGCAGAACTGTACTTTAAGCTTGTCATGTTACTGTAAAGACTCTTTACCTTTTTATTTAATGTCTTCCATGCATCCTGCTTCCAGGAAAGCTTGGTCTGTGCTTTTACATATGTATTTTTCTTTACATTATATGCAGATACGAGTTGTGTAACAATCGACTCGGTATCCATTCCTGACGCTAATCCTGATACTCGAATTGCCATCTTAAGTACCTCCTATCTCTTCTCATCTACCATCAGCCCTGCCATCTCCCAGAGCTTCTGTATCATGTCAAGTGTCTTCTCCGGCGGATATTCTTTAATCACTTTCTTGCTCTCTTTATCCACAATCTTAATGGTAACACGATTGGTTCCTTCATGGATGCCAAAGATTGCTTCTGTATGAGCCTGGCTGCGATTGATGCTCTCCACCGCCTTCTTAACCTGTTCCGAGGAAGCGGCAGTTGCTTTTTCTTCTTCTGCTGGATTCTGACCCTGTGCTACTGCATTTTCTAATACACTGGCATTTTCCTGCTGCATTTCATCTGCACTTGTCTGTAATCCTTCTGTTGTTACTGCGGAACTTTCTCTTATTGTTCCCTGAACCGGAGAACTTCCCTGATACACCGATCCACTGTTTCTGATTGATTCAATTGACATTGCTTACACCTCCATGTGCTTCTTGTCATTTCCGTTTACCATTGTTCTAACTCTTATATCGGTAGAACCCGTAAATTTATTTAGCGGTTACAGTAAATTTTTCAAAGCTTCTAACCCATCGGCTTTAAGAGAAGCTTCATTCTCCTTCTGAATCTGTAAATATACTTCTTTCCGGTATACCGGCACATTCTTCGGTGCTGAGATGCCGATTTTAATCTGGTCTCCTCTGATCTCCAGTACTGTTATCTCAATATTGTTATTGACAACAAGGGATTCTCCCTTTTTTCTTGTTAATGCCAGCATCTTATTCACCTGCCTTCTTCTTTGCTTCTTCTAAAATTTCATAAATTCTGTATCTTACCGGCAGGTCATCCTCTACGATTATCTGACTCGCTTTTCTTGTGTCTGTATTAATTACAATCGGTGCTTTTAAGTTCACTGCAAGTTCTTTGATATTCTGCGGCACGGTAACTGTTACCAGTACATAAAGGTTATCCTCTTTTATGGTTCCAAGATTCTTTAACAATTCCTCTTCCACACTTGGATTATATGTTTCACAAACGAACAGCGGATCCATTACCGGAAATGCTATCTCTGGCTCGTCCATGGACTGTAACCAGGAAATGGATGGTCTGCCCTCTTTTTCTTCATCGAAGATTAAGGTAAACTTCTTCATATCCGGAAATCCAATGATTCCGTCCTCAAATGTTATGATTTTGCTTTCGTCAATTTCTATTTCCCCAAACAATCTTGTTGCTGCTTTCATGCCAGTTTCTCCTTTCTTACAGATAATCCAGTAAAGTCTGTCTTTCTAATTTAGCGGCCGCCTGTAAAGATGCCTGATATGCAGTATAGGAAGAAGTATAGTCAATGATAATCTCTGATAAATCCTTATCCTCATTGTCTGATTTTAACGCCTCTACCGTCTGCTGCTGATTAGACATGCGGTTCTTTGTAATATCAAGCTGCTGTCCCTTGCTTCCCACATCCGTGATTGCAAGGTTTACATCTGACATATAGCCTTCGAATTTCGTCAATCCCCTGTTAAATACTGTCTGCAGCTGATGGTCTGCATAATCTGCCTGTTTCTGGGCAGCAGCCAGACAGCTTTCCAAATATTCCTGGTCGTCCTTTGAGGAATACTGGCTTAAGCCTTTCATTTCCTTAATGTTGTCCACTACACTATGTGCGTCAATCGCTGACTGCACAATGGAAGTAAGATTATCTAAATCTCTTGCGATATCAGAATTGAACACTGTGCTTGCCTGTGTATTTACCACCAGTGTCTGATTCGATGCAATGGTATATTCAATATCCTGCCGGACTCTCTTTCCGTTTTCAAAATTAGTATATTGGATTGGATTAGCTGCATCTGTATTATTGGTACAGTCAAAATAATTCTCCGGTCGTAATTCTCCTTTGGAAAATCCGGTCTTATCATAATTTACAGAAACCGTTGCTCCGAATGATTTCAGATTTGATGCCAGCGTTTTTCCCATCAGGAATTCACCGGTGTCTTTATTAAATACGATGTCATTATCTGCTATTGCATAAGAAGACGCTTCTAAATCACTGGTGGTAACAGTGGTAACATTCAGCTCTTTCGTGGTCATCTGTCCGGTTGCTGCGTCTGTATAACTGTAACTGATTTTTCCACCAGTAATATCAGTAATATTATCATAGGAAAGGCGCAATCTGTGCAGTGTAGTATTCTCCGGTGTACCCGGTGCTGTCTTTGCAGCTACGTCTGCAGCTGTCGGGGTCTTAACATTTCCATAGGAATAATTATATTCTTCGATTTTATCTGCGGATAAATACTCGCTGATATTATAAGCCTCTTTGCTGTCTGCCTGGAATGTCAAGGTTGAATTCGTCTTATAACCGGTAAATACCGTTCTTCCCGCATAATCTGCATCACCTTCAGAATAAATCTGGTCACTTAAGGACTGTAACTGTTTTAAAATAGTCTTACGGTTTTCTTCCGTCAGCGTTCCATTGGCTCCTGCATCACACTGGGTGTGAATGGTAGTCAGCAGCTTTTTCATGTTAGTAAGAGAGGTTTCGGTAACATCTAACCACGCCTCTGCATCCGGAATATTTTTTTCATAATACTGATTAATCTGGCTTAAACTGCTGCGCAGCCGAAGTGCACGGATAGCAATAACCGGGTCATCGGATGGCCTGCTGATTTTCTTCTGGGAAGTCATCTGATTATTCAATGTATTCACATTGGTCTTGTTTCCATTGATATTTATTTTGGTATTGCTCATGATCATGTTATTGGTTACTCTCATTCTAACAAACCTCCTTATACTCCGGTCTCTAAGATTAATCTGTCATACATCTCTGCCATAACAGAAACCATCTTGGATGCCAGATTATATGCATTCTGGAATTTTACTAAGTCCAGTGCTTCTTCATCTTCATCTACACCGGATACAGACTGTCTCTGCATATCGATAGTCGACTCTATATTGGAATAATTCTTGCTGAAAAGCTCCGCTTCTTCTGTATCTACAGAAATATCCGAAAGCAGACACTGTAAGAAAGCATCCGCCCCCGTTCCACGGTAAAGCTTGGTATCACTCTCTAATTTCTTCAAGCTATCCAGCAATGTATATTTATCCACACCATCGGTGTACTCTGACCTGGTTACTGCTGCAAATCTTCCCGGGTCTGTTATGGACTCTGAATTTACAGCAAAGTTTAATGCTGTCAGCTGATAATAGGTATTGGAACCGGAGGATATCTGCATATCTGTAAAATCATATTCTCCGCCTAAAGCTCTCTTTCCTACAAAGAAGCTTCCCATTTCTTTTCCATTTAAATCTACTGCCGGATCAGCTGCGTCTCCACGTTCAATATCATTAAATGCTTTGGTAAAGCTCCTTAAGAACTGGTTCATCTGGGACATATAGTACGGGATTCCCATGGCATCCACACTCTTTCCAATGCTGACACTTTCTCCTAAGAACTTGCTTCTCTGGGATGCATTTAACTCCTGTTTTAATGTAAAAGTATAACTTCCATCTGCATTCATGGTAAAATCGGAATAAAGGTAATCATTGTTTAATACGGTTATGATTCCCTGTTCTGCAATGGATAATTTCTCTACATCCGTCATAGATGGATTCTTTACGGTAATCTGTGTTACGGTTCTTCCATCTACCACAGTATTCTGGATACTTCCGGCTTCTGTTCCTATTTTACCGGTAAAGTTCTCTGCATTATTTCCATCCCGCATTTCAAACAAAGCTCTTAAGCTTCCACCCATAGATGCACTGGCTGCATTGAATTTAACTCCGGTATCTGACCAGGTCAGGTCATATAATCCATCGATATCAGTCTGGTTAATCTTCTGCTCTCTCGCTTCATAAGAGAGGGTACGGTAATCGTATCCGTCCACCATGGTCTGTCCATTGATTTTCACGGTGTATTTATTAATTCCAAGATCCATATCCGGATAGTTACTGTTGGTAATCGGCACTTCTGATATTTCAACCGGAACAATTGTGGAAAGTTCATCCACCAAAAGTGCTCTCTTATCTCTCAGCTCATTGGCATGTCCACCATTGATTTCCACCTGATTAATCTGCTTATTAATCAATGCAATTTTCTCTGCAATGGAGTTTACATTATCTACAGTAGACTTAATCTCATTGTTTAAGGTTCCCTGTAATTCCTGAAGGTTCGTAGCAACTCCGTTAAAATAGGTAGCAAGACTCTGGGCGCTTCCGATAAACTGCTTTCTTACATTCTCATCAAAGTTCGTATGCTGTGTGGTATCCAGATTATTAAACATAGTTTTTAATAATGTGGAAAAACCCTTTTCCGTATCATCATCTGTAAAATATGTCTGAATCTGTTCCATATAGTAAAGACGTTTCTGATACAATCCAAGGTTTCCATTATTATTCCAGTATTTCGTGTCATAATAGCTGTCCCGGAGTTGTGTGACAGAAACCGCATTTACTCCGGTTCCGGTGGTTCCGTATTTTGCATTGACACGCATTCCCTCACCGGCTTCTTTATTCGTTACCTGTTTACTGTAACCCTTGGTCTGTACATTGGATACGTTATTGGCAGCAGTATTTACAGATGCCTGAAATGCATTTAATGCAGATGCTGCTATATTTAATCCAAAAAATTGTGACGGCATATTCCCACCTCTTCTATATTACAATCCGTTAATTAATGTCTCTATCATGTCACTTACCACATTCATAAAACGGCTGGCTGCATTGTAAGCATTCTGGAACTGAATCATACTGGTCAGTTCCTCGTCAGAAGAAACTCCGATTACCTGCTGACGCTTATTATCAACGGTATTTACCGTGTTATTCAGTGTCTCTGACATGGTATTGTAAACAGAACCTGCTGTTCCTGTTTCACCAATCATCTGTGCATAATATTCCATAAAGGTACATTTACTGGTAGCATTCGGATTCAAAGAAATCTCACTCTTCTTCCACATCTCTGTAAATGCGGTACCAAGCTGCTGCGCTACCTGTTTATTATTACTATCCTGTGTCAGATGCGGGATGTAAGATGGCTGGCTGATAATTTCATCATTTACCTTAAGGCTGGACAAGGTATACATTTTAGAAATATCTGTTGCACTTTCCTCATTGTATACATAGTATGTCCTGGTATTTCCAGCCGCATCCGTTACATTCACCTCTGTATAGCGATCCGTTCCTACCCTGGAAAATAGCTCCTGTGGCGGAAGCTTTCCATCACTTCCTACTGCACAGTTATCTGTATCTAAAACTTTCATCCCCTGTGTAATGGTAAACGCATTTCCATCTGCTGTTGTTCCGGTTAAATCTGTGCCAGCATATTCTACATTCGGACAGAAGATATCATTGATTGCTGTAACCAGTTTATGTACCAGCTGGTCTAATTCTGCTTCTGTAGAAAGCATTACAGACATTCCTGCATCATCATTATATTCCTGACGGGATTTTCCTTCTATATCACGGTAATCTGCCACATAATTTCCACGCTGCATTACCAGTGCCTTCAATTCTCCGATGTCGGTGTTATAAGCAGACGAAATATCTACATTAAAGTTAAATACATCGGCTGTCTGTCCACGATTCGTATCTGACATCTGTGGCCAGTATGGTGTAATATAACCGGTCTCATCATCTACGCTTTTTCCCATCTCATATACCTGGGCACGATTTACGAAATCAACACCTTCTATTGAAACAAATACAGTTCCATCGTATTTTTCATCATAGTCGATATGACCCAGCCCTGCCAGTTCGTCCAGTGCGTTATCCCGCTGGTCCCTTAATTCCATTGCAGTCTCGACTCCACCAGCCTCGATTTTTACAATGTTTTCGTTTAAATCATAGATTTTCTTTCCCAGTTCATTAATCCGGTCAATATCTTTGGAAATTTTTGTATTTAAATTATTCTGATAGTTCTGTAAACTTGTGTAAACGGCTTTCGCCCGGCTGATAAACAGACTCGATTTCTGCATTACAAGGTTCTGG
>OGUN01002157.1_pt1 | contig 12222 bp, 7 predicted proteins | sample 1553621 | NCBI WGS metagenome assembly OGUN01 (sample SAMEA2580300, study PRJEB22360) | human gut metagenome | biome: human gut; feature: human-associated habitat; material: faeces | place: Denmark | collected 2008/2010
TAAGGTCTGCAAACTTCAGATATAAGGCATATATGGAGAAAATAGACTATACAATCAAACGTAATCTTGACCGAAACCAGCTCGAAAGACTTGCTTCTCTTGATTTTATAAGAGATGGACAGAATATTTTTATAACAGGCAGCTCTGGAACCGGTAAAAGCTACCTGGCTTCAGCCATAGGATATGAAGCGTGTAAAAATGGAGTCAAGACGTTGTATTCCAATGCGTCAAAGCTTATGGGACATCTTAAAATGGCCAAAAATAAGGGTACAATAGAATCTGAGATGAAAAAAATTGAAAAGTGCCCACTGTTGATTCTTGACGATCTGTTTCTTATTGGGTTGGACGCAAAGGAAAGGTCGATCCTTATGGAAATAATAGAAGACAGGCACGGACTAAAATCAATCATAATAACATCACAACTTCCTGTCGAAAGCTGGTATGACGCAATTGGTGATCCTACCGTAGCTGACGCAATACTGGACAGAATTGTACACTCTGCACACAAGATTGAACTTACTGGAGATTCTGTAAGAAAAATAAATGCCAAAAAGAAGTAACATCTGTGGTAGATAATTATAACTAAAACTGACCCGGGTTAAAATGCATTTTTCTTTTCATAAATCCAATGTTTTTTTGATGGATCAATTGGGAATATAATAGTGGGTCAACGGGCTTTATATTTTCCACCCGGCAGCAGGTCGGCGGAGCCGCTTATCGTGGTCAGCGGGGAACGCAGGTCGTGGGCGATGGCAAGCATCATGTCCTTCTTGGATTGCAGGAGCTGCCGGTTGGTCTCGTCGGAGATTTCCAGCTGCTTCTGGTAGCGGTATTTGCGTTTCAGGTCCCGGTGTATGATAAAATACAGGATAATGGCAAGCAATGAGATGAGAATGGCCAGGACGGATACCGCATGGAATGACCGGTCGCTCTCGGCTACAAACCGGCGGTAACGTTCTCCTATCCGGAAGGCCGTTTCCGATTCCAGTTCCTGGACAATACTGCGCAACCGTCTGTTCAGTCGGGTATTGTTCTCATACAGCAGATCCATTTGGAGCAATAGGCGTTCTTCTTCGGCCTTCTGGATATCCGTCACTTCCCGGCTTAGGGAACGAAGCATCCCGGTGGTCGACGCCCTTTGTCTCTTCTCGGCGGTTCTTTTTTCCGTTTTTTCCCGCTGCTCCAGATAGGCAGATTTTCTTTTTTTTCGTTTGAAGATCCTGGACCATAGGTTGGTAGGGGCCGGTTTACGGACGGAATCTGCGGATGCGGCAGGTGGGATGGCGGTCTGACGGACATGGGAAACGATGGCCGGAATTTTCCGGCTGACGATTTCGCCGACCCTCTGCAGGTGGTCAAATGTCTGCATGGTGCTGTCCAGCGCTCTTTTTGTTCAAGGAGCAGGCACAGCGAATCAATGCGGGCCTGTCCGGAGGAGGAACGGATATGCGGTTCCAGTTCTTGGAGGGTACGGCAGACCTCCGTCCGTTTATCCCGGTAACCTGCCAGGTCTTCCTCACCCCAGACGCTGACGGTCTCTGCCCGGGTAGCAAGTTCCAGCAATCCGGCATAGGCCTGTTCCGCGAGGTTGCGGGCATGGAGCAGTTCGGCCTCGTCCGTTTGCAGGCGGTTGCGTTTCAGCTGTTCATCCCGCAAGAGGAAGATGGTGAACGCAAGCAAGACGATCAGCACGAGGTATCCTATGAATATTTTGAGCCTTAACCACATATGATTTTACATTTTCAATGTTTCTTTCTGTAATGCTTCTTCCAATATTTGCCGGTCCAGTTTTTTCTTCCCGGTAGCCATCAGGTACAAGGCACAGCGGCGTACCACGTTAGTGATGGAACCGCCGGAAAGTTCCGTTTCCGCAGCGACCGACAGCAGCTCTTCCTGCTGCTTGCCAAGCCATTTTTTCGGCAGCATCTTTTGCCACAGCTCCGCACGCAGTCCTTCATCGGGCATCGGGAAGTAGACGGCGGACTGGAAACGGCGGGAGAATGCCTCGTCGATGTTGGATTTCAGGTTGGTGGCAAGGATGACCGTACCGGGAAAATCCTCGATGCGCTGGAGCAGGTAGGCCACCTCCTGGTTGGCATGGCGGTCATTGGATGTGTTGGTCGAAGTGCGCTTGCCGAAAAGGGCGTCCGCTTCGTCGAAGAACAGGATCCAGTTGCGGTTTTCCGCTAGGTCGAAGACTTTGGCAAGGTTCTTTTCCGTCTCGCCTATGTATTTCGAGACAATCATGGAAAGGTCCACACGGTACACATCCATGCCGTTTTTCTTGCCAAGCAAAGTGGCGGCAAGGGTCTTTCCTGTTCCCGGAGGACCGTAGAACAGGGCACGATAGCCCGCCTTGAGAATCCGTTTCAATCCCCAATCCTCCATGATGGTATGCTGGTGTCTGATCCACGTGTTGATTTCCTCAAGGGCCTCTGCCGTGTTATAATCCAGAACCATGTCTTCCCATTCCAACGGGGTGGTGATGAGTTTGGCGGGGAAGCCGACATTATAGTCCGGTTTATAGTCCCTGTCAAGCAATACATGGCTCAGGAACTCTTCCGAGGGACGGAGCTGCCCGCTCAGGAACGGCTCCCCTGCCCCTTCCAGCCGCAGGATGTTCCGGATATAGAACCAATGGTCCTTTTGAAACATCCGGATAACGTTTTTTTTCTTCTCCATGTCATCTCCGGCAAGGATGAACGAAGCCGTCTCCCCCGTGGGTAGGAAACCTCCATGTGACAGTCCTTTCCAACCGCCGAACTCGGTGTACTGCCGGTCGAAGTCCTTGTTCTGCACGAAGAAGATGTCAAGCCCCTGCGGACAGGTATGCGGCATCAGGGCCAGCATGATAACCATCCGCTCGCCGAATGAGATACCAGCCTCTCCCGTGACCTTCTCCAGCCATCCGTCAGCAGGAGGTGCCACTTCCTCTATCGAGGAATATTCGCATCCTTGCCGGAAATAGAGCTGGATGGCCACGGTCAGGACTTTTCCGAACCAGTCGATATGCGCTGTCAGCATAGGTGTATCCTGTAAAGGTTAGTAACTGTTCGCCCTTGCGCCCATCACGTCGGCCTCGTGCTCCAGTGCCGGGTTGTCGTTCACGGGAAGCCCGCCCACTTCGGTGGTCGGCTCCACACGGCCTGCCATCTGCTGGGCCACGTGCCATGCCTCATGCGGCAGGTGCTGTTCCTGCCCGGGAGCCACATGGATGTCCGTCCCTTGCGTATAGGCAAGGGCTTGCACTGTAGCCGGCTTGTCGGAATTGTAATGCACGCGCACATCGTCCATCGCAAAGCCGGAGAGGTCTTCGATACCTGCCTTCAGGTTGTCGGGCATCCCCGTCTCGTTCTTTTTCTGAACAGGAGTTTCAAATTTGCCTTGCATGGCCTCATCGTCTTCCTCACGCTGGACGGTCTGTGTAAATTTTCCCTGGACGGCATCCTCGTCTTCCTCCTGCCGCTGTACAGGTTGCGCGAACTTGCCTTGCAGTGTGTCCTCTTCCTCCGGTTCCATGCGTTGCAGGGCAGTGTTCACCGGGCGGTTGTCCACGAATTGCAGCGTACCGTTCCCCTCCTGTTTCTTTTGAAGGGTACGTGCCGTCTTTTCCTGATATACTTTTTCAGCTTCCATATTACGTCAATTATATTGTTTATATTCCTTTGTTTACTTTTATAGGTCGAGTCGCTGACTTGTGAAATCAGTCAAATACCTGTTTCTCATTCCACATGACCTGAATATATTTCTTCAGCCACGGCAGCCGTATCTGCCGGAAACTCCACGGTATGGATTCCAGCAGGATGTCGTGTGTCTTTCTCTCCACCGTGAGCAGCCACCGTTCTTCCTGTTGCTCCAATGTACCGTTGCGGGCGATAAAGCTCTGCCGGAAACCTCTGATCGACGTTCCTTTCAGCAGCGGCCAGTTGGCTTTCACACCTGCCACCATCGAGTCGGCGGTCTGTTTCTCCTCTTCGGTGAGGGACAGACGTTTCGGGAGCGGGACATGCCGGGAAAGTCCTGCCAGCAGGCGGTTAAAGTTCAGTTCCGCTTCCCGGCATTCCCGTTCCTCGCCATACACGAGGTATTGTAGCAGGAATACCGCATGTATCTTTGATGCCCTGTCTTTCAGTTTCTTCCTTTTCTCGTCCAAATAGCCGAGCATACCAAACAGGCGGACCAGCCAGGGGGAGAACAGGCAGAGGCCGGCATTGCTCACCGGGAAAAACTCCGGGGTGTCATCCGTGTCCGGTATCGTTTCTTTTTGAAGGTGCAGCTCTTCTTCGATGCGCCGGACGATGGCTTCCACCTCCGCTTCGCCTTGCCCTTGCATGGATATTGCAGCCTGCACGAAGGAACGGATATTTTCTTCCGGAGTGTTGTATGTCCATTCCTCTTCCTTGTTTCCTGTAGTCAGGCAGATGCCCCATGCCTGCCGCTGTGCCTGTTCGTCCAAATGCAGCACTTCCGCCACCTGCCGGAGCAGTTCACTGGCAGACAGGGATAGGCTCACGGCAAGGCTTGTCCAGTCTCCGCTGTCCAGCCATTCCGTCCACCTTGTAAGTGGCAACGAGCGTTCCGATACCGACCGGCGGATATAAGCCAGCAGTTCCTTGGGTCGGAAGCGGAGGAAGTGTTGCCGCAGCCGTTGCCGCAGCGTTTCCGGTAAATCTGTCCGTGCCAGGCTTTCCACAGGCAATGGAAAATCCTTTACGGAATCGTCAGCATATAACCGGCTAAAGAAATACGTTTCCATCTGCCGGAATGTTTGTCGCTTCCAGTCCGTTTCCTTTATCCATATAAACAGAACGGTTGACAATGATGCGGTCGAACGCCTGTCGGATGAGAAGTGCAGCAACCACGTCATCAGTCTCAGGAACGAAGCGGCATTTACAAATCCGGCTACCGTTGTCAAATATGCTACCCATCGCTCCAATATCAAGATATTCGTTTCCTCGGCTATTCGGAGTATTTCCTTGCTGTCGGCATCGTTTTCCAGCCAGTCCAGGAGCTTTTCGGGTCGTTTTTCCACAAGGGATTTCACGGTATCCTGCAATGCCACCCCTGACAATTCCTGACCGGACAGGATTTCTGCGGCTCCATGTTCCTCTTGCTCTTGCCCGGCACTTCCTTGCTGTTCCGACACAGGCATTGCTCCTGCCACTAACTGTTTCCACTCCGTATCCTCCCGGAAGTCCGGGCCTGTCTTGCCCTTATATATAATGTATAGGAGGGAGAGGAATTTCTCAATGATTTCCTTCTCCGTCAAGGTTCGCTCCAAAGCATCCGGCTCCTGCATATAGTGCAGCAGGGCTTTCTGTAATGCAAAGGAAAGGGTTACACCGCTTGTGGCAGGGAACGGAAAGGCATCAGCGTTGCGTTCCATCCGCTCTGTCAACCGTGACAGGATCGAAGCCTGGTAGAAATTGACCTTTGCCATGCCTTGCAGCACTACCGCAGCGGACAGGTACCCGGTTAATGTATCAAATGTTTTTTCCGTTGATACCGTATTGCAAAGCAGGGTAACCCATTCCCGTGGACGTTCTGTAACTGCCGTTTGTAACAGTTCCCGCTTATATTCAGCGGTCGGTTCTGTATTTTCCAGCCAGTCTGCCAGTTTTTCTGCCGTATTCCAGCCCTTTTCGAACAGCGTTTGAACGGTATCTGAAAGTTTTTCCTTCCGACGGCTCCATTCATGAAAGGCTGAAATCCGGGCGGTTTCCCCGTTGTTTCCTACTTCCTCAAGCAGGACAGCCAATGCTTCCGTTTCGTATGCGTCTTTTCCGACAGTTGTAATTTCGCTTATTCTCTTGATGACAGCCGGCAACTCGCTTTCGACCCAAAGTACGGCAAACAGGCTACGGATAATTTCTGCTGTTGTCAATGTCTGCCCTTGTGATCGTGTGGCCAGCCAGTACAGCAGCCGGGCTGCCAAAGGCTCATCTCCTGTAGTCTGGACACGGGGCAATTCCGTCTCATGCGCCATCAGCCTGATAAATAAAGGCAGCAGGGTTGTTGCCCGTTCCGCACCGAATGCCTGTATGGTTTGGTGACGGATAATTTCTTCTTTGACGGAATTGCCGGTCAGCCTGATAACCTCTGCCAACAGTTGCCCCGCCTGCAGTAGGGCTGTCGCCTGTGCATAGTCATCCCTGTATGCTTCCCAAAACGCGGCTGCTGCCCTTTGCCTGACTGTCTTCGGCAGGGCCGTATCGGACAATGTCTTTTGCAGACGGCTTATTATTTCCATTTCTGGCCTATCCTTGTCAATAAAGTCAGACGGATTTTCCATCTTGTCTAATTCTTCGGCCAGTTCTTCCATGGCGGTTTCTCCGTTTCCGCTACCTGTCACCTCCCGGTAAATCACACTGAGAAGTGTTTGCAGGGTAGCCGGACGGCTCATATTCGTATCCGCCATCCAGCGTAGCACAGCTTTCCGGAAAGCTGATTGCCACCGGGATTCCGTGATTCCTTTCAGCCAGGCAATTTCCTTGCTTTGATTATCCAAATACATTCTTACCTTTTCCACCGTTTCCATAGCCGTAAATGAAAGGGCGGCAAGCAGACGGTTGAGTATCCGGTCATCAGCCAGTTCCGAAAGCAGAGAAAGGAATACATCGTCTTTTGATGCTTCTGAGCGGATCAAGTCCAAAAGCATTTCCGGTTGTTGTCTGACGGTCATCAGCAGCAGGGTACGTTTGTCGGCGATGCTTCGCCCTTCTTCCCGAAGGAACTCCGCCAGTTTCTTCTTATCCGTTTGCCCAAAAGCAGACCGGGTGAGCGTGTCCGATTGGATTGCCGCACAAACCTTTTCTATTTCCATATCGGAAACCTCTCTATTCCCGGTTATCTCCCGATATACTGTAGCCAGCAATTCATGGAGGCTTTCCTTTTCAGAAAGTCTGTAATGTCCGTTGCCCGTCCAAGTCCAAATGGAACGGTACAGGGCGGATTGCCGCCGGGATTCCGTAATTCCTTTCAGCCAGGCAATTTTCTCACTTTGCTTTTCCAAATATTCCCTTACCTTTTCCACCGTTTCCAGAGCCGTAAATGAAAGGACGGCGAGCAGACGGTTGAGCAGACGCTCATCGGTAAGGTCTGAAAGCAATGAGAACAGCGTCTCGTCTTTCAAGACTTCTTTCCGGATCCATTCCAATAACAGTCCGGGCTGCTGCCGGGCCACTTTCTCCATCAGGATGCGTTTCCCGGCATCACTCCGGGTATCTCCTTTTAACAGGACGGTCAGTTCTTTCGTATCGGCAGGCATTTTCAAGTATGCTGTATTATCTCCACCTGTTTCCTTTTTCCCGCCTGTATCTTCTATTAGTCCGGCCGGTAATTCCAGCAAGGACAGTTCCATGAATACCCGGTACAGCTCCCGGTTGAAATATCCGTCATACATCGGAGACCCGTCCGCATTGCGGGGCTGGAGCCTGTAGATGGCGTTCAGTACCTCCCTGTAGTAAACCGGTCCGAATACTTCCAGCAGGAAGTCAAGGGTCAGCTCTCTCTTGGAAAGATAGGGGGAGCCGTTTCGTTTGCGGATGAAAGTCAGCAGACGGTGGTGCAAATGCCGGACGAATTCCGACTTGCCTCCAAATATGGCCAGTCCGTTGAACGGATAATACCGGATCAGCCATTCATACAGGTAGTGCCAATAGGGAGGCAAGTCCACTTCGGCGTGTTCCCTGGCTTCGGTATGTATCAGCCGGCGGACGGTCGGACTGTCAAGCAGTGCCGCCATGCCTTGCAGTTCCCCGTCGTTTCCGACCTCGTGAACGAAACGCACGGGAATTTCGGGCCGCTCCTCCATCATTTGTACAAGGAAACGGTGTTTATCCCGAAGTCCGGCGGAAGGTTCCATGAGTGCGGCTACATATATCTTGAAGTACATTTCCTCGTTGTCCGTCTGCCACAACAGACGGTGCAATGTATGTTCCTGTTCCAGGCAAAGCTGCGCTGCACGGGTAATGAAAAGTGCATGGATGGTGGCGGGTTGTGCCAACAGCCACCCGGTTTCTTCGGACGGATCGAAAGCCCCGCCCGCCCATTCAGGTTTCGGGAATCCGTATCTGAGGAAGAAAAGCAGGTTGTCCCGGCGGGAGACGGCACTCTTTTCCGAATCGCCCGGCGTATGTGTCTGAAGTGGCGGCAGTGCCCTTGACAGTTCTTCCTTCAGCCGCCGGGGAAACTCCCTGTAAAAATCTTCTTCCGGTATAGTTCCCAGGTCCAGATCCAGCCGTCCGATTTCATACAGTACCTTTTCCCTGTCGTATGCGGCACAGCATTCTTCCACCGCCTGCTCGAAACAGTCGCGGCAGAAGCTGTCCCATTCCGCATACAGGCCGTGTGCGAACTTTTCGTCAGGGGAGGCGAACTCAAACGATATGTGGTCAATCCGTATCATCCGGCTTGGTTTTCTTGGTGGTCAGGGTCAACAGCTCGTCGATGACTTGCAGCAACAGGCGTTTGTAGTCGCCCATGCGCGGGTCTGCCAGTGAACGCATCCATTGGTGGTAATAACTCTCAAACCGTTTCATGTTCCGCTCGCCAAGCCAGTGGTATTCCACAGTAAGGTGTGCCGGGAGCAATGTGCACAGCAGTTTCTCGCACTGTGCCCGGAATCTTTCCGAGTGGAACCGCCGTGTCCATGCCGGGAACACCAGTATCAGATGGAATGCCCGGCCGGTGTCTGCCAGTACCGGCTCCATGACATAGACCGTCTCGCACGCCCGGTTCAGTTCGCACAGGAAACGGCGCAGGATATTGGCCATCGTGTTCAGAATTTCCCGGCTGTCGGCTCTGCCCAGGCTGCTCCAACCGCCCCGTTCCCGGTTACGGTACAGCAGGATGTACTCTTCCGCACCGAGCCGGGCCGTCCGGTAGTTGGCCAGGTCGGTACCGCCACGGAACAGGTCGCCGCTGATCCGGTTCTCGTTGAAATATTCCAGTTCCTCAAGCATCCGGTTGTATTCGTCCAGCTTTTCCGCCTCGTCAGCGGCCAGTTTCTCGTAAACGACCGGTTCTACCTTGTCCTCTTCCAGCATACGCTCGTCAATCAGCAGAGAGTCGAGGCGTTCTGCCAGAGACTTGCCGGCTTTCCGTTCCACGATGCGCAGGTTGTACTTGGGCAGCACGTTGCTCACGGCATGTTCATCATTGCTTTCCAGCCCCAGCATACGGCAGAACCATTCCTTGATTACCGGCGTGTCGCCCGTCTTTTCTTCGGGCAGGATATTGCGGGCGCGGGAACGGTTGCCGGTCAGACTGGCGGCATGGTGCAGGAAACCCATCCTGCGACGGAGCATGTCTTCTTCCGTCTCTCCGTAACCGTTCTCTTCGGCAAGCCAGGCGGGTTGGCTCTCCATGCCGTACAGCCGGTCGAGAAAGTCCAGATATGTTTTCTTCAGTTCACGAATGCGCCGGTCGGACAGGACGGCGGCATCTTCCGTTTCCAGGGACAAAAGTCGGGGCAATGCCTTGACCTCCGACAGCCCTTCCCGTATCACCCGGTCGTATAGTTTCAGATAACTTTCAAAGGCGGTCTCTTCCCGCTTCTCCTTTTCGGACAGGCGGTAGCAGGCCGGAAAGTCATGGATAATGCCCTGGTGGGTGAAGATGTCCCGACAGGTTGCATCCGGCAGTGGCCAGTGGTATTCTTTCTCTTCTTCGCCCTGTAATGACTGCCGCCTGTGGCTTGAGCGGTAGAGTGTTTCCAGCCGGGCACGGAAGGTGGCAAGGTCAGGCTCCACCTCGAAGCGTCCCTGATGGATGCGTACATGCAGTTCTTCCTTCCGGGTCGGCAGCTGTATGCCGAATCCTTGTACGAAGCAGGTCTGCGGTTCTCCGCCTTTCATCAGGTAGCAGGTGGTGAACGAGCGCACGCCTTCCACTTCCCGGAGTTGTTTGTATAACTCGTGTTCGGTCTGTTGCAGTTCGGGTATTACAGGACGGACGGTATCCGTCAGGCCTTCCAGCCATTCTTCGGGAGCGATGCCGGAGGAGGCGGCCGTATCGGGAGTGGAAAGACGTACCGCGCCGGAGAGGTATCCCAGGATGGTGGCGTACAGCCTTGCCAGCACGACGGAAGCGTCCGCTCCCGGCTCTATCTCGAACTCGGCATGGAACTCCAGCTTGTCGGTCTCTATGGTTTCCACCTCACCGGAAAGGAACTCGCACAGGTTTCGGTGCCGGTGGTACAGACTCTTGACTTTGTCGCATACCTTTTGCTTGTCCTCTTCCTCAAACGGGGAAAGCAGGATGCGGACGGTATAGCCGCCGGTCTGCGGGTCGCACACAAGGTACACGTCGTCTATTTCGGGGATATGGGCCAGAAACAGCCGGCGGTAATCCTCCGTGGTCACGGGTTGGGTGGTATAGGCTTCCTCCGGTGGAAAGAGGCCGAAGCGTCCGGGAGTGAACATGTCTCCCTTTTCCACGCAATAGTCTGCAAGGGGAAACCCCAGCTTGTAGTCCAGCTCCGCCAGGGCATAATTTGCGATGTCGCCCACGGTGATGCCGGGGTCGTGTACATTATAGTCCGTCCATACCTGTCCGGCAAGACGCTGCACTTCTTCCAGCGTCTGTGCCTGCAGCTTCGTGTAGAGAGCATCCTCCACGGGCTGCTGTTCTATGTAAGGTTCTTTTCGTTCGTCCATGCCTGTCCTATATGTTTACGTTCTTCTCATTTCTTGAATGTCTCCGTCACCCGGCAATAAATCCTGCCCGAATAGGAGTTCCTCGTACTGCGTATCTGCAGGCAGATCTTTCCGTCTTTCTCCTGCCAGCGCAGGCGGATGCGTCCTGACCAGCCCCACCAGTGCCGGCGGAGAGATTCCACCCGTTGCTCTACGCTGTTCAGGCAGATGGCGGTGGCACGGGTCAGCTTGCATACGCCGAGGTCCTTGTCGCGGTAGAGGGCGATGACGGTATAGACACGGCTGCCCTCTTTCATGTCCGCTATCTCCACCAGGTCCGTCCAGCGTTTGTCGGCCTTCACTTCCCGATAATCCTGCGGGGCGGGAACCGGTTCCGTGCCGCCTTCCTCCTGTTCCACGGAGGCATGCAGGATTATCTTCTTTTCCTGTTTCAGCTCCAGCAGGGTTTCGCCAGCCCCGTTCGCTATTGCCAGTCCCTTGTCGGGAGTCAGCTCCAGTGTCCATACGGCGGGCTTTCCCTCTGCCTCGTGCAGGGTGACGCACATCTTTCCCCCGGCTTTGGGATGGAACGCCCAGCCTTTTTCGGTACATACTGCCTGTCCGTCCTCCACGATGTTGGGGACGGAGTCTATCAGTTCGGCAAACTGCTCCTCGGTGGGGACGTCGCCTCTCTGGAAGTAACTCTTCAGTGTCTTTCTGTCTCTTCTTTCCATACGTTTATCCTATGATGAAGTTTCCTCCGATTTCGGCTTCCTCGATGCCGTCGTCGGGTGAAAGCAGTTCGATGTTTATTTCCGGTAGCAGGATGCTCCATTCCTTTTCTCCCCGGAAAAGGCGGTCTTCCGTCCCGATGCCTGTATCCGGCAGGCTGAATCCGTCCACTTTCAGCGAGACAAGGTGCAGCAACGCTTCATGGTTCGCCAAGCGTGCGTGCAGTTCCTTATAAGAAAAGGTGTCGCCGGAATCCGGTATTTCTCCCGTGCGCAGCCAGGGGGCGATACAGTTCTGTGCCAGCACCACCAGCTGTCTGAGTACCCGGCTTTCGTCCTGTATGTTTTCACGTAGCACCACCTTACAATCGACGGCTATCTTTTCGTATTGCGGGTTCACCACTTTCAGCGTGACAAAAGACGACGCGTAGCGACTCACCGTCCGACGGATCTCTTCAAGTTTCCATGCCGGGGAGAGGAAATAGCGGCTGTTCTCCGTGCGGCTGAACACCACGATGCAGATTTCCGACGGGGCGTTCTCCACCGGCAGGGTGATGCACTGCGCCTTGTCTATTTCAGGAAAATGCTCCAGTACCAGTTCCTCGTAGTCTTTCATCGTCACGGCACGGTGGCGGTTGTGCAGGCGCATCTGTTGGCGTAGGGTGCATTGTTCTTCCGTCTCGGCAGTCCGTCCGCCAAAGCCGGGCAGGGGCTGCACGATGCTTCCGATGCGTTCGTCCGGTTCTTCCGTTTCTTGGAGTGTTCCGGTGGGCAACGGGCTTCCGTCGCCACCCTCGGCGGTCAGGAGGATGCAGTTGGTCCACACATTACGCAGGGAAAGGCAGGCGGAGGTA
>OGUN01002162.1_pt1 | contig 12198 bp, 10 predicted proteins | sample 1553621 | NCBI WGS metagenome assembly OGUN01 (sample SAMEA2580300, study PRJEB22360) | human gut metagenome | biome: human gut; feature: human-associated habitat; material: faeces | place: Denmark | collected 2008/2010
CCAGCCGTAGCTTCCGGATTTTTGTAGTAACCGGTCATCACACAAATCCCTTTAGCCAGGATTTCCCCTACGATATGTTGGGGATCGCCGGAGTCGATCCGAAGTTCGACACGAGGCACTGCCTTGCCACAGGAGCTCTGACGGAAAGTTTTCCAGTTGTCGTAAGTGAGCAGAGGACCACATTCGGTCATGCCGTATCCCACCGTGTAAGGAAAACGAATCGAGCGGAGAAAGATCTCTACTTCCTTGTTCAGGGCTGCTCCTCCGATGATTAATTCTTTGAATTTTCCTCCGAAGGCGTCGATGACCTTTTGCCGGATGCTTTCCCTGATTTTATCGTTGATGATCGGTATGTTCATCAGTAATTTCATATGCGGTTTCTCGATGGTCGGGAAAACTTTCTTCTTGATGATCTTTTCAATAACCAGGGGAACCGTAATGATCAGATCGGGCTTTACCGTGGCGAAAGCATCTGCTATGATTTTCGGTGACGGGGTACGGGATAAAAAATGGATGTGGGTCCCGTTGACAAATTGGTAAATAAATTCAAAAGCCAGGCCGTACATATGAGCCATCGGGAGCATACATACGATTTGTTCACCCGGATTGATCCCGTAGGTATCGATGGCAAATTGCAGGTTGGTCCACAAGCTACGGTAAGGCAGCATCACTCCTTTGGAAGAACTGGTGGTGCCCGAGGTATAATTGATCACGGCCAGCTGGTCGGGCGTATCGTATTCGTAATGAATATCTTCGGCACGGAAACGATCGGGGAATTTTTTTCCGAACAGTTCGTTTAATCTGGCTCTGGCTTCGGTCAGTTGCTTACTATTCGAGGTGCGGAGCGAGTAATCTTCGATCCGGAGTACGCCGTCGAGGTCGGGCATAGCCGATTCGTCGAGATTTTCCCAGACCACATCTCCGGCAAAGAGCAAACGGGCTTCCGAATGGTTCACGATGTGATGGACATTATCGGGTTTAAACTCGTTGAGTATGGGTACAGCTACAGCTCCGTAAGAAAGTGTGGCCAGAAAAGCGATACCCCAACTGCTGGTATTCCGGCTGCAAAGAGCGATCTTATCCCCTTTACGGATTCCGCAATGTTCGAAAAGAAGGTGTAATTTCTCGATTTTACGGGCTACATCTTTGTAAGAACTGGTAGCTCCCTTAAAGTCGGTCAAGGCAGGCAGATCCCAATGATCTTTAATGCTCTGTTCAATATATTTTATAAAATTTTCTTCCATAATCATGGGTTTATTTGAGCAAAGATAGAAGTTTAGGTATTAAACCGGAAACGTTGGAAGAAAAAAATGAGTCCGTATTTTTCTATTTTATTGATACAGATAACGTTTTATACTTCGTTTTGGCGTTTTCTCGAATTCGGTTTCCTGGATTTTTAAACGGGCAACCTGGCTGTACATCGGCAGCATATGGTTGAGGAGTTTACGGTTTTCGTCCATTTTAGTTTTAAGCTGCTCAGGGCTGATCTTTTCTTTTTTCACTACTTCATAATCCGGATAGACGAGGGCGATTAATTTACCGTCCTTTTCAATGACCAGCGATTCGGAAACATAGGGTAGGGCATTCAGCCGGTCCTCGATTTCTTCGGGATAAATATTTTGTCCGCTGGGACCCAGGATCATGTTCTTACTTCTGCCTTTGATAAAGAGATAACCCTCACTGTCGATAATTCCCAGGTCGCCGGTATGCAACCAGCCGTCTTCGTCGATAGCGGACGAAGTGGCTTCGTGGTTTTTATAATAGCCGTCCATGACATTCGCTCCCCGCACTAATATTTCTCCGACGATATTTTCGGGGTCGGAGGAGTTGATGGCAATTTCCATCCGGTCGACAGCTTTACCGCACGAACCGGCTTTGAAGGTGTGCCAGTCGTCATAAGAAATGGCCGGACCGCATTCGGTCATACCGTAACCGACGGTGTAAGGAAATTGTACGGAAGAAAGGAATTTCTCTACTTCGAAATTTAATGCTGCGCCTCCGATAGCGATCAGTTTGAAACGTCCCCCGAAAGCATTGACGATTTTATCCCGGATCGACAGCCTTAATCTGCGGTTCAGATAGGGGATTTTCAGGAATAGCTTGATATGAAATTTTTCCAGTTGTGGCAGTACCCGGTGTTTGATGATTTTCTCGATAATCAAGGGTACGGCAACGATCAGGTTGGGACGGACAGCCGAAAATATTTCGTTAATGATTTTCGGGGCCGGAGTTTTGGAGATAAAATAAACGTGTGTACCACTGGCAAAGGGATAGATCAGTTCGAAGGCCAGACCGTACATATGAGCCATGGTCAGTATGGAGACCAGCCGTTCGCCCGGATTGTAGCCCATTTTGTCCAGGGCATACTTCAGGTTCGACCACATACTGCGGTAAGACAACATCACTCCTTTCGAAGCGCTGGTTGTACCGGAAGTATAATTGATCATGGCCAGCTGGTCAGGTTGATCCGGCTCGTAATGGATATCTTCCGGACGCAGGGCGGCGGGGTATTTTTGCCTGAATAACTCTTCCCAATGTCCGTGAGCTTTTGCCAGTGCCGGATTGGTATTATAGAAAAGAGAATAGTCCTCCATCTTGATGACGGTTTCCGGTTTCGGCATTTCTTCTTTTTGCAGTTCTTCCCAGATGGGAGTACCGGCAAATAGAATCCGGGCTTCCGAATGGTTGACGATATGGCGGATATTGTCGGCTTTGAATTCGTGTAAAATAGGTACTGCTACTGCTCCATACGAAAGGATTGCCAGAAAAGCGATTCCCCAGTTGGTCTGATTCCGGCTGCAAAGAGCGATTTTATCTCCCCGGCGGATTCCGCTTTCTTCGAATAACAGGTGCAAACGGGCAATATGGTGGGCTACATCTCCGAAGGTATGGGTTTGGCCCTGGTAGTCGGTTAAGGCCGGTTCTTCCCAATGGATTCGGATACTATGTTCTATATAGTATAAAAAATTCTCTTCCATCTTGTTATAGATTGATGAGAAAACGCATCTCAGGTCCGGGTGGAATGTGCTTCAGCACGGTCGTGTTTAATTTCGTCCATAATTCCACCGTTGAGGGGGCTCGAGGTGCGTTCTCTGTGTATGTATACTGAATAGGGAAAAGAAGGTTACAAAAAAGAGGTAAAAGGTAGAAAGTAAAAAGTATAAAGTTAAATATTGTGAGAAGTCGAAACTAAAAAACGACGGTGGGCGTAGTTATTGACGAGTGAATGCAAAAAGCTCATTATTATTACGTTACAATAATTTAACTTTATTATTATGAAAACAGAAAATCCAAACACTCCAATTTTCGGAACACCTGAAGAAGCCCGTGTAGCTCCTAAGTTTGAAATGCCTAAAACCTCTATGCCGGGAGAGGTGGCTTATCAGTTGGTACACGATGAAGCGATGATGGATGGAAATGCCCGATTGAATCTGGCCACTTTCGTTACCACTTGGATGGACGACTATGCCCGCCGGGTGATGACCGAAAATATGGACAAAAACATGATCGATAAAACCGAGTATCCGCAAACTGCCGAGATAGAAAGACGTTGTGTGAACATTATCGCTAAATTGTGGCATTCACCCGAACCTCCCTATTGTACCGGTACCAGTACCGTCGGTTCATCCGAAGCTTGTATGCTGGGAGGTATTGCTGCCCTGAAACGCTGGCAAAAACGTCGTCGTGCCAAAGGTTTGCCTACCAATAAACCTAATTTTATCATTTCCACCTGTATGCAGGTCGTTTGGGAAAAATTTGCCATCTATTGGGACGTTGAAATGAGAATGGTTCCCGTGACGATGGAAAAAATTACCATGGATCCGCAGGATGTGGTCGGTATGTGTGATGAAAATACCATTTGTGTCGTTCCGATTCAGGGGGTTACGATCACCGGATTGAATGATAATGTAAAAGAGATCAACGATGCCCTGGATAAACTGAACGCAGAAAAAGGATGGGAAATATGTATTCATGTGGATGCTGCTACCGGTGGTTTTATCCATCCGTTTATCGATCCGGATACCGTTTGGGATTTCCGTTTGAAATGGGTGTTATCTATCAGTGTTTCCGGCCATAAGTTCGGATTGGTATATCCGGGTGTCGGTTGGGTGGTTTGGAAAGATAAACAATATCTGCCCGAAGAGATGAACTTTGCCGTGAACTATCTGGGAGCCAACATTCCGAGTATTTCTATTAACTTCTCCCGTCCGGGCAATCAGGTATTGGCACAATACTACCAGTTCCTGCGTTTAGGTATGGAAGGTTACCGGCAGATCCAGCAGAATTGTATCGATGTATGTCTCTATCTGAAACAACAGTTAAAAGAGATGGGGATCTTTGAATTTTTCAGTGACGATATGCCTAATCCGTTGTTTATCTGGAAACTGAAAAATGATTCTTCCCGGAAATGGACGTTATATGACCTTTCGGATGCTTTGCATGCCCAGGGATGGCAGGTACCGGCTTATACCATGCCGAAGAATATGGAAGATGTCGTGATCATGCGTGTCGTTGTACGGCAGGGAACCGGTAAAGACCTGGCCGATCTATTGGTGAAAGATATTAAAACCAATATTGCCCAGTTGAATCAATTGCAGGAACCGACTAATAGCGCTATTTTGTGGAATAAGAGAGAACCACAAAAGCCCAGAGGATTTAATCACTCCAGATAATCTCTTTTAGAGAAAAGAAGGAGCTGGTCCCCAATGGGACCGGTGTTCCTTTCAAGAATGGATAGGCGTAAAAGGAATCGACAAAATTAGAATGATCGGTACGAATGGATCAGAGCCGCAGATTCGCCGGTCAAAATTCTGAAAGAATTCGCTAACCCAATTTGTAAACCGCTAATCTATCTGAAAAACTTTGCAGACAGATTAGCGGTTTTTATTTATTCTGTCACACAAGAAAGATTCAGATATTCAAACCAGTTGATATTGGTTTTACTTAGAAGGTAAATTGGGGATAAGCCTAATAAAAAGTACCATAAAAAGCTCCGTTTGCCTTCCATCTGGATGCGGGAATGAATAAGGATATGATGAAATTCAATTATCAGGCCGAAAGAATTCATATCGATACCGTTTATCCGAAATGTAAGAGTCGGGCTGCTTACCGAGGAAAAGAGGATAAAGATTGGTATTTGTATCCGGCAAAGTTTGCAGGTAATTAATTTGGGGGATTACGACTTTAGATAAATCGATTGTTTGCATCTTTCGTGTAATTCCGGGAAAAACTCCCGGAATATTTTTTGTAATCGTTCTCCGTGCTCCTGCATAAATAGCGGCGTTTGGGCAGGATCGATCTGCAATCCCCGGTAGCGGGTCATGATTTCCAGGGATTGCTGGATTCCCGTTAGGGAGGCATAACGGCACAATCGGTCAGTCAGGATGAAATGCCATATGAACCCCTGAAAACGTTCCGGCAGGTGGCGGTAGTTCCAGGCTAAGGCGGTATAAAACCTCCGGCTGAACCGTTTGAGGGGAAGACCGGCATAGTCCTGAAACCGGCTGGCCAGGAAATAATCGAACAAGATGTCGTTCACTACAGCCGAATAACGCCCGAAAGTTTCCCGGCCTATCCCTACGGCTTCCCGGACCAACGGATGCCGGTCCGAGAAAGCATCGATTTCGCGGTGTAACAAAATTCCTTGCTGGAATTTCCGGGGATATTGTTTATACCCGTCCCCTTTGACCCCATCCCCGATAAAATTACCGATCTGAATACAACGGTCATTACCCGAAAGGAAAATGTGGGCGAGATAGTTCATAATTCGTTCAGCTTATTTGTAAAGGACAAATTTGCACATTATAAACGATACTACCAAAGCCCCTTTGCGGGTTAAAAGCTGAAAAGATCGTTCAAGGCCTCACTCATAGAAGGATGCGTATAGATCTGATCCCGGAGCGACGAATAGTCTAGTCCGGCTTTCATGACCAGGGCCACATTGTTGATCACTTCGCCCGAATCGATACAAAACAGGGTACATCCCAGAATTTTTCCGTTTTTGGCATTTACGACAGATTTCAATACCCCGTTGGTATTACCTGATACCCGCGCTCGGGGGATGGCCTCGACCGGAATGGTTTTGGTCATCACTTCGTATCCTTTGGCGATGGCTTCTTGTTCTGTCAAACCGATGCGGGATAGAGGTGGATCGATAAATACCGTATATACGACAGGTTCCCGGTCGACAATGGTCCGGCTGCCTTTACCGAACAGTTGATCCCGGATAATCCTGTAATCGTCCTGGGAAATATAGGTGAATTGTTTCCCTCCGCTGACATCTCCCAACGCCCAGATATCCGATGCGGTTGTTTGCAGATATTCGTTTACGATGATCGCTCCATGTTCGTTTAAATGTATTCCGGCCACTCCCGGATCGAGGCTTTCGGTGTTGGGCTGACGGCCTGTCGCTACCAGAACAGCGTTGGCAAAGAGGCTGTGTTCGGTTTTATCGGTCGTATCCCGATAGGTCACTACGGTCTCTTCGTCGGTATCCTGGATCGATTGCATTTCTATACTGAAATGAAATTCTATTCCTTGGTTTTCCATTACTTTCCGTACAGCTTCGGCAATGGTTCTGTCTTCGCGGGATAAAAATTCCGTTGTGTTTTCCAATACGATTACCTTACTTCCGAAAGCCGCAAACATAGAAGCGAATTCCAACCCGATGTATCCTCCTCCGATGATGACCAGGGTTTCCGGTAGCAGGTCCAGTTCCAGGAGTGAGGTACTGGTATATACCCGTCGGCTTTCCCGGATACCTGATATCGGCGGGATCACCGGAAGAGCTCCGGTATCGATAAAGATCCGTTTCCCCTCGATCTCCAGACGGTCTGTTTCGGTGGTTACCTCTATTTTACGGGATGAGCGGAATGAGGCGACTCCTGTATATACCGTTATATTCGGATGGTCGTTGAGCCGGTCGAAATTTAATTTTCGTAAAGCGGTGGTAATTTCGTTTTTCTTTATGATAGCTTTCCGATAAGCTGCTGCCTTTTCTTCAAAAGAAGCCAGATTCAGTTCCTTTATCATTTGGGCCTGATGGATCAATGCTTTGGTCGGAATACAGGCGATATTGATGCAGGAGCCTCCGTACATCGCAGCCGAACGTTCGATTATGGCTACTTGCTGTCCCCGGTTAGCTAAATCAGCAGCCAGTAGTTTACCCCCTTTTCCAAATCCGATAATGATTGCGTCAAAATGTTCCATAAAATGGGTGATTGATTAAAATTTACAGAAATCTCCACTACTTACGAAAATCAAAGGTGAATTGTTTGATTACTCCTTAGAACATCCCTTCCGCGATTATCGTATACAGCAGACAAACGATCACATAAAAATGAAAAATATGAAAACCAGATTGATTCTTTTTATTTTGTTATTCATCAGTGGCTTTGCAATAGCCGGTTGTAAACAACAAAACCAGTATCGTCCCGATGCGAAAATCGTTGCGGCATTTAATAACAAATATCCTCAGGCCGATAAAGTAGAGTGGGAACAAAAGCAGGGGTATTATGTCGCAGAATTCCGGGAAGACGGTATCGAACACGAGGCTTGGTTCGACGGAACCGGTAAATGGGTGATGACGGAAAGTAATCTGAGGTATAGTTCCCTGCCACAGGCCATCCGCGAACAATTCGAGAAAAGTGTTTACAGTACCTGGAAAAAAGACGATATCGACAAGATCGAACGGGCTGGAATGGAAGCAGTGTATATCATCGAACTCGAAAAAGAAGGATTGGATACCGACCTGTATTATGTCGGTAACGGCAATCTGATCAAAACCGTGAATGAAGTGTCTAAAGAGAAACGGAGTTCTTATATGCCTGTCGCTTCGGATATCCAGATTTGGATCAAACAAAAATATCCGGATGCTACCATCATTGAAATGGATAATGAAAAAGGTAAATTGGAAGTGGACATCCTGGATGGAGGAAAAGCTAAAGAATTGATTTTTCAGGGAAACGATTGGTTGTCGACTTCCTGGGAAGTGAGCAAGGCCGAAGTTCCTTCGGTAGTAATGGAAACTTTCCGGCATTCGAATTTTGGAAAATACCGCATCGACGATATTCATTTTTATGAGACGCCGAACAATTCGTATTACTATTTCGATCTGGAACAAGGAAATTCTGAAGTACATCTGTCTATCGATCCTACCGGAAATATCCTACAGTGATCCGATTTATCGGGACGATGAAGGTTAATTTATAAAGTCTGTAAAGTTTATGAAGTCCGAAGAATCCGATGACTATATAAACTTTACAGACTTTATAACTCTGAATTTAATTGGAATAAGGGTCCCGCTTTACGCATGTGTGTGTGTATGTGTGTATGTATGTAAGAAATGCATAAGTAGAATTTATCGTGTGAAATATCATAAAGAGTGTATGAATCGATTTCACCTGATTAGAAGATAATTCCGCGGGACCCTGTCTTTTTATGCAGCCTGTTTCTCTTATATCTGGTCAATTCCCGGCGACGTCACCGGAAGAATCTTTTACGTCCAAAACATTCAAAGATCTTGAATACTAATGATGTAGAAAAATGGAAAAAGTTACTTTTTGAGGAAATTTATTTATCGAAAAGTCCGTTACCGGCTAATTTAATCGACGTTTATTTTCTTCTCAAAACAAACAAATATTCCCTTTTTTTAACATTATTAAGTAACTCTTATTCAGTCAATAAAGTATTTTGGTTTTGTGACCTATCCCTTTTTACATCTAACTATTTAAACGTCCATTTTTTATTGCAAGGAACTGTTTGAAACAGTACTTGATAGCGATGACAAAAATAGTTTATTTTTTATTATTCGCCAAATAAATTTGTTGATTTCAATTATTTTCTCTTGAAAGGCTTTTTGAAAGCCGGCCGCTCTATTTTTGTTTCTATTTAATTTATCTGAGTTTGTTAATGATATTTTTTGTATTTATTATTGTCGACAACACTAGGTTGATTGGACGGTTGGGAACAAATTTTCCTGTACCGGTGGAGGTATTTCCTGTTGCTCTGGGTCGAGCAGGAAATAAGAAAAATAGGGGCTACGGAAATTATGCTCCGGCTGGCAAAAGGGAAAGACGGACCGATGGTGACAGAAAACATAATCTGGTTCTGGATGTTCGTTTCCGGGACATCGGTCCCGCATCGGAAAAAGATCACCGGTGTCGTGGAGAGTGGGGGATATCGGCCCGAAGTGGTAGTTGCTGGGTGAGAGTAGGTGGAAATAAACTTTTCTGGGATGATTACGTACAATAAATTCGATGAGATCGTTCATTTGTAAACTTGTATATTGGATTATGTTGAAGTTGTACGTATTTATTTTATGGGCTTTATTGCCGTTACTGACTATGGGAAAGGGAATTCTGATTCAAAATGTCGTGATTTTCGACGGGAAAAGTGAAAAGACCGTCACGGGAAATGTATGGATCGAGGACAATGTGATCCGGAAAGTATCGGCCGAACCGATTGTTGCCGGAGCAGAAGTAGAAGTGATCGATGGGCGGGGAAAATTTCTGATGCCCGGATTGATCGATGCACATTGGCATGCTTATCTGGCTGCTAATACGATGGTCGATTTGTTGACCGCTCATGCTTCTTATACACAGCTGAGAGCCGGAGAGGAAGCCGGGAAGACTCTTTTGCGGGGTTTTACGACGATCCGGGATGCGGGGGGACCGGTATTCGGACTGAAAAGGGCGATCGATGAGGGAACACTGCCGGGACCGCGTATTTATCCTAGTGGGGCGATTATTTCCGAAACAGGCGGACATGCCGATTTTCGTATGGTATACGATATCCCTGAACCTTTCGATTGTTGCGGCCTGACTCATACCGAGAAAATCGGGGCTGCTATCATCGCCGACGGGGTGGATGCCGTGATCGTCGCTTCGCGGAATAACCTGCGTCTGGGTGCGAGTCAGATCAAGCTGATGGCAGGCGGAGGGGTCTCTTCGTTGTATGACCAGCTGGAAGATGTGCAGTATTTCGAAGATGAACTGCATGCGGCGGTAATGGCCGCCGAGGATGCGGGTACTTATGTGATGGTACATGTCTATGTGCCGGAGGCGATCCGCCGGGCTATCCGGGCCGGGGTGAAAAGTATCGAACACGGTCAACTGATCGATGAACCGACGATGAAACTGATTGCAGAGAAAGACGTGTGGTTGTCGATGCAACCCTTTATCGGAGAAGGAAATAATCATTATACCAATCCTGTACAGCAGGCGAAACACGAACTGGTGGTACAAGGCACCGACCGGGCCTATCAGCTGGCGAAGAAATACGGGGTGAAGCTGGCATGGGGTACCGACTTGCTTTTCAGTCCGGCCAATGCACGGAATCAAAACCTGAATATCGAAAAGATGACCCGCTGGTTTTCCAACTTTGAAATCCTGAAGATGATCACTCACGATAATGCCGAACTGTTGGCTCTGTCCGGCCGCCGTAATCCTTATCCCGGTAAACTGGGGGTGATCGAAGAGGGGGCTCTGGCCGATCTGATTGTGGTGGATGGAAATGCACTCGAAGATATAAAAGTGCTGACCGATCCTGGCAAGAATATGCTGTTGATCATGAAAGACGGCAAAATATATAAAAACGATTTATAATATCCGCTACCCCAGAGCCTTTTAGACCGGGAGATTTATGTGTGTAGACGATACAGATAATCGGGGTATCCGGGTAGTTTTGTCTTCTAGATTTCAGGATATGAAGGCAGAAAGAAATTATCTTGTAGAGAAGATATAATTGGGGGCATAAAATTGGATTTATGTTAGGGGATAACGCAAGAACAGACTGGCAACGGTAAGGGAACCGAAATTTACTTGTACGGGATTGAATATTCCCGCCCTTTGGGGCGAACGGTATGTATTTCCACTCCGGAAAAGAGGGGGCGTGCGATATGTTTTCTATGTGCAGAGTCTGGAAGTATAAGTCTACAACTCTATCATGTTTTGGGGATGATCCTTTGTGGTCTTCAGACATTCAATCTAACCTTGCAGTTAATGAAAAAACGTATGGAGTTATCAGTACCAGATTCTGATTTACGACAGCATGAAGATCGTAGTGAAAGAGTCCGGTATTCCGGTTATACATGTCTGTCACAAATGAGGATTCGAATACATTTTCTGATAATTTTTGTTCGATATAATTGTTTGTTACTGCAATTATTTATTATATTTAAGGCATAAATATAAATTATTATTATGCGTTTGAAATTGGTACTTAAAATTGTGGAAGGAACCGTTTTACCTTGTAATTATATGTATGAATTGTCAAGTTGTTTGTACAAGGTATTGAATGAAGGTAATCCGGTTTTTACTGCCTGGCTACATGATAAAGGATATTGTAAGGAAAAGAAAGCATTTAAATTATTTACCTTTTCGAATTTCTATTTTCCGTGTTTCAGAATCGAGGGGGATCGGATTTTTGTTTTGGCGGATACGGCCCAGTTGATTGTGTCGTTCTATCCGATAGAAGCAATTGATGCTTTTGTAATGGGTCTGTTTAAGAACAGGCAATTGGAGGTTGGTGACCGGAAATCGAGGGTCCGCTTTGAAGTCTTTAACTTAGAGCGGCAGGCTGAGCCGGAATTCACTTCCCGGATGTTTTTTAAAACTCTATCGCCTATGTTTATTGAAGAGCAATTACCGGAAACCCGGAAAGCGATACATCTTTCACCGGGGAATCCGAAGTTTGCAGAATTGTTGCATTTGAATCTGCTGGATAAATACAGGGTGTTTTATGGACAGGAACCCGATCCGTCCTGGCCTCTGACCCGCTTGCATTTGTTGTCTGAGCCCAAGCCTAAAACAATTGTACTGAAGGTGGGTACTCCGGAGGAAACCAGAATGAAAGGATATACTTTCCGCTTTGAATTGGAAGGACAGCCGGAATTATTGCGCTTGGGTTACGAAGGTGGTTTCGGACGATTGAACAGCCAGGGATTCGGTTGTGTGGAAGTAATACGCTTAAAATGATTTATTTACGGAATAATGCAAGTCGGATTATATTTTATAAGTAGTAGTATGTTGAGAATAATTCTGTATTAAAAAAATAAAAACTCCTCATTCCTAGAGAATGAGGAGCAAGGTAAGACAAAACTTTACCTCTTAAAAAACAAATTTCAATTCTATTTAGGTCAATTAAAATAATAAGAGGCATCATATCTCAAAAGATAGATTTAGATATTTTAACTTAATG
>OGUN01002164.1_pt1 | contig 12193 bp, 9 predicted proteins | sample 1553621 | NCBI WGS metagenome assembly OGUN01 (sample SAMEA2580300, study PRJEB22360) | human gut metagenome | biome: human gut; feature: human-associated habitat; material: faeces | place: Denmark | collected 2008/2010
CAGGCAGTCTAGAGTCTGCCTGAGTGTGTCGGGGAACCTCTCCTTTCTCTTCTTTCTTCTTATTTTTAAACCGGTGTCGCGGTCTTTTCACCGGAACCAATTCCTCCCTGACTTTAACCTTTGCAATCTCGAACAGGGAACGGATGATCCCCCACAGCATCTCTGCGGTCTGATCGTCCACTTCCTTCAATGCGGTAACTACCGCATTCATACTCTTTTTCCAATCTGCGGTAAAAGTGATCAGATCGTCCGCCTGTGATGCGGAGATCACCTGATAAAGTGTGTCTACAAAGGTACGGACCTGCTCCTCGTTCAGGGACAGGATCCATTCATTCAGAGCCTCGTTCATGATCTTCTGGCTCTCATAGATATCGCCTACATCCACGAAATGATCATCCTTCACCAGCCAGGAGAAAGGATCATGCTGCAGCAGACCGTGGTTTTTACTCTCCACTACGCGGTAATGAATATCCCGCTCGAAGATCATCCCGATCATAGAAGAATGCGGAAGCAGCTTTACCACCTTGTCTTCTATCGCATTGTAATGACATTCCTTCAGCACCTCCGGCCGGAATCCCGGTCCGTCCAGACTGTATATCTTTTGGATCCGCTTCCGTACAAAGGGCGCACATTTCATGGCACTGTACACCGCCAGGTTGCCGCCCTTGGAATGTCCTCCGATGTAAAAGGGCTGATGCAGCCATCCGGTGACCATATTTACATATTTTACACTGTATTCCTGCCCCGGTACCGGATTCAGGAATGCCATATTAAAGTCTTCCTTCCACCCCACAATAGTCTCATCCGTGCCGCGGAATGCCAAAAACAGCGTTCCGTCATCCAGGATAAAGGTAATCGCAGAGAACTGGGTCTCCCACTCCTTTTCCACCAGGTTAATATAACAATTCAGCTTCATATTCCGGAAGCGTCTGCCGCTAAGCAGCCCTTCAAACAGTGCCCGGTTCTCCTTTTCAAAACGCACATCTCCGAACAGCTGCTCCACATCCGGCCGTTTGGCGATCTCCTGCAGCGTCACAGAAGGACCGTTGTGACGCACATCGCTGACCATTCCGTCGAATTTCAGATAAGAAAGCTGGCATAAGGCCAGACTGTCCACATCATTCAGAGGTTTTTCGCAAAATGGAATATCTCCGTATTTTTTTAAATATTCTATGACTGTTCCCGCCATATACCGCTCCTTTCCGCGAGGAACTTTCCTTGCGTATTTTCCCGGATTGTGTTACGTTTTATACTGTCAGTAGAAAACATTAAGAAGGTGATCTGCCATGTCCACGAACCATTCCAAACAATTTTCCAGAGATTGCATGGTGCAGGCTTTGATGCAGCTGCTTCAGACAAAATCTCTGTCCAATATTACCATCTCAGAGCTGACCGAGCGGGCCGGAGTCTCCCGTATGACTTATTACCGCAATTACAACTCCATGGACGAGATCTTCATCAGTTATCTGAAGGATCTGGTAGATGCCTACCGTCAGGATGTCGCTGCCTGGCCTGATAAAGGCAATTATAACGACTACCGCAATATGCTGCACTGCTATGAATACTTTGATCATTACAGAGAATTCATTGCCTGCCTGGTGAACACAGGACTGGGGCATCTGCTGCTGCAGGCCCTGGACAGTTATATCCTTGATACCTATTATACGGAAGATAAAGGCCGGGATTTCTATTACACGCTTCGTGCGTTCTCCGGTTCCCTCTACAATATCTACGTCACCTGGATCATGGAAAATTCCATGGAATCCGCTGAAGAGATCGTATCCATTATCTGTAAGATCTATTCCTGATCATTAAACAATCATCAAAGGACTGCGCAAAAATACGCAGTCCCTTTTTATTTTTATCTCTGATCCAACGGAACATATTCCAGTTCCTGCATCACGCTCTTATAAGCGGGACGGATGATCTTATCCATATTGATCAATTCTTCAATACGATGCGCGCTCCATCCCACGATTCTTGCGATGGCAAAAATCGGTGTATATAATTCCAGTGGGATCTCCAGCATGCTGTATACGAATCCGCTGTAGAAATCCACATTGGCGCTGACGCCCTTATAGATCCTGGACTTCTGGGAGATGACCTCCGGTGCCATCCGCTCGATCATGGAGTACAATGCGAAATCCTTGTCTCTGCCCTTGGCTACTGCCAGCTTCTCCACGAAGCTCTTAAATACCTGGGCTCTGGGGTCGGACAGAGAGTAGACAGCATGACCCATACCATAGATCAGTCCCTTGCCGTCAAAGGCTTCCTTATTCAAAATCTTGTTCAGATAAACTCTTACCGCATCCTCATCAGTCCAGTCGGACACATGGGCTTCGATATCCCGCATCATCTCTACGACCTTGATATTGGCACCACCGTGCTTGGGTCCCTTCAGAGAAGAAAGCGCTGCTGCCACTACGGAATAAGTGTCGGATCCGGAAGAGGTTACGACTCTGGTAGTGAAGGTGGAATTGTTACCGCCGCCGTGCTCCATATGCAGCACCAGTGCGGTATCCAGTACTTTGGCCTCCAGCTCGGTATATTGTTTGTCGGGACGAAGCATCATCAGCAGATTCTCTGCTGTGGAAAGCTTCTTCTGCGGACGATGTATGTACATACTCTCATCATTGGAATAGTGATTATATGCATGGTAGCCGTAGACTGCCAGCATAGGGAACACAGCGATCAGTCCCAGACATTGTCTTAATACATTTTCAATGGAAGTATCGCTGCAATTTTTATCATAGGAAGCCAGTGTCAGAACACTCCTGGTCAGGGAATTCATGATGTCACTGCTGGGAGCTTTCATGATGACATCTCTGGTAAAGTTGGTAGGCAAAGTTCTGCTGGATGCCAGAATATCGTTAAAATGCTTCAGTTCGTCACGATTCGGCAGCTTACCGAACAAAAGTAAATAAGCCACTTCTTCGAATCCGAAATGATCCCCGCGGAATCCGTTGACCAGTTCGATACAGTCATAACCGCGATACCACAGCTTACCTTCACAGGGTATCTTTTTGCCATCCTCCATTTTGAAGGATTCGATCCGGGAGATATTGGTAAGGCCTGCGACTACGCCGTTACCGTTCTTATCACGCAACCCCCTCTGCACGCCATACTCATCGAACATCTGGGGTTCCAATCTATCTGCCGCTCTGCACAGGCCGGCATGTTCCAACATATACTCTGCGTTTTTCTTCATCCAAATACCTTCCTTTCCCGACATCATATATACTTATCTATCATAACTTTTCAGAAACTACCCTGTCAATTAAGAAAGTATAAAATATTCTTTGTATTCTCTTTGATCTTCTCAGACAGCTCAGCATATTTAATGAGTTCTTCCTCTGTGAAGCCGGCGAATCTGGCAGCATCATAATCCCTCTGTGCCATCTCCAGTTCTTTCATAACGGCATCTGCTGCCGGAAGAATCGTCACGGCGATCCTGCCTCCCCGTCCCTTCCGCTTCGTTTCTGCCATCTCCGCTGCTTTCATTTTATTTTTTCCGGTCGTCTTATCTTTTTTGGATGGTTTGGGTTCCTTCACCTCTTCTACTTTCAGGAATCCCTTCATGGTCAGTCGCTGCAATCCGCTGGTCAGATTCGTCCGGGTGATTCCGGCGAAATCAGCCAGTTCCCGTCTGCTGTCCCATTCGTGCTTTTCACACAGACACAAAAGCAGACACACATCCATGACCTTCAGATCTCCTTTTAACGCCACCGGCTCCAGATAATGTTCTAATAACTTTCTCTTACGGTAATCCTCTCCTGCAGGTCCTTCCGCCTGCAAGATCTGTGTATTGACAAAGACTCTCTCGTCTCCCAGCTTCTTGGAACCGGGCAGGATTGAAGGCGGAACGGTGCCGTCCCCCGCAGCATCGATAAAGAAACGGTATACCTGCAGACGGTTCTTCTCATAATCTTCCTCTTCCAGAACATGTTTGTAGAAGTTATTGTAGTACTCAAATACATTCAGCTTCATCTTCACAGTCTTCGAGATATTAATGCCCTGACTGGCAAGAGAGCCTTTCCTCTTCACATAATAATAAATGGGCGCATGCAGGGCATAGAATACTTTCGCATAGCGGATATATTCCAGATTGAACATAAAATCCTCACACCAGCTGATATCCGTATCCATGCGTAGCTTATGCTCTTCCACAATATCCCTGCGGTACAGCTTGTTCCACAACACACCGTAATAAAAATCCGCCGGATTCTCCATCATATGTGCTGCGAACTCTTCTCTGGTGAGCACGCCCTCCTCTTCGATGTCTCCCTTGGGGGACAGACGCTCTCCCACCACGCGGTAAAAGTCAGAAATGACCATGTCACAGCCGTACTCCTCCGCTGCCCGCACGAACAGTCTGGTGGCATCCGGTGTGATCCAGTCGTCACTGTCGAGGAACTGCAGATATTTTCCCTGGGCACGGTCAAGCGCCCGGTTTCTGCTGTCGGAGACTCCGGTGTTCTCCTTTTGGATCACAATGACTCTGGGATCTTGGTCTCCGTACTCTTCACAAATATCGCCGGAAGCATCCGTACTGCCATCATTGACCAGCAGCAGTTCATAATCCGTATATTCCTGGTTCAAAATGCTGTCGACACAGCGTCGTAAATATTGTTCCGCATTGTATATCGGAACAATGATGCTTACCATTGGCCGCATAAGTTCATCCTCTCCAAAAATTACTTCATAAACGATTTCTTCGCTTTTCAAGCTTACGAAATCGTGATCAGTTCATAGTCTCTGCTGCCGATGCCGATCTTCTCCGCATGCTCCAGGCAGGTCTTGTACTCCGCATTGGGAGTGGTATTTTCAAAATGATCATGATGATCGCAAAAGCCTTCTTTTGCCATAGCATCCGCCAGCTGGCTGTTCGGCAGCGGTGTCTGCTTCAGGCAGGCATCCACGCAGGCCTGATCCAGCGCCAGTGGATCAAAGGATGCAAACATACCGATATTAGGCAGAATAGGAGCATCGTTCTCGAAGTGGCAGTCACAGTTTGGAGACACATCCACTACCAGAGAAATATGGAAATTCGGTCTGCCGTCCACGACAGCCTTCGCATATTCTGCCATGCGGCAGTTGAAATCCTTCGTCGCCGCAGCATCGCCGCTGTGGATCGCATCAAAATTGCAGGCGCCGATGCAGCGTCCGCAACCCAGACACTTCTCATGATCAATGTGCATCTTATGTGTGGTCTCATCATATACCAGTCCATCATTGGCACATTCCTTCATGCAGCGCTTACAGCCCCGGCACAGACTCTCGTCGATCTCCGGCTTGCCCTGCGCATGCTGCTCCATTTTGCCCGCTCTGGAGCCGCAGCCCATACCGATGTTTTTAATAGCACCGCCAAACCCCGCCGTCTCATGTCCTTTGAAATGATTCAGGGAAATAAACACATCCGCATCCATGATGGCACGACCGATCTTCGCATTCTTCACATATTCGCCGCCTTTTACCGGTACCTCGATGTCATCCGTTCCCTTGAGTCCATCGCCAATGATCACGGGACATCCCACCGTCAGAGGCGTGAAACCATTCTCCCAGGCACAATACATATGCTCGATGGCATTCTTACGGTTGCCGGGGTACAGGGTGTTGCAGTCGGTCAGAAAAGGCACACCGCCCAGCTCCTTTACCACATCCGCTACCGCTTTCGCATAATTCGGACGTAAGAAACCCAGGTTGCCCAGCTCTCCAAAGTGCAGCTTGATAGCAACAAATTTGTGATCCATATCAATATTCTGAATCCCCGCCGCCTTCATCAGACGCTTTAACTTACTGGGAAGCCCCTCTCCCAGACGGGTCCTGAAATCTGTAAAATATACCTTTGATTTTTCCATTGATTTATCCTCCGAGCAAAAAAGATACTACGATTATAACATATCTTTTCCGCTTTTTGAGAATTTTTTTGCATTCTCCACGAAGCGCTCCGCGAACTCCGGGCAGGATGGATAATAGAGGTGGGGAAAACCGTACCAGTGACTCTCTCCCACGTGGATACAGGGATAATTTCGTCCGGTGGAGGGTTTGGTAGCGATGCAGTCTGCGCCGTTGTCTTCACTGTCATAATAGTGGAATTCGTGGGCACGGATGCGGCTGCCACGAGGCATAAAATGTCCGCTGTTCTCTTCCAGTTCAATGTATCCGAAGCGCACCAGATGTCCGGTGTCGAAGCATTTACCGGGCAGGACTCCCGCCATGGGATAGGAATGTCCTTCCCGATCCGTCAGGGTCGTATGCAGGTATAGAAAACCGCCGCACTCTGCCACCGTGGGCAGGCCGTCTGTGACTGCCTTCCGGATTGCTGTGCGCATGGTATCATTCTCGCTTAACTGTCCGGCATACAGTTCCGGATATCCACCGCCCAGTAACAATCCGTGAATGTTTTCCGGTAAGTTTCTGTCATGCAGCGGGGAAAAATACACCGGTTCCGCGCCCGCCTGTTCCAGCAGACGCAGGTTCTCTTCGTAATAAAAACAAAAAGCTTCATCCCGGGCTACGGCGATCCGTGGGCGTATTGCTTCGCTGGTTTCTACGGAATCCTCCACTACCGTCTCTTCCTCCAACAGCTCCGCTTCCTCTGCGATCTGCAACAGTTTTGAAATGTCTGCGGTCTCCCGTAATCTCTCTGCCGTCATACGGATCTGTCCCTGCAAGTCTTCCAGTTCTCCCGGCATGCACAAGCCTAAGTGTCTGCTGGCGATCTGCAGGTCCTTATTTTCCGGAAAATACCCCAGTACCGCAATGCCCAGTTCATCTTCTGCCAAGGGCTTCAGTATCTCATAATAGGATGCGGACATCCGGTTGAAGATCACGCCACGGATCAGATGTGCCTTATCGTAAGCCAGGAATCCGGCAATCAGAGGGATCACCGATCTCCCCATGCCTTTTGCATCCACCACCAGCAGGATGGGGGTCTGCGTCACCTTTGCCAAATGATAGGAGGAGCCTTCCTCACGGATGCCGCCCAGCCCGTCATACAATCCCATAACACCTTCCATGACCACAAGCTCGTCTTCTCTGCGATCCTTCAAAAACAGCTTACGGGTGCCCTCTTCTCCGGTAAAAAAGGTATCCAGATTCCGAGAGGGCACCCCCAGCACCTGTCTGTGGAACATAGGATCAATATAATCCGGGCCGCATTTACAGGAAGAAATATCCTCACCGTTTTCTTTAAAAATCTGCAATAATCCACAGGTGATCGTAGTCTTGCCGCTGCCGCTCTTCGGTGCAGCGATCATAATGCGGCGTATCTTCTTTTTCTGTGCTCCGGTCATCTCTGTACTTCTCCATTCTTACCGTTTCCGGTCTCCCCTGCGTTTTGTTTTGTTTTCTTCGCGTTATCCATAGGATCCGTTCCTGTCTCCCGGAACGTAAACGAGCAGATCCACACCGGATTTTCCGCCTGGGGCAGATGATAGCTTAAGAGCTTCTTCACCCGGCTTACCTGCATCTGCAGGATCTCCTCTTCCTCCACCGGAAAAGTATCCAGCACTTCCTTAAATTCTGCAATGGTCTCCATGCTGATGGCATTGATCACAATACGCATATGGGGATTCTTCCGGTACAGGGTCTGTAAAATAACGGATCCTAACACCCCCACCCCCCCCCCCCCCCCCCGCCGATAAAGGCATGGGTCGGCACTGGTAATTCTTCCAGTCCTTCCGGTGCCGGGGCTTCAATGATCTGTATATTATCCATGTGAAACTGCTCTCTGTTCTTTCGAAGCAGTTCCACCGCCTCCGGCTTTCTCTCAATGGCATAGACCTGCACCCCTCCGGGCACCCCGGCGATCTCTATGGCGACGGATCCGGTGCCGCTGCCGATGTCATAGACCACGGCGTTTTGTGTCAGGGTCAGCTTGCAGATGCTGACCTCGCGGACTTCTTCTTTTGTCATTGGAGTTTTCGCATCCCGCAGAAAACAGGTATCGGCTCTTCCATGTGTCAGGCGTTCCGGTTGCCAGTGAGGATTGCGGATCAGGCAGGTATACAGCCCTTCCTCCGTAATCTCCTCACACTGCCCCGGGGTCAGGATCCGGATGCTTTCCTCCGGATAGGACAGCTGATATCCTGCGATCACTTCACAGTCTGTCAGTCCCGCTTCTGCAAGCAAATGTCCGATCTTGCGGATGTCCTCACTTCCTGAGGTCAGTAAAAATACCTTCTCATGGCTCTCCACCGTTGTCGAAAGCCGGTTCAGCTTCTTGCCGTGCATGCTCAAAATGGCGGCATCTTCATAACTTTCTCCCACTCGGGCCGCCAGTGTGGCCACGGAAGAAATTCCCGGCAGGATCCGTACTCCTGCGTTCAACGCTCCTACGGCAACGGCTTCCTGCAATGCCACATACAGCTTCCTGCATCCGCTGTAGAATCCGGTATCCCCGGAAAAAAGGACCGTTACCCGAAGGGGATCTTTCTGTGCTGTAATCCCGTTTTTCTGTAATTGCTCCAGATACGGCAGAATCTGCTCCGCCATGTAGTAGGGTCTTTTTTCGATTTTAGCAGAATATCTTTCGATCATGCGCTCCGCACCCAGCAAAATATCCGCAGTCTCGATCGCATGCTGCACTTCTTGTGTCTGACCGTCTTTGCTGCCCATGCCGATTCCGGCGAGGCAGATCTCCATGCTGCCCTGCCCGGAGAGCTTACAGTCACAGAGCTGTTCCAGTTTTCCACAGATTTCCGCAAAAGAATACGTATCTACAGCCTTCTTGGCAGGCTGTATCACATACACCGGGATCCCCAGAATTTTCGCAGCTTCCAGTTTCTCCTGATACCCTCCGGTGCGTCCGCTGTTTTTCGTGACCATGTGATGGATATCGTATTGCTTCAGGATAGCGGCGTTCATCTCTGTAGAAAAAGGTCCCTGCAATGCCAGGATCTGTCTGCCTTTGATTCCCTGCTCCATGCACAGTTCCAGGCTCTCTCTGCCCGGAAGGATGCGCACATACAGGCGGTCATGGAGTCTTCCGGAGGCACAATACGTCGGCAGTTCCTTGCTCCCTGTGGTCAGCAGAATATTGCCCTCTGTATTCTCCAGCGCTTTGGCACAGTCAGCATTGCTTTCAAAATACCGGATACTTACGGCAGGATTCTCTGCTTCCGGAGTCTCCGAAATTTCCCGTTCCAGACGCAGGTAAATGGAAGACTGTGTTTTCACAGCGTCCCGTATGTTCTCTGTAACGACCTGGGCATAAGGGTGGGTGGCATCCACTACGATCTCATAACCCTCGTTACGCAGAAATTCTTCCATCTGCTGCCGGTCCATTCTGCCACGGCGAAGAGATACGAGTGGCTGCCCCTTTGTCCCTGCCGCCTCCGCATCCGTCTGTTCCCGCATCAAGATCTCACCATATTCCGTTGCCACGCATACGGTATGCGCGATTCCGGCATCTGCCAGGATTTCCGACAGTCGCCGTCCTTCTGTGGTTCCCGCAAAAATTACTATTTTTTTCATCCTGCTCTCCTCCCAAAGAGAACTTAATGTATGTTATTCTCCGCATGATATCCGCGCTTTGTGATCAACTTGTCCCCCAGGATCTCCGTCTCCGAATTGCCGATAAATACCGTGGTGAACATATTGACTTCCCGGTCCCTTAATTCCCGCAGCGTACAGGTCACCTCCCGGGTGCCTTCTCTGCCGATGTTTTCCACATAGCCGCAGGGGCGCTCCCCTTCTATGGTTTCCAGTAAAATATCACAGGCTCTTTGCAGATAATCCTTTCGCCTGTGGCTGGAAGGGTTGTAAATTGCTATGGCAAAATCTCCCATTGCTGCCGCCCGCAGTCTCTTTTCGATCTTCTCCCAGGGAGTCAGCAGGTCGCTTAAGCTGATCACACAGAAATCATGGTTTAAGGGTGCTCCCAGTACCGCCGCCCCACTGCTTGCCGCTGTAATACCGGGGATCACGATCAGTTCCGTCTGGAGATGTTCTTCTCCAAGCTCATACATCAGCGATGCCAGGCCGTAGATACCGGCGTCGCCGCTGCAGATCAATGCCACCCGCTTCCCGGCTTCCGCCTCCCTAAAACACAGTTCGCAGCGTTCTGTCTCCTGCCGCATAGGGGTGGTCAGCAGTTTTTTCCCTGCAAAACGTTCTCCCAATAATTTGACATATACGGTATAACCCACGATCACATCTGCCTGCTCCAGCGCAGCGATGGCTTCTCCTGTCATCATTTCTTCCCTGCCGGGACCTATTCCCACGATATAGATTCTGTTACTCATCCGTTTTGCCTCTTTCTATCCTTTCAAAGCCACATCCGAATCCGCTCTTTCCATGTTTTCTCTGCAACTGCCACGGTCATGCCATCCTGTGCCTGCTTGCCTAAGAGGATCCATCCGCCTGTCCCGGCTGCTTTCAGGGCGGCGCGCTCGCATACATTGTCCACGCCCACCTGTGTCTTTACGAACTCGGAACCGTGAAATTCTCCCGGCACTGCCTGTAATTCCTGTGCTGTATAAATCCTAAATGGTATCCTGTATTTTTCACTGAATTCCAGCAGGCATCGTTCCTCTTTTTTCACGTCAATAGAAGCCAATGCTGCGATCTGCTCTATGACAATGCCCTGTTCTTCCAGTATTTTTTTCAAAAATAGATCCAGCTTTGCGCTGTCCGTATCCTTCTTGCAGCCCACGCCCAGAATATATTTTTTCGGCTGCAGCAGTAGTTCTGCTGACTCTTTTCGAAATGTTTCTTCCGTGTCGTCCGCAATCAGGACATCCACTTTTTCCGCAGGAGGATACGCACACAGCCGGATCCCTGACGGAATGGTCTCATCCACTGCCAGATGCCCTGTCTGTACGGACATGGTAATTTCCTCGCCTGCCAGTACTTTTGCCGACACTTTGGCGATCCCCTCCCGATTGCAGATCCGCAGATCATTCCTTTTGGCAAAGATATCCACCGCAAAACTGTCATGTAAGTCTGTGGCTGTGGTGATCACCGGTATGGCACCCAATGCTCCCGCCAGACGGACCGCCAGTTCGTTGGCTCCACCCACATGTCCGGACAACAAGGGAATCACATACTTCCCCATCTCGTCTGCCACCAGTACCGGACTGTCGTGCAGTTTATCCATGATCCAGGGGGCAATGGCACGGGCCGCGATCCCACAGGCACCGATGAATATAAGTGCATGGCGGGCCGCCATCTGCTCTCCCGCCCACGCTGACAGGCTGTTCCTGACGCAGATTGTGTCTGCATCGCTGTCATCCACAGCCGGTACCGTCTTTTTTTCCAGTCGGGAGCATTTGGTATAGAGCGTGACCGCAGTTTCCCCGTCCATGCTCTCCCGGATCCGCTCCGCCAGCTGTTGTCCTGTTTCCGTAAAGCTGATCACACTAATCTTCACGCCGCTCCTCCTGCGTTTCCTCTGCCTGTATGGCACCGCATTTTGCCTGACGGAATTCTGTGGTAAAATCTGCCGCATACAGCCTCGACTTCTGATAATTTCCATGGGTGATAACATCCCCCACCAGTACCAGTGCTGTCTTTTTGATGCCATGTTCTTCCGCTACCTGTGCCAGTGTCTCCACCGTACAGATATAAGCCTCTTCCTCCGGCCAGGTTGCCTTGTAGACAAGGGCTGCGGGGGTGTCCTTCGCATAACCGCCTGAGATCAGTCTGTGGCTCAGTTCCCGCAGCATTCCCGTGCTTAAATAGATCGCCATGGAAGCATGATGGGCTGCCAGACTTTCGATGCTCTCCTTCTGCGGCACTCCGGTCCGCCCTTCCATACGGGTGATGATCAGGGTCTGGGAAACACCGGGCAGGGTATATTCCAGATTTAACGATGCCGCCGCACCAAAGCAGGCACTGACTCCCGGACAGCTCTCATAAGGGATTCCCAGCTCGTCCAGTGCATCCATCTGCTCCCGCACCGCACCATAGATGCTGGGTTCTCCGGTGTGCAGACGCACCAGCATTTTCCCCTGCGCCTGTGCCTCCTGCATGAGCTTAAGCACTTCTTCTAAGGTCAGGTGCGCACTGTTATGGATCTCACAGTCTGCTCTGGCATATTCTAACAGCTCCGGGTTCACCAGCGATCCCGCATAGATGATGACATCCGCCTGTTGCAGCATGTGCATGCCCCGCACCGTGATCAGATCTGCTGCTCCGCTTCCTGCGCCAACAAAGTAAACCATTCCTCCGCCTCCTTACTTTTCGCCAA
>OGUN01002167.1_pt1 | contig 12184 bp, 20 predicted proteins | sample 1553621 | NCBI WGS metagenome assembly OGUN01 (sample SAMEA2580300, study PRJEB22360) | human gut metagenome | biome: human gut; feature: human-associated habitat; material: faeces | place: Denmark | collected 2008/2010
AAAGTGGCGGGGACAATGCGCGACAGCGTTTTTTCTCAAATCGCATGGGCTATTGATATGCTGGGCGTTTCCCACCTCTGGAAAGCGACCGTTTCCCCGATGATGTATGAATACAGACCGACCGGCGCACAGATCCTTTTTCGAGGGCTGGACGATGCAAGCAAGCTAAAATCTATCAAGCCCCGGCGCGGCCTATTCCGCTTTATTTGGCTTGAAGAATTTGCGGAGCTGCCCGGCGCAAACTTTGCCCGGAATGTTTTGCAATCGGTCATGCGAGGGCAAGGGACAAATCCGCAGGTATTCCGCAGTTTCAACCCGCCGATCAGTAAGGCGAATTGGGCAAATCAGTTTGTTGCAGAGCCGGACGCGCAGGGGATCACCTTTCACACCACCTATAAGGACATACCCGCCGAATGGTTAGGCGAGGCTTTCATAGCGGAGGCTGAACGCCTGGAGGCCGTCAATGAGCAGGCATACCGGCACGAATACTTAGGCGAGGCGACCGGCACCGGCGCGGAGGTATTCCCGGCGCTGGAAGTGCGGGAGATCACCGCCGAGGAAGTGGCGAACATGGAATACTTCTTTTCCGGCGTGGACTTTGGCTTTGCGGCAGACCCCGCTTGCTTTATCCGTTGCAGCTATGACCGTAAGCACGAGACAATCTACATTCTGAACGAGATTTACAAGCGCGGCATGAGTAACCGGCAGCTTGCGGAGGAAATCGCCCCGCTTGTGGAGGGGGACACCAAAGGCGGCAGCTACCTTTCCCCGGTAAGCGGCTTGTGCTTTCAAGATCACAGCGACATTTATTGCGATGCAGCAGAGCCGAAAAGCATAGCCGATCTACGCGACCACGGCTTAAAGCAGGCCAGAGCTTGCCACAAAGAGCCGGGATGCGTGGCGTATCGTGTAAAGTGGCTGCAACACCGGCGAATTGTGGTCGATCCTGCAAGGACACCAAACGCGGCGCGGGAGCTTGCAAACTACGAATACGAAAAGGACAAAGACGGCAATATGCTTTCCTCTCTCCCCGACAGGGACAACCACAGTATAGACAGCCTCGCTTATGCGTTAGACCGTGAGATATACCGCAAGCGAGGGCAGAGCGCTTAAAGAAAGGAGAAATTCATGGGCTATATGCGTATCAAGTGCCACTATTGCGGCGGCACATGGGAAGTGTACGGGCGAAGCATCACAGGCGTATCGAGTGCCACTATTAGCGGGAACTATCCCCGCACTTGCCCGCATTGCTTCAAGGCCATTGAAAAGCAGACATGGGACAAGCAGATCATTCCGGCGTTTCTTGCGCTGGACGATGCAAACCGCGAGCTTGTAAAGGACAGCAGCGGCTACCATACCCCACTTTTTGAGGTCAGCTATGAGGCGGATACTGTATTCCGCAATGGTTATGAATCCTGCCCGAATATCGACTAAAAGAAAGGAAAGTATTATGAAACAGAAAATTGAACCCGGCGAATGGGAACGAGATGAACATGGGCGGCGTTTCCGTCGTGTGGGAGCCTCGATTGAGTACGCCCCGACCATCACAACGTCTTACGGGGAGTTTGAAATGGGGAACGTACCCCCGCCCCCGAAGATCGTCGAGGCGGAGCGGCCTAAGACCTGGGGGGCGTGTCCTTTCCTTTCCAGGTGTGTCCCACAATGCGCTCTATATGGAGAGCATGGATGCGGGCTTGTGACCGGCGAGGCCCCGACCACCGGGAAACGCTGTCCGTTTGCGGACAAGCGCCATATATTTTCATGTACCGAGAAATGCGCTTTATGGAAATTTTGTAATCGAAAGGAGATCGTATAAATGAGTAAATACAACAGCTATGCAAGAGACCTTGATGCCTCGTTCAAAGCGGCGCGTCAGGAGTATGTGGAGGCGTGGAACAAACTCCAGGCAGCGAAAGAGGCCCGCGGAAATGGCGGCGCTATGGCCCGCCAGCGGGCGGAATTGCGATACCAGCAAGCAGAGATGGACTTCAAGGAGGCGGATGCCCGTATCTGGCCGAAGTTTAACGGGCTGAGGGCGGATCTGCGGGCCGCGCTGGAGCGTGATGTGCGCGGCGGGAACCTTGCAAGCCCCGATGCGGTTGACCATAGCGGCCTGGAACTGATGAAAAGCGGCATCCTCTCCGCCGATGATTTCTATTCCCTTGCGGAAAAGTACGACGATAACCCAACCATGCTCCGCTTTGTGGCAAAATACGCAAAAGAGGCCGCTGACGATATGGACAGCACCAGGGCGAAAGACCGCGGGGCGCTGTACCAGTTAGCCCAGGTGTGCGGCCAGGGGCAGAGCCGAACTATGCGGGAATGGGATGATCTGTCCAAGATTGCGGACTATTGCAGCGGACAGACCAGGAACCGCAGGGACACCCCTACCCACACAATCAGCATGGGGAAGTGGTGGGAGCAGCTTTCCGGCGAGATTGTCGAAAACTTTTGAACGGAGGCAGTGATACAAAGGCCACCAGCCGGAGAAAGCCCGGCAGCAGGCAGCAAGGGCGGCGGGATTGCCTATCCTTTGTCCCCTTGCGAAGCCCTGCCCGAAGTACAGCGGCAGGCAGCGCCCTAAAGTACCAGGGCGCGGGGGTGTGTATTTCGCCATTTACAACCGATAGATAGAGAGCGGGGGCAAAAGCCCCCGCTTTCGCGTTCTAACGCCGCTCTACGGCGTTTTGCCTTTTGGCAGTATAGACACCCACTCAAAAATGAGCAAAAGCCCGTAGAGGGCCAGCAAATAGGGAAAGAGGGGGATTATTCCCCCTCTTCCTGCTTTGTTTTCAGCCCTTGCATGATCTTGTCCCGCTTCGCTTGAATATCAACCGCGCGAGAGACGAACGCAGGAACCGTCTCCCCGGCTCTCTGTGCGGCCTCCTGCGCCGTTTTAAGTGCGGCAGGGGTAAGGATAGCCCCCTCGCCTTGCGACGCTCCTGCGGGCTGCTGTGGGCTTTCTCCCATAGCTTCACCAATGCAAGATAAAACACATTCCCGCAAGACCGCGTTGGAAGTCTTGCCAATCTCCGAACAATATGCCTTGAATTTGTCGGCGTGATCCTTTTTTACCTTGCAAGCAAGCGTAGCCATGTTTTCACTATCCCATTTTGCATTTGCCTTTTTCTTTGCGTCTGATACCGCCATTTACTTACTCCCTCCTTTTTGCGTGTGCTGGTGTCGCGTTTCACGACGCCTGCTTTTCCACTATCCGCATTATAGCACATTATAACAACACGGTCAACCGTGTAATAATAGACAATAATGCACGGTAAACCATGTATATATTGTCAAATGGGCGTACACAGTAAACCGTGATAGCGCCATCTTTTTGTCTGACTGCGCAAAATTGCGCTGTGAAAAAGAGGCCGGAGCAAATCGCCCCGGCCTCTTTGCTATTCGGTTGTGTTGTCCCGCTGCAACTTTTCGTCTATGGCCTCGCTTATGAAACCGTTTACGCTCTGCCCCTTCGGCTTTGCCGCTGCTTCTATTTCGCTTTTTTTCCCACGGGGCAGTCGAACGAGAACCTTGTCGTACACTTTTGATTCATATTTTGCCGTTGCTGCTTTCTGCGCCTTTGATACGGTCATTTTTCCACCTCCTTATATTGTGCATTATACCACATAAATATAACGATAGCAATTATACAAATTGCACTAATATATAACGCTATCTTTATACACAACGCCAATTGAAATATAACGCTATCGTGATATAATAAGACCATAGCAAGGGACACGGCAAGGCGGACGAAGTAAGCGAAAGCCGAACCAAGAACGCAAGATAAAAGCCGGAACGGATAAGAGAGATTGAGATTGCCGAAGAGCATAGATGTTTAAGGCCCCCGGCTCCGTGTCCCTTGCAAGTAAAAAATGGAGGTAAACACAATGAGCATCAACGAAATGGACAGCAAGATCAAGGAGCTGCGGGAGCTGCGCCGCATGGCGGACGAGCTGGCCGGAGAGATCGAGAGCATCACGGACAGCATCAAGACCCACATGGACGCGGAGGGCGTGGACACCATCAGCGGCACGGATTGGAAAGTTACCTATAAGGCCGTGACTTCCTCCCGTCTCGATACCAGCGCCTTAAAAAAGGCCCTCCCCGACCTGGCGGCACAGTTCACCCGCTCGACCACTTCCCGCCGGTTCTGCATTGCGTAAAAAAGGCCCCTTGCCTGACAGCCGACCAAAGCAACAGGCAAAGAGCTTGAAGAACACCCGGAGCGGGTGCAAACAAATTATACCGCGCCCGCTCCATTATGTCAAAGGGTTGCATTTCAAATCGCACCCTTTTTTTGTAATTTGTTCTTGACTTATGTATCCATATAATATATAATTACTTATGTGGATACGAAAGGGAGGTGATGCAATGTCTCCACGAACAGGCAGACCCACCGACGACCCGAAGCAGCTTAGCACCCGCGTTCGACTGTCGCAGGAAGATATAGACCGGTTGGAATACTGCGCAGCGAGAACCGGGCAGAGCAAAGCGGACATTATCCGGCAGGGTATTAAAGCGGTGTATGATCGTCTGAAACAGGAAGAATAAAAATCCCCCCGTGTTGGCAATCTTGGAGGAGCGACAACACGGGGAGACCCCCCAGACCCTTGCGGGAGTGGTGTAAATATTCTACTACACCTCCCGCAAAAGGTCAACCATGACTTTTTGTAAGGAGGTTTTTTCATGCCAAAAACAATACAGCTTGTTTTCTGGAAGTCGAAAGCGCCGACGCAAGAGCCGTACACCACAAGCGAGGTTATAGCCGAAGCCGCCGGGATGAATCGCCGCACGGTTAACCGGCTTATCCAGACCCACAAGGCAGACCTTGAAGAGTTCGGAAAGGTGCGATTTCAAATCGCACCTTTGCCCGGCAGCAAGACCGGACAGAGCGTCACGGTGTACCACTTGAACGAGCAGCAAGCAACGCTTTTAATGACCTACGCACGGAACACGGAGACGGTACGGGCGTTCAAGAAAGAGCTTGTCAAGCAATTCTATGCTATGCGGTCGCTTCTATTGGAGCGCAACAGCCCGATATGGCAGGATACGCGAGCGCTTACAAAGGCGGTACGCAAGCAGGAGACGGACGCGATACGGGAGCTTGTAGAGTACGCCACGGGGCAAGGCTCAACGCATGCGGCGCGGTATTACACATCAATTTCCCGCATAGCGAACAAGGCGGCGGGAATCACGGATGGGGACGCGGCTCACGTCGAGCAGATGACAGCCCTAATGCTCATTGAGCGGGTAATATCGGACGAGATACGCGCGGGGATAGCGGCGGGGAACCCGTACCGGGACATATTTACGGCCATCCAGCAGCGGCTAACTACATTCGGCGAAATCAAGGAGGAAAAAACAGAATGAGTTTCTTATTTATGAAAAATTCCGTGAAGAGGCTGTTTAAGATCATCGGCCAGGCAGACGGAACCAGCATTACAAGCGGGAGCAAAGGGCCGGAGCTTTCCGTCCTCATGGACGGCGATATTTGCTTGATCGACACCGAAAGCAAAGATTATAACGGGCGTATTTGCCTTATGTACTCCCCCCAAAAAAAGAAAGACTTATACCAGCGTCTTTTTATCGAGGGGCAAACCGTCCTTGTATGCGATCCCACAGACGGAGAAGAAAACGAAACAATCCCTTTGGATGAATTGCGTGTAACCGGCGTCGTTATTGGTATTGTCCGCAGCTTAGACGCAGAAGAAAAGGCAGCGCCCAGGAGGAAGCGCAGAGCCGCAGGAGGTAAAGCCCTCTATCTGAAAGGGGGTGAAAATCATGGATGAAGCCCACAAGACCACCAGGGAGCGCAACAAAGCAGCGCGGGATGCGCGGAGAGCGGCGCGGGAGGCGGAGGAACGGCAGGACAAGGCCCTTGTGCTGGACGCTTTGCGGGCGGTGCTGAAAGACCCGGAGGCCACCACGGAACAGCGCCTTTATGCCGTGGCCGTCCTGGACAATATGCAGTATTACCGCTTTGTCCCCTACGGCGTGAAGTATCAGGGGAGCGCCGACAAGGTGGCGGAATTTGCAGCCGCGCTCCAGGCCAAAAGCGAATAAGCACCGCAACGGGCGATTGCAAAAGGAGGTAAAGCATGAAAGAAGAAACTATGCACCGGCTAAATGAACTTGAAGAAATTCATTTGCAGCTTCATTGTGCCGTTGAATCTGTGCGGCAAAGCTGGGTAGCCATGACGCAGGGGGACAGCGAACCCTGCGAAGATGATTACAATGCCTTATACGGGATTTATTGTTATCTTTCCGAGCAGGAAAAGCGGCTGCATGAGTGGAAAGAAAGTTTCTGGAAATATAGCAGATAAACCGCACTTTTCGGCGGTCGTGCGCTAAAAATGTGCGCCAAGAAATAGCAAGCAGAACGAATAAACCGAGAAAGCGGCCATAATAGGCGGGAACGGAGAAAAAAGGCAATAATTTTTGTGCAATATTGAGAGTTGTAATAACTGCCCTGTGAATGTACAATATTCTTGCCAATTAAAGCAAAACCGTTGCAATACTTACGCGAAAGAGAGGGTTTAACCCTTGAATTGTGCGCCAAAATTGCAAGCCGTTCCCGCCTATTCGCCGAAGTTGTGCGCCAAATGTGCGCCAAGAAAGGAGAGCGGCGGCGTGGTGAAATTGGTAAAAGGGCAGTTGTGGTATTGTTGCCCGGTCTGCGGCCAAAAGCTGCACAAGCTGGCCCCCGATGCCGTTTGTAATGGCGTCACAACCTTTTGCAAGAAATGCAAATGGGAGGGGGTAATGAACATCAAAGAGCGGAAAGGAGCTTAAACAATGGCGAGCATTAGGAAGATAGAGGGGAAACACGGCACGGCGTATAAAATCACGGTCACGCTGGGCCGTGATGCCCTCGACCGGCAAATCAGACATTATAAGACATGGAAGCCGGACAAGCCCATGACCGCGCGAGAACTCAACAGAGAATTGCAGCGCGTGGCAACAGAGTTTGAACAAGACCTAATGAGCGGCTTTCAAGCAGATAACAAACAGACCTTTGCCGAGTACGCCGCATACTGCTACACCATAAGGGAGCAGCGCGGGGACAAGCCGCAAACGCTGGCCCGCGTCCGGCGGCAAACTGCGCGGATCAATGAGTATATAGGGCAAATCCCCATTCAAGAAATCCGGCCGAAGCAACTAACCGAGCTTTACAAGAAGTTTTCCGAGCCTGGGGCCTGCCGATGGCAAGTGTACGCGCTGCCCGCCGTGGACTTCAAAGAGCTTATACCAGAGGGGAAAACTTGCAACGATTTTGCGCGGTCGTGTGGTGTCTATGGGAATTTGATCCGCAGACTATGTAAAAATCAGCCAATCAGCCGCCAAAACGCCGCCATAATCGAAAAGAACTTAGGCCGAAAGGATCTTTTCAGCCTAACGGGAGCCGAAAAACCACTATCCCCCGGAACGATCAGAGACTATCACGCAATCATTTACACGGTGCTTGAACAAGCTTACAAAGAAATGATTATCAAATATAACCCCGCAAAGCGTGTAACGCTGCCAAAGAAAAAGCGCGTTCGTGAAAGCAAGGCTTTACAGCCGGAGCAGCTTAAAGCCGTTCTTGCTGCCCTGGAGGGGGAGCCGCTGCCATTCCGCGCATTGATAACCTTTTTTATTTCCACGGGATGCCGCAGAGGGGAGGCCCTTGCGCTGACATGGGACAAGGTGGACTTTGTGCGGCGGGAAGTTCTGATAAATCAAAGCATGATTTATCTCCCCGAAACAGGCATACAGAGCGGGCCGACAAAGACCGACAACAGCCGCCGCGTGGCCCTCCCCGATGAAACTATTGACCTATTGCGCAAGCTATGGGCGGAGCAGGCAAAAAACCGGCTGCGGCTGGGCGATCTTTGGGAAGATAGCAACCTTGTATTTCCAAGATGGAACGGAAAGCCGATGAACCCCGGAAACGTGAACCTTGAATTGACCGCATTTTGTGACCGGCACGGCCTCCCCCATATTAACCCGCACTTGTTCCGACATTCCGCCGCTTCCGTTTTGCTCTCAAACGGCGTGGACGTGCTGACCGTGGCCGGGATGCTGGGGCATTCCGACGTATCAACGACGCTTGACACATACGCACACGCCATAGACGAAGCACGACACAAAACGGCGGATTGTATCAGCGAAACTATTTTGCATAAAAATAGGGCATAACTCTTGCAAATTCCCGCTTTTTGTGATATAATAAAGAAAATTGAACGAAGAAGCTTTAAGGCGAGAAATCCCCTTTTTGCGTGTGCCTTTGTGCCTATTTCTTACGCATGGTAAAAGTGCGTGAGCGATAGGCACTTTTTATTTTTAACCCGAAAGGAGCTTTATCATGGTACGAATTAGAACTATTCCGAAAGCAGTTGCGGAGATCAAGGCGCAAGACCCCGGAAGCTACATCAACGAGCGACTTTTGCGCCGCTGGGTGAAAGATGGAACGATCAAGCCCGTTAAAGGCAGTTACGCCTATACGCTTGTCAACCTTGACGAGCTGGAAAGATTTCTTGCCGATGAAAATAACTGACCTTTTGAGCTACGGGCAGGCTAACGCCGTTCCCCTCCGAGATTTGGAGGGAATGACCGGCCTCGACGGTCGAACCGTCCGGGCTATGATCTCCGCCGAGAGACGAGCGGGCGCGGCCATATTGAGCGATAACGCAACAGGCTATTACCTCCCCGCGAACGAGGAAGAAAAGGCGCGTTTTGTCCGCTCCATGCGGCACAGGGCGAAAGAAATTCTATGCGCGGCGGATGCCGTGGAAAGGGCGTAACAAATGAGAGAAATAGAATTAGCCGGAAAATACATTAAATTTGCTAAAATCATCGGAGAGAGGGCCGCGGCGGAACTCTATCGAGAGGAAATCACAAGGGCAAAAAAGAAAGACAGGATCAGACGGCTAAAGGAAAAGCTATTAGAGCTGCCCGCCGCAGACGTCGGCACAGCGTATAAAAACGTCCTTGCGTTGGAAACCGCCAAAGGAAAAGCCACGACCACGGGAAACGCATGGAGAGCCGAAAAAACAATTTATCAAATCCAGATTTTAGAAATGGAGATTTAAGCGAATGGCAGAAGACAAGAAAAAATTCTGGTGGCTGAAGCTGAAAGAGGGGTATTTCAACTCTATGGAAATGCGGAGATTGCGGAAAGCCGCAGGCGGCGAGGTCTTCACCATAATTTATTTAAAGATGCAGCTTGCAAGCCTGCGCACGGACGGGGTTATTTCCTATAACGGGTATGATGAAACCTTTGCAAAAGAAATCGCTTTTGCTATCGGTGAAGACGCGGAAGACGTTGCAAACGCAATCGCAATTCTGCGCCGGTACAAGCTCATTGAGGACATCACGGACAAAAGCTTTTTTATCCCCGAAGCCGTAGCAAATACGGGGAGTGAGGGCGATTCGGCGGCAAGGATGCGGCGACTTCGAGAGCGCAAAGCGTCACAAAGTGACAACGACGGCTAAAGAGCTTATTCACTGGTGTCACATTGTGACGGCAAAGCGTCACAGAGTGACTAAGAATAAGAGTAAGAGATAGAGATAGAGTAAAAGATAGAGTAAGAGATAGAGAGTAAAAGGGAATGACAAGTCATTCCACACAATGTATAAGGGTGCGCTGTGCGCGCACCGCCGCAGATATTATATATTTTTGATTTTTCTTCTTTTTGTATAAGGGAGCGTTTTATGACCTTTGATTTTGAGAAATTCGCAAGGATAACCGCGAGCGTGTACCCCGTTAGCCCGTACACCCTCGAAGAAGCTTTGAGCGTATTTCGCTGCTACTTTGAGAAGTACGAAGAATATACCGGCAGACCGCACCCGCCGATCAAAGCAAGCCAGATCGTGCGCATTTGTCAGGATATGCCATTCGTTGACAGAGGGTATAGCGGCGGTTTATACGTCGATATTGAGCCGGAGGCATACCCCGCCTTGATTGACAGGTATTTTGCTACGAAATACCGCAACTGCGACCGAAATATAAACCACTTTTTCAGCGGAAGAATTAGGGAACTCCGATTTTACGAGGAGCTTTATTGAAAGGGGTGAAAGACACGAGCGGGAAAGCATCACAGCGAAAAGGCGCAGACGGTGAAAGGGAGCTTGCCGCCGTTCTCCGTGAATATGGGTACGAGATCAAGCGCGGCGGGTCTATGTCCTTTGGTGAAGTGCCCGACCTTGTGGGCTTGCCCGGCATTCATATCGAGGTCAAACGCTGCGAGCAAGTCAGGCTTTCGGAGTGGATGAAGCAGGCCGAAAGGGATAGCCAACATTTCAAGGACGGTTTACCCGCCGTATTCCACCGCCGAAGCCGCGAGGGGTGGCGCGTAACAATGAATCTTGCGGACTTTATGCGGCTCTATGACCGCCAGAAAGCCGCAGAAAACGCCGATTGAAAGGGGTGATATATTGACACCACGCAAAGAAAAAGCGCTGCAAGCCCTCCTTGTGTGCCGTACAAGGGCAGAGGCAGCAAAAGCCGCCGGAATTGGGGAAAGTACCTTGCGGGCGTATCTGCAAGACGCTGAATTTTCGGCAGCATATAAACACGCCGCCGCCGGGGTCATGGACAGAGCAACGAGGCAGCTACAGCAGAATTTGACCGCCGCAATAGACCGGCTGGGGGCCATTGTCGCAGACGATGAAGAAACGAGCGCGAACCACATTACAGCGGCGCGGACGCTGCTTGACTACGGCTTGAAATTCACCGAGTTTAACGACATCTTGAAGGAGCTGGAGGAGGGCGGCGAAGATGTATTATGACCATCTGAAATCCCGCGTGAGGGCAACCAGCGCGATCAAGCGGCAGCAGCGAGAGGCGCGGGCGCTTATTGACAGCATAGATGTAAAGCAACATATAGCCCCCGTATATTTCCCGCTGCATGACGATTTGAAAGAGGGGAAGCACACCACATTCAACCTCCCCGGCGGGCGCGGCTCTTGCAAGTCCTCCTTTACCTCTTTGGAGATTGTGAGCGGCATTATGGCAGATACCACGGGACAGAGCAACGGCATTGTATTCCGCCTTGTGGGTGCAACAATGCGGGATAGCGTCTTTTCTCAAATCGCATGGGCCATTGATACGCTGGGCGTTTCCCATCTATGGCGCGGGCGTGTGTCCCCCATGTCCTATACTTATCTCCCGACCGGCGCACAGATCCTTTTTCGAGGGCTGGACGATGCAAGCAAGTTAAAATCCATCAAGCCGCGGCGCGGCGTGTTCCGCTATGTGTGGTTTGAAGAATTTAGCGAATTGCGCGGGCCGAACTTCACGCGAAATGTTATGCAATCGGTATTTAGAGGACAGGGGCCGGGGGCTATCGTGTTCCGAACCTTTAACCCGCCGATCTCCGCCAACAACTGGGCGAATGTGTTTATACGGGAGCCGGACGCAAAGGCCGTTACGCTGCTGACAGACTATACCATGATCCCCCCGGACTGGCTGGGAGAAAGTTTTCTTTATGAAGCTGAACGGCTGCGCGATGTAAACCCGAAAGCCTATGAACACGAATATTTAGGCGTACCGACCGGCGCGGGCGGCGAAGTCTTTCCCAATTTGGAAATACGGGAGATCACCGACGAGGAAATAGAACAAATGGGCTATTTCTATCAAGGCTTAGACTTTGGCTTTGCGGTCGATCCCGCCGCCTTTCTCCGCGTGTCTTATGACCGCAAGAGCGACACCGTTTTTTTGGTTGATGAAATATACAAGCGGCATTTGTCGAATAAGCAGCTTGCGGAGGAAATCAAAAAGCGCCGCTATGACCGTGGCGGGGGTGAGTACCATTCGCCGATATTGGGCGGCGTATACGAGGAAAAGCAGCTAATCACGGCGGATTGTGCGGAGCCGAAATCCATAGCGGATATGCAGGCGGAGGACTTGAAGTGCATCCCATGCCACAAAGAGCCGGGGTGCGTGAGCTACCGTGTGAAATGGCTGCAACATCGGCGCATTGTGATTGATCCGAAGCGAACCCCCGAAGCATACCGCGAATTTGTAAATTACAGCTACGCCACGGACAAGGACGGAAACTTTCTTTCCGAACTGCCCGACAAAGACAACCACACCATAGACGCCTGCGCTTATGCCCTCGACCGGCTTATTTACCGGCGTGGCGTTTCAGCGTGAGAAAGGAGAAATTCATGGGCTATATGCGTATCAAGTGCCACTATT
>OGUN01002181.1_pt1 | contig 12129 bp, 8 predicted proteins | sample 1553621 | NCBI WGS metagenome assembly OGUN01 (sample SAMEA2580300, study PRJEB22360) | human gut metagenome | biome: human gut; feature: human-associated habitat; material: faeces | place: Denmark | collected 2008/2010
CGGTTTCAGGTAGTTGGTCAGGTTGAACTCGGCTTCCAGTTTGCTGTCCTCGCTATATCCTACGTAACGTCCGTTCACCCAAAGGTACATGTTGGAAGTTACCGAGCCGAAATGTGCAAAAATCTCTTTGCCTTTCCAGTCAGCAGGAAGGATGATTTCTTTCCGGTAAGAGCCTACATGATTGTTTTCTGTCGGTACTTGCGGGGGATTGTTTTTGAATTGGCTTCTCCAAGCATATCCTACGTTGACATAGATAGGGTCACCGTAGCCGTTCAACTCCCAAACACCGGGAACTTGAAGATCATCCCAACCTTTGTCGTTGAAATTAGTCTGGTAAAAGTCGGTCGGGCGTGCGTCTGCGTGTCTCACCCAGTTGAATTTCCAAAGACCGTTCAGGGTCATGAAATTTGCGGAATTTTCTTTAATGCCGGTTTTAGCTTCATCAGCCGATGCGAAAGCAAAGTAATTAGTGTGCATAGCGGAGCGGTTTGCGGAATTCACTTCCGGATCTTTCCACTCGTTGAAGCTTTGCGCTTGAATTGCTGTCAGTCCCAATGCAGCCAAGCAGCAAGAGAGTAGTTGTTTCTTCATGGGTTTTTTGTATTAGGTTTGAATTTCGGGAGTCAAAGATAGGGATTTATTAACAAGATAAGGACCAATAATCATTCATTTAAGGCTACTTTTTAATAAATTAGCTAGAAAGTGTAGTGTTTATTGGTGAAGAACGTTTATTTTTGCAGCATGTTACAATTTGAGAATCAAAAGATAAAACATATCGTGCGTAAAGCTTTTCCGGTAGTAGTACTGGCGGCTATACTGTACTCCTGTGCCAGCATTGGGCGACCGGAAGGCGGACCTAAGGATTATGATCCTCCGCGTTTCGTCGGCAGTACTCCTGTTGCAGGTGCTATTAATAATAAGAGAACGAAAGTTTCTCTCCAGTTTGATGAGTTTATTAAGCTAGAGAAAGCGACCGAGAAGGTGGTTGTTTCTCCTCCTCAGATACAACAACCGGAAATCAAGGCATCAGGAAAGAGAATACAGGTGAATCTGCTTGATTCGCTGAAGCCTAATACTACCTATACTATAGATTTCTCGGATGCTATCGTTGACAATAATGAAGGTAATCCTTTAGGTAATTTTGCATTTACTTTTTCTACCGGTGCACAGATTGATACTATGGAAGTATCAGGAACGGTACTTGACGCTTCCAATCTGGAGCCTATTAAAGGAATACTGGTCGGATTGCATGCTAACCTGAATGATACAGCTTTTACCAAACTCCCTTTCGACCGTGTGGCTCGTACTGACAGTCGTGGACGCTTTTCCATCCGTGGGGTAGCTCCCGGTAAGTATCGTATCTTTGGACTGATGGATTCTGACCAAAACTTTGCTTTTACTCAAAAAAGTGAAGTCATTGCTTTTAATGATTCATTGATCATTCCGCGTATGGAGGAAAGACTTCGTATGGATACAGCTTGGGTGGATTCTTTGACTTATGATACGATTGTTGAGAAGAAATACATGCATTATCTGCCCGATGATGTGATTCTCCGCGCTTTTAAAGAGTTAAACTATTCGCAGTACCTGATTAAGTCCGAGCGGTTGGTTCCTCAGAAATTCACACTCTATTTTGCAGGTAAAGCAGATACTTTGCCTGTGCTGAAAGGCTTGAACTTCGAAGATAAGGACGCTTTTATCATAGAAAAGAACCAACGGAACGATACGATTCATTACTGGGTGAAGGACTCTTTGCTTTATAAACAGGATACCCTTGCTCTTAGCCTTACCTATCTTTATACAGATACGTTGAATCAATTAATTCCTCGTACAGATACGTTGAAGTTGGTATCCAAACAAAAGACTTTGACTAAAGAAGAGCCCGAGAAGAAGAAAAAGAAGAAAAAGAAAGATGAAGAAGATGAGCCGATACCTACCAAATTCTTACCGGTGAATGTGAATGCACCTTCATCTATGGATGTGTATGGTTATATCTCTTTGAACTTTGAGGAACCGATTGCTAGTTTTGATACTGCGGCCATTCATTTGCGGCAAAAGGTGGATACGATTTGGAAGGATGTCCCTTTCGAATTCGAACAAGACTCATTGAATTTGCGGCGGTTTAATCTGTATCCTGGAAATGATTGGGAAGCTACAATGGAATATGAGTTCTCGGTGGACTCGACAGCTTTTCATGGCATTTATGGTTTGTTTACCGATAAGATAAAACAATCGTTTAAAGTACGTAGTGAGGATGAATATTTTACTCTTCATTTCAATGTTACGGGAGCGGACCCGATGGCATTTGTAGAGTTGTTGGATGCTCAGGATAAAGTGGTACGTAAACGGAGGATTGACAAAGGAATGGCTGATTTTTATTTCCTGAATCCTGGAAAATATGGTGCCAGACTAATTAATGACACTAATGGAAACGGAGAGTGGGATACAGGTGATTATGCAAAAGGACAGCAGCCGGAAGCTGTCTACTATTACCCGAATATATTGGAGTATAAAGCTTTATGGGATACAACCCAAAATTGGGATATCCATGCAACTCCTGTAGACAAGCAGAAGCCGGATGAACTTAAAAAACAAAAACCAGATGAAGACAAAAGAAAGAAAGATAGGGAACAAGATAACCAAAACCGCAGGCGCCGCTAGTTTGCGCCGTAATCTAGTTATAGGCTTAGTAGCATTGTTTATAGGGTGTTTTGCACTTCCTGCCAATGCACAGTGTGAAGCAAAGAACGATGCTTTCCAATCTGGAGAGCATGTGATGTACGACTTGTACTTCAACTGGAAATTCGTTTGGGTGAAAGCGGGTATAGCCAGTCTGACAACCAATGCGACTACTTATCACTCAGAACCTGCATACCGTGTCAATCTGCTTGCTTTAGGCAGTAAGCGTGCCGATTTCTTTTTCAAGATGCGTGATACATTAACTTGCGTCATGGGAGAAAAGCTGGAGCCTCGTTACTTTCGTAAAGGTGCCGAAGAAGGAAAACGCTATACGGTAGATGAGGCTTGGTTCTCTTATAAAGACGGTCTTTGTTTTGCTAAGCAAAAACGTACGTTCCGTGACGGAGAAGTTCAGGAATCAGAAGAAAGTGATAGCCGCTGTATCTATGATATGCTGACTATTCTTGCTCAGGCGCGTTCTTATGATCCTGCTGATTATAAGGTAGGCGATAAAATCAAATTCCCGATGGCTACCGGACGTAAAGTAGAAGAACAGACGCTGATTTATCGGGGAAAAGAGAATGTGAAAGCTGAAAATGGAGTAACCTATCGCTGCCTGATCTTTTCATTGGTTGAGTATGATAAGAAAGGGAAAGAAAAGGAGGTGATTACCTTCTTTGTGACAGATGATAAGAATCATCTTCCTGTCCGTTTGGATATGTTTTTGAATTTTGGTTCTGCCAAAGCTTTCTTAAATGATGTCAGAGGTAATCGTCATCCGTTGACTTCTATCGTTAAATAGTGCGTCAGCGAATCTGGCGCACTTCGTTTCCTGTCATTACAGCGTAAAAGGAACTTTCTGGTCTTTTCTGAAAACACTTGATTCGAATGTAGCAATCAAGTCCCCGTTTTGGTTGGTTACATCTACCTGATAGCAACCGGTACTTCGACCGATATAGCGTTCGCGCGCTTCGGCATAAAGGGTATCGCCCGGACCGCTTGCACGTAGAAAAGTGATTGTGGATGAGAGGGAAAAGGACAGCGTACCATGAGAATTGGCGGCTGCTGCAAGTGCAAGATCTGCCAATGTAAAGATAGCTCCTCCTTGAGTTCGTGCGCCGGCATTAAGATGTTCGGGTTTTATTTCCAGCTTGGCTTTGCTATATCCTTCGCGTACTTCAAGCAATATTACACCTGCATTTTCGGCGAATAAATCATTTTTAAAAAACTCTTGTGGGGTCATAATGGTTAATTTTGAATTACTAATTTGAAACTTCTAATAATGGGGCTATGAGCTTTGGATTAAACTATAATTCAAAACTCATACCCCATCATTAAAGATTCTCCTGCAAATGTAATAAATTTATTTCCATATGCGGTTACCAGATCTTTACCTTTTTACCATTCAATTGCTTGATCCTCATCTGGAATCAATGGATTGATTTGTCGTTCCATTGTCATGGAGCCTTTTACTTCATAAGTCATCGGATAATCTGGATTAGAAGTGACATCCGTGTACTTGTAACTCAACTCTAGCGTAGTAAGATGGCGTTCCATATATTTGATGGTTTCGTGTTGAATGATTCGTTTTTCATACTTACACTCTCCCAGTGGTTGAATATTGATTTCTGATTCACTTGCGTCGCCGTATAGTTTCAACGTTCCTTTAACAGTACCTTCCTCGTCCTCTGTTGCTTCTCCAAACTCCACAAATACTTTATATCTGGAGCGGTTTTCGTCTTCCACCCAAGTTGAACCGGCATAGAAGAAAATGGTATTTTCGTCCACTACACGGGCTACACGTGTATCTACCTTAGCGGGATCTGATGTTGTTCCTTCGATGTAAATATTCATCAGTGTGGTATTATAAGTACCAGAATAGTCATTGAACAGATTGACTCCCAGTAGCGCTTTATAACGTCCCTTATATTTATTTTGTATATAAGAGGGGTCTTCTTCAATTGTCAACGGAAGTACATATTTCTCATCCAGTTCCAACCCGTTAAAGTTGAAATGGATGGGATAGAGCTGTATGTTTTCTCCTGCAGGAATGTGGCAAATATTTGATTCAAAAGAATAATGTTGTTTTGCAAGGGGGACATACCAAAGATCTTGACGGCCTACAGGGAATTTCTCCTGATTAAGTATTCGGAGCGTGTCCTCATCTACGGCTATTTTCACGTCTATATTTCGATCGTTATTCTTCGAACCACTGACAATGACCGGCAACTGGTATATTCCCATTCCATCCGGCTGATAGCGTACATAAATTTCATTCAGACTATTGTCTCCCAAAGGAGCCTTGAAAGAAATCATCTGCGTGTAAAGTTCCTCCTTCCATTCGTCATTGCACGCACTGAATGTTGCGCACATTGCCAATATCATTCCTAAAATATATAATTTTCTCATATTGATTTTTTAGTTTATAATGTTAATACTAATCATAGTACTGCCATCCGGGAGCTTGTGACAGATTCTTGTTCCGTTTCAGTTCATCGAAGCTGATAGGCCAGAAATATTGTTTACGAGAGAAAGACGTCTGTAGCTCGGCTACTCTGACCGGCAGATAATACATGTCTTTGTATTCTTCGTTCATTAGTGTGTTGCAACCGTAGATTTGCTCACTTTCATGCTCTTCGACGATCTTCCAACGGCGCAGGTCATAGAAGCGCTGGGTTTCTGCAAAGAATTCGATTTGCCGTTCATGGACTATTTTTTCAAAGAACTTTTTCGGATTCTCATATATCTCATCACTATAATCGGGTACTCCGGCACGCATACGGACAGGTTTTACTCCGCGGCGCATCTGTTCTTTGTCACGGGAGATGTCGTAAGTCTGGTTTCCGTCCCATGAGGCTATTTGATAGTGTGCCCCTTCAGAAATATTATTTAGTGCTTCTGCATACATCAGTAATATGTCGGCGTAACGAAGTGTAGGTTCCACTTTCTGATAGATGGAGCCTCCCCATTTGGCACAATCGTTCGGGTTTACATATTTCATAATGCCGATACCGGTGATACACCAGTTATCAGAACCGTTTATACGTCCGTCGGTCGCTCCCCGATAATACCAGATTTGTTTGTTTCGTGAATCTTTCCCTCCTTCTTCCTTGATGCTTAGTGCATTCCAAATTGCTCCGTTGAAAGCTACGGAGGCATAGAAACGAGGTTCACGGTTGGTATATCCCCACCATACATTATTTTTTACGTGGTCGTACTTGTGTTCATCTTTGTTTTCATCGTTTGTGAACTTTCCTTTCCACAAGGTGTAGTATTCTTTGCTAAAAGGTTTACCATCTGCCATGTCATAAGCTTCACTTTGTTTCAGAGTTATTCCGTGTACATTATATCCTCCAAACGTTCCGGGTAGTTGATGCTTAACGAAATCTACCATGGTGTTGTCTGTTTTTAAGTCATTGCTGTCTCCATTGGTTCCTCGGGTGAAAATAAGTTCTTGATTCTCTGCAGCATAGATGTCACCATTAAAAATAGAACGATAAGACTCAAAAGGATCTATATTGGCCCATCCTTCTGGAAAGGGCTTGTTGCTGTATTCCTCATGATAGGGCGGTTCAATCGTAGTTGGATAAGCTTCGTCTGTACTAACCGGACGTCTTTCAAAAGTATAAAGTTTGTAAAGTCCGCTTGCTTCCGAGTAATCAATCATATCTCTGGCAGCAGCAGCGGCTTTTGCCCACTTCTCTTCATTGTATTCTTGCGGAATCAGTTGTTTGCCGTCCTTGTTGGTGAAGTCTGCCATTTCCGTATTTCCGTTAACCAGCGGACTAGCGGCATAGAGAAAAACTTTGGCGCGTACAGCCAGTGCAGCTCCTTTGGTTGGGCGGGCAATGTTCAAGTTATCACGTTTTTCGAATAGTTCGGTAGCTGCAATTTCCAATTCAGAGGTAATGAATTGCACACATTCGTCATAGGTGTTGCGTGGATACGCCAACTCATCATATGATTTTGTATAATCGGCTCCTTCCGGTGGTAGGATGGGGATCGGACCGAATTTTCTCAGAAGCATCCAGTAGAAATAGGCACGCAGAAAACGGGCCTGTCCTCGTACATCTGTCACTTCCTCCGGAGTGAGATCCTGATTCTCATGTAATTCATTCAGTAGGATGGAAGCTTGATAGATTCCGTCATATGACCATTTCCATGCATTCTGACCGCCTGTGGAATTTAAATATTCGCCACGCTTGAATTTGGCAAAACGGTCTCCACGCTCGTTGAATACTTGGTCATCTGAGAAGTTGAAAGGACATACGTCGCTGTGTCCTACTTCCAGATTATCTCCCTGCAAGCGGCTGTAGCAGAATGATAGCCATTGGAGTGTATAGTCTTTGTCTGAGAAAATGCGTTCTGTAGACTGTTGATCTCTGAAATAGCGATCTACATTTAGATAATCGGAACAGGAAGTGAGTCCTAACCCGAGCGCTACCGCTCCCAATAAGATGTATTTATTTCTTTTCATAATTTTTCTTTTCATAATTGTTTTAGATTCCCACCGTCAGTCCGATGGTAACAGTTTTAGATAGGGGATACTGTTGTCCGTTAGAACTACCCAGTTCCGGATCCCAAAGTTTAAAGTCGGAGAAAGTCAGTAGGTTTGTTCCCATCAGGTACAAACGCACACGGTCCAGATGGAGTTTATTGACAAACCGTTTCGGGATACTGTAACCTAGTTCCACATTTTTCAAACGGATGTATGAACCGTTTCGTAACCAATAAGTTGAAGCGCGATAATTGTTATCATTGCCTCCATAACTCAGACGTGGATATCTGGCATTCGGGTCCTCGTTGGTCCCCAACGACCAGTAGTTTCCGACTACATCTGTCAGAATGTTTCCCCAGGACTTCTCTTTGAAGGGATATACGGTGAATCCGTCTATGAAGAAGGATGATTTTCCGGCTCCTTGGAAGTGAACGTTGATGTCAAATCCTTTCCATTGCGCAGATACACCGAATCCGTAAATCAAGTTAGGGCGAGTCGTTGCGCCGATGGGCACTTCGTCGTCTCCGTTAATGACTCCGTCACCGTTTACGTCTTTGTATTTGATATCGCCTGGCATGATGCCTGACCCCTGTGATGGCCTGTTACGAATTTCTTCATAGTCTTTAAATAATCCTTCAGCTATCAGACCACGCGCCTGGTCTACACGGAATCCGTACTTCATCTTATACGGGTAGCGACTATTCTCTTCGTCATATTCCTTGATCTCATTTTTACTATAGGTCATGTTGGCACGTACCGTAAGGTCTACCTCACCTACCTTCTGCTTATAAGCAATATTTCCGTCAAAGCCTTCGGACAAGACAGAGCCTACGTTAGCATAAGGTTTTGTTGTGATGTGATTCAGACCGATAATCTGAGGAAGATAACTACGCAACATATAAATACCGTTGCGCTGTTCGTGGAAGTAGTCAATGCTGCCACTGAACTTATCATTGAACATAGAGAAGTCAAGTCCGAGGTCATGTTTCTTGGCTACCTCCCAAGTGATGCTGTTTGATGCAATTCTCGAATAGGTCAGTCCGGTATAATAATAATTACTGGTGCCGATATCACCGTAATAGTAACCGTCTTCATCCCATGTTCCGAATTTCTCTACGTATGGGAAGCGGGTTCCCACATTGTCGTTACCTACCTTACCGTATGAGTAGCGCAGCTTAAACATGTTCAACCATTTGAGATGTTTCTTGATGATTGACTCTTCAGCGATGTTCCATGCCACAGAATAGGCGGGAAAAAATCCAAACTGCTGACCTGAGGCAAAGTTCTCGGAACCGTTGTAACCGAAATTGAAGTCAAAGAAGTAGCGGTATTTCCATCCATAGGCGAAACGTCCTGCAAATCCCTGATGACGATTTTGAATACTCTGCACAATCTTCTCGTAGCTATCTGTATTGCCGTTGTGAGATGTATTGGTAGTCTTGTCCTGAGAATACTTTAAAACGGCTCCTAGCATGTGGTCACCAAACGTACGGTTATAGTGTAGCTCTGCCTCCAGATATTCCTTCCGTTGTCCACTTGAATACATCGTTCCGTCCATCAGTTTCTGCGTCTCTATTCTTCTGAATTGCAGCTCTCCGTCGGAGGTACGTTGCCGTTCTGCTAACCAACTTTCCGGCCATTTGAAACGGTTGTCACCGTTATCTGTATAAGTATCGAAGCCGAAGCGCCCATAGAATTTTAATCCCTTTGTAATAAATTTCAGATCTTGTTCAAGGTTAACTGTAGTCTGGATTTTATTCTTCCATGTTTCCTGATACCCTTGCTGGGTAGTCAGCACCCACGGATTTCTTCGTCCCTCATTACCGACTGCTGCCCATTTTCCGTCACTATATTGTACTGGTGAAGCGATGGGACTGTATCCCATCAGTGAGTGCCATATTTCATGATATTGGCTTCCCGGCAGGTTCTGTTTGTCCAAAGACCCCGATACACCTACTTTTAGTAGCGTAGTTTTTGTCAGGTCTATGTCTACATTCATGCGGTAGTTCCAGCGATGGTAGTTGGCATTGGTGTTATAGTCCGTCATAGCACGATCTGTCTCGTACATACCACCTTCATTTACATAACTGGCAGAAATAAAATAACGGGCCACCGTACCACCTCCGGTCAAGTCTACGGTTGCACGATAAGTGGGGGCGCCGTCTTTCAGTATTAAGTTCATCCAGTCCACATTCGGGAAAAGATCCTGATCCAACCCGTTTGCAAACAGTTTCAAGTCACTTTCGCTATAGGCTGGAGCTTGACTACGACTAATTAAGGCTTCGTTCATCATGCGGGCATACGTTGGACCGTCTACAAATTCCGGAGTTCTGGTGCGTGTATTATACGAGGTTTCTACTTTGGCATTAACGCGGGTCTTTCCTTCTTTTCCGCGTTTGGTCGTGATCAAGACAACTCCATTTGCACCGCGTGAACCGTAAATTGCTGTTGCAGAGGCATCCTTCAACACTGAGAAGTCCTGGATATCTTCCACATTGATCTCATTCATATCACGCTCGAAACCATCGACCAGCACCAATGCACTGCCGCCGGCGCCGAAAGTGGAGATACCGCGTATCCAAAACTCGGAGATATTACTCCCCGGCTGTCCGGAAGTTTGGCGAGCGAGTATACCGGCCACATTACCTGCAAGAGCGTTCGTTATACTTGCTGTCGGAGTACGTAGCTGAGAAACGTCGACTGTGGTAACGGCACCTGTCACAGTTACCTTCTTCTGAGTGCCGGTTCCTGTGACAACAACTTCGTCGATGACCGTTTCTTTCGTCTCTACCATAACGACGTTAATGATTTTTTTGTCTTTGATAAAGACTTCCTGTTTTGTAAATCCCACATAAGAGAAGATCAAGTAAGAATAATTGGGAACCTTGATCTTATAACGTCCGTTTATGTCGGTTATCGCCCGGTATGTTTTTCGCTGTAACGTTTACACCTACTAAAGGTTCGTTCTTTGGATCTGTGACGATTCCTGTCACTTCAATCGTCTCTTGTTCATTTTGGGCATAGACTGTAGTTGTCCAGCCTACTATCAAGAAAAATAGTAAGATTATATTTCTCATATTCATTTGTGTTTTAAATAGTATTATTCCGTTGTCATATAACGAATTCCTTTATTGTCGATATCTCCGATATAGAACATATCTGTATCAGGATCGTAGGCAAGGCCGGCAGGCTGATTGAAACGTGCTTCATGTAACGGATTACCGTCTACATATCCCCAAATTTTGCCGTCGGCATTTTCGTTACTTCGTCCGGCTGCGAGAGAGGCTACTCCATGTGGGTCCAGCTTCCAGATGCAGTGATTTTCTCTGTCACAAAAATAGAAGTCATATTGGTCTTTGTCAGGACCGATTCCTTCTCCGTATTTTTCGTTTTTAACAAATACACCGAACTGTGGTTTGTTAAACCGGGCGCTACCTCCTGTTCCTTCTTTGAAACTTTTATCGTTCATGTTTCCGGCAATGATGCTGGGATTACCGAATGTTTTTGCCACCGGATCATAATCGGCTCTGAACACTGCGCCAAAATTGTCGGAAAGCATGTACATAAATTTATTGGACGGGTGCTTGAATAATATCGTGTGTGAACCGCCCACTGCTGATATCTGACTCAGACTAAAGGCAACTTCCGCATTCTCGTCGATATTGGGAATAGCTCCATTGCGTATCATTTTGTAGACTTTTCCTTCCCACCAGGTGGTGTAAAAGATGGTTCCGTCATCCATATACACTAAGCTATATGCTGTCCTGCCATAGTTGTAAGGACGAATTCGTCGAAAATTCTCACGACGGAGAGAATAATAGATATTTGCCCGGGTAGTGTTGTCCTGACCGTGATCATCGGTAAACAGCAACGTGTCTCCGTCAGCGCTGAATGTGAAAGAGTACATTGTGCTATATCCTGTTCTTGGAAAGAGACGTTTTACAGTCCGCTCTGTCAGGTCTATTAGATGGAGACCGTCAGAATGGTTTGAAGAAAAAAGTAACCGGTTGTCTCCGTCTTTGTACTTGGGATCGAACACCATGCAATCATTGGAAGGAATAGAAGCTCCTTCATCGAACGAACCCTCTTGAAATGCGGAATTATTATCCTCATCTACTTTACGTAGCAAGGTGCCTACAACCGTTGCAGGAGTGTACTTGAATTCTTCTTCAAATGTATGTTCTGCAATCGGTTTGCCATCCGGTCCATCTATGCGAACATTGATTATTCCATCAAAAGCCTTGGAAGGAACCATGCAATAAATGTTTTTTCCATCAGCTCCGATGGTTTTCGTTTTTTCTCCACCGATCGTGATATGAATTTTGGTAGGGTCACTTCCAAAGTTACTGCCTTCAATGTACAGGCGGGTTCGCATACCTCCCTCTTTAGGATTAAAATCTGTAAATACTACCGGTTGAGATGGATCGTACTGATCGGGATCAACCTTATCATCTTTGCAACCGATGAGGAGTAAACAGCAGGCAAGTACTGTTATTAGGTGCTTTTTCATAAATATAAATTAATTAAAATGTAGCTGAACAATAAATATTTTATTGCTTACAGCGTTTGCTTATCTCATATTATAAGCGCAGTATATATCATTGTATTTGACGGCTTGCTGAATTCTTCAGAAGAGAAATATAGGCAGCATCACATTCATAATTTTCGTCATGTGATTTTATTGGATATATTTCTAACAGAATAAATTTGGATAGCTGCGTCTTTTCTGTCTTCTTTATTCTATACTGAAATCCCAAATGGAACAATTGGAAGAGGAGCTAATGCATATAAATTAATTTGGATTTTCATGTTTATAGATATCAGAAAGGTCTAATTATAAGGCTAGCTAAAAAGATTCAAGACTTGTCTTACTTTTGATACAGATAGATCTGTAGAAGAGGGGGATGTAAATTCTATCTTTTTGGCTAGCCTCATGGATTACTGCGATCAGT
>OGUN01002187.1_pt1 | contig 12110 bp, 5 predicted proteins | sample 1553621 | NCBI WGS metagenome assembly OGUN01 (sample SAMEA2580300, study PRJEB22360) | human gut metagenome | biome: human gut; feature: human-associated habitat; material: faeces | place: Denmark | collected 2008/2010
TGTGCGAGACGGTTCCCGCCCGCCTGAACAAGCCCCCGGAGCCGTTCACCGTGCTGCCGAACGACAATCCCGCATCCGACGCGAAGCGCCAGGAGCTCATCGACAAGCCGGCATTCGGTCAGGTCTTCTCCGACAACATGGCCCACATGACCTGGACCAAGGGTGAAGGCTGGTCCGACCGTCGCATCGAGCCGTACGCGCCGCTGAAGATGGATCCGGGCGCATCTGTTCTGCATTACGCCCAGGAATGCTTCGAGGGTCTGAAAGCCTACCGTCACGCCGACGGCTCCACTTGGCTGTTCCGCCCGGACGCGAACGCCGAGCGTTTCCAGAACTCCGCCAAGCGCCTGTACCTGCCTGAGCTGCCGATTGACGACTTCCTCGGTTCCGTGGCCGCGCTGGTCAAGCGCGACGCCAACTGGGTGCCGTCCCGCCGCGAGTACACGCTGTACATGCGTCCGTTCATGTTCGCTTCCGAGCCGTTCCTTGGCGTGCGTGCGCCGCAGGAAGTGGATTATTGCGTGATCGCCTCCCCGTCCGGCCCGTACTTCCCGGGCGGCGTGAAGCCGGTCAGCATCTGGGTTGAAGACAAGTGGTTCCGCACCGGCCCTGGCGGCACTGGTTTCGCCAAGTGCGGTGGCAACTACGCCGCATCCCTGCTTGGTGAGTACACCGGCATCGACCACGGCTGCCAGCAGGTGTGCTTCGTCGACGCCGCCACCAAGACCTACCTTGAGGAGCTTGGCGGCATGAACATGATGGTCGTGCACAAGGACGGCCACGTGGAAACCCCGTCCCTGACCGGCAACATCCTGCCGGGCGTGACCCGCCGCTCCCTGATCCAGCTCATCCAGGACAACGGCCACGACGTGGTCGAGACCATGATCGCTCTGGACCAGCTGCTTGAGGACATCAAGTCCGGCGAAGTCACCGAGGTGTTCGCCTGCGGTACCGCCGCCATCATCACCCCGATCGGTCGCTTCAAGTCCGAGAAGTTCGATGTGACCGTCGCCGACGGCGGTTCCGGCGAGTTCACCCTCGCACTGCGCAACCAGCTGCTCGGCATCCAGCTTGGCGAGATCGAAGACCCACACAACTGGATGTGGAAGGTCTGCTGATTTTCCCGTTAGCGATTATTAGCTGACATATAGCTGTAATGGCCGCCGGAGGGTGGCGCGTGCTTCAGGCCAATTCACATGGTCTGGCAATGTACGTGCCGCCCTCCGGCTCTTTTATTGCAGCTCTTGCCCCATATTGTGCTATTTTTAACAGCTGGTTGGAAAAGAAATATGTGAGGGAAGGGGAGTGGCCATGGAAGTGGCGCTGGAAAGCAACGGCTTCTTCATAGGTATCGAATATCTGGCGACCTTCTGCTGCGGCATGGTCGGCGGGCTCGCCGCCGTACGCAAAGGCTATGATATTTTTGCGATTCTCGTCACCACATGGCTCACCGCATTGGGTGGTGGCATCATTCGTGATGTGCTGCTCGGAGCGCTTCCTCCCGCAGGCGTCTCCGACAAAGGGCTGGTGATCACCGCACTGCTCGCAGCTGTGGCCGTAGCCATCATTTATCCCGAAGTCGACAAGCTCAAATGGTCCATGCTGTCATTGGACGCGCTGGCATTGGGCCTTTACGCCGTCAACGGCACATCCAAAGCCATGATGTACCACATGTCCGGCACCACGGCAGTGTTCCTGGGCATGTTCACGGCACTTGGCGGCGGACTCATCCGTGACATGCTCATCAACGAGGTGCCCATGGTGATCCGCGACAAGCATTGGTACGCGGTGCCTTCAGCCGTTGGATGCGTATTGACGGTACTCGTATGTAAAGGAGTGAACGAGGGAATCGTCAGTTTTCCCGCCGAAGTCTTGCTTGATGTGCTGATTGTGGTGCTGATGGTGGCCATGCGGCTTATCTCCGTGTTTTTCGACATTCAATTGCCGGGGGCTTTGGCCAGGCATAACACCTACCTGCCGAGCGAAGCCAAATATCTCAAACGTCCGGTCATCCATCCCGATCGGAATGATGACGATATCAAGCGTAAGTGAGCATTTTCAACAGAGCACGAAATGTAAAAAAAGAAGAAGCCCCGCAGGTTTTCCTGCGGGGCTTCTTACAAGCTGTGAGTTACGAAAACTCAGAGAGCGTTGATGGCCACAGCGAGACCGGACTTGCGGTTGGCAGCCTGGTTCTTGTGGATCACGCCAGCGCCGGCGGCCTTGTCGAGCTTCTGGGCTGCGACCTTGTAGGCGGCTTCGCCAGCGGCGATGGCTTCGCGGGTGGCGCGGATGGCGGTCTTCAGGCTGGACTTGACGGCCACGTTACGCTTGTGCGCCTTCTCGTTGGTGAGAACGCGCTTCTTCTGCGACTTGATGTTTGCCACTATTTCTCCAAACGACGTTTGCTATAAGGACATACAAACGATGATGATAACATGGCACGCGGATAAATCGCCAATGCGTATAAGAGTGTCGCGGAAGGACATGCCGACACTACCAGTTAGAATCGTTTGCGTCGAATATTTCCAGAGGAGGATGGCGTGGGCCAACAGCATAATCAGCCCGGGTACACCGATCAGTCGTTGATCCGCAACTTTTGCATCATCGCGCATATCGATCACGGCAAATCAACGGTGGCGGACCGTATTCTGCAGTTGAGTGGCATCGTGCCGGAGCGCGAGATGCGCGATCGCTTCCTCGACCGCATGGATATCGAGCAGGAACGCGGCATCACCATCAAATCGCAGGCCGTGCGCGTGCCGTGGACGGTTGACGGCACCGAATACACACTCGGCATGATTGATACCCCCGGCCATGTGGACTTCACATACGAGGTGTCCCGAGCGTTGGCCGCATGCGAGGGTGCGGTGCTGCTTGTCGACGCCACGCAGGGCATTGAAGCGCAGACGCTGTCCAACCTGTATATGGCCATCGACCATGATCTGGCCATCATCCCCGTGCTCAACAAAATCGACCTGCCCAGCGCCGAACCCGACAAGCATGCCGAGGAAATCGCCGGCCTGATTGGTTGTGACCCGTCCGACGTGTTGCGCGTCTCCGGCAAAACCGGAGAAGGCGTCGCCGAACTGCTCGACCGTATCGTCGCCGAAGTGCCCGCGCCGGCGGGCAACCCGGACGCGCCTGCCCGCGCGCTCATTTTCGACTCCGTATACGACTCCTATCGTGGCATCGTCACTTACATTCGTATGGTCGACGGTGAACTGAAATCGCGCGAGAAGCTGCACATGATGGGTATCGGCATGACGCATGACCCCATCGAAATCGGCGTGATCAGCCCCGACATGATGCCCACCAAGGCGCTTGGCGCAGGAGAGGTCGGCTATGTGATCACCGGAGCGAAGGACGTCAGCCAGTCCAAGGTGGGCGACACCATCACCTCCGCCATAAATCCGGCTACCGAGCCGCTCGAAGGCTACCGTGATCCGCAACCAATGGTCTACGCCGGCCTGTTCCCAATCGACAACGCGCAATATCCGGAACTGCGCGAGGCGCTTGACAAGCTCAAGCTCAACGACGCGGCCCTCATCTACGAACCGGAAACCTCCGTGGCGTTGGGCTTCGGCTTCCGTTGCGGCTTCCTGGGCTTGCTGCACATGGAGATCGTCACCGAACGTTTGAGCCGCGAATTCGACCTTGACCTGATCTCCACCGCGCCGAACGTGCCGTACGAGGTCACCGCGGAAGACAATTCCGTGCATCGCGTCACCAATCCGAGCGAATTCCCCGAAGGCAAGATCAAGAAGATCGTCGAACCGATGGTTGCCGCCGACATCATCACGCCGAAGGATTTCATCGGTGCGGTGATGGACCTGTGCCAAGACCACCGTGGCCAGATGGGCACCATGGAATACATTTCCGCCGACCGTGTGGAAATGCATTACCGTATTCCACTCGCCGAAATCGTCTTCGACTTCTTCGACCAACTGAAGAGCCGTACCAAGGGGTATGCGTCGCTCGACTACCACGAGGATGGCGAACAGTCCGCCGATCTGGTGAAGGTCGACATCCTTATTCAAGGCGAGAAAGTCGATGCGTTCAGCGCCATCGTGCACCGTGACAAGGCGTACAGCTATGGCGTGATGATGACCAAGAAGCTGCGTGAGCTCATTCCGCGTCAGCAGTTCGAGATTCCCATCCAGGCTGCCATCGGTTCTCGAATCATCGCACGCGAAACCATCCGCGCCCTGCGCAAGGACGTGCTCGCCAAGTGTTACGGCGGCGACATCTCCCGTAAGCGTAAGCTGCTCGAAAAGCAGAAGGCCGGCAAGAAGCGTATGAAGATGCTCGGCCATGTGGAAGTGCCGCAGGAGGCGTTCATCGCAGCCCTGTCCACCGGCGGAGCGGGCAACGACCGCGACACCAAGGACAAGATTCGCGCCGCGCAGAAGTCCGAAGGCTGAGCCTTTCGTGACGTTCGAAATCTACATTCATGTTCCGTTTTGCTTACGTCGCTGCGGCTATTGCGACTTCAACACCTACACGGCCGTGGACATGGGCGCGGGCGCGTCACGCGGCAACTACGCGAACATGGTTATCCGCGAAATGGCGATTGTCCGCGATTGGCAGACAACGCACGGTATCAACGAGCCGAAGGTGGCAACCGTCTTCTTCGGCGGCGGTACGCCGACCACACTCAAGGCAAGCGATTTGATCGCCATGCTGGATGCGGTACGCGCCACATGGGGCATCGCCGATGACGCGGAAATCACCACCGAAGCGAATCCCGACACGGTGAATGCCGACTATGTGAAAGAACTCGCAGACGGCGGTTTCAATCGTATTTCCTTCGGCATGCAATCCGCGGTACCGCATGTGCTTGCAACGCTCGACCGTACGCATACGCCGGAAAACGTCGCCGCCGGAATCGCAGCGGCCAATGCAGCAGGCATGCGTTCCAGCGTCGATCTGATCTACGGCGCGCCGGGGGAGAGCCTTGACGATTGGCGCACATCCGTCCGCACCGCCATCGATTTGGGCGTCAACCATATTTCCGCATATGCGCTCACCATCGCGCCGAATACGAAAATGGGACGACGGATCGCGGCGGGCACGTTGTCGAGACCGGACGATGACGACGAAGCGAACAAATACGAAATCGCCGACACGATGTTCACCGAAGCCGGCCTCGAATGGTATGAGATTAGCAATTGGGCTCGTCCCGGATACGAGTCGCAACACAACCTTGGCTATTGGAGGAACGTCGATTGGGCCGGTCTCGGTCCCGGTGCGCATTCGCATTATGGCGATTGCGAAGACGGCAAAGGATTGCGCTCCTGGGATATCGCGCATCCGCGATTGTGGGGCACCGCCATCAATGAGGGCAATGTGCCATGGGCCGGCAGTGAACGCATCACTGCCGCCGAGGACATCGAAGAGACCATCATGTTGGGCCTGCGCATTCGTGAAGGACTCGACACCAGACAATTCAGCCACTTGATTCCTGAACAAAAATGGATTGAGCTTGAACACGACGGGCTGATCACAATGCTTGATGGCCGCGCCATACCCACTTTGCGAGGCCGACTGCTCAACGACACCATCATCACGGAGCTGTTGGAAACACTGGACTGACCGGGTTAATGAGCATAAGTGAAGTGCGTGCGCATGAGCATGACATGCGAAGTATGCGTTCATGGGCTAAATCCTCTGCGAGGCATTGACAAAAATAGCCATTCGTTATATGGACACGTGCAACGTTGCTGACATACTGGCGCGGTATTCTAAACCACGCATTAAAGAACCGCAAGACTTTTCTTGCCCAAAAACATTGAAGGTGGTTTCGGTGACTTTCCACGCCCCGTTAGATCTGACGATCCATGATTCCCAAGGTATGTACGATCCTGGAGCCGAGCATGATGCTTGCGGCGTGGGTATGGTCACCACCCTCAACAAGCGTCCGGAACGCAAGATCGTCGATGACGCCATCGAGGTGCTGGTCAATCTGAACCATCGTGGCGCCGTGGGCGCCGAGGAGAACACGGGCGACGGCGCAGGCATTCTCATGAGTATGCCCGACGAATTCATGCGTGCCACGGCCGGTGTGGAGCTTCCTGAAGAAGGTCATTACGCCGCGGGCATCGCCTTCTTGGATCGCGACATCGCCACTTCCGGCCAGCAGGAGCAGGCCATTTCCAAGATCGTGCGCGAAGAGGGCCTCGAAGTGCTCGCATGGCGCGTCGTACCCACCAATCCGGACGGACTCGGCCTGCAGGCCCTGGCCAGCATGCCGGCGTTCAAGACGCTGATCGTGGCCGATCCGGAAGGCAAGCTCGGTGGCATCGAACTCGACCGCAAGACCTTCCGCATCCGTAAGCGCGTGGAACACGAGGTAGGCATCTACTTCGCGTCCCTGTCCGCCCGCACCATCACCTACAAGGGCATGCTCACCACCATGCAGCTCAAGCCCTTCTTCCTTGACCTGTCCGACGAACGCATGAAGGCGAAAATCGCCATCGTCCATTCCCGCTTCTCCACCAACACGTTCCCAAGCTGGCCGCTGGCACAGCCGTTCCGCCAGCTGGCGCACAACGGCGAGATCAACACCATCCAAGGCAACCGCAACTGGCTGTCCGCACGTGAAGGCCGACTGAGTTCCGAACTGCTCGGTGAATTCAAGCCGCTGCTGCCGATCGCCACCCCCGGCTATTCCGATTCCGGCACTTTCGACGAATGCCTCGAACTGCTGCACCTCGCCGGCCGTTCCATGCCGCACGCCATCTCCATGATGCTGCCGCCGGCATGGGAGAACAACGACCAGCTCGATCCGGACGTCAAGGCTTTCTACGAATACAACAACACGCTGATCGAACCATGGGATGGCCCGGCGCACATCATCTTCACCGACGGCACCCAGGTTGGTGCTCTGCTTGACCGTAACGGCTTCCGCCCGGGACGTTGGCAGGTCACCGACAATGGTTATGTCGTACTCGCGTCCGAAACCGGTGTGCTGCCGGAAGTCGCCGAGGAGCATATCGTCACCAAGGGCCGTCTGGAACCGGGCAAGATGTTCCTCGTCGACACCGACGAGGGTCGCATCATCCCCGACGAGGAAATCAAGAAGACTCTTGCCAGCCAGCACCCCTACCGCAAGTGGGTGGAAGGCAACTCCGTGGAATTGAGTCAGCTGCCCAAGCGCGAGCACGTCAACCACTCCGGTCAGTCCGTGCAGCGTCGTCAGCGCGCCTTCGGCTACACCGAGGAAGATCTGAAGCTGCTGCTCGCCCCAATGGCCAACACCGGCAAGGAGCCGCTCGGCTCCATGGGCAACGATACGCCGCTCGCCGCGCTGTCCAAGCACAGCCGCATGCTGTTCGATTACTTCACCCAGAAGTTCGCGCAAGTCACCAACCCGCCGCTCGACTGGGAACGTGAGAAGATCGTGACCAGCCTCGAATCCGCCATCGGTCCCGAGCCGAACCTGCTGGCCGATTCCGAACTGCACGCCAAGAAGATCCTCATCCCGCTGCCGGTGCTCAACTCCGACGAGATGGCACAGCTCAAGCGCCTCGACCGCGCCAAGATTCTCGGTGGCTATTACAAGCCGTTCATCGTCAAGGGCCTTTACCAGGTGGCCGGCGGCGGACAGGCACTGAAGGACCGTCTTGACGAGATCTTCCAGGAGATCGACGAGGCGATTGAGAACGGCGCCAACTTCCTGGTGCTGTCCGACCGCGATTCCAACTATGCGTGGGGTCCGATTCCATCGTTGCTGCTCACTTCCGCAGTGCAGCACCATCTGCTGCGCCGCCACACGCGTACGCAGATCTCCATGGTGGTCGAAGCCGGCGATGTGCGCGAAATCCACCATGTGGCACTGCTGATCGCCTATGGCGCTGCCGCGGTGAACCCGTATCTGGCATTCGAATCCGTCGAAGACCTCTCCCGCAAGGGCTACCTCAAGGTCGACGCGGAAACCGCCGTGAAGAACCTGACCCGCGCACTGTCCACCGGCGTGCTCAAGATCATGGCCAAGATGGGTGTCTCCACCATCATGAGCTACCGTGGCGCGCAGCTGTTCGAAGCGGTCGGTCTCAACAAGGACGTCATCGACGAGTACTTCACCGGCACCACGTCCCGTGTGGGCGGCGTCGGCCTCGACGAACTCGCCGAGGAAGTCGCCAGCCGCCATCGCGTGGCCTATCCGACCCAATGGACCGCCCGCCCGCACCGCAACCTGCGTACCGGCGGCGACTACAAGTGGCGTCGTACCGGCGAGGACCATCTGAACGATCCGGAAGCCATCTTCCTGCTGCAGCAGTCCACCCAGCGCGGCGACTACAACCTGTTCAAGAAGTACTCGAACCACATCAACGACACCTCCAACCGTCTGATGACGCTGCGTGGCCTGATGAAGTTCAAGTCCACCCGCAAGCCGATCGACATTTCCGAAGTCGAGCCGGCCAGCGAAATCGTCAAGCGTTTCTCCACCGGCGCCATGAGCTACGGCTCCATCTCCCAGGAGGCGCATGAGACGCTCGCCATCGCCATGAACACGATCGGCGCACGCTCCAACTCCGGTGAAGGCGGCGAATCCGAGGATCGTATCAACGATCCGCTGCGCTACAGCAAGATCAAGCAGATTGCTTCGGCCCGCTTCGGTGTGACCAGCGACTATCTGGTGCATGCCACCGACCTGCAGATCAAGCTCGCCCAGGGCGCCAAGCCCGGCGAGGGCGGCCACCTGCCCGGTGCCAAGGTCCCGCCGTGGATCGCCAAGGTACGTCACGCCACCCCGGGCGTGGAGCTCATCTCCCCACCGCCGCACCACGACATCTACTCCATCGAGGATCTGAAGCAGCTGATCAACGATGCGAAGATGGCCAATCCGAAGGCCCGCATCCACGTCAAGCTCGTCTCCGAATTCGGCGTCGGCACCATCGCTGCCGGCGTGGCCAAGTGCCATGCCGATGTGGTGCTGATTTCCGGCTATGACGGCGGCACCGGCGCGGCTCCGCTCAACGCCATCAAGCATGCCGGCACCCCGTGGGAGATCGGCCTGTCCGAAACCCAGCAAACGCTGGTTCTGAACGGCCTGCGTTCCCGCATCACCGTGCAGTGCGACGGCGAGCTCAAGACCGGTCGCGACGTGGTGATCGCCGCGCTGCTTGGCGCCGAGGAATTCGGCTTCGCCACCGCCGCGCTGATCGTCGAAGGCTGCGTCATGATGCGCGCCTGCCAGAAGAACACCTGCCCGCAGGGCATCGCCACCCAGGATCCGGAGCTCCGCGCACGCTTCAAGGGCAAGCCGGAACATGTCGTCAACTTCTTCATGTTCATCGCCGAGGAAGTCCGCGAACTGCTCGCGCAGCTCGGCTTCCGCACGCTGGAAGAGGCCGTCGGCCATGTCGAATGCCTCGACCAGGACGAAGCCATCAAGCGTTGGAAATCCGACGGCATCGACCTGAGCAACGTGCTCATGCAGCCGGGCCCGGTTCCGGGAACCATCCTGCACAAGACGATCGATCAGAACCACGAGCTCGACAAGGCGCTCGACAACAAGCTCATCGAGCTTGCCCAGCCCGCCCTTGACAAGAAGGAGCCCGTGCGTATCGAAATGCCGATCCGCAACGTGTACCGTACGCTCGGCACCATGCTCGGCTATGAGATCACCAAGCGCTACGGCGAGGAAGGTCTGCCGGACGACACCATCGACATGACGTTCCATGGTGCCGGCGGCCAGTCCATCGGCGCGTTCATTCCGCGTGGCGAAACCATCCGCGTCTACGGCGAAGTCAACGACTACGCGGGCAAGGGCCTGTCCGGCGGCCGCATGGTGGTCCGTCCAGAGGACGGCATCACCTTCGATCCGCACGAGAACGTGATCGCAGGCAATGTCACCGGCTTCGGCGCGACTTCCGGCCAAATGTTCGTGGCCGGCCGCGCAGGCGAACGTTTCGCCGTACGTAACGGCGGCGCCACCTTCGTGGTGGAAGGCGTGGGCGACCACGGCTGCGAATACATGACCGGCGGTACGGTCGTGATTCTCGGCTCCACCGGCCGTAACCTCGGCGCGGGCTTCTCCGGCGGCAACGTGTACGTGCTCGACCTCGACATGAAGCAGGTCAACCCGGCGGCCGCCACCAACGGCGCGCTGCTGTTCGAGCCGCTTGACGCCGATGCCGACAAGCTGGTGCACGGTCTCGTCAAGCAGCATGCCGAAGAGACCGGCTCCGCCTTCGCGAAGGCCCTGCTTGACGACTGGGAAAACAGCGCCAAGCGATTCACCCACATCGTTCCGAAGCACTTCCTCGCCATGCAGAAGGCGATGAAGGAAGCCGAGGAGAAGAACATCGATTTCAATACGCCCGGCGTCTGGGAACAGGTGTACGAGCAGGTTATGGAAGGAGCGCGCTGACATGGGAGATCCTCGTGGATTCCTGAAGGTCCGTACCCGTCGCGAACTGGCCGAACGCCCCGTTGAAGAGCGAATCAAGGACTGGTTCGACGTTCACACCGAATCCGGCCTGCAGTCCTGGACCACCGAGCAGGCGGCCCGCTGCATGGATTGCGGCACTCCGTTCTGCATGAGCGGATGCCCGCTCGGCAACATCATTCCGGAGTTCAACGATCTGGTCCGTCAGGAGAAGTGGGAGGACGCGTACAACCGTCTGTCCGAAACCAACAACTTCCCCGAAGTGACCGGTCGCATCTGCCCGGCATTGTGCGAAGCCGCCTGCGTGCTTGGCATCCATCAGCCGGCCACGATGATTCAGAACGACGAACGCACCATCATCGATCAGGCATGGAGCCTTGACTACGTCAAGCCTCTGCCGCCGCAGCGTCTGACCGACCAGACCGTTGCCGTGGTCGGTTCCGGCCCATCCGGTCTCGCCTGCGCCCAGCAGCTCACCCGTGCCGGCCACACCGTGGTCGTATACGAGCGTGATGACGCCATCGGTGGTCTGATGCGTTACGGCATTCCGAACTTCAAACTCGACAAGCGCCTCATCGACCGCCGAGTCGAGCAGATGGAAGCCGAAGGCACCGTGTTCCGTACCGGCGCGGAAATCGGCAAGGACATCTCCTGGGATGACCTGCGTTCCCGCTACGACGCAGTGGTGGTTGCCATCGGCTCCACCGTGCCGCGTGACATGAAGATTCCAGGCCGTGATCTCAAGGGTATCCATTTCGCCATGGAGTTCCTGCCGGACGCCACACGTCGCGTGTACGGTGTCAAGCCGGTCAACGACATCACCGCCGAAGGCAAGCATGTGGTGATCATCGGCGGCGGCGACACCGGTTCCGACTGCCTCGGCACATCCCTGCGCCAAGGCGCTAAGGACGTCACCGTGCTGCAGATCATGCCGCAGGAACCGAAGGAGCGTCCGGCCAACCAGCCATGGCCGACCTTCGCCCGCCTGTACAAGGAAACCTCCTCCATGAAGGAAGGTTTCGAAACGCAGCGCGCCGAATACGTGTACAACACCGACTCGGTCAACTTCGAGGGCTCCGACGAGGACAAGGCCAAGGTGAAGGTGGAGAACTCCACCGCCACCGAAGGCTTCGTCGCCGACGAGAACGGACATGTCACCGGTCTGAAGGTCGTCAACGTCGCTCCAGGAGAGAACGGGCCGTTCACCCGCCAGCCAGGCACCGAACGAGTGATTCCCGCCGATCTGGTGCTCATCTCCGTGGGCTTCCTGCACCCTGACACCACCACGTTGGTGGATCAGCTGCCGGTCGACCTTGACGGTCGAGGCAATGTGGCGCGTAACGACAAGTTCGCCACCTCCCAGGACGGCGTCTTCGCCTGCGGCGATGCCGGACGTGGCCAGAGCCTCGTCGTGTGGGCCATCTCCGAAGGTCGCTCCTGCGCTGCCGCGGTCGACGAGTACCTTACCGGCTCCACCGAACTGCCGGCACCGATCGTCGCTTCCAAGCGTCCGATGATGCTGCCGCGATGATTCGATAGTCCGGCGGTTCGCCGTACCGACATCTACTGGGGCCGGAAGTCTCTTCAAGGGACTTCCGGCCCCCAGTCGCATATCGGGCGTTCCCCATTTCTGGCGAAAGTCCCGTCCCGTTGTGTGCCGGTGGGTTTCGCCGGAGGAATGGCCCGCTCATGTGTGGGTGAGCCGCAGAAGGAG
>OGUN01002195.1_pt1 | contig 12075 bp, 7 predicted proteins | sample 1553621 | NCBI WGS metagenome assembly OGUN01 (sample SAMEA2580300, study PRJEB22360) | human gut metagenome | biome: human gut; feature: human-associated habitat; material: faeces | place: Denmark | collected 2008/2010
CCGGATTTCGAGCAGGTACATCGACTTGCGGCTGTCGGTGATCAGGCGGCTCAGGTCGAGCGAATAGGTGTTGCTCTGGTCGAGCCTGGTCGAAGACCTGGCCCCCAGGTCGATGGTCGTGTCGCGGACGACGCGCGACACGTAATCCATGGATGAATAGTATTGGTCGTCGTAGTAGTTCTGCTGGAAGAATTGCAGCAGGTTGTTGGCGAATATCTTTCGTACCCGCACCCGGGCTTTCTGGTAATTCACCGCCTCGAACAGTAGCGACATGTCGTTCGACGAGGGAAGGATCGAGCCTTTGCCCGTGAAGCGGATCGAGGGGGTGCGCGACGGCAGCGTGATCGTGAACGAATAGCTCTCCTTGAGCTTCTGCCCGTTCTTGCTCACTACGTCGCGGCCGATCGTGACACTATGCGCTCCCGTGGGGCGTGCTTCGGGATAGATGTAGAGCCTGTTTTTGTCGACCGAAGTCCGGAACTTGGTGTCGAAGCGGATCAGGTTTTTCAGATCCTGGTTCTGCCGGATGGGTTCGGAGAAGGTGACTACGATGGCGAGCGGATCCGGATTCACGCTGTGGTCGATGACCGCGTATTCGTCCTTGCGGGGGACTTCCACCTGGAGGGTCTGCTTTTCGTCGTAATTGAAATCGAGCGTCAGCGTATAGCCCTCATCGCCCCGCGGGACGATGTTGCCCACGGTGTATTGGTGCGTGAGCCCGTCTTCCGAATGCGTCCATTTGACGTCGGTACCCGCCGCGCCGCTTATTTTGAGGTTCCGTTCCATGTAGCTGCCCTCGGCATAGTCCGACGAGACGATCTCGCCGATGAGCACATAGCCGGTCATCTCGTCGTTCTGCTGCAGCCAGCTGTCGTTGTAGGTAAACCGCAGTTTGGGGGTCGCAAACCTGAACTCCGCGATGCCCTTGTGCTGCCGGCCGGTGAGTTTCGCGGCGTCGATGGCCACCTTGTACTGCGTGTCGTATTGCAGCGGGGATTTGGGGACGATGCGGATCATGCGCATCCCCGACAGGTAGGCGTCGAAACCGACGGCCGGGGTGATCGATATGGCATCCTGCATGGCGCTTTCCTCGACTTGTACGTTTTCGACGAACGTCACGTGGAGAGGCATCCTGACGCCCGTCACTCCGTTGGTCGACCATTCGATGATGTCGGACGTCTGCTTGCTGCACGAGGCGATGAGCAGGGCGGACAGCGCAAACAAAGCATGGCATATTGTTTTCATAATGGGGGATTTTAGGTAACTTTGCCAAAGATACGTAAAAATATGGCAAAAAAACCGGCTAAAAAGAGAATATGTTTTTTCGCGATGCTGGTCGTTGCCATGCTCGCCGCGGGATATTGTTTGTTCCTACCCCGGACGCTCTTCGACGAGCCTTTTTCGGCGACCGTGTGGAGCCGCGACGGCCGCCTGATGTCGGCCAAGGTCGCCTCCGACGGCCAGTGGCGTTTCTTTCCCACGGACAGCGTCCCCGAAAAGTTCCGGGTCGCTATCACGACCTACGAGGACAAGCGTTTTTACCGCCATTTCGGGGTGGATCCGCTGGCGCTGGGGCGTGCCGTGGGGCAGAACCTTGCGGCCGGGCGGATCACGAGCGGGGCGAGCACGCTCACCATGCAGACCATTCGCCTGAGCCGCGGCGGGAAACCCCGCACGTTCCGGGAAAAGTTCGTCGAGATGGTGCTCGCCACGCGCCTCGAACTGCGTTGCAGCAAGGATGAAATCCTGGCCCTCTATGCCTCTCATGCGCCTTTCGGAGGTAATGTGGTCGGGCTGGAAAGTGCCGCGTGGTACTATTTCGGCCGCAGTGCGGCACAGCTTTCGTGGGCCGAATGCGCCATGCTCGCCGTGTTGCCCAACTCCCCTTCGCTGATCCATATCCGCCGCAACCGCGAACGGCTGCGGGAGAAACGCGACGGGCTGCTCGACCGGATTTGGCACGACGGCCGTATCGACTCGCTGACATGCGCCCTCGCCAAACAGGAGCATCTGCCCGACGCCCCAGAACCGATGCCGATGGAGGCGATGTACCTGCTGGGTAAAATGCGCGAAGGGTCGCTCCGCTCGACGCTCGACTACGACCTGCAAAGCCGGGTCAACGACCTCGCCCGGCGTTACAACAAGCGTTACCGGGGTAATAAGATCAACAACATGGCCATCGTCGTCATGGACGTGGGGAGCGGCGAAGTGCTTGCCTACGTAGGGAACGTGTACGACCCCGCCGACCGCACCGAGGGTACGAGCGTCGATGTGATTCCCGCCCCGCGCAGCAGCGGCAGCGTGCTCAAGCCCCTGCTCTACGCTGCGATGCTGGACAACGGGACGGCATTGCCCGCGATGCTTTTCCCCGACGTGCCGACCTATTACAGGGACTTCACACCCCATAATTACAACCGAACCTTCGACGGGGCGGTGCCTGCCAACCGGGTGGTCGAGCGTTCGCTCAACGTCCCTTCGGTGAGGATGCTCGACAAGTACGGGCGGGAGAATTTCCTCGCGCTGGTGCGTGCCCTGGGCTTCGGGACGATCAACCGCAGCGCCGGCCACTACGGGCTTTCGCTGATTCTGGGCGGCGCAGAGATTTCGTTGTGGGATCTGACCTCGGCCTACATGAAGATGGCGGCCAAACTCAACGGTCGGCAGCCGATACGCACCCCGCATTACGACCCCGGCGGCGGCACGGAGGTCGATGCCGGGGATATTCCCCTCTCGCGGGGCGCGATATGGCTGATGGCCAATTCGATAAGCCACGTGGCCCGTCCCGAGGAGGAGGGCGAATGGCAGTATTTCTCGTCGTCGAAGAAGATCGGCTGGAAGACGGGTACCAGCTACGGTAACCGCGATGCGTGGGCCGTAGGTATGACCCCGGACTATGCCGTCGGGGTCTGGGTCGGGAACTGCACGGGTGAGGGGCGCCCGCTGATGACGGGCGTGGGGTATGCCGCGCCTGTCCTGTTCGAGGTCTTCGGCCTGCTGCCCAAAGGGGAGTGGTTCGCGGAGCCCGTCGGCGACCTGGAACCCGCCGTGGTCTGCCAGAGCGGCTATCTGGCTTCGCATATCTGTCCCGACCGCGATACGGTGATGATTCCCCGTGCAGCCGCCGTCGGGGAGGTGTGCCCCTACCACCGGATCGTCAACCTGAGCGCCGACCTGAAATACCGTGTGACGGCGGATTGCTACGACCCGGCCAGGATCGTCCGCATGCCGATGTTTATCCTCCCGCCTGCGCAGGAGTGGTATTACCGCCGGCAGCATCCCGACTACCGTCCGCTGCCCCCGCTGCATCCCGGCCTGCCAGATAGCCCAAAGCCGAAAACAACCCCATCGACATCATCTATCCGCAGCCGGGGCGTGTGCTGGTCGCCCCGAGGTCGCTCGAAGGGGAGCAGCAAAGCCTTGTCTTTACGGCCGTGCACCGCGACCGCAATGCCGTGCTGTTCTGGCATATCGACGACGACTACGTCGGTTCGACCTCTTTCGAACACAAAATCTCCGTCCGCCCGGCGCCGGGGAAGCACCGCCTGACCGTGATCGACGAACACGGCGCTTCGCAGAGCGTCGTGTTCAGCTGCCGCTGACCCCTCCCGGCACCGGATTGCCCGGGCCTGCCTTTGTCCGGCTGCTTCTCCGTCTATCCGTAGCCGTGTGTCCGGGGTGCTTTCCGCATTCCTGTTTTTGTTGTCCGGACATGGCTCCTCCGTTTTTGCCGGATGCCCCGCAGCCCCGTTTTTGTGCCGGGAGAACGAAATATCCGGGTTATTCGTGCATTTTTACGAATTATGTCAAAAGATCATACTAATATGTCATTTAAAAATATTTTTTGCGGGGCGTTTCCGGCTAATTTTGAAACCCGATACGGATATAAATTCTTTAACCCAGAAATAGTCTAAACCAACCAGCCCATGAAACGAATTTTATTATTGTTCCTGTCTGTGCTGATCTCAGCACATGTCTTTTCACAGAATAGCCCCAAAGCTTATTTAGTATCCAATGCGCATTTTGATTCCCAGTGGAACTGGGACGTGCAGCGTTCGATCCGGGAGTACATCCCGAAGACGCTGGATCAAAACCTGTTTCTCCTTGGCACCTACCCCGATTACGTGTTCAACTTTGAGGGCGGCATCAAGTACCAGTGGATGAAGGAGTACTACCCGCACCAGTACGAGCTGATCAAGCGTTACATCCGCGAGGGTCGCTGGCATGTCACGGGCAGCACGTGGGACGCCACCGACCCGAATATCCCGTCCGCGGAGTCCTTCACGCGCAATATCCTGTACGGACAGCACTTCTATCGCCGCGAATTCGGGGTCGAAGGCACGGACATCTTCCTTCCGGACTGCTTCGGTTTCGGGTGGACGCTTCCGACGATCGCCGCACACAGCGGCCTTATCGGCTTCTCGACGCAGAAACTCATGTGGCGCCACCGCTCGTTCCACGGCGCGAGCAAGATTCCGTTCGAGATCGGCTTGTGGCAGGGCGTGGACGGTTCGCGTATCATGGCCGTGATGGACGCCCACAACTATACGACCAAGTGGCGTTACGAAGACCTCAGCCATAGCAAGTACCTGCAAGGCATCGCCGAGGGCAACCCTCTGAATGCCGTTTACCACTATTACGGTACGGGCGACACGGGCGGCGCCCCGACCATCGAGTCGGTGCGGGCTTTGGAACTGGGATTGCAGGGCGACGGGCCGGTGGAGATCATCAGCGCCACGAGCGACCGCCTCTACAAGGACTACCTTCCCTATTCCGCCCACCCGGAGCTTCCGGTGTGGAACGGGGAGTTGCTGATGGACGTGCATGCCACGGGTTGCTATACCTCGCAGGCTGCGATGAAGCTCTATAACCGCCGCAACGAACAGCTTGCGGACGCTGCCGAGCGCAGCGCCGTTGCCGCCGACTGGCTCGGGGCCGTGCCCTACCCGCGCGAGGTTCTCACCGAGGCCTGGAAACGCTTTATCTGGCACCAGTTCCACGACGACCTTACGGGTACGAGCATCCCCTGTGCCTACGAGTTCTCGTGGAACGACGAGCTGATCTCGCTCAAACAGTTCGCGGACGTACTCACGACCTCGGTTGGCGCGGTTTCGCGGGGTCTGGATACCGATGTCAAAGGGCTCCCCGTGGTGCTCTACAACGCTGCGGGGTTCGAGGTCTCGGACATGGTGGAGGTTACGCTTCCGCTCGAAGGCAGCAAGTTCACGGTCTACGACGACAAGGGCGTCCGGGTTCCCTCGCAGGTGCTGGGCACGCAGCAGGGGCAGACGCGGCTGCTGGTCGAGGCCACCGTCCCGGCTGCGGGGTATGCCGTCTACGACATCCGCAAGGGCGGGCAGCCGAAGGCCCCGGCGATAACGGCCACTACTTCGGGGTTGGAGAACAGCGTCTATAAACTCACGCTGGACGCTAACGGCGACATCTCGTCGATCGTCGACAAGCGCCATGGCCGCGAGCTGGTGGCCGCCGGCAAGTCTATCCGCCTTGCGTTCTTCCCGCAGAACGAGTCTTACAGCTGGCCGGCCTGGGAGATTCTCAAGAAGACCGTGGACGCAGCACCGCAGGCCATCACGGGCGAGGTGAAGGTCACCGTGGCCGAAGAGGGGCCCCTGCGCGCCTCGGTATGCGTGGAACGTACGCTGGGGGATTCCCGCTTCCGGCAGTGGATCACGCTGCGCGAAGGCGCCCAGGCCGACAGGATCGACCTTGTGAACGACATCGACTGGCAGTCGTCCAATGCGCTGCTGAAGGCCGAGTTCCCGCTTTCGGTCTCTAACCCCGAGGCGGTCTATGACCTTGGCGTGGGCTCCGTGGCGCGGGGCAACAACACCGCGACCGCCTACGAGGTCTATGCGCAGCAGTGGGCCGACCTCACCGACGCGGACGGCAGCTACGGGGTCTCGGTGCTCAACGACAGCAAGTACGGCTGGGACAAACCCGCGGACAACACGCTGCGCCTTACGCTGCTGCATACGCCTGCGACCAAGGGCGGCTACGCATACCAGAACAAGCAGGACTTCGGACACCATACGTTCACCTACTCGATCGTAGGGCACGCGGGCGATTACCGCGCGGGAGGTGCCGTGCGCAAGGCCGAGGTGCTCAACCAGCCGCTTCGGGCATTCGTCGCGCCCCGCCACGGCGGGGTGCTGGGCCGCAGCTTCTCGCTGGTCGCCTCGCAGAACCCCAATGTGGCGCTGCGGGCGCTCAAACAGGCCGAGGATTCGGACGAATATGTGGTTCGTTTCTACGAGACCTCGGGGCTCGGGTCGCAGCAGGCCGTGGCGAGCTTCGCGGCTCAGATCGTCGACGCCCGGGAGCTCAACGGCGTGGAGGACGTCGTGGGCGACGCGGAGTTCAGCGGCCGCGAGCTGCGCTTCGAGGTCGGGCCCTTCGGCATGAAGACTTTCCGCGTGAAACTCGCCAGGCCCGTCCGGGCGCTCACGCCCGCCGCGGAGGCGGCTGTGGAGCTGCCTTACAACGTCAAGACGGCCTCTTACAACCCGTTCCGCTCGGACTCCAACTTCGACGGCAAGGGCAACTCCTACGCCGCCGAGCTGATGCCGTCCCGCATCGTGTACGGGGGTGTCGGCTTCGAGATCGGGGATCCCGCCGCGCAGAACGGTGTCAAATGCCGCCGCGACACCATCGACTTGCCCCGCGGGCGCTACGGCAAGCTCTACCTGCTGGCCGCCTCGACCATGTACGACACGCAGGCCGTATTCACCGTCGACGGAAAGGAGCACACGGCACTGGTACCCTATTATGGCGGCTTCATCGGACAGTGGGGCCATACGGGGCATACCGAGCCCTACCTCAAGGATGCGCAGGTGGCCTTCGTGGGCACGCACAAGCATGATATGATCCGTAACGAGGACAGACCCTACGAATTCACCTACATGTTCCGCATCGGCCTCGACATCCCCGAGGGGGCGCGGCAGCTGGTACTGCCCGACGACCCGCGCATCGTGGTGTTCGCGGCGACGGTGGCCGAAGATCCTGCCGGAGGGATCGGCGCGGCCTGCGATCTGCTGCGCGTGCAGCTGCCCGTGAAAGGCGCCGACGCCTCGCAGGCCGGGCGCAGGAACCTGCTCTATGGCAAACCCGTCGTGGAAAGGTCGGGGGAGGTCAACGCCTCCGAGAGGGCCGAGTACGCCACCGACGAGGATGTGTCCACCAAGTGGTGCGATTACAGCGATGCCAAACCCAAACTGCTGGGGGTAGACCTCGGCCGGGAGACCACGATCCGGGGATGGTATGTCATGCATGCTGCGCTCGAATCCCTGGACTACATCACAAAGGAGTATTCGCTGCAGGTGCGCCAAAGCCCCGGCGAGGAGTGGAAAACGGTGGACACGGTCTATGACAACACGGCTTTCGAAACCGACAGGATCCTTCCAGAACCCATAATCGCCCGATACGTGAGGCTCGTGGTCTCAAAACCTGACCAAAGCGAAGGAAATACCGCCAGAATCTATGAGTTCGAGGTGTATTAACGGATGACGGTAAGATTGCGCGGGGCGGAGGCTGTAAAGGCTCCGCCCCTGCTTTTTCCGGGCGGAACACCGGATCCCGCTTCCGGCAACTTCTCTTCCGGGAATCTATGCCCCGGAAATCCGGCATATGGGGCGCTTGCCGGATTCCGATAAGTCCGTCCGATCAAAATATAGGCTAAAAATCAATTTATCCGCCTGCCGTTTTGAAAATAAGGTGCAATTTTGTAATCCAGAAAAAACGGTTCCCGATGCAAGGCCTGCGTCCGATTATTTCAGCGTATACGCGACCACGATCGGTTGTCGCTTTCATCGGAGCACTCCAGCAGGCTTTTGATCTTGGGGTTCATGTTTTTCCTGTATTCTTCGGGGATTTGCGGCGAACAGGTGCCGAAAAAGGTATCGCCGTAGACGGCTATCGGTTGTCGGATAATTTCATGGACAATTGCATCTTCATACACATTGGCAGTATCCCATGCAAACACTATGTCGGTTCTTTTATCCCAAAATAAGGTCTGGGGGTAATATATTTATCCCATTTATGAGCAATTTCAAAAGAAGCATAATTTCCCCCATCAAGAAATTTACCCGCATATCTTGTGTAGTCTTTCTGCTTGATTAACTTATCTACTTCCTGAGGGGGTATTTTTTGGTTATAAAGATTCCATATGCTCTTCTTTTGGCGGATCACATATTTGGGTGATACGATGGATACAGACATAAATTGGTAAACAGTATCGGAGTAGACCGGAGTAAACAAAAGCTTTCCATCGCAGTCATAAGTAAAGCTATTGTTAATAAAATTATCATTCTGAAGTGGCGTTGGTTCGAAGCCCTTGTAAAGAATGGAGTCTTTGTCGGAAACGAGAATCGCCCAATTCTCATGGTCGTTAAAATCCTGTCCTGGGATTTGATAATTTATATACAAACTGTCGATATGCGCCAAATAGCAATTTGCTACTCCTTTTTTCCCGGTGTAGGAATGCTCCGTCATCGGCGGAGAAATAAAGATAGGAACGGGCCAGTGCGTCATTTACAAGTATTTCATTCCGGATGGTGTCGACCTGCATATCTCTGATGCTCTGATATTCTTTCGGCCCCCGGCCTTTGTTCTTGATGCGGAACAACAGGTTGCCCGTTTTGTCGAATACGAAGATCTGCTGTGCGGTATAGCAGTCCAATATATAGATTTTGTCTTTTGTAACGATCATTTTGTCTATTACGCCGATGGGTTCGGATGAATCCAGTTTTATATACTCGATCGATTTGACCCTATCGAGCATTTCATCCATGCCGATAATTCTGGCATTATCGGCCCGAATCGGGTGCGGAGTGCCGTGGGTGATTTTAATAGTTCTCGTGTCGGACAGTTCTAATGCCATGCTATTGCTCGGTGGCTGGGTGCTGCAAGCACAGAACAGGATAGAGGTTAAAACAGCTACGGTTAATTGTTTAATATTTGAATGTCAAAGTCCTCTTTAGTTATTCTGGGGTCAAAGGTAACTTCGTCGATTAGTTCTTGTGGTTTTATCTGTACTTCCAAATATGAAGGATCACCATTGGTGTATAAGAATACGAACCTAAATTTCTGCTCATGACTGAATTCTTCCCGTTTTTCAAAAAGAGTTTTATCGCAAGCATCCCAATACTCCTTCGTATTTTTTAATTGAAGACTCTGCAGATTACGATCAATAACGGTCTGATTGATATATTTTACTGGGCCGATATGGCCGCGATTGAAGCCCGTGATTATTGATGGTAATTTTTGCAGTCTTTCTGCTGTGGTTTTAATTCTTACACCAATTTCACAGCTGTCTACGGTATCATTGGCCTGTCCTCTGCTAATCTTTGAGTATATGCGCCACATAGCATCGGACTCTGGGAGCGTTGTCCAACATTGCCCGTATAGGGGAAGCACTATCTTACTTATTCGCAGTCCAAATCTATCCAACAACGGGCACTTGAGCAGGTAATTTTCATAGGGGTCTTCCCATTTACAGATATTGCTTATCCGGTACAGACCTGTTCTAACCCAATCCAAAAAATGCTGGTACTGCATGTATCTAAAAACAGGCATATTCGGTGCATATTTTCCCCATTGGTGTTAATTGGCTCATTGTTAGTCTTTATTGGATTTGTAATTGGATGCTTTCTTGAAGATTTTCCCACGTATTCTTAATAATCGTATTTGATTATCGAGTCTGCGGATAAAGAACATCATCAAGATACATCCTCCCCCGAATAGTATACTGCTAAATATAAAATATGTATCTTCGTTGAAATAATAGAGTAAAATACTGGCTGCACAAATAGCAAAAAATAATATTGCCACAATAATGCTCAACAACTTATTGAGCCATGCTTTTCGCTGCTGAATATTTCCTTTACGTAACGCAGTACTCACCACAAGCAGTACAATACCTAAAATTAACGCGACAACGAACAAGATAACCCCAGTATAATATATTGCTGCTATATGATTGATCGTAAGGCATAAAGACGAAACGCCTAATGCCACTGTAAGCCATAATTTAATATTTTCTATCCGGGTCGCTCGGGTGTATTCGGGTTCAAGATATTCTTCTACTTCCAACAGTATTTTATCAGGCATGGTAAGTTCGTCCGATATTTCGTTAAGTTGTTCAAGCAGTATCTTGTGGCTGTCGTAGGCTTTTTGCAGGGCAGACTGGCTGTAGTTTATTCTATCCAGCAGGGCTATTCGAGCTGCTTCGGGTGCTAATTTTGAACCGTTCATATTTGATATTGATGCTTATTATTTTGCATATTGATGATTTTACTTTTTTATAAATTTAGAATTAAAATATTATTGCCGATGGTGTCTGATTTTTGGATATGCTAAAATCGAAATTTTGGGTGCCGGTTTCATTCCGATGCCAGTATGAAAAAATGGCTTAAGCGATGTGGAATTAAAGTGATGTAACGACTTGATTTATAGGGTTGTTGCATTTTTTTGTATAGGAGAATAGGTGACGAGATGGTAACGGTTTATTTTCAGTCTATTGCACTCAAATACCGCATTTCAAATAACCTATCTGCAAGATACGAAAAGTTTTTGGGATTGGCAAATCAAACAATGCGTCGAAAACCTTCTATGATTTACTTTTGTGTACGTTTAAGTTCAAACGCAAGTAGAAAGGGCCTTACGTCGTGTATGTCCCGTCCGGGCCAGACTGCGTTAAGGCGAAACCTGCTCCGCGATAATCAAAAACGGTGCAGAGAGGTTCTGCACCGCACTGATCGGAAACGAGGGTGTGTTTCCGGGGATCACTCTTTCGCTCCGCCGTCGATGGCGAAAGCCAATACGATTACCATCTTCTCGTCCACCTTGTGGAGGTTCGAGGGTCTGCGTCTCGCTTTCCGGCAAACTCTTCGAAATTGCTCTTGGCGACGCCGGAAACAGGGCATGCCCGGTCATCGGGACTCTCTTCGAAAGGCGTTCCGGGGGGTGGAAATCCTGCCGACGCCGTATACCGATAATATATAGGCGAAATCATCCGTCCCCTCTTTTGCAAAGCGGTTCTGGGGCCGTTTTTGTTGCCGAACGGGCCGTTTCAGTCACTCCGTATCGAAAAACTATTTCACCGCAAACTACTCAATTATTATTTTTATCACTATCTTTGTCGAAGATAGGAATCATTGACGGTTTCCTGTCCGACAAAAGCATTCGGGAAATTGGAAAATTCATTAAATACAACATTATCAGTGACTTCCATTCTGATTTTCATCGGGGGGGGGGATTTTGTAATGGGCGAATTCTGAATCGGGTTCGCCGGTATTTTCGTGTACCGGGCAGACGGGACTTCAAATGGCAGACGTCAAGACAGACAGCATTTCCTCCACGGAATTCGGAAAGTTGTTTTTCGAATTCAAGCCCCGTTTTATCGCCCTGGCATACCGCTATGTCCGCGATCGGGAAACCGCTGAAGATCTGGTGTCGGACAGTTTCATGACTTTTTGGGAAATGCATGAAAACCTGCCGGCGGACACCAATGTGCCGGCTTATATCCTCACCTCGGTCAAAAACCGTTGCCTGAACTACCTCAACGCCCAAATTCGCCACCGCAGGGCGGAGCAGGACATGCATTCGACGCTGACGCGCCGGCTTCAGGCCGATGTGCGCTCACTGTCGGCATGCGATCCTGACCTGCTCTTCTCCGAAGAGATCCGCGCAATCCTGAAACAGGCAGTCCGTAAGATGCCGAAAATGACTCGCAACGTATTCCTGTTAAGCCGGATCAGGAATATGACGTACAGCGAGATCGCCGCTGAACTGGGAATTTCCGTCAGCCATGTCAATTTCGAAATCCGTCGGGCGCTCAACCTTATGCGTTTCGAACTGAAGGATTACCTCCCGGCCGTACTGATCACCCTGATACTCTCGTCTCGGTGGTAAAATAGCGCTCCGCAGGGCTGCCCGGAGTGCGTTCCGATCTTTGTCTGAAAAAAATTGCATTTTTTACTACTTACCCCGTCCGTGTGTTTGTTATAACTATATAACACGAACACATGGACGATCTTTTATTGCAGAAATACTTGAGAAACG
>OGUN01002200.1_pt1 | contig 12050 bp, 8 predicted proteins | sample 1553621 | NCBI WGS metagenome assembly OGUN01 (sample SAMEA2580300, study PRJEB22360) | human gut metagenome | biome: human gut; feature: human-associated habitat; material: faeces | place: Denmark | collected 2008/2010
GCCCGTGGGTTATACCCTAAGAGCAAACCACCCTTTTTAAGGGTGGTTCTGATTAGTGGGGGCCGACGGCAGATTCGGGCCGTCGACGCTCGCGTCACCAATCGCGTCATTCGAATCGGCGCTGGGAATTCAGTGCTTTTCCTCATGCAAGTATCTTCCATCTTGCGTCGCCGTCAGCCGTGAGCGGTCGATTTTTACCGATAAACGGCAAATTAATTCAGAAAAAATCAGGTAATTTCAAGAATGGTCAAACTTGATTAACAGCAAAACCACAAGGTAGATGGCTTTATACGGTGAAAAATTCTGACACAATGAGAAAAAGAGTGAAAAATACTGATTGAAAATGAACTTATGTGGCAGTAATCTACATGTCACAGGGTAAGCCCCGGCGCGCAGGCGGCGGCCCTTATCGAATTACGGATATAGATCAGGTGCTCGAACGGGCAGAAACGATCAAGGACGAAGGTAAAGGACGTAGAAGCATGAAGCTTGCAACTCGTATCAACTCCTATTTTCGCGATGGCGACAAGAATCTTGATCGCGTGTTCGCGGAGTTCCAGAGCGTGGGCCTCACGCACGTCGACCTCAACTACCCCGAGCACTGCACAGGTGTCACGGCTGAGGACATGGCCGCCAAGCTCGCAGCTCACGACCTGCAGCTGAACGGCTGCGCGCTGCGCTTCCGCAACGCCTTCCTCAACGGTGACCTGGGCAATGCCGATGATGCCCTTGCCGCGGAAGCCCTTGAGCTCTGCTACGAGGCGTGCGACTACTGCCGCACTGCCGGTGGCAACACGGTGACCATCTGGCTCGGCCACGACGGCTTTGACTACAGCTTCCAGATCGCCTACGCTCGCGTCTTCGACCAGCTCGTAGCCGCATTCCAGAAGGTTTGCGACTACGCGCCCGACCTCAAGATCTCGATTGAGTACAAACCCTACGAGGAGCGCGCGTACGCGTTCATCGACTCCATGGGTATGACCGGCATGATTCTCAACGCTGCAGACCGCCCGAACCTGGGCGTCACGCTGGATTACTGCCACATGCTCATGAAGCACGAGAACCCTGCCATGGCCGCCGACCTGTTCGGCCGCGAGGGCAAGCTCTACGGCATTCACCTAAACGACGGCAACGGTCGCTTCGACGATGGCCTTATGATTGGTACGTCCACGCCGGTGAAGACCCTCGAGTTCCTCTACTACGTGAAGAAGCACGGTTACGACAGCGCAATCTACTTCGACACGTTCCCGGTCATCGAGCCCGCTGCCGGCGAGGCTGCACAGAACGACCAGATGATCCATCTGCTCAACGACGCCATCGAGGCCGTAAGCATGGAGAAGATCCAATCCGTTATCGATGCAAACGACGCGATTAAGGCAGCCGAGCTTGTCCGCGAGCTCTTCTGCGCAATGGGGAGGTAACCAATGAAACGCGACTGGAACGCGATGGCTCAGGGGATTCTGGACGCCGTCGGTGGTCCCGAGAACATCTCGGGCATGACGCACTGCGCGACGCGCCTGCGCCTCAATCTCAAAGACGACGCGGCTTGCGACGACGCTGCGGTCAAGGAAGTCGAAGGCGTTGTGAACACGCTGAACAAGGCCGGTCAGTACCAGGTTCTCATCGGCACTGAGGTCCCGAAGCTGTACGAGAAGTTTGAGCCGCTGGTCAAGGGTTCGGGCGTGGAAATCTCCGCTGCTACCAAGGACGAGGGCGAGAGCATCGTCAGCCAAGTCTTCTCCGCGATCTCCGGCATCTTTGCCCCGCTGCTGCCCGCCATGGCCGGCTCCGGTATCCTGCGCGGCTTCGTTATCCTGGCCGCCCAGCTCGGCATCATCGCTGAGGGCACGGGTACCTACACCATCCTGTACACCCTGGCCATGAGCGTGTTCTACTTCCTGCCCGTGCTGCTCGGCTTCTCCGCTGGCAAGCGCTTCGGCGCGAGCCCGTACCTGTCGGCGCTGCTCGGCGCGTGCCTGCTCTACCCGGACTTCATCGCCCTCATGGGCGACGCGGGCAACGGCGCCATGACGGACTTCTTCGGCATCCCCGTGGTTCTCATGAACTACAACTCCACGGTTATCCCTGCCATCTTGTCTGTCTGGGTCTACTCGTACCTGTACAAGTGGCTCGATGAGCACGTTTCCGAGATGCTCAAGCTCGTCGTGCTGCCCGCCATCTCCCTGATCGTTATGGTTCCGCTCACCATGCTCGTCATCGGTCCCCTGGGCGTCTACGCTGGTGAGGCCATCGCCTTCGTGGTCAACTGGCTGATCGAGCGCAGCTCCGTGTTCGCCGGCGTGCTGGTTGGCGGCGGCTGGTCCGTGCTGGTGTCCATGGGCATCCACTGGGCCGTGAACCCCATCATGATCAACAACATCGCTCAGAACGGCTTCGACTACATCTGCCCCTTCACCTTCGCCTGCAACTTCGCCGTTATCGGCTGCGCCTTCGGCGTGTTCCTCAAGGCCCGCGACCAGAAGCTCAAGAGCTTCGCGATGACCGGTGTCGTATCGATCGCCCTGTCCGCCATCATCGAGCCCACGCTGTTCGGTATGCTCGTGAAGAACAAGAAGGTCTGGCTTGCGCAGATCATCGGCGGTGCCGTCGGCGGCGCGTTCCTCGGTATCATGAAGGTCGTCACCACTGCGTTCACCTTCGGTTCCGTCACTACGTTCCCGGCTTTCGTGAGTTCCGACCCCATGAACTTCGCTTGGGCTATGGTCGGCATGCTCATTTCCGCCGTCGTGGCCGGTGTTCTTGCCTTCGCCTTCACCGGCAAGGAGGATCAGCTCGCCTAAGAGCCCCCGGATGCGCCGCCTCTCCTAGGGTCGTTCTCTTCGCTTGAAGAGCGTCGCGCTTACGCGAGGTGTGTCAACCTCGTTCAAATTGTGAACGAGAGGGTAGGTCAATCGATTAAGCGGTCGTCATCGCAACAGGTGGCGGCCGCTATTCTGCTTGTGCGTTACACTTTTCGAAAAGAAATGAACGAGCGTGAAGCAGAGTGGTTTGGAGAGGTTCCCAATATGATTCCGTATGAGCGCCAGGAGCGAATTGTAGAGTGCCTGCAGAAGTCGGGCCTCGCGAGGATTTCCGAGCTGCAGGAGGAGCTGCCGGGCGTCTCTATTTCGACGCTACGTCGCGACCTCAAGGAGCTGGAGGCGCTTGGCAAGGTTGAGCATCTTTCGGGCGGCGCGGTGAGGCTCCTCTCGGCTGTCCACGAGGTGAGTATCTCGACGCGTTCGGGCCTACACGGGAGTGAGAAGGAACAGATTGCCCAAGTCGCCTTGCGTTTTGTTGAGGACGGGGACACGCTCTACTTGGACTCGGGTTCCACCTGCACGGCGCTGCTGCGTCTGCTGCTCGACCGCGACGTGACAATTTACACGACGGATGCCTCGGCGTGCCTGATTAAGAGCGAGACGCGCGCCCAGCTCATCGTGGTGGGTGGCGAGTTCAACTATGTGAACTCCTCGTTCTGCGGTTCTATGACCGAATCGATCCTGCGCGATCTGTACTTCGATAAGGCGTTTATCGGGACCAACGCGATTGACGAGGACCGCGGCGTCATGACGCCCTCCTACGTTGAGGCGGCGAAGAAGCGCATCGTGCGCGAGAATTCGAATAAGGCGTACGTGCTGTGCGACAGCTCGAAGTTCCATCAGTTCTCGAATGTTCGTGCGTTTGGGTTCGATGGTGTGTCGATTATCGCGGAGTCCTATGACGAGAAGATCGCCCAGTGCGCGCGCCTGATCACGCCTGGAGCGTAGGGGGTCCGGGCTCAGGTCTGCGGATTGCGGCCCCTGGCTGCTGCTGTCCGCGTAGCGGGATTTCTTCCTAGGGAATACGACAGCGTTTCGCGGTGCGGGCTCCTGCATGATACCAGCTAGATAGGCAAATATGGCAACGTTGTGAATCTGGAAAAGCCTGCAGGTTAACAACGTGGTTAAACGATTAATCAGCCAGACTGTAGATAAAGGTTAAACGATTAATTACCACCGAGTAGATAATCACCGAGCAGATAAGGAGTTCACTATGCTGCTCTGCCCCAGTCTCATGTGCGCCGACTACGGCAATCTGCGTGCGACCGTCGAGGATCTCGACGCCGCCGGCATCGACATCTTCCATTGCGACGTGATGGACGGCAGTTTCGTTCCCAATTTCGCCATGGGTCTCGAAGACATCAAGGCCGTGCGAGCTGCCACCAACAAGCTCGTCGACGTGCACCTTATGGTCGAGAATCCTGCCAGCAAGGTTGAACTTTTCGCCTCCGCCGGCGCGGACATCATCTATATCCATCCGGAGTCCGAGCGTTACGTGGTCAAGACACTCGCCGCGATTAAGTCCCTCGGCAAGAGCGCCGGTATCGCCGTGAACCCCGACACCTCTATCTCCGAGATCGAGGAGATGTTGAACCTCTGCGATTACGTGATGGTCATGACGGTGAATCCGGGTTTTGCCGGTCAGAGCTTTATCGAGTTCACGAACGACAAGGTGCGTCGCCTTGCCGCGCTGAAGGAGCGCTTTGGCTTCAAGCTCATGATCGACGGCGCCTGCTCGCCCGAGCGCGTGCGCGACCTGTCCGCCATTGGCGCGGACGGATTTATCCTGGGCACCAGTGCGCTGTTTGGCAAGGACGCTGGTTACGAGGAGTGCCTGCGCCGTTTGCGCGCCGGCGAGGTGTATTAGAAGCGGAACGGCGAATTAGGACGGATTGAGCGCGCGGCATGCGCGAATGGTTCTTATGGAAAGGGGTCTCTTGTGAAGATCGGTATTGGAAACGACCACGTCGCAGTCGAGTACAAGGAAGCCATCACGGCGTATATCCAGGAGAAGTACGGCTACGAAGTCGTGAACTTCGGTACGGACAGCACCGAGCGCTTTGACTATCCCATCGCGGGTGAGGCCGTGGCGGACGCTGTCATGTCCGGCGAGGTTGATCGCGGTATCGTTATCTGCGGTACGGGTGTGGGCATCTCGCTTGCCGCCAACAAGGTGCGCGGTATCCGTTGCTGCACCTGCTCTGAGCCGTATTCCGCTCGCCTGTCGCGCGAGCACAACAACACCAACATGCTCGCATTTGGTGCTCGTGTGGTAGGCATCGAGCTGGCCAAAATGATTGTCGACGCCTGGCTCACCGGCGAGTTCGAGGGCGGCCGTCACCAGCGACGCATCGATATGATTCGCCAGATCGAGGCTCGTCAGCTCGTACGTGCGGAGGAAGCACGCGGCTGGTAGCGGAAAAGCCCGTCACCCGTGTGGTGGCGGGCTTTTTGCATGTCGCGCGTGGGATAGAGCACATGCGAGAGAAAAACGCGGCTATTCGCTGCCCGCTGTCTAGCTGCTCGCGCGTTGCACGAGCTTAACGGGGACAAGCGTCTCCATCTCGGGCTCTTCGCCGCGCAGCAGGGCGAGCAGGGCCTGACATCCCTCGTGCGCGAGGCGCTCGGGGAAGCGGCGGATGGTGCTGATTTGCGGCGTCGGAAGCTGCGCGTAAACGGAATCGTCGAAGCCGATGAGACGGACGTCTTCGGGTACGCGCTTGCCGGCGGCAACGAGCGCACGCAGCGCGCCCACGGCTGCGTGGTCGCTATGGGCGAAGACGCCGTCGACGGGGTAGCCCGTGGAGAGGAAGTCGGTCACGAGCTCTTCCGACTCGATGATGCTCGGCTGCTTACCCGAGACAAACAGCTGGTAGTCGCGGCGTAGCGGCATTCCGTGCGCGGCGAGCGCCCGCTCGTAGCCCATCTGGCGCTCGTTGCCGGGGTAGTTGGCGGTAAAACTCGAGATGCTCAGGATGTCCTTGCAGCCGCGCTCGATGAGGTGCTCGGTCGCCATGTAGCCACCGCCGATGTTGTCGGAGCCCACGTGTGGGAAACCGAGGTCGTTTTCGGGCGCACGGTCGATGCAGACCACGGGGATTCCGTGGGGGACGAACTCGCCGTCGAGCCTGCGCAGGCCGGAGATACAGATGATACCGTCGGCCTGCTTGCTTGCCAGCGTGCGGAAGTAGTCACGCTCGCGGGCGGGGTCATTGGCGCTGTTGCAAACAAAGACCGAGTAGTCCTCGGTTGCCAGCTCGCGCTCCACATGCAGGGCGATCTTGGAAAAGAAGTCGTTGGAGATGTCCGGCACGATCATGCCGATGGTCCGGGACTGGGCCATACGGAGGCTCTTCGCCGCCATGTTCGTGACGTAGCCGTATTCCTTTAGGGCGGCTTCCACGCGTTTGCGGGTGTCTTCGGAAAAACGGCCGCTGCCGTTGATGACGTGGGAGACCGTGGCGACGGATACGCCGGCCGCGACGGCAATCTGGCGCATGGATGGGCGCTTGCCTGGTGTGGGCATGGGGCCTCCTGCTGCTTTCGGGTGGTTAACAGATTAACCGAGATTGTAGCGCATGCGCGATGCCGTAATGGGTCGCTTCGAAGTCGTTTTGTCGCGCTCGGTCTGCACCTTGGATAAGAAGGAGTTCGTCGAGCACTCCGATCCGGAGCGCACGCGCGCCAACATCCCGCTGTTCCAGCAGGGCATCATGATACAGCAGTTCAACTCCGAGAAGCTCGTGGTCGAGACCATGGTGAAGTTCTGCGGCTAGTAATTACTGCATTACATATTCTGTTGTCACCTGGGAGGCTTGTTTTTGCGGGCCTCTTTGTGTTGCTATGGAGCCCTGGCCTGTCGATAAACAAAGCGCCCGCTTGCCGGGGAGCAAGCGGGCGCTTCTGAGCGAATATGTTTGCGGCCATAGCCGCTGCAGGTGATGGGTTGTCGACTAGTTAGTCGTCGTACCGGAATCGTCACCCGTGCCCGAGCCAGAGCCCGAACCCGAGCCAGAAAGTGCGACCGTCAGCGTAATCGTGCTGTCGGTGGACTGCTTGCCGGTGGGGGAGACGCCCGTAACGGTGGCATCCTCGTTACCGCTCACGGGATTGCCGTTCTGGTCACAGAAGCCAATGTTATAGAAACCGGCGTTGTTGAGCGCGGTAACGGCAGCGGAAATGCTCTTGCCGTACAGGTTGCCCGGGACGGTGGCCTTGCCGGACTTCTTGGCAATGACGACGGTAATCGTGGCGCCGGGCTTCTGCTTACCGCTGGGGTTCCAGCTGATCACGGTGCCCTCGGTAACCGAGTCGTTCTCCTGGTAGCTCACGTCGACGCCAAAGCCTGCCATATCGAGGGCGTTGCGCGCCTGGGCCTCGGTCATGTCGGTCAGGTCGGGGACGGACGTGGTATCCGGGCCGCTCGAGACCTTGTACGAGATGGTCGTGCCCTTCGCGACTTCCTTACCGGCTTCGGTGCCCTGCTCAAAGACCTGGCCCTCATCGGCCTCGTTGGCCTCCTCGGAGGCGTTGCCCTTCAGGCCAACGCTTGCCAGCGCGGCCTCGGCCTGGTCCTTGGTCAGGCCGAGAAGCTGGGGAACCTCAACCTTCTCGGAGGGCTTGGGACCCTTGGAGATTACCAGGTTCACCTTGGTGCCCTTGGCCTTCTTGGTGTTGCCGTTGGGCGTCTGCTCGGCGACCTTGCCCTCGTCGACATCGTCGTTGTAGCTTTGGTCGATGGTGCCGACCTCGAGGCCGGCTTCCTTGATCAGCTCGACGGCAGTCTGCTGGTCCTTGCCCAGCACATCGGGCACGGTGACCTGCTCGCCGCCAAAGAGTCCTGTGGCAAAGGCCACCACGATGCCGATGACGGCAACCGCTGCCACCACGGCGGCGATGATCTTGTTTTTGTTGGATTTGGGCTCTTCGACCTCGTAGGAGCCGGTGGAGCCCGAAACCGAGCTACGGGTGGTATTCTGCCCGCTCACGCCCGAGACGGGACGCACCATGGCGCGCGTCTGATCGGAAAGCTCGCGAGTCTTGGTGGCGCCCAGCTCGCCGGGGGCACCGATGATGCGCGTGGGCTCCGAGACGTTGACGGCACGGCCCGACAGGTAGCTGTTGAGCACCTGACGCAGCTCGTCGGCGGTCTGGAAGCGGTTTGCCGGGTCCTTCTCCATGCACTTGAGGATGATGCGCTCAAGGTCGGCGTCGACACCGGAGTTGATCTGGCTCGGCGGAATAGGCAGCTCGTTGACCTGCTTGAGTGCGACCGAGATAGCGTCGTCACCGTCAAAGGGCACGCGGCCGGTGGCGCACTCGTACATCACGACGCCCAGCGAGTAGATATCCGAGGTGGGGCCGAGGTCCTGACCACGGGTCTGCTCGGGGCTGACGTAGTGGGCGGTTCCCAGCACGTTGTTGTCTTGCGTGAGGTGGCTGTTCTTGGCGCGCGCGATGCCAAAGTCCATCACCTTGATGTTGCCGTCGGGCAGCACCATGATGTTCTGCGGCTTAATGTCGCGGTGGATGATCTCGTGCTTGTGGGCGACCGAAAGCGCGGAGCTGATCTGCGAGCCGATCTGGGCGACCTTCTTGGGGTCGAGGGCGCCGTGGCTCTTGATGCCGCTCTTAAGGTCGGTACCGCGCAGGTACTCCATGACGATGTAATAGGTGTCGCCGTCCTTGCCCCAATCGTAGACGCCCACGATATAAGGGGAGGAGAGACCGGCTGCTGCCTGGGCCTCCTGCTTAAAGCGTGCGGCGAAGGTTGCGTCGCCAGCATACTGCGGCAGCATGATCTTGACGGCTACCGTGCGGTCGAGGACCTGGTCCTGTGCGCGGTAGACGGTCGCCATGCCGCCTGTTCCCACCTTATCCTTGAGGAGGTATCTTCCCCCGAGGACCCTCTGTTCCATTCCTGCTCCTAACATAACTATTCGCTCAACGATGTGTGTAGTACCTATGATGTGGCCGCTGGGGCCGTGTGGCGCGTTGCCGCTAACTCTTCGGCCGCGGCGCGCCTCGGGTGTCCGATTCGATCATGGGCATCACGCTCCCTGTGCGGCAAGCGCCGCGGTCAGGACGATGCCGGCGATCTTGGCGGCCTTGACGTCATGCTTGTCGTAATCCTCTAAGGCCACCGAGATGGCGACCGTGGGTGAATCGTAAGGTGCAAAGCCAACGAACATCGAGTTGACGTTGGTGCCGCCAATCTCGGCCGAGCCGGTCTTGCCGGCGACCTTGACGCCTGGGATCTGGGCATCGGTGCCGGTGCCGGACTGGACGACGGCAAGCATGGCCTGCTTGACCTGGTCGGCCGTGGCGGAGCTGACGGCCTGACCCAGCGAGCGGGACTGCGTGGTCTTGACTACGGTTCCGTCCGGGGCGAGTACCTGGGCTACAAAGTACGGGTCCATGACCACGCCGCTGTTAGCGATGGCGGCGGCAATCACGGCGTTTTGCATGACGGTGGTCTGCGGGCCGGGCGTGTGGTCCATGCCGACAGGCTGGCCGGCGCCGGCCCAGGCGGTCTCCCACTCGGTCATGAGCGACGGGTCGGCCATGATGGAGGCCGCGGAGGTCAGGTCCTGGCCGAGCTTTTGGCCGTAGCCAAAGGCGTTGGCAAACTGCACGAGCGTGTTTGCGCCAACTTCGTTTGCCACCTGGCCAAAGACGACGTTGGAGGACACGGCAAAGGCCTGCTGCAGGCTGATGGTGCCGTAGCTCTCGTTGGCATAGTTGGTGACCGGTGCGTTGCCGATGTCCATGGAGCCGGGCGCTTGGTAGGTGCTGGTAAGGCTGGCGGTACCGGTCTCGAGTGCCGCGGAAAGCGTAACGACCTTAAACGTTGAGCCCGGCGTGTACAGCGCGTCCATGGCGCGATTGTACATGGAGCCGTCCTCGCCGCCGCCCGTCTGCAGCAGGGCATCGATGTTGGTGTTGTCGTAGGTGGGCGAGCTGGCACATGCGAGCACCGCGCCGGTACGCGGGTCGATGACCACTACAGCGCCCTTAAAGCCCTTGAGCGCCTGCTCGGCAGCCGTCTGGATGCGCGAGTCGATGGTGAGCTTGGCGGTGTTGCCCGGCTGGGTCTGGCCCGCGAGCGACGCGATGGCGTTGTTCCAGCTGGAGTAATCCTTAGAGCCGGTGAGCGTGTCGTTCATGACGCTCTCGATGGCGGTGGTGCCATACTGCTGGCTCACATAGCCAACCACGTGCGCTGCCAGGTTACCGTTGGGGTAGGAGCGTACGTAGGTGCCGTCCTCCTGCTGCAGCGACTCGGCCAGCGTCACGCCGTCGGACGTGATGATGGAACCGCGCTGGATGTACTTGGAGCGGGCGATGGTGTGGTTGTTGGTCGGCATGTCCTGATAGTCCTTGGCCTTGATGACCTGGACATAGGTGAGGTTGCCGATAAGGATGGCGAACAGCGCCGTAAAGGCGAGCACCGCACGGGTTAGACGGTTGGCGAGCGCAACGCGGCCGAGCACACCGGATTCAGGCGTGTCGAGCAGGCGACGGCGCATGCGTGAGCCGACGGAATGGCTGGCGCTGCCGTAGGAAGACGAGGTGGCAAAGCGCGTGCCCGTCGGGGCGGCGGCAGATGCGACCTGATCATCGGTGATGGCGGCCATGGTGCCGGTGCCGGTAAGCTCGGCCTCGCGTCCGGTCGCCTCGTCACCGGCGCGCAGCAGGAGCGCGACGATGATAAAGCTCGCCAGCAGAGAGGAGCCGCCCTGGCTCATAAAGGGCAGGGTGACGCCGGTCAGCGGGATCAGGCGGGTTACGCCGCCAACGATCAAGAAGGCCTGGAAGCTGATGGCGGCCGTAAGGCCTGTGGCACTAAAGGCGGCGAGGTCGGATTTAGCGCGGGCAGCCGTGGTGAGGCCGCGAACGGCAAAGAGCATAAACAGGATGAGCACGGCGCCGCCGCCCAAAAGGCCCATCTCCTCGCCGATAGCCGAGAAGATAAAGTCGGACTCGACGACAGGGATGTTGTTGGCCATGCCGTTGCCGATGCCAACACCGACCAGACCGCCATCGGCAAGCGAGAAGAGCGACTGGACGATCTGGTAGCCCTGGCCCTGGGCGTCCTTAAACGGATCGAGCCAAACCTGGAAACGCACCTGAACGTGAGACAGGAACTTGTAGGCGCCCACGGCTCCAACGGCTAAGAGCGCAAGGCCGATAACGACATACGAAAAGCGCCCCGTGGCAACGTAGAGCATCAGCAAGAAGATAGTGTAGAACAGCACGGCCGAACCCAGGTCGCGTTCGAAGACGACGACGAGCAGGCACACACCCCACACGGCAAACAGCGGCAGCAGCAGTCGCAGGCGAGGGATCTTAAAGCCCAGAATCTTGCGGTTGGAGATGGAGAGCAGCTCGCGGTTCTCGGCCAGGTAGCCGGCCAGGAACAGGACGATAAAGACCTTGGCGAATTCGCCGGGCTGGATGGTAAAGCCCGCGATGCGAATCCACAGCTTGGAGCCCGAGATCGTGGTGCCGATAAAGATAGGCAGCATCAGCAGAATGATGCCGATGATGCCAAAGGTGTACTTGTAGCGCATGACCACGTCGAGGTTTTTGACTAGTGCAAGCGTTCCCACCATGAGCGCCACCGAGACAAACAGGATGATGAGCTGTGAGATGGCGAGAGCGGGGGCGAGACGCGTCACGAACGTGATGCCGATGCCCGAAAGTATAAATACGATGGGCAGGATGGCGGGGTCGGCACCGGGCGCCAAGATGCGCACGGCAATGTGGGCCGCGGCAAAGGCGGCAAAGAGGCCGATCGGTACGGCGAGCGTCTCAAAGGAGATGGCAGCGCCCGCGGTGAGGACGTACATCGCATACAGCAGGATGACGGGGAACGCCGAGGCGATGAGCAAGAGCAGCTCGGTGTTGCGGCGACTCATAAGCGGCACTCCCTTTCTAATTCTTATCGGAGGCTCCGGCCTCGGCGGACTGTTCGGCGGTTTTCTCGGAATCTGATTCGGAGGTCGATCCCTGATTGGTGTTGTCGCGAATCGTTTGCGCGTCGATCACCTGGCGGGTCTGCTCCTCGTCGATCTGGTGGCGGTACTTGGATATCGTGTCCTGCGCATCGTCGACACTTGTTTGCGGAATGCCCGCCTTGAGGCGGTTTTGCGTGTCTTCGGGCAGGTCGGACAGCTTGATGCTGGTTTCGCTTTCGAGCCAGTGGAGCTTGAGTCCGAGTGGCTT
>OGUN01002205.1_pt1 | contig 12033 bp, 7 predicted proteins | sample 1553621 | NCBI WGS metagenome assembly OGUN01 (sample SAMEA2580300, study PRJEB22360) | human gut metagenome | biome: human gut; feature: human-associated habitat; material: faeces | place: Denmark | collected 2008/2010
TAGTAAGACTTCTTGATATTTTGGGCGAACTTGAAAGCAGAGTTGAGCCGCTCAGAAAGCAAAGCGAAAAAGCACAAAAATTCATTACCCTTTCGGATGAAAAGAAAACACTTGAAATCGGTGTTTGGGTAAATAAAATAAATCGCTTTACAAATGAACTTCGTGAGCAGGAGCATAAAATTGACGCGGCAAACGCATCATATGATATTTGCGAAAAAGAACTTAAAGCTATTGAAGAAGAAATTGAAGAAATTGCGCAAAAAACCGTTTCAATCAATACCCAAATCGAGCAAATCAGAATGGGCTCAAAAGCTTATGAGGAAGAAGCACTACGCAAAGATGGCGAAGCTTCGGTTTTAGAAACCACATTAAACCATAATAATGAAACTATTGAAAGACTTAAAAATGACATCGGTGATGTTGATAATACAAATCTTTCAATTGATGCTCAAATTGAAGAAAAGCAGAACTTCATTTCCGAAAGCGAAGTAGAGATAAAAGCAAAAAAGCAGGAACTTAAAAATGTTACAGATGAAATGAATAATCTTCTTTCATCAAATGAGGAGTTTTCAAAGCTTACTGTTGAACTTAATCAAAAAATCACTTCTCTTACACTTAAACTTTCCGATTGCAGGGTTAAATGCTCACAGGCACTTACATCCGCACAGGAAATTAAATCAAGGCAAAGCATTGTTGATTCATCAATTGAGCAAGGAAAAAATGACCTTGAAGAAGTTGAAAAGCTTAAAGAAAAAAGTGATGAAAATTTAAAAGCTTTGCAAGCTCGTATTGATGAAAATAATAACTCAATGCAGGGTTATAAAATTAAGCTTGAAAATAAAAATGCTAATGCCGAAAAGCTTAAAGCCGAACTTGAAAAGGCTAACAATGAATATAACCAAAAGACGCAAAAAGCTAAAATGCTTCTTGACCTTGAAAAAAATATGGAAGGTTTTTCAGGTGCTGTAAAAGCCGTTATGCGTCAGGCACAAAGCAAGGCACTTTCAGGTGTTCACGGGCCGCTGTCACAGCTTATCACTGTTGATAATGAGTACAGTGTTGCTGTTGAAGTTGCACTCGGTGCAGCAATGCAAAATATAGTAGTCGGCAATGAAGCAGACGCAAAGCGTGCAATTTATTATCTTAAAAATAACCGTGTCGGCAGGGCAACTTTTCTCCCGATTTCAGCTATAAAGCCAAGAAATCTTGATGAAAAAGACCTTGATGATAATTTGGGCTTTGTTGCAATTGCAAGTGAACTTGTTGATTGCAAGAATGAATATAAAAATATTATTTCAAATCTTTTAGGCAGAGTAGTTATAGTTGAAGATATGGACTCGGCAATAGGAATTTCAAAAAGATATTCCAACAGATTTAAAATAGTTACAGTTGACGGTCAGATTATAAATCCGGGCGGCTCAATGACCGGCGGTTCGCAATCAAAGGGTGCAGGGATTCTTTCAAGAGGAAATATGATTGATGAGCTTAATAAAGAAGCCAAGAAACTTGAAGAAACTGCACAGCAAATTAAAGCTAAATATAAAACAGCACTTGAAGAAGCAAATTTTGCACTTGCTAATTTGCAGGGAGCGCAAGCTGATTTACAGCAGGCAAAAGAGGAACTTATCAGAGCGCAGGGTGAACATAAGCTTGTTTTAGAAAAATATGAGCATCTTTCATCCCAGCTTTCACTTCTTATCAGTGAAAAAGACAGTGCCAAAGAACGAATTGCCGAATTTGAAAACGAATCAAAATCAAGTGAAAATGAAATCAAAGTAATTGAAAATGAAATTGCACAAGCTGAAAAGGAACTTGAAAAAACTTCAGGCAATGCAAGCGAAATAAATGCAAAGCGTGACGAGTACAGAGAAAAAAGCGAAAAGATAAATCTTGAACTTGTTACACTTGCAAAAGATAACGAAACTGCCAAACTTTCTGTTGAAGAACTTAATTTGAGAAAAAATACTCAATCAGACAGAGTTAAAACCATTTGGGATGAAATCAAGGTTATTGAAGAAAGAAATCAGGCTCTTCTTATTTCAATTAACGAAATTAAGGCCAATGCAAATGACCTTAGGATTAAGGCAGAGCAGTCAAATAATGATGTGAGTGCGCAGATAGAACAAAGAAATGAGCTCGAAAAGCGTACAACTGAACTTCGCGGTGAGGAAAAAATTAAAAATCAGGATAGAGAAAAGCTTTCAGGTTCAATCGTTCGTCTTGATGAAAGAAAAAATGCTATGAAAAAAGAGTATGATGAATTAAACGATATGCTCTTTGAACAGTATGAACTCACCAAGCATGAAGCTGAAGCACTTAATATTCAAATTGATGATATGAGCGAAGCAAAGCGCAGACTTCACGAAATTAAAGTTGCAATCAAAGGTCTTGGCTCAATCAATGTAGGTGCTATTGAAGAATATAAGGAATTAAAGAGCAAATAGGCGATGTTGAAAAGTCAAAAAATGAACTTATGAAAATAATTGAGGATTTGACTGCTTCTATGAGTGAAAAATTCCTTACTCAGTTTAATAAAATCAATGCTGAATTTAAAGTTTGCTTTGCAGATTTCTTCGGCGGAGGTAAGGGTGAGCTTCTTTTGGAACAGCCGGACAACTGCCTTGAATCTCCTATTGAAATCCGTATTCAGCCACCGGGAAAATCAGTTCAGAATATTAACCTTTTCTCCGGCGGTGAAAAGTCGCTTGCGGCAATGGCACTTTTGTTCAGTGTGCTTAAAGTTCAGCCGGCTCCGTTTTGCATTTATGACGAAGTTGAAGCGGCGCTTGATGATGTCAATGTTGAGCGATTTGCAAAATATATGCGTAAGATGACGGATAAAACTCAATTTATTTCAATTACTCATAGGCGAGGCACTATGGAAGAGGCGGATGTTCTTTATGGTGTTACAATGCAGGAAAAGGGTGTATCAAAGCTTATTGAACTTCAAACAGCCGAACTTGCAGCTAAAATGGGGCTTGAATAATATATAATGTAATAAATATAAAGGAAGAAGTAATTATGGGCATTTTTTCTATATTTAAAAAAGGTCTTAAAAAAACAAGAGATGAGGGTATCACAGCCCAGCTTGATGAGGTGATGGATTCTTATGAAAAAATTACACCGGAGTTTTTTGATGACCTTGAGGAAATTCTTATAATGGGCGATGTCGGTATGCCGACTGCTGAAAGAATTATTCGTGATTTAAAAAGTAAAATTGAAAATGACAAGGTTGATGATGTAAGGCGGGTACGCGAAATTATGAAAGATATAGTTTCGGGTATTGTATGGGGCGGCAGCTATTTGCGACTTCGTACAAAGCCGTCTGTTATTCTTGTAATCGGTGTAAACGGTGTCGGCAAAACTACTACTATCGGCAAGCTTGCTATGAGGCTTAAAGAGCAGGGCAGAAGTGTAATCTTGGGCGCTGCAGATACTTTCCGTGCTGCCGCAATTGAGCAACTTCAGGTTTGGGCAGACAGAGCGCAGGTGGATTTGATTAAGCACGCCGAGGGTTCAGACCCGGCTTCGGTAGTTTATGATACTATTGCGGCAGGCAAAGCAAGAAACAGTGATGTAATTATTATTGATACAGCAGGCAGGCTTCATAATAAGAAAAATCTTATGGATGAGCTTAATAAAATCAGCAGAGTTATTGAAAGGGAATTGCCTGACGCTTCAAAAGAAATTCTTTTGGTACTTGATGCTACAACAGGTCAAAACGCTGTTAATCAGGCAAAAGATTTTAAAGAGGCTGCCGGTATTACAGGCATAGTTTTAACCAAGCTTGACGGTACTGCCAAAGGCGGTGTTGTCCTTGCTATCAATAATGAACTTGATGTGCCTGTTAAATTTGTAGGTGTGGGCGAAAAGATTGAAGATTTGCAGCCTTTTGATGCAGATGCGTTTGCAGCAGGCCTTTTTGATGCTACAATTCCTGATGATGATAAGGAAATTACGGATTTTATTCAGCACGATGAAGATAATGCAGAAGAAAAAGCAAAGTAAGGGGTGTTAATATGGATTTTATTTTAGCAACAAATAATATGAAAAAGCTTGCGGAAATGCAAAGAATTTTATCCCCGCTCGGTATAAATGTTGTAACAGCAAAAATGCTTGGCGTTACACTTGAAGATGTTGAAGAAGACGGTGAAACATTTGAAGATAATGCAAAGCTTAAAGCAAGGGCGGCTTGTAAAGAAATGAATATGCCGGCTATTGCAGATGATTCGGGACTTTGCGTTGATTATCTTAACGGTGCGCCGGGTATCTTTTCGGCACGCTTCGCAGGTGAACACGGAAATGATGAAAAAAATAATGACCTTCTTTTAGAAAAGCTTGACGGTGTACCGCTTGAAAAGAGAACGGCACATTATGTTTGTGCTATTTGCTGTACTTTCCCTGACGGTCGGGAAATTGTAGTCAGGGGCGAATGCAGCGGCGTTATCGGCTTTGAAAGGGACGGTAATGAGGGCTTTGGATATGACCCTCTGTTTTTGGTTGACGGCAAAGCTTTCGGCAGATATACAGCAGAGGAAAAAGATAAAATCAGCCATAGAGGTAACGCACTTCGCTTACTAACAAAAGAATTGGAGAAAATCATATGACATCTAAAGAAAGAGCAGCTTTAAGAGCAAAAGCTAACGGGCTTGAACCGATTATTCAGCTTGGTAAAGAGGGTATAAGTGAAAATTTGCTTACCCAAATTGATGATACACTTGATACCAGAGAACTTATTAAAATCAGAGTTCACCTTGAATCTGCACCTGAAACACCAAAGGAACTTGCACAAAAGCTTGCAGATCCGCTTGGTGCCGAGGTTATTCAGGTTATAGGCGGAATTATTGTTCTTTACCGTGAAATTGATGAAGAGCGAATTGCCGAAAAAAAGAAAAAAAGAGGCTCAGGCACAGCAAAAGCAACAGCTAAAAAGAAAGTAAAGATTAAGGGCAAAAGACAGCGCCAAAGAGAAAAGGAAGCTAAAAACCCTTATGCAAAATATGACAGACCTAAATATTATGGCAGATAAGCTTAAAATCGGAATTTTCGGCGGCGCGTTTAATCCTGTTCATAATGGGCATTTGAATTTGGCAAAGCATTATCTTGATGAACTTGGGCTTGATAAGATTTTGTTTATACCGACTAATATACCGCCGCATAAATCAAACGAAGATTTTGCAGGCAGAAAAGACAGATTTAATATGCTCCGGCTTGCAATAAAACCGTATGATAAATTTGAAGTATCGGATATTGAATTTAAGCGTGACGGCAAAAGTTATACTTATGATACTTTGCTTGAACTGAAAAAAATATATAAAAATGCAGAGTTTTACCTTATAATTGGGGCAGACCAATTGCTTCATTTTGATAAGTGGTATAAGTATAAAGAAATTCTTACTCTTGTAACTCTTTGCACAAGTGCAAGGGAAAATGAAGCCGAAAAAGCACAGATAATTGATTTTGCATCAAGCTTAAACGGACTTGATATAAATAAATTTAAACTTTTGGCTTCACCTGTATTAAAGGTCAGTTCAAGTGAAATAAGAAATAAAATAAAATCGGGTGAGGATTTTTCAAATCTTGTGCCTGAAAAAGTGTATGATTATATAAAAAAGAGGCGAATTTATAATGTATGATACTGAAAAATACGCAAAAATTTTGAAAGATACATTATCTGACAGGCGATTTTACCATTCACTTTGCGTATCACAAAGTGCCATTAAACTTGCAAAGCGTTATGGTGTGGATGAAGAAAAAGCCGAGGTTGCAGGGCTTTTGCATGATATTACAAAAGAAACTGATAATGCTGTTCAACTTGAAATAATTAAAAATAACGGTATTGAACTTCACAGTTTTGATAAAAAGAGCGATAAATTTTTGCACCAAGCATCGGGTGCCGGAATGGCAATTAAGCTTGGTATTGATGATATGGATATTATAAATTCTATAAGGTATCATACCACAGGCAAGGCAAATATGACTATGCTTGAGCAGATTGTATATCTTGCCGATTTTATTTCAGCCGATAGGGATTATCCCGATGTAGATGTTATCAGAAAAGAAACGGAAAAGGGTATTGAATACGGTTTGCTTTACGGCACTGCTTATACAATTAAGTCGGTGGCAAAAAGGCAAATACCGCTTCATCCTTTGACTGTTGAAGCATATAATTGGATACTTGATGAGTATTTTAAATAGAAAGGGTGAAGTTATGCAGGCACTTAATATTGTAAAAACAGCAGTTAAAGCTATTGACAGCAAGAAAGGTGAGGATATTGAAGTAATCGGTATTACCGATTTAACTGTTCTTACCGATTACTTTGTAATTGCCACAGCTACAAGTTCAACTCAAATCAAAGCTATGGCTGATGAAGTTGAGTATAAGCTTGACGAACTCGGCGTTGAGCCGCACCATATAGAAGGCAGAAGCACAAATTGGGTTTGCCTTGATTATAATTCGGTTGTTATTCATATTTTCCATAAGCAGCAGCGTGAATTTTATTCACTTGAGCGTTTATGGGAAGATGGCGAAGTTTTAGATACAGCAAAATTATTGGAGGATTAAAATAATGGAATACAATTTTAAAGAGATTGAAGCCAAATGGCAAAATGTTTGGTACACTCAAAACACATTCGCAGCAAAGCAGGATTTTTCACTTCCTAAATATTACTGCCTTGTTGAATTCCCTTATCCGTCAGGTCAGGGACTTCATGTAGGCCACCCAAGGTCTTATACAGCTCTTGATATAGTTGCCCGTAAAAAAAGACTTCAGGGATATAATGTTCTTTACCCTATGGGTTGGGATGCTTTCGGTCTTCCGACTGAAAACTTTGCAATTAAAAATCATATTCATCCTGAAGAAGTAACAAAGCAAAATGTTGCAAGATTTAAGCAGCAGCTTCAGTCACTCGGCTTTTCATTTGACTGGACAAGGGAAATTAACACTACTGACCCGAGCTATTATAAATGGACACAGTGGATTTTCCTTCAACTTTTCAAAAAGGGACTTGCCTACAAAAAAGAAATGGCTGTAAACTGGTGTACTTCTTGCAAATGCGTGCTTGCAAATGAAGAAGTTGTAAACGGTGTATGTGAGCGTTGCGGCAGTGAAGTTATCAGAAAGAACCAGAGCCAGTGGATGCTTAAAATTACCGAATATGCTCAAAGGCTTGTTGATGATCTTGATGATCTTGATTTTATTGACAGAGTTAAGGTTCAGCAGAAAAACTGGATTGGCCGTTCAACCGGTGCAGAAGTTGATTTTGGCACAACTTTGGGTGATACTTTAACTGTATATACTACCCGCCCTGATACTCTTTTCGGCGCAACATATATGGTTATTTCACCTGAACACCCGCTTGTTGAAAAGTGGGCAGATAAGCTTAAAAATATTGATGAAGTTCGTGCTTACCAGCAGGAAGCTGCACATAAGTCGGACTTTGAAAGAACTGAACTTAATAAGGATAAAACCGGTGTTAAGCTTGATGGTGTAATGGGTATCAACCCTGTAAATGATACTGAAATTCCTATTTTTATTTCAGACTATGTACTTACATCTTACGGTACGGGTGCGATTATGGCAGTTCCTGCACACGATACTCGTGACTGGGAATTTGCAAAGAAATTCGATTTACCTATTATCGAAGTTGTTGCTGGTTCAAAAGTCGGTGTTGAAAACGAAGCATTTACAGACTGTGCAACAGGCAAACTTGTTAATTCATCATTCCTTACAGGTATGACAGTTGAAGAAGCTAAAAAAGCAATTACCGAATGGCTTACTAAAGAGGGTAAAGGCCACCAAAAAGTAAACTTTAAGCTTCGTGACTGGGTATTTTCACGCCAAAGATATTGGGGTGAGCCTATTCCTATTGTTAAGTGTGACGATTGCGGATATGTTCCTGTTCCTGAAAGTGAACTTCCTTTAAGACTTCCTATGGTGGATTCATATGAACCTACCGATACAGGCGAATCACCGCTTGCAAAAATGACAGATTGGGTTAACACCACTTGCCCTTGCTGCGGAAAACCTGCTAAAAGGGAAACAGATACAATGCCGCAATGGGCAGGTTCATCTTGGTATTTCTTAAGATATATGGACCCGCACAATGATAAAGAACTTGTTTCAAAAGAAGCGGCAGAATATTGGAGTCCGGTAGATTGGTATAACGGTGGTATGGAGCATACTACTTTGCACCTTCTCTATTCTCGTTTCTGGCATAAATTCCTTTATGACATCGGTGTTGTTCCTACTAAAGAACCATATCAAAAGCGTACATCACACGGTATGATTCTCGGTCAAAACGGTGAAAAGATGTCAAAGTCAAGGGGCAATGTTGTTAACCCGGATGAAATTGTTGACCAATACGGTGCAGATACAATGCGCCTTTATGAAATGTTTATCGGTGACTTTGAAAAAGCTGCACCTTGGAACAGTGATTCTATCAAAGGTTGTAAGAGATTTATTGAGCGTTTCTGGAATTTGCAAGAAATCGTTAAAGACGGTGATGAATATTCACCTGAACTTGAAGCTCTTATGCATAAAACAATTAAAAAAGTTACAGATGATATTGATAATCTTAAGTGCAACACAGCTATTGCATCAATGATGACCCTTGTAAACGAAATGTATTCAAAGGGTGTTAATAAAGCCGAACTTCGTGATTTAACTATCATTCTTAACCCATTTGCACCTCATGTTACAGAGGAAATGTGGGAAATAATGAACTTCGGCGGTGCTGTACACGAAGCAAAGTGGCCTGAATTTGACGATGAAAAGACTAAAGAAAACAGTGTTGAAATCGCACTTCAGGTTAAAGGTAAGGTTCGTTCAAGAATTGTTGTTCCAATTGATATAAGCAAGGAAGATGCAATCGAACTTGCTAAAAAAGATGAAAAAATTGCCGCTGAAAAGAAATTAAGAAAGAAATTTATGTTCCGGGCAAGCTTGTAAATATTGTTGCAATATAATTGGCAAGTGCATTTTGAGGTGATATTATGCCTAAGAAAAAAATATATACAGTCGCAACTTCACACCTTGATACAGTGTGGAGTTGGGACTTTGAAACTACTGTCAGCCAATATATTTATAATACTTTAGTTGATAATTTTAAGCTTTTTGAAAAATATCCTTCATATAAATTTTCTTTTGAAGGTTCATATCGCTATGAACTAATGGAAGAATATTATCCAGAACTTTTTGATAAAATGAAGGATTATATTGCAAAGGGAAGGTGGAATGTCTGCGGCTCTGCATTTGAAAATGGGGATACAAATATTCCGTCACCCGAAGCACTTTTCAGAAATATACTTTTCGGCAATTCCTACTTTGATGAAAAATTCGGCAAAAGAAGTGTTGATATTTATCTGCCGGATTGCTTCGGCTTCGGCTGGGCACTTCCTGCAATTGAACGCCATTCAAACCTAATGGGATTTACTACCCAAAAGCTTGCTTGGGGCAGTGCATACGGTATTCCGTTTGATATAGGCAAATGGCAGGGTGTTGATGGAAGCGAGGTTTATGCAAGTATTAACCCGCACGATTATTATTACACTCTTACAAAGCTTCGTGATTGGGATTTTGTTCTTAATAAGTTTAAAGAAAATGAAAAGTATGACCTTAATGATACATATATCTTTCACGGTATTGGTGACAGGGGCGGCGCACCTGATGAAAAGAGCGTTGCTTTTGTTGAAGAAGAAATCAAGAAAAATGATGAAAGTGATATTGAAGTAATTGCGGCAAGCGCAGATGAAATATATCACGATATTGAAAATAATTATACCGACGAGCAAAAGGCAAAACTTCCGGTTTGGAAAAATGAATTTGTAATGCAAAACCACGGTGTAGGCGGTTATACATCGCGTGCAATAGGCAAGCGATGGAACAGAAGATGTGAAGAACTTGCGGATATAAGTGAACGCGCAGGTGTTATTTCGTCATATCTCGGCTTAACCGATTATAACCAAAATGCAATTAACCGTTCATGGAAACGCTTTATTGCACATCAGTTTCATGATGATATGCCGGGTACAAGCTGCCAAAGGGTATATAAACGCTCATGGAATGATTATGCACTTTCAATGAATCAGTTTACAAATGAACTTGAAGCTTCAATGTCGCCTGTTTCATCACTTATGAAAACTGATTTTTGCTCCGGTATTCCTGTAATGGTTTATAACCCTGTTGAAGCGGACAGGCGCGGTGCGGTAACACTTCGCCTTGATGATGTTTCATCTTCTTATGTAAGGGTTTATGATGAAAAGGGCAGAGAAATTAAAAGCCAGGTAACTCCGCTTGAAAACGGAGTGCTTGAACTCGTTTTTGTTGCCGATGTTAAAAGCCTTGGCACAAGGGTATATGATGTTCGCCCAAGTGACAGGCCTTGTTGCGTTAAAAGTGAAATTTCAATCAATTCCGATAACGCAATGGAAAATCAAAAGTATATTGTTACTCTCAACCGAAAGGGCAATATATCATCAATTCTTGATAAAGAACTTGATGAAAAAGAAATACTTAAAGAGCCTATTACTCTCGGCTTATTCAATTACACCGGTTCAAAAGAATGGCCTGCGTGGGAAATGAATTTTAAAGAAGCAAATAAAGATGCAGACCGTATTCCTAATGTAGTAACAGTAACTGTATTGGAGCAAGGCCCTGCAAGAGTATCATTTAAAGTTGTTCAAAGTGACAGAAAAAGTACATTTACTAATATTATCGCCCTCACAGACGGATGTGATATAGTAGAAGTATATTCCGAAATTGAATGGCAGAATTTGAGAACTCTTGCCAAAAATAAGTTTTCTTTCACGGCGGAAAATGAAAAAGCTACTTTTGATTTGGGACTCGGTGCAATTGAACGCGGAAATATGAGCGAAAAGCTTTTCGAAGTTCCTGCTCAAAAATGGGTTGATTTAACAGATAAAAGCGGCGAGTTCGGTGTTTCTGTTTTAAGTGAATGTAAATACGGTTGGGATAAGTATAAGGATAATACACTTCGCCTTACCGCAATTCACACACCGAAGCGTAATTATCGTATTGATTCAATGCAGTCATTTATGGACTTGGGGCTTAACAGATATTCATTTGCAATTTTCAGCCATAAGGGCAAGGCACAGGCTAAAACTCAGCTTGAAGCAAGAAAATTTGTAACTCCTATGACTGCTTATGTAACAACTAAACACCAGGGTAAACTAAAAAATGAATATTCTTTCGGCTCTGTTTCAAGTAATGATGTAATTATTCGTGCAATCAAAAAAGCAGAAAATAGCGATGAAATTATCGTTCGCCTTAATGAAGGTGCAAACAGCGAGGTTGAAAACTTTACATTAACTTTGGGTGAGGGCATTCAATCTGCCAGAGAAATTTATGCAAGCGAAGAAGAAAAGGGCAGTGCTGTTGTTGAAAACGGAAAGCTTGTAACAAGCTTCAAGCCTTATGAAATCAAAAGCTTTGCACTTAAATTGAAGCCAAGCAGTATCGATTCGCTTAAAACAGAAAGCGTACCTGTTTTGCTTAATTATGATAAAAATATTATCACAAAAAAAGGCGAAAAAGGTGATTTTGAATATACAATTCCAAGCACCCTTGTGCCTGATGAAATTATGGCAAACGGTACTTTGTTTAAATTAAATAGGGGTGATAAAAACGCTCTTATTTGCCAAGGCCAAAAAATTAAGCTAGGCGGTAATGCGAATAAACTTGTTTTGCTTTGTGCTTCAATGGCAGGGGATAAAAAGGCTTCCTTTATACTTGGAAGCAAAAAAGAAGAAAAAACGGTTCTTTCGGCATTTGAACGCTTTGCCGCTTGGGATTTATATGACTATGGCGAAACAGCTTATATCAAATCGGGTAAAATCGGCTATGAATTTACACATTGCCATAAAGACGGAGAAGTTCAGTTTGCAAAACAGATGTACTTTTTCCTTGTGGAATTTGAACTTGGCGGTGAAAACGAAATCACTTTGCCTAATGATTCGGATATTGTGATTTTATCTGCAAGTGAGGTTAATGCACCGTACGGTAAGCTTGTAAG
>OGUN01002220.1_pt1 | contig 11966 bp, 7 predicted proteins | sample 1553621 | NCBI WGS metagenome assembly OGUN01 (sample SAMEA2580300, study PRJEB22360) | human gut metagenome | biome: human gut; feature: human-associated habitat; material: faeces | place: Denmark | collected 2008/2010
TAATAAGAATTTATTACAAGCTTAAATATCAAGGACTTCTCAATACTGAGAAGTCCTTTTTTAATAATGATAAAGAATAATCCTCAATAAGTATTCTGTTGAATTTGACCCCGGCTCAGATAAATCTCATTACTGTTTATAGGTTCGGCAAACCGACGATCTTTTAATTCCAACCGATACTCTATCGGCTGGGATTCTTTATTTACAATCAAACCGTCATGTGAATAGAATATACGTTTCAGGTTCACATCATCCAAAGTCGTTTCGTTGTAATTCAACCGCCGGATATCGAACCACCTCAGTCCCCAGGTCAGCTCCCGTACTCTCTCTTCCAGAATTTTCGCAATAGCTTCTTCCTTTGTCGCTGCCGACAACTTAACCTCCGGTCCGGGTGCAATCCTTTTAGCCCGCAATATATTCACCGTTTCCATGGCTTGCTGAAACTTTCCCTGACGAGCCAGGCATTCCGCTTTCGTAAGTATCATTTCCTGTACCGTAGTTCCATAAGGTATACTGGTTCTGAAATAAACATATCCGGGATAAGTATATTTGATATTATGCCTCCATGAAAAATTCTCACACATCAAATATTTATACCGCAAATCATTTTCCTTATCATACAATTTCAACATTTCCCGGCTAGGGCAGAAATAGGCACAGGAAGCAGAAAGGAAATACTGATAATAAAACTCCGCCCACTCTAATTTTACAGAAGGATCGTAAATGGCTTCCCACCACAGATAAGGTACTTGTAGTGGTCCCTGACTGGAGTTCTGTTCATTACCATAATACATTTCCGTACTATAATCCACCAGACGGGCATCTGCCTGAAGAGCCAAATCTGCATATTTCAATGCCTGATCGTAATCATGGCAGAAAAGATAAAAGCGGGCCAGAAAACTATGAACGGCAGGAATACTTACCCGCCACCTCCGATTAACATTATCGACCGTAATTTTGAGTGCTTCTTTCAAATCTTCCTCGACAAAACGATAAGATTCCTCCAGATTCATCCGGACCAACGACTGCTCGAAACTGGTGGATGTCTTATGAGGTATTCCCGGTTCTTTCATATTTTCCGGGCTATAGGGAAGACAATAAGTATTCAGCAATTCCCAATTCTGAAAAGCACGGATAAAATGAGCTTCGGCCTTCAAATCAGCCTTCAAGGCCTCATCTCCTGTCACCCGACTCAAATTTTCCAATACCGTATTTGCCGTAAAAATATTTTTATAAGCACTACTCCAGGTTCCGGAACCCGATAAATCGGCCACCTCCTGATTCATCCACAGATAATAAGCGATACCATGTTGATAAAACGGAGCTCCGTTATTGGTTTTATCGTACAAATCCGTTGAAATTTCCGTAATATCCGGACTTAACACCAGGCTGGTATTGCCGGTTGTCGTATTGATTGCAGCCAACAAAGCATCCAGATGTTCCACTTTCGACAGTTCGATATTTGTCTTTTTCGAAGGAGCTATATCCAAAAAGCTGTCACAAGCAGCTCCGACTAACATCCATACCAGAAGGCATAAAATCACTCTCATTTTTCCTCCTGCAATTTTTATATATCTTTCCATATCCTTTTTTTAAAAATTAAATTTTACCCCAACAATAAAAGAACGTTCCGGTTTGACCGTACCCTCCGGGAATTCCGGGTCATTTTTATATTTATTCGCTGTAATCAAACCCAGATTATTGATCTGTCCATAAACGGCAGCGGTCCGGAAACCTATTTTCTGTAACCATACCTCCGGGATATGCCAGGTCAGATTCAATTCCTGGAAACGAATATGATTGGCATTATGGTACAGATAGTCCATCGCATCCGTATAATAACTATCGTAATACATTTGATTGGAGTCTTCGGTATCCGTCAGCAAGGGAGGCATAGCCTTATCCCCGTCCAATAATTTACTTACATCTTTATGTACCCAGATTTTCGAAGTTCCGGTCTTTCCCATTGTCGGATAATTGAAAGAAGAACGTTTGAATTTATGACCGAATTTTCCGGTAACAATCAAAGAAAGATCGAAATTATAAACCTTAAAACCGGTAGTCAGCCCCATAATATGGGGAGCCACCTTTACGCCCTGTGGCCTGAGCCAGCCGGTTGCATCCGAAGTATTGTCGTAAACGGTGTTCATCGGCCTCAAGCCGTCAGGACTACTCCCTTCCTCCACACAAGGGATGCCGTCCTTATTTACCCCGGCATAATGCCAGGCATATATCGTACTGGCGTTTTCCCCCTCTTTAAAATCACCTCTCAAATAAGTCTTTGCACTATTATCGGTAACAAATAATCTTTCTATCCGGTTCAAATTATAAGCATAGTTGACATTACCATACCATTGGATATCTTTTCCTATAATATCGAGCTGGCTTCCTACTTCCAGTTCGATCCCACTATTCAGCATTTCCGCATTATTCAACTTTTGACTGGTTGTCCCGTTGGCCGAAGAAATAGAAATCGTCGCGATCAGATCTTTACTGTACTTCCGGTAATAATCCAGTTTTCCGGCCAGTTTACCTCCCCAGAAAGAATAATCGATTCCGATATCTACACTCCCGACCTTTTCCCAGCGAAGTTCGGGATTTCCAAAACTCGCAATACTACCGGTAATCTCATGTTTATAAACATTCTCAACCGAACCGATACTCACCAAAGGTTTAAACGAGGTAGAAGTGTCTACATTTCCATTGTACCCGTAAGTGACACGCAAGGTCAAACGATCCAACCATTCGATATCTTTAATTGATTTACAAATCCAAGATTCTGAATAAAATCAAATTTATGAAGATTAATCCCTATTCCAGTAGACCAAAAAGGAGCATAACGATATTTAGGATCGTCCGTAATAAAATTCGACGCATCTGTCCGGACGCTCCCACTGATCGTGTATTTATTATCGAAAGTATAAGCGGCATTGCCATATAGAGAAAAGAAACGATCGGTGTTAAATGTAAAGGTACTTGCATAATCATCGACTGTAATCGTATTCCCGAAGAGGTCTTTTATCGCCAGCTTACCGGTTCCGTTAGGGAAAAGTTTGGAAGTCAGCGTCTCGTCATTGTAGCCGTATACCCGGGGAGAGGTATAGGAAGTTGTCCGGCGATGCCGTAATTCGGTTCCTAACACAACATTAAAATCATGTCTCCTGAAAGTCCGGTTAAAATTTACCTGATTCCTAAAAGTATACCCTTGCATTTCCGAAGTATATTGGTCCAGAAACTGCCCTGTCGGATAGGCCGATTTCCCGACGACTCCTGTTGCATCGTTATATTCGGTATAATAATTCACCGGATTTTTCACTACCCAGGAATCCTCTTTGTAAAGATCCCGCCTTTTGGAATTAAAAATCTCATATTGTAACGAAGAGGAGAAATTCAAGCCTTCCCATAATTTCAGGGTCAGTGCAGCCTGGAAACGGGCCTTGATGTCCTTAGTCGAACGGTCACGGCTTCTGATTTCCTGTAAAGGATTATAAAACCAGTCGGAATAAGGAAAGCCATTACCGACCAACCGCTCCATGGCCGGCAGGTAATAGTCGCGGACAATATGTGTATAAGAACCGTCCCGGTTTGTCAGGTGTTCATAAGGAGAAAGATCGCTTATCGCGATATCGTTTTCATCGGATGCATGGAGGACGGCTCCGTTATTCTGCTTTTTCACATATTGGAACATTCCGGAAATATCTAATTTCAGCCACTTGCAAATATCGCTGTTCATCCGCATATTGAGCATATATTTTTCATCCTGTGTACCAATATAATGGGTTTTGTCTTTTTCATACAATAACGACGTCATGACACCGACTCTTTCTCCTCCTCCGGATACGGATAAATTGTATTGCTGCAAAAAAGGATTTCTCAACAAATGTTTATAAACGTCATCCTTATAATCCGTCTCCTGCAATTCCTGTAAACGGAGCCTTTTCGTGTCTTCGGAAATATTTCCCAGCCGGGCTTCATTCAAAGCGATTTGTGCCCAGGTATAGCATTTTCCGGCCACATCATCTTCTGAGAAAATCCCTTCATTCAAAGCAACCCCATATTTTCCGAAAATCATTTCTTCGTAGCGGATCTGATCTGCAGAAGCGGCTGTAGGATTGGCATAATCCAAATCTATTTTCTGCCGGAAGCGCAAAAAAGTATTAAAGGCGACATTCAGTTTATCTCCTTTGGCCGCTTTGCGGGTAGTGACCACAATCACGCCGTTACCGGATCTGGCTCCCCAAATTGAAGCAGCTGCAGCATCTTTTAGTATAGAAACGCTTTCCACGTCATTCGGATTAATCGTTTCGAATCCTCCTTCCACAGGGAAACCGTCCACGACAATCAGCGGTTGAGCGTTGGCATTCAAGCTCGAGCGTCCCCGGATTTCCAGACTGGCTTTTCCATCTTCTGTCAGAGTGGCCTGAACGCCTGCTGTAGTTCCGATCAGCCGGGATGATAAATCGGAAGCCGGTTTTTCTAACTGCCGCTTGTCGACGATATCGAACGCTCCCGTCGCACGTTCCCGGGAAATCGTCTGATAGCCGGTGATCAGTACGTCATCCAAAGAAGTTATTTCCGGTTTCATCGCTATCTCATAATGTTCACGCCCGTCTAAAGGAAGCTCCACTGTCTCCATCCCAACGAAAGAAATCACCAATACCACCTTTCCCTTCAAGCCGGCAGGTACTTTAAATTCAAAATGTCCTCCGATATCGGTAGTTACCCCAAAGGTATTTTCTGCCTTCAAATAAACAGAAGCACCCGGTAAAGGCAAGCCCTTTTCATCCCTTACCGTACCTTGTACTTTCATCTGTTCACTCTGCAAATTTTTTACCGCCGAAGCATCTTTAGCAATAACGATTGCATTTTCACTGACCGTGTACTTCAATCCGTTTAGCGACAACACCCGATCCAAAGCCTGCTCTATCGTGACTTGTTCCATATTCAGAGAAACATCGGCAATCTTACGGATATCGTTTACCGTATAAACGATATAATATCCGGAATTCTGCAATATTTGATTCAAGGCTTCCTCCAGTGTCACCCGATTCAAAGAAAAAGAATACTTTTCCTGTCCAAAAGATTCGGTAGCCATCACTAAATTAGCGCACAACAAAAAGATAACCGTCATTTTCATGATTAACGTCATTTTCCTCAATTTTCCTCCTCCGGAAGAAAAATAAATCTGCTTTTTTTTCATAATTTTGTAATTAGAGTTAATAAATACCCGCTAAAGGGTTGCTTATTAGTATCCAACAAGGAGTGTTGCCTCACTCCTTGTTATTTATTTTCCCCTGTCCGATAAAGAGTCACCTCGTTACCTTCTATCGAATAAGTCACATTTTCAGTTAATTTCAAGAGATTCAATATTGTCCCGATATCTTCATAACGACGGGTTTTGATATAAAATTTCAGATCGCCGAATTTCTCCCTGTCATAATGAAAGGTAACCCCATACCACCGACTCAAACGGGGAATGATTTCCTCCAGTCCACAATCATTGAACAAAAATAAACCGTCTTTCCAGACGACGAAGTCTTCGGCATCGACCTCTTTTATTACAGTCTTCCGGTTTTCTGCATCATATTTCAACTGTTGTCCGGGCAATAACACACGCTCAGCATGTCCCGGAGCCGAAACAGCCACTTTTCCCGTCAATAAGGTAATCGTCGATGCATTTTCTCCCCGGTATGCAGAAAAATTGAAAGCCGTTCCCAATACCCGGGTCTGTACGTCTCCGGATTTTACGATAAAAGGTCTCTCCGGATCAGGAGTCACTTCAAAGTAAGCTTCCCCGTCCAATTCTACGCACCGTTCTTTTTCTGCAAACTGTACCGGATAATTCAGGCTAGAAGCGGAATTCAACCATACCTTCGTACCATCGCCCAAAACCAAGCGATATTCTCCCCGTAACGGAACCATCAAGGTATTCCTCTCCGGCCAGCCGGTTTTATTCTCCCGACCGTCATATACGATCGTTCCCTTCCGGTGGTCCCAGGAAATTCCAGGTAGCTGTAACGTATCACAATCCTGTTGTAAATCCACCCGACAACCATTACCCAATACTAAAACAGCACAGTTTCCTCCCGGCTTTATTCCTGGTTGTCCGGTCGACTCCGGAACAGTTACCCCTTCCTGTTCCCACCACCAAAAAGCCGACATAATTCCGATCATGACCATCGCAGCAACACCTGCCGTCAGTATACGGCGCTTCCAGCAACGCCACTTCAACCTGGCCGTTAATTTCTTAAACGAGCGGTCGGTATCGATCTGTTTCTCCAATTCCATCAAACGTATCACTCCCCTTCCCGAAATAATCCGATCGTAACTTTCTTTATTCGTCCGGGAAGCTCGTATCCACTCCTCCAGTTCCCATTGTTCGGTCCCGGTCAGCTTCCCTCCCGATCTTTTTCTGGCAATCAATCCGGCAATATGCTTCAATCTGCTCGTATCCATATTTTCATCTTTTATCAGAAAGACACCATTTTTTAAGAAAAAGATTACACCTGTACATTTTTTTTCCATTTATTTTTCTGTTTCCTCTCCAAAAGATTAATTTAGGCGCAGAATTACCTGAGGGGTATGGGGAATGACTTTTTATTTACACGGATAAAACAAGGAGATGAAAAAGCTCTGGAAAAATTCACAAAAGAAAATTATCTCTTTTTTTGTGCTTTAGCCAACCGTTATGTCAACGATGTACAAGAGGCGGAAGATATTGTGCAGGAGGTATTGATTCGCCTGTGGGAAAACAGAAGGCACTATCAGGATATCACCTGTTTACGAAGTTTCGTATATACTATGATCCGGAATCAGTCCTTAAATCTGATCCGGAATCGCAAACGTTCAAGTCAACACTTTCATCCCCTACCCGAAGAAGAGGAAAACAATTTTTTCAATATTCTCGTCGAAGAAGAAAGCAACCGTCTGCTTTTCAATGCAATAAACACTTTGGCACCACAAAGTGCGACCATCATACAACTCAGTCTTCAAGGCCTGAAAAATGAAGAAATCGCCCGGGAATTATCCATCTCCGAAAATACGGTGAAAGTTCTGAAATACCGTTCTCTGAAAAAACTCAGGCAGCTCTTGCATCATCGTATTTTCAACATACTCGCTTTTTATATCTGATTTACACAAAACAACACCGTTTCCTCCCTTTGTCAGCCTCCCTAAACAATATACAGACGGTTCACAGATGCCAAAACATCTGTAAACCGTCTTACACAGATCCGGACTATAACTGGCCGGAAGTTTTATAAATCAAAGATACCGGATTTCCCAAATCGACCTCAGCAGGAGTCTGCCAATACAAGCGCTTCTCTTCCGGCCTGTTCTTCATGAGATTCACATTCAGAATAACAAACTGCCCGTTTTTCTCAGACAAAATGATGTATTTTTCTTATTGAAAAGCAAAAAATATTCGTTTCTTCAGGCCATTCACATTACATCACACTAATTACAAACCACTTAACCAGGCAAACTTCTATTTATTTGTAAGCGTTCATTCATTTCCCCGACCGTTTCTATCCACCGGATAAATATTGATGCAAAAAGTATATCTTTGCATTCAGATAAAATAACAAAATCGTATGGTATCGAGAAATCTGACCCAGGAGGAAATCACCCGGCTGCAAGCACAAGGCTGCAGTTCGACAGATTGGCAACGTGTAAAAGTTGCTTCCGGATTTAAAACCGATTATATACAAAATGTCCGTTTTTCAGGAGATATCGAACTAGGTATATTCGATTACGAGTTCGTTTTAGAGGGAGGACTCCCCAGACATGCCGGTTTGTTCAATGTCACCTTACACAACTGTCGGGTGGGTAATAATGTCCTGATCGAAAATATCCCCAATTATATCGCCAACTACCGGATCGGAGAAAATTGTTTTATACAGAATGCCAATCTGATCGTAACGGAAGGACGTTCGTCCTTTGGAAACGGAACTTTAGTGGCTGTATTGAATGAAACCGGAGGACGGGAAGTACCTATTTTCAATGAATTATCGGCCCATTTGGCTTATATTATCGCCCTATACCGCCATTTCCCTGTCCTGACCGAGCGTCTCAAGGCACTGATCGAACGATATACCGAGCAAGTGTCCTCGACAGAAGGAAAAATCGGTAATCACGTACGAATCATCAACACCGGAACGATCCGTAACGTCTGCATAGGCGATTACACGACCATCGAAGGTACATCCCGTTTGAAAAACGGTTCCATCAACAGTAATGCAGAAGCACCGGTATTTATCGGTCATAATGTGATGGCTGAAGATTTCATTTTTTCTTCGGGCACTTGTATCAACGACGGAGCAGCTTTAGTACGGTGTTTCATCGGACAAGCCTGTCATTTAGGCCATCTGTTCTCAGCTCATGATTCTCTATTTTTCAGCAATTGCCAGGGAGAAAACGGAGAGGCTTGTGCCGTATTTGCCGGTCCTTATACGGTGACCATGCATAAATCCAGTCTGTTGATCGCCGGTATGTTCTCTTTTCTGAATGCCGGTAGTGGTTCAAACCAAAGCAATCATCTTTATAAATTGGGGCCCATCCACCAAGGTATCGTCGAACGCGGTTCGAAAACTACCAGTGATTCTTATATACTCTGGCCGGCGAAAATCGGGGCTTTTTCTTTGATTATGGGGCGACATGTCAGCCATCCGGATACTTCGGACCTGCCTTTTTCCTATCTGATCGAACAAAATAACCAGACTTATCTGGTACCGGCAGTCAATCTAAGGAGTGTCGGTACGATCCGGGATGCTCAGAAATGGCCCAAACGTGACAAACGCAAAGACAGCCATCAACTCGATTATATCAATTTTAACCTGCTCAGTCCCTATACCATTCAGAAAATGCTGAGCGGTATAGAAGTACTCCGCACCCTGCAACAGGTGTCCGGTGAAACTTCGGAAGAATATTCATACCAAAGTGCACACATCAAAAGTAATTCCCTGAAAAAAGGTATCCAATATTATTCCATGGCTATCAACAAATTTCTAGGGAACTCGATCATTAAAAGGCTGGAAAACCTGACATTTCACAACAACGAAGAGATCCGCCAGCGCCTGGCCCCTACCCGGACAGAAGGTAGCGGCGAATGGGTAGACCTTTCCGGTCTGATCGTCCCCCAACAAGGGATCATCCGCCTGATCCGCCGGATAGAAAACGGAGAGATTGAATCTGTCGAACAGATCACGGATACTTTCCGCCAACTTCACGCCGACTATTATCAACTCGAATGGACCTGGGCTTGGGAAGTCATGCAACCCTGGTATCGGGTCAAACCTGAAAGTATCACAGCCGGGGATGTGATCCGGATAGTGAATACCTGGAAAGAAGCTGTGGTCAATCTCGATAAAATGCTTTATGAAGATGCGAAAAAAGAATTTTCCATGACAGCTCAAACCGGTTTCGGAGCCGACGGTAATCAAAAACAAAAGAAGATCGACTTCGAACAGGTACGGGGAGCTTTTGAAAATAATCCTTTCGTAGAAACCGTCCAGGAACACATAAAGGCAAAAACCGCTTTAGGTGATGAATTGATCGAACGATTAAAAAATATTTACAAATAATTGGATATAAACTAAAAATTATATTTCTTTGTAAAGCCGGATACAAGAGGTATCGGCATTTTTTTATTTCATGTAGCGTTTTCAAAAGCGCCTTAGAATCAAGAAACTGGTAATTTCAATTGTGATTCATTTACAACAACTAAGGCGGATATTGACAACGCTCGCGTAGTGAATACGTATATAAATATACATATTCTAAGCGTGAGCTTGTCTTACCCGGTTGTTGTGGAATACCAGTTCCCTTGATTCCGGGTATGTGCAAGTTCCACGCTTATTTTTTTAAGTGCGCAGAACTTGCCTGTCCCCTATTATATAGCGGAGTTCCAAAAATCCAGCAGGCAGTCGGTAAATCAATCGTTTCTTTCCAGACTTTCGGTTACCGGCTGTTTTTTATGAAAATCCACCTTTTTATCCTATCTTTGCGTGAAACAAATCAAATCTGGGAAATTATGTCAGAATGTATAGAACATCCGGAAAATGCTCCGGAATATGAAGGATTAAAGGTGAACAAAGGCATCGAGCAGCCCGATCCCATGAATCCCAATATTGCTGCGCGCCTGAAAAATATACGGAGGCAAACCCTGACCACCGACGATTATGTCGAAGGTATTCTGAAAGGAAACATCAACATCCTAAGCCAGGCGATCACGTTGGTAGAAAGTGCCAAACCCGAGCACCAGGCCGTTGCCCAGGAAGTGATCAACCGTTGTCTGCCCTCCTCCGGACGGTCTGTACGGATCGGTATCACGGGTGTACCGGGAGCCGGCAAGAGTACTTTCATCGAAAGTTTTGGAAAATATCTCACCGGCCAGGGGCATAAAATCGCTGTATTGGCCATCGACCCGAGTAGTGAACGGTCGAAAGGAAGTATCCTGGGCGACAAGACCCGCATGGAAGAGCTTGCCTGTGACCCTCATGCTTACATTCGGCCTTCCCCATCAGCGGGTTCCTTAGGTGGTGTCGCCCGGAAAACCCGCGAAGCCATGATCCTTTGTGAAACAGCCGGCTTCGACATCATCCTCATCGAGACGGTCGGTGTAGGCCAAAGCGAAACAGCCGTACACTCGATGGTCGACTTTTTCCTGCTGGTACAAATTGCCGGAGCCGGAGACGAGCTTCAGGGCATCAAACGGGGAATCATGGAAATGGCCGACAGCATCATTATCAACAAAGCAGACGGGAATAACATTCAACGGGCAGAACTAGCTAAAGCACAGCTTCAGACCGCCCTGCACTTTTTCCCGCCCCACGAATCCGGCGTTATGCCCAAAGTCATGACTTGTTCCGCTTATGAACACACCGGTATCGATGCTATTTGGGAAAATATCCTGCACTATTGCAGTGAAACTCAACAAAACGGTTATTTCGATGTCCGCCGTGCCGAACAATCCAAATACTGGATGTACGAAACCATCGACGAACAATTACGCAACCATTTCTATCAAAGCCAAAAGGAAAATTTAAAAATAGCAGAAAAACAGGTCATGAGTAATCAGGTCAGCTCCTTTGCCGTTGCTTTCGAACTGTTGGACAACTATTTCAATACAAACCGATAAACAGCTCCGGAGGTGCAACGGATCTCCGGAAATCTTTTCAAGTCGCTAAATTCTTCGGATTACAAATGAAATATTGTGTGACCTTCATATTATTCATGCTGCTTTTCAGTTGTTGTCGTTCACCGCATCAGGCCGACCAGTTATTGGATCAGGCCGGGAAACTAGTCTACTCGGATCCGGAACAAGCCCTGAAGCTGCTAGACTCCGTTTCTCCCTCCTCCTTAAAACGAAGTAGCCGCTATCAGCTGTATCTATTGAAAATACATGCTGCTTACGAAGCAAATCAAGATATTTCGAAATATCCGCCTTTATACAATACAGCCCGGTATTTTCAACAACAGGGAGATTCGGCCAAAGCAAGCCGGGCTTATCTGTTTACAGGCATCATGGATAGCAAGATCGGTTATTATGAAAGAGCCTCTATCAATCTGTCAGAAGCAGAAGAAAATGCTCCGCAAAAAGACAGTATGCTCTTATTTCAGATTCATTACCACCGCGGAAAGCTATACGAACTTCGCCATGACCACCAGGCCGGTGCTGAAGCTTATCAGGAAGCCATACGGTATCATTCTTCCGGGGATCAATATAACGATTATGAAATGGGCGACTGCCTGCTCTACACCAAACAATATACAGCAGCCCGGGCATATTACAAAAAAGCCGAACAAAACGCTTTGAACTTACAGGATTCGGTAAATGTAGCTTACCTCATGCTACAAATCGGCATTTCTTATTCAAAAACACAAAATATGGCGAATGCGATTCTTTATGCACACCAGGCTTTACGGTATGATCCGGATCCGGAGTTTCAGAAACAGGGCTATCTTCT
>OGUN01002223.1_pt1 | contig 11957 bp, 9 predicted proteins | sample 1553621 | NCBI WGS metagenome assembly OGUN01 (sample SAMEA2580300, study PRJEB22360) | human gut metagenome | biome: human gut; feature: human-associated habitat; material: faeces | place: Denmark | collected 2008/2010
AAAAAATCTTTGAGTACGCAGGGCCATATAAGAAAAATATGTATGTGGCCACGGTCGTTGTACTGGTCAGCGTTCTTATGGGCGTCCTGCCTTTTGTGCTGGCTTATCAGGTGATCGCGCCGCTGGTCATGGGTGAATCTATTGAAGCATCCTTTATCATTTTGCGCGTGGTTCTTGTCTTGGCGTGTCTGGTGCTGCAAGCCCTTTTCTATGGCTGGGGGCTGAATCTTTCTCACAAAGCCGCTTACGACACGCTGCTCCGTCTGCGGACGGCACTTCAAAAACGGTTTGAAAAGCTGCCCCTCGGTGTCATTCAGGATAAAGGCACCGGCACAGTCAAAAAGCTGTTCGTGGATGATGTAGACAGTCTGGAAGTTTTGCTGGCTCACTCCATGCCAGAGGGAATTGCAAACCTGATGATCCCTATTGCGGTTTATGTGGCAATGTTCTTTGTGGATTGGAAACTGGCGCTTCTGTCGCTGGCATCCATTCCGATCAGTCTGATTGCCATGATGACGATGTATTCCGTTGGCATGAAGAAAATGGGGCCTTACTACATGGCCGGACAAAAGATGAACAATACCATTATTGAGTACATTAACGGTATGGAAGTTGTCAAGGTATTCAATAAGGACGCAGATTCCTATGAGCGGTTCCGCAAAGATGTATCAGATTATCGGGACTATACTCTGGCGTGGTACAAGGCGGCGTGGCCGTGGATGGCAATTTACAGCAGTCTGCTTCCATGCACCATTATTCTGACTTTGCCTGTTGGCGCATGGTTCGTTCTCTCTGGCTGGTCTACTCTGCCTAATTTGATCTTGGTACTGTGTCTTTCTTTAAGTATTGGTATGCCGCTGCTGAAATCTCTCGGTTTCCTGCCTACCATGCCCCAGCTTAACTATAAAATTTCTGCATTGGAGCAGGTGTTGGATGCGCCGGAGCTCCAGCAGACAGAAGATGCGTTCCACGGGAAAGATGATACCATTACTTATGACCATGTTTCTTTCGCTTATCAGACCACACAGCCCGGCCCGGATGGAAAGCCTGTTGTAATTGAGGATGAAGTTCTCCATGACATTTCCTTTACGGCAAAAGCTGGACAGAAAACAGCCCTTGTTGGTGAATCTGGCTCCGGCAAGAGTACATTAGCGAAACTGCTGATTCACTATTATGACCCACAGAAAGGCAGTATTTCCATCGGTGGGCAGAAACTATGCGATATGAGTCTTGAAGCACTCAACAGCCGTATCTCCTATGTGGCACAGGATCAATACCTGTTCAATACCTCTCTGCTCGAAAACATTCGGCTTGGTCGGCTGAACGCAACGGATGAAGAAGTGGTGGAGGCCGCAAAGAAAGCTCAGTGTATGGAGTTCCTTGAGAAACTTCCGCAGGGTATTCATTCGATGGCTGGTGATGCAGGAAAAATGCTCTCCGGCGGTCAGCGCCAGCGTATTTCTCTGGCAAGGGCAATCTTAAAGGATGCTCCTATTGTGGTGCTTGACGAGGCAACTGCCTATGCCGATCCTGAAAACGAAGAAAAGATGGAGGCCGCCATTACAGAGCTTGTGAAAGGTAAGACCCTTGTGGTTATTGCACACAAATTACCAGCCATTATGAACGCAGATCAGATTTGTGTTATGGATCACGGAAAACTGGTTGCAACGGGCAGACATCAAGAGCTGATCCAGTCCTGCCCTGAATATCAAAAGTTGTGGAAAGCGGCACAAGACAGCGCCGAGTGGAAAGTACACACTGCAAAGGAGGGGAAATAAATGTTTGCTTTGTTTTCAAGAATATTGAAACTTTCCGGCCGTTATAAGAGCCGTATTCAGGGCGCATTTGTTTGTGCGTTTCTGGAATCCATTCTGTCCAAAATGCCGATTTTTCTGGCCTTTGTGGTTTTGAGTGGATTTGCAAACAAGACCATTACCGGGCAGACTTGCCTTTATGTGGGACTTGGCCTTGCCGCTATTGTGCTGGTTCAGATGCTCGTCCATTATCTTAGTGACAGCCTGCAAAGTGCAGCGGGATATTTGATGTTCGCTGACAAGCGTATCGAATTGGGCGGCCATCTGCGGAAACTTCCGATGGGATATTTCACTTCCGGCAATATTGGCAAGATCAGTTCTGTCCTCAGTACCGACATGGTGTTCATTGAAGAAGTCGCTATGAGTACGCTGGGAAACATGATGAGCTATCTGCTGTCCTCGCTGGTTTTGCTGGCGTTCATGTTTTATCTGAATTGGCAGCTTGGCTTGATCGCTGCGATAGTTACTATTTTGGCATGGCTGGTATCTAAGGGAATGAACAAAGTTTCCCTACGAGAATCAGCAGGCCGTCAGGAGCAGAGTGAACGGCTGACCGATGCGGTGCTGTCTTTTGTGGAGGGCATTGGTGTTATTAAGAGCTATAACCTGCTTGGAGAAAAATCCGAAGAACTGTCCGGCAATTTCAAGCGTTCCAGAAATACATCGCTTGACTTTGAACGAAAAATGACCCCGTGGACAATGGGGCTGAATATCCTTTACGGTATTGGTATTGCGGCAATTTTCGGCCTGTCTATTGTGTTGGAACAGAGCGGTGCGCTTTCTTTGGCTTATGTGTTGGGTGTTCTGCTATTTGTATTTGATCTTTTTGGCCCGTTGAAGGCTCTCTATGGAGAAGCATCCAGACTAACCGTTATGAACGCTGCCCTTGATCGTATTGAAGCGGTATTGGATGAACCGGAACTTTCCGACAACGGCAAGCAGCATATTCCGGCTCAGGCACAGCCGGGACAGCCGGAAGTCCTGTTCAACGATGTTACATTTGCTTATCAGGATAAAGAGGTTCTGCATCATATCAGTTTTGCCATGAAGAAAAATTCTATGACAGCGCTGGTTGGACCGTCCGGTAGCGGTAAGTCCACCATTGCAAACTTGCTGGCGCGACTTTGGGATGTAAAATCCGGCAATGTGACGATAAGGGGCGTGGATATTCGCAATGTACCTCTGTCGGAATTGATGGATCAGATCAGCATGGTATTCCAGCGCGTGTATCTGTTTCAGGACACCATTTACAACAATATCATCATGGGAAAGCCGGATGCCACGGAAGAAGAAGTCTACGAGGCTGCCAGAAAAGCCCGCTGCTATGATTTCATTATGGCTTTGCCCGACGGATTCCAAACGGTGGTTGGTGAGGGCGGTGCAACACTTTCCGGCGGCGAAAAACAGCGTATTTCGATTGCCCGCTGTATTCTGAAAGACGCGCCTATTGTCATTTTGGATGAAGCTACCGCAAGTGTAGATACGGACAATGAAAGCTATATTCAGGAGGCTATTTCCGAATTAGTGAAGGGAAAGACCCTGCTTGTAATCGCTCACCGCCTAAATACCATCTGTCAGGCTGATCAGATTTTGGTGATTGCCGATGGACGGATCAGTGAACAAGGAACCCATGACGAGCTTATAGCAAAAGCCGGGATTTATCAGGATTTTGTAAATATCCGTAAAAAGTCCTCCAGCTGGAGCCTTGCATAAAGGAGACAATAGTGAAGATTCATGCGTCCGGAGAGGATTATCTGGAGGCTGTGCTGGTTCTTCAAAAGAATCACGGTGCTGTCCGCTCTATTGATGTTGCACGGCGTGTTGGAGTTTCAAAAGCCAGCGTAAGCTATGCGGTGTCGGCTTTGCGTGAAGGGGGCTTTTTAACGGTAGATAGTGATTACGTTTTGCATTTGACCGAAACAGGCCGGAATGTTGCCGAAAAAATTTATGAGCGGCATCAGTTCTTTACAGAGCAATTTATCGCAGTTGGCGTTGACCCTGAAATTGCAGAGCGAGATGCTTGCCGGATTGAACACGCCATCAGTCAGGACACCTTTGAAAAGATCCGGGATGCACACAAACAGGAAAAATAGGATACTAATGCCCGTCGTTCCAACTGTGCGGACAAGAGCAGCCAGTGGGGAAAATATAAGCCCACTGGCTGCTCCACATGAAAGACAATCATCGGCCCTTTTGTTTTCCCCTGTACATCACTTCAGCTTATCTGCGCTCATGCACAGGTCTATGTACCGTTGCGACTCTTCTTCACTCTTTCCTGCAAAGTAATCAAGAACGCACTTGGCAACGGTCTGCGGCGCTCTATCGTGGAACACGATTCCATCCAGACTGATGTCCATTTCTTCTGAGATCAGCGCAACCGTTTCAAATTTCGGATTGCTCTTGCACTTTTCAATCTCAATGACAGTTCGGGTACACATATTAAGCCGTTCCGCTAATTCGCGCTGCGTGATCTTTTTCTGCTCCCGCTTTTCGCGAAGCTTTTGGGCGAACAGGTCAAGAAAGTTCATTGTAAATCACCTCTACTACATTGTAGAGTGAGCCTCAATTCACTTAAATACACATGAAGCTCACATTGAATGAGCCGCAAATCACATTCAGCGAGTTGGAGGTAATTTTATGATGTCACGGATGAACAGGAGATACTGCTAAGGCCGCTCGCGGTCATGTAAAAAAGCATAAGCACCGATTAGCCGTCCACTTCAAAAAGCACGCGGCTATCCCCCAGACGAGCTGCACTCACGAAAGCGAGTTGCAGCTCTCTTTTTATGCGGTTTGGTTCATCCGTGATTTAGCCCCTCCCGGTACAGTATTCGTTACTCATGTTTTCACTCGCACGCAAGGCGCTCGTTCAGGTCATCATGCCTGTTCGAGCGCCTTTTTACGTTTTCCTGTCGGCTGTCGTTCTCCGCCGGTGTTGGTCTGGTTCACCACCCACCCAACACCGAAACGGAGGACATATTATGTTTAACAGAAAGAGCAGCTATGCGCTGAACAAGAAAGACCCCAACGCTATCGTTTACATGGATGCCAACGAAGCCATCATCCGCCTGACCCGCGAGGACTTTGCCAGCGAGGAAGAATTTCTGAAATGGAAGTCCCTGTCGGATGCAGACTATCATGCTTCCGAGAAAGAGGATCATGTCTACGCTAATCATACCCTTGCACTGGACGAGCTTTCCGAGGAAGCAGCATCTATTCCCGCTGCGGATATCTGCATGGAGCAGGCGCATGACCGGGTGGCGGCAATCCGCCGTAGCACCCAAAAGGTTACGCAAATCAGGAAGCACCTGACGGACACTCAGTTCCGCAGGATGTGGATGTATTTCGTGGATGGAATGACGATTGACGAGATTGGAAAAGTCGAAGGCGTGTCGCATCAGGCTATTTCTCTCAACATTACAGCAGCAATCAGAAAAATCAAAAAATATTTCTGAGGTTTTTCAAAAACACCTTGCAAAAGTGGCCCAAAATCGGCGATAGGTGAAGGGACATTCTCCACGAAGCCTTTCGTTGAACGTTGAAAACTGAATAGACCATGATGCAGGCACAAAACCCGCGTGATAGCGGCATAAGGTGCGCCGCCACGACGATGGCTTCAAGGAGGTGATTCCGGAAAAGCCATCCGAGCGATCTACGCAGCCTTAGACCCGATTCGGCAAATCGGGCGCGATGACAGCGCGGCGGATAATGAAACTTGCTCACGCCCTCCCACAGACTTGAGGGGGAACCCTGCGGTATGCGCCAGCTCTTTGAGGCAGCGGTATCGTGGAGTTATGACAGCCCTGCCAAGGGCGGCCTGCATCATGCCCACTATCCGGGGCGCGTGGCAAATAGGATGGATCTTCTCAAATGGACAAGCAGAGCGGCTGCGCCGGTATTCGCCATTATGTTATGTGGCTCCAATTCTACCCGCGCAGCCGCCTCTCAAAGTCAGATACCATGCGCTGACGGCCTTTCCGTCAGCGCATTCATGTGACCTTGAGGAACCCCACCAAACCGAGAAAGGAGATCGCCATGATGCAGCCAACGCCAAACGAATCCCGAATCCACACGGATGAGCTGGTGGACATCCGGGAAGTATCTGTTGACAAAAATCTTCCCAAGGAAGAACGCATTGCCGCCTTTATCCGCCAGATTAAAAACCCCTACCGCTTCCGCTGCGGCGATTTTGTGGTAAACGCCTGCTTTGCCGGGAACGGCGTTACGTTGGAGGAATGTCTGCAAGGCATTTTGCGCTGAGCGACATCCTCGCTTTTTTCCGCAGAGAGTGCTATGATTGGTGTGGAAAAGGATGAAAACCAAATAGCCAGATAACCACTCTTTTCATGCGGGAGCAGTCCGGGAGAAAGGAGTGCTTTTTCATGCCTAAATACAAAGCTACCGCTTATATCCGCCTGTCCTACACCGACGATCATTCCAGCGAAAGCGACAGCGTTTCCAATCAGCGCAAGCTCATTGAAAACTTTGTGGAGCACAACCCGGATATTGAGGTCGTTTCCGAAAAGATCGACGATGGATACAGCGGCATCATCTTTGACCGCCCTGCGTTCAAGGAAATGATGCAGGATGTCACCGACGGCAACATCAACTGCGTCATCGTAAAAGACCTCTCCCGCTTAGGGCGCGAGTACATCGAAACTGGCCGTTATCTGCGCCGGGTATTCCCGGCCTACGGGGTGCGCTTCATCGCCATCACCGACAGCATCGACACCGCCCACGACAGCGGCGATGATCTGACCGTATCGGTCAAGAACATTATGAACGAAGCCTACTGCCGGGACATTTCCATCAAGACCCGCACCTCACTGGACGTGAAGCGGCGCAACGGCGATTTCGTCGGCGCGTTCCCGGTGTACGGCTACATGAAAGCCGAGGACAACAAGAATTTGCTCGTCCCTGACCCCTACGCCGCCCGCGTTGTCTGCGACATCTTCCGTATGCGGCTGGAGGGCGCAAGCGCCTCCAAGATCGCGGCGGAGCTGAACCGGCTGGGTATTCTCTCACCGCTGGCATACAAGAAGAACAACGGCCTGCCCTACGCGAAAAATGGCTATGCGGACAAGGCCGACTGCAAGTGGTCGGCTACCACCATCATCCGCATCTTGCAGGATGAAACCTATACCGGAACGCTGGTGCAGGGCAAACAGGGTACGCCGCATTACAAGATCAAGCAGATGGAGCAGCGCCCCGCCTCCGAGTGGGTGCGTGTCCCGGATGCCCACGAAGCGCTGATCGCCCGTCAGGATTTTGAGCTGGTGCAGCGCATCAAGGAGCTGGATACCCGGACTTCTCCCAACGAGGACACGGTGTACCTGTTCTCCGGTATTCTGATCTGCGGGTGCTGCGGAAGCCGCATGACCCGCAAGACCAACCGTGCAAACGGCAAGGAGTACCACTACTATTATTGTCCCACCGGCAAGAAAAAGGGCTGCGCCCATCCGGTCATGCTGAAAGAAAGCAGCCTGATCGACTGTGTGCGGGACAGCCTGAAAGCCTATATCGGCAATATTGCTTCGCTGGAGGCGCTGCTGACCGGCATTGACCAGTCCAGCATCAATCAGGCGCTTGCCAAGGAATACAGCGACCACATTACCGACAACGAGCGCCGGTTGGAGCAGGTGCTGGAGTTCAAGGCAAGGCTTTATGAGAGCCTTGTGGGAGGTATGCTTACCAAGGAAGAATACGCCTCCTATAAGGCCAAGTACACCAAGCAGGCCGAGGACATCCGCGAGAGCGTCCGCGTTCTCAAGGAAAAACTCACGGAGGTTTTGGAAAACAGGAGTGAGCGCAACCGCTGGATTTCACAGTTTACGCAGTTCTCCACGCTGGAAACCTTAGACCGCAGGGCGCTCATTCACATGGTACAGAGCATCCGCGTCCGTGGCAAAAAGGAGCTGGATATTACCTTTACCCATGAGGACGAATACAAAAAGGCGTTGCAGCTTCTGGCGATGGCAGCGCAGCAGAAAGATTACAAACAGAGAAAGGTGGGCTGAGCATGGCGAGAAAAAGCAGAAAAGAAACGGCTGCGGTGGCCGTGCAGGAGGCCGACGCCGCTTGCCGCGCCGCGATCTACGTCCGCCTTTCGGTGGAGGATACCCACACGCACAGCGTATCCATTGAAACCCAGCAGATGATTATTGCCCGCTATCTGGAACAGTACCCGGAGATCAGCGTGTACGATACCTACATCGACAACGGTGCGACCGGGACAAACTTCCACCGTCCGGGCTTTCAGCAGATGCTCTCGGATATTGAGGCCGGTCATGTAAACTGCGTGATTGTCAAAGACCTTTCCCGTTTGGGACGGAACACCATCGACACCGGCTATTACATCGAGCAGTATTTCCGCATCCGCAACATCCGCTTTATTGCGGTCAACGAAAACTTCGACACCGCCGCCCCGGAGGACGCCCATTCCGGTATCATCATCCCGCTGCGGAACATGATAAACGAAGCCTACGCTTTGGACATCGGGCGAAAGATCAGGGCGCAGCAGCGGCAGGCCATGAAGGACGGCAAGTTCATTGGTGCGCGTACTCCCTACGGCTATTTGAAAGCGGAGGACGATTGCCACCAGCTTATCATCGACCCTGTTGCCGCCGTTGTGGTGCAGCGGATGTTCCGCTGGGCTTCCGAGGGCGCTGGCCTCAATACCATCGCCGTGCGGCTGAATGAAGCGGGTATTCTCACTCCCAGCCACCATAAGAAGATGCAGGGCAAGATCACTCACGAAAATTTGCTCGGCAGCGGCAAGTGGCAAACCCGAACAGTTGGCGTTATTCTCCGCTCCGAGGTCTACACCGGAGATCTCGTTCAGGGGCAGACCAAAACCGTGGATCACCGGCAGGTCAAGGCCGATGCCGAGGAATGGACGGTGGTGCGGGACACCCATGAGGCCATCATCAGCCGGGAACAGTTCGCGGCGGTGCAGGAAATTCTCAATCAGACTGCCAGCCGCGCCAAGGCGCGGGAGGTCAAAGCCTTCACGCCGAATCTTTTCAAAGGCAAGGTGTTCTGCGCCCATTGCGGCGGCAGCCTGCACCGGCAGAGAAATATCCGCAAGAAGTCCGACGATGTGTACTTCTACCATTGTCTGAGCAGGAGCCGAATCAGCAAGGATGCCTGCCCCGGCGTGACCATCCGCGAGGATGCGTTGCTGGATATGCTGGCAGATATGCTTCAGGACGCGCTTGATACGGCGCTGGGGCAATACACCCTCTCTCTTGCGGAGCTGCCCCGGCAGGCCGCTGACCGCGCTGAGCTGCGGGAGAAGATCACCAGCCGCAAGCAGGAAATCCAGCGGCTTCGCGGTATCGTGCGGAGCTTATATGAAAACCTCGTCCAAGGTGTTCTTACCAAGGATGAATACTTCGACTACAAGGAAAAGTACGAAAGCCGCATTGCCGACCTCGCCGTGGAAATGGAGCAGTTGGAGGACGGCCTGCGAACGATGGATACGCAGCTTGAGCAGCACCGGGCGTTGGAACAGGACGCCGCACAAATCAAGACCGACCGTGCGCTGACCGGCGCACTTATCGAGCGGCTGATCGACCGCATCGAGGTATCCCACGACAGGCAGATCACGGTGCGCTATCGCTTCCAGAGCGAGTTTGAAACCTACGCGGAGGTGCTGGAACAATGCAGAAATATGTAATCGCCCTCTACATCCGCCTCTCCATCGAGGATTACAAGTACGACAGCCTGAGCATTGAAAATCAGAGCCTTGTTCTCCATGAATATGCGGCATCCATGCCCGAAGCCATGAACGCGGAGATCATGGAGTTCATCGACAACGGGTACAGCGGCACGAATTTTGAGCGTCCGCAGGTACAGAAGCTCATTGAACTGGTGCGGGCCAATCAGATCGACTGCATCATTGTCAAGGATTTTTCCCGTTTCGGGCGCAACAGCATTGAAACCGGCTACTTTATCGAGCGCGTGTTCCCGCTGTTCCATACCCGCTTCATTTCCATCAGCGACGATTTTGACAGCAGCAAATTCAAGGGTGACACCGGCGGCATGGACGTAGCATTCAAGTATCTCATCAGCGAATATTACAGCCGCGATATGTCCATCAAGACCAAGAGCGCCAAGTACGCCAAGATGCAGCGCGGCGAGTATCAGAGCAAAATCTGTCCCTACGGCTATCGCAAAAGCGCCGATGGCAGAATGGAGCCTGACCCGGAGGCCGCTGCCGTTGTGCAGCTCATCTTCCAGCTTGCCGCCGAGGGCATCAACGCCACCGCCATCACACGGGAGCTGTTCCGCAGAAGCATCCCTACCCCCGGCCAGTACAAAGCGGCGCACGGCAATCATACCCACGATATTTCCCGCTGCCACGGGATTTGGAGTGCATCCACCATTCTCCGCATTTTGGAGGACGAACGCTACACCGGCGTGTATGTGATCGGCAAGCGGGCGGTTCTCGAAGTAGGCGGCACCAGAAGCCGCCTGAAGGACAGAGAATCGTGGTACATCATCCCCGACCATCACCCGGCCATCGTTGAGAAAGCTGTATTTGATACCGTGCAGGCCAGCCAGCTCCGCTTTTCCCAGCCAAACAAGAAAAAGCGGGACTACCCGCTGAAAGGCAAAGCCTTCTGTGGCTGCTGCGGTCATGCGCTGTCCCGCACCATGCAGAAAACCTCATATTATCACTGCCGCCATTCCGAGGCGGACGTAGAAAGCCGCTGCCACAAGATGCGCCTGAACGCCGCAGAGCTGGAACAGACGATATTCCTGACGCTGAAAAAGCAGATGGAATCCGCCGCGCCGCTTGCCACTGACGGTACGCTTCGGGTGGATGCTTCCGTACCGGAACGCACCGAATATGAGCAGCAGATCGAGGCGCTGCAAGACGGTAAGCGCGCCTTGTATGAACGCTATCTCATGGGCGAGATCGACCTGAACACCTACAAGGCAGAAAAGGCCGCGTGTGACGAGCTGCTTTTGAAAACGAAAAACGCCTATGCCGCAGTATTGGCACAGGCGAAACAGAAGCAGGACGAACAGGCACGGCAGGACAGCCGCAAGGAAGCGTCCAAGGCGATTTTCGATGCGGACGCACTGACCACCGAGCTGGCCGAGCTGCTGATCGACCGGGTGCTGGTGTACCCTGATAAGCGCATTGAGATCGCATACAAAATCCAAGACATTTTCGATTGAGGTAATAGACATGAAAACTGCTTTCTATTGCAGAGTGGACGGACAGGGCTTCGGCTTTGTCCTCCCCGATGAAGCTGACAAGCTCCGCGAGTTTTTCGCCGAGCATCAGGATAAGCCTGCGCTTGAAAATCCATCAAGCGCAAGCTAAAAATTTTTGTCGTGTGCTTGACATACGGGTGACGAAGATCATGGAATCTGATATGTGGCAGGTTATTTGCCTTGAGAACAGCGGAGAAGTGTGCAGTCACGAAACCCGGCTTGACGATTTCACCTATCTGATTGACATAGATGTAATCAAGGTAATCCTGACAATAACAGCGGCCACACAGCCTCTTATTTTCTTCTTGTTCCCGTTTCATTTTCAATAGAATTTCCTCAAAAGGCTTTACAAGAGGCAGCGACCGATAGCTGGATTTGGTTTTCGTTGTATCGGAAGCCACAATCCTGGTTTTGCCGTCTATCGTCACTTCGTGGACAGTATGACGGATTGTGATTGTCTTGTTTTCAAAATCAATGGCATCCCACTTCAGTCCGAGCACCTCGCTGCGGCGAAGGCCGTAAAAAGATGCAGTAATGACGCCAAATTCAATGGGGTCGCCCTTAACAACACGGATAAGGTTTTCAATTTGCTTCTGATTATAGAACTGTCCTGAATATTTCTCTATCTTTGGCAGTTCCACCTTGTCGGCTGGATTTGACTGTATCAAATCTGTTTTGTAGGCATAGGCAAACGCCTTGTGGATATTTGCATGGCGGTGTTTCACCGTATTTGCCGTTACATGGTTCACTTCCAGTTCGTAGTTGTAGTAATCCTGGATATGCTTTGCAGATACAGCATCAAGACGAATCTTGGGGAGATGCTTACGCCGATATGTGCCTTACATCCAAAGTGCCATGTATTACCCTTCTTGACCTGATGGGCATCCGGGTCTCGTTTCTTCTCCTTATTCTTGG
>OGUN01002238.1_pt1 | contig 11890 bp, 6 predicted proteins | sample 1553621 | NCBI WGS metagenome assembly OGUN01 (sample SAMEA2580300, study PRJEB22360) | human gut metagenome | biome: human gut; feature: human-associated habitat; material: faeces | place: Denmark | collected 2008/2010
CAGATGTTGTCGTCGGCCGTTGGAACAAACGGTATGTCGGGGTTGAACATGTCGTTTACCTTTTCCTTTATTTGTTCGGAAAACCTGTCGCGGTGCTCCATGACATCTGTTATGGGGGCCTTGCCGAAGCACAGCGTCGGGTCGTAATCGTCGCCGGCTGTGTGCTGTATGAAGAGCAATGCTGGGCTGACAGGCAAATTGGCCGGATTGAGTTGCGCAGACTCTCCGGCAATCAGGCTGTAAAGCATGGCCTGCAGGTAGTAGTCGCTGTGGTCTTTGAGCCTCGACGGGTCGAACACTGCCTCTATGTCTGGCAATGGCTTTATCTTTTTGCCGCCGGTCTTGTAGTCTACGACACGAAGACGCTCGCCGGCCCCGTCGCTTATACGGTCGATACGGTCGACCCTGCCGCCAATGGTTGTAGAAATGGTGCTGCCGCCTGCTTGAATCACGAAGTCGCGGCGCACATCTTCCTCAAGGCCGACAATGCTGAAAGGCGCCTGCTTCAAGTCTATCTCGATGAGACGGCGCAGGTACATTATTATGACGGCCCTGTTTATCAGTTGCAGTCCGTTATATTCAGTGGCCCTCACTCGGCCAGCCTTTATCTTGAACAGCTCGCTGTTGAAAGCCGAGTCGACAGCCCGCTCAATTGCCGCCGGTTGGCTGAGCAACGACTTCAGGGCACTTGGTGTTATCACGTTTTGCCGGCTTGACAGGTGCTCGTATATGTATTGGGCCGCCAAGTGGAATATGTTGCCAAACACCCGGTTGTCTATACCTTCGTCATCGTCTTGAAGCTCCTTGATATTGCAAACGTAATTGTAATAGAATTGCAGCTGGCATCTCATGTACCTGTTGATGGCCGATGGGGTGAGCAGCGCCTGTGGGTTGCGCGACAAATCAAACCTGGCCAGCAGGTTGTCCATTATGTGGCCCGACTTCTTTACCTCCCTTGGATTGCACACGGCCGGCGTCTGCCCCGACTGAAGGGCTTTTTTGGCAATGGCATGGTTGCTCTCAACCATTATCTGCAACATGAACCGGCTCATCTCGCCGGCATTGCCGTTGCTCACGGCGTTGTTGTATAATATGGTGATGTCGGTGGCGCGTTGTAGCAAGCGGTGGAAATAATAAGAGTAGACGGCCACCTTGTTGTCGACCGTCGTCAGTTCGTGGGCTTTCCTTATGCTGTATGGTATGAAAGATGTGTCGTTGACGCCCTTAGGCATGTTGCCTTCGTTGCAAGAAAGAATGAGCAAGTGGTCGAAATCAAGGTTTCTTGTCTCCAACACCCCCATCACCTGTACCCCCACAGCCGGCTCCCCGTGGAAGGGGATGCTTGTCGACTGTATTATCTGGTTGAGCAGCCGTTGCAGCGTTATGACGTCTATTGTCAAGTCGCCCGAGGCAATCAGTCCGTCGAGACGGTTGACCAGCGTGTACATTTTAAACAACGACTCCTTGAAGAGCGGATCTTTTTCGTCGGCAGAATTGTCGGCTATGCGCTTTAAGAGCTTGATGACCCATGAGGTGATTTGCCCCGCCCGCGTCGCATCTGCTGCGCCGTTGGCTGTGTCTTCAAACAGCAGTGAAAGCCCGTCGTCAATGCACAAGGTGGCTCTGTCGGGGAAGTAGACTTTGGCGTCGGTGTTTATTGCCTTGTGCAACTCTTTGCTTCCGGCAGAGATGTAGCAAGCATAAGGGTGATTAAGCACAGCGTTCACATAGTGCAGCCGGTATCTGTCGTGGTTGGCATCGTATCCTGAGGTCTGCAAGGCTATCAGGGCATAGAGCAAGGAGCTTAGCGGTGACTGCGAAAGCGGGTAGCCTGTTGTTATGTTAACGCTCCCGATGTCGTCAGGCAGGCTGTGTATCACTGCATTCAGCAGGCTTTCGTTGCACAAGACTACAGCCGTGGAACGGCCTGCCGCCATGCGTCCATTGTCGTGAAGCCATTTGCTAACATAACGCGCCTGTATGTTTTCTGTCGGTGCAGAGATGTATGTAATCTGCTTGTTGGCGGCAAAGTTGTCGTATATGTCGGTTGCGTGGCTGTCCAGTTCGTTGGGGAAATCGCTCAGGTACGACGAGATGTAATGGCCGGCCTCATGCTGCACAGGGCCGTCGGCAGCCATGTAGTACTTGTCCAAGTCCCAATAGAAGCGGGCCTTGCCTTCGCTCTTGAGATGCTTGAAAAGCTGCCTTTCAACTTTTTGCAGCAGGTTGAAGCCTACGAAGATGTAGCTGCCATGACTGAACTCCACGGCCGTGTCGGTTACAACCCTACGGTATAGGGCACCTTCGTATGCCATCCCCTGGGCAGTGAGGCGCTCGTTATAGTCTGAATAGATGTCGCCGAACTTGCTCCACAGCCTCAAGAAGCGTCTTTTCAGTTCCGAGTCGTGGTCTTCTGTGAAATTGCTGAAGAACGTCTTTATTGCCTCTATCTGCTCAGGGCTGAGGTAAGCAACGCCATCCAGCTCGTGTATGTCTTTTAGGTTGGCAAACACTTTGCCGGCATCGGCCATGTTCTTGTCAATGTCGTCGAAGTCGGAAAGCAGCAGCTGGCCCCATCCGTAGAAATGGTCGAGGGGCTCGTCGATTCCGGTGCAGGCAACGAAACTCTTGTGAAGATCGCAAACCAACTTGATGTTGTCGCCGACTATAAGGTCGGAGTGCTCCCTGAACAAGTCGCTGATGGTTGTGTACACAGGGCTCCACACGGGCTTTCCCGCTGCACGCACCAAATATTCGTTGAGAAAGAGAGACGCACGCTTGTTGGGGAACACAATCATAGTGTCAGCAAGGTTGGTGCCGTGTTTCGACACTATATCCCGTGCGACGTATTCTAAAAATGTTTTCATACTTCTTCTATCCTGTTGTTGTAAACATACCAAAGGTAACCTTTAACGTCTGCATATCCCATAGACGAGATAAGCTCCATGTATTCGCCCACTTGGCGATGGTGCTCTTCGCGCGGCGTGCCAAACTTGAAATCGACCACGATGACCCGTTTGCCGTCTGTCATCACCCTGTCGGGCCTGCGCTCCATCAGTTGTCCGTTGCCATCCATAGACAGGATGGAGCATTCATTGAACAGAGTCCATTTGCCTGAGAACCAGTCTTTCACCCTGCTGTCGGTCAGTCGCTTGTGCAACATATCTATTATAGTCTGGCTCTTGTTGCTGTCGGTGGGCAATATTCCGTCGGCCCGGAGTTGAGCAAGCACCTGTCCTATGTCTGCAGTGGTGGCTATCGAGGAAAACACCTTGTGCAGAATGCTGCCCATCTTGATATAGTTGTCTTTCTCTTTTTCTGCATTTGTGGTTTCGGTAAACTCCTTGCTCCTGTTGCTCTGCCTGAATTCGGTGGTGTTCCTGTACGTTTCTATGACAATGCCCTCGGTTTCGGGCTCTTCCAAGAACATGTTGTCTGTGTGCATCGACTTTTTCTTTACGCCAAGGCTTAGTGTTCCATATTCAAACGTCATCGGCTCATCTGGGGAGTCTGGCTGGCACAGGCGTGCGTCGCCAAGGACATCGGCAACTTGAGGCAGGCACTCTTGTATCAATTCCGAACGTGAATTGGTGGCGTTGTATTTGCCAATCACGAACAGGTTGCGGCTGGCACGCGTAAATGCCACATACAGCAGATTCAGATTGTCGACGCAGTTTTGCAAGCGCTCCCTGACATATTCTTTTTCGTATACGGTGCCCATCAGTCCGGTGCCATAATCGACCGGAATCAATGGAATCATGTTGAAAGGCGCCGTCTCGGGCCTGCACCATATTATGTTACCCGAAGTTTTTTCCATCTGCCAGTCACAGAAAGGCAGTATTACGTTGTTGAACTCAAGCCCTTTGCTCTTGTGAATGGATATGAGCCGTATGCCGTTGAGCTTGTTGCTTTGTATGGTTGTGCTGCCAATGCTTTCGTCCCATTTGCTCACAAAAGTGTCGATGTCGGCCGCCATGTCTGATGTGAAGTTGCAAAGCTGGTCGAAAAAGGCACATACATAAGCGCTCTGGTCGTCAAGGCGCTTTAGCTGGAATATGTAGTATATCCGTTCGGCCAAGTCGTATAGCGGGGTGCGGCGAAGCGACTCCATTGAGTCTACATAGGCATTGGGAAGAAGCGACTCAGGGCCACCATATCCTGTAATCTCGTCGTCTGTGATATTGTTTCCGCAAACAGCATTCTGGTATGCCTTGGCCAGAAACACCTTTGCGATTGAATCGTCAGGATGGTTAAGCAGGTGCAACGCATTGACAATCACCCTGACAGCTATTGAGGCGTCGAGGCGGAAGGCCTCGTCGGACACTATGCTTACCGAAGGCTCGTGTTCGGCAAAGTATCCGGCGATGAGCGGTATGTACTTGTTGTTGCGCACTAAGATGGCTATCTCGTTCTGTGGTATGCCCAAGGCCGTCAGTTGTCTCACTCTTTCGGCTATCCCCTCCAGGGTCTGTTGCTGGTATTCGGCAGTCGGCAGCAACTCTATGCTCACATAGCCCTCGGCGCGCCTGTGTTCGGGTATGCCCTGGCATACGTCGCTGTAAGCACTACGCAACTGTTCGGCTGCAGCGGTGTCTCCCTCGGCCTGCGCGGCATATTCCTTCTCGGCGGCGGCTGAGAAAAATGCGTTGTTGAACTCAATGATATTGCGCTCCGACCTGTAGTTGGTTCCAAGATTCCTGATGTCGAGCTGGCGGTCAGGGTGGGGGAACTCGTGTTCGATATCGTTGAGAAGCCGCCAGTCGCTGTCGCGCCATCTGTAGATGCTTTGCTTGACATCGCCCACAATAATATTGTTGGCTGCCTCGCGGCTCATGCAGTCGGCAAGCAGAACCTTGAAGTTTCGCCACTGTATGGTGCTCGTGTCCTGAAACTCGTCTATCATGATGAACTTCAGCAGGGCACCTATTTTTTCATAGATAAATGGCGAGTCGCTGTCGTTGATGAGCGACATCAGCAAATACTGTGTGTCACTTAGCAGGAACCTGTTGGATGTCTCATTCAGTTCGCGAACCTTCTGTTCTATGCTTCCAAGGAGGCGCAGCTGGCTCAGGTGGCGCAGCGTCAGCTCTGCCGACTTATACCTGCACCATTGCACAGGCCTGTCGTCGACTGCCTTTTTCAGCAGGCCGATGAGCTTCTCTTCTGCCAGTGCACTGATTAACTTGCGATTGTGATGGGTCTTGCTGACCCATTTGTCGGGCTGCTCCATGCATTCGGTTATGCGCTTGCCCACAATCTTTTCGTCAAGCGTGCCTTTCTGAATCTTCAGGAAAAAACCGCATACGCCTCGGTCTTTGGACGCGAAGTCGTCGACAACAAGGCCGTTGTCAGAGATGATGTCGAAAAAAGTGTCGGCATAGCCTTTCATGCGTGCTGCAGCCGATGCCTTTTCTGAATACAACACCGACTTGTACTCATCGAACAAGGCGCCGTTGCCGATGGTACCAGCCAGCTGGCCTCTTGCTTCCTTATAGAATTCTCTGAAAATGGTAGTGCCAAAGGCCTTGATCGAACCTATTACATTCCAGCTCTTGTCTTCCGAAATGTTGTCGGTGATAAACCGCATTATCCATTGCAACAGTTCGTCGTGAGGCCCCAGGCCCTCGATAAGGGCGTCGACGGCCTGCTCTTCTATCTGCTTGTCGTTGAGCTCTATGCGCAGATTGGCAGTGAGGTCGAGCTCCCTTGAAAGGTTTCTGAGTATGCTCTGGAAGAAAGAGTCAATGGTCTCAATCCTAAATCCATTGTAGTTGTGGAGCAACAACCTCAGCGCCAGTCCCGCCTGCCGGCTGACAAAGGCAGGCGAGGCGTCGAGACCAGCGCAAATGGCTTCGGTATAAGAGCGTGAGTCGTCGAGTTGCTTCCATATCCCGTACAACTGGCTGAGTATTCTGGTTTTCATTTCTTCGGTAGCCTTGTTCGTGAATGTCACGGCAAGTATGGAGCGAAAGTCGTATGGGTTGTGAATAAGCAATTTGATATATTCTATTGCCAAGGTGAATGTCTTTCCACTTCCGGCACTGGCTTTATATACAATTAGGGGTTTGTTCATAATTATAAATATGTGTGAGGGTAGGGTGTTGCACGTGGATGTTCCATGTCATCTCAATGCTGTTTAATATTGCTGTTGAAACCACTGCAGACGCCATGCAAGTGTTCAGGCAATACTACAATATTATTGCAACAAGATATTGAAGTACAGTAATTTATCAAAAGTCTTGCGCGTAACGAAAAACTTTTGCATGGCCAATCAACCATATTGCAGGGCGCAGACCGCCGGCTTATTGCGTTTAGGGCTCTTTTTACTACCATCTTCTGAATAATTCAAATGAGAATTTGCTGCCGAACTCATTGAAACTGCCATTGAGGAAACTCGCAAACAGACCTATAGAGAAATATCTGTTTGTGAGTCCGTAGCCTATTTCCGTGTATGGGCGAGTGTGTTCTATCTGTAGGAAATTTGCATATATTCGTTCTGTCTCAATGTATTTACCGATGAGGGGTATCCAAGTGACAAGCAGCAATGGCGACTCGTAGGATACATTAGTGCGGAAGTAATACTTTGATGCATTATACCATTGGCTGTTGAGGAGCTGGAAATCGCCTGTCCAGTCATCGTCCCAGCCACCGGGGATGTAATTGTCGTGGAAGTTGGCGAAGTCAACAAAGTAGTCGGTCGACTTGTTGGTGTAGAATCCGCCGCCGGCTCTTAGGTTGTATTTACGCAGGCTGTGCAACACCTTCTTGAACGAGGCGTCAAACTCCCAACGCTCGTATTTAATATTTGATTGCAAGATGTTGGTAAGCCCTCGCTCATAGTTAGCCGTGAATGTAGGCCCTTCCCGGTGGGGACGGAAAGTCAGCGTGACCATTGGCGCAAAGCTTCTGTATTCTGATGGCTTGCCCAATTGCTCCATCTCATGCCTGTTAACGGCAGAACGCCGGTGGTAGACGAAGCCCAAAGCCATCTCAAGATGCTTGGTAATCTGCATGTTACCCGACAGGCTCACCATCTCATCGTCGAAATAGTCGAGGTTGAGCGACGAGAAGTCGATTGTGTCGCGGTTTTCTTCCTGAATTATTTCCAGTACGCTCGAGTTGGTTATCCTGTTGCCGTTGGCCCATGTCAATTCCACCCATCCGTTGCGTTTCGCATCGAAGGTATAGCGGAGTGGGGCGTTGAAGTAAAACTTCTTAATCTTGAAATTGTATCCCAGCCTTGGCGTGAAGGTTATGTATCTGTCCGGCGCAAATATGTATCTGGCACCAATGTCCATCTTGTATGCAAGTCCGTGGCTGTGGCTATAGCTCAAGTATAGGGGGTTGAACAGCGGCGATAATGTCACCGATGCGTTATCGTTACTTGCATCTTGGCCGCTCAGGATATAATCGTCGACGATGTCCCATGTTTTTTTCAGCATCTTGTTCTTGCGCTTCACAACCGTTGCCTGGGCGGAGTCTTTAGCAATGTTTTCTTGGATATGCTCTCGATAGATGGATTCCTCTATACGTTCCAACGGGTCGGGCCTAACGCTGTCTATTATGCTTTCTGCTTTTTTGTCGTCGATGGAGTCAATGTCTGGCACTTTGCATTCAAAATTTGCATAAAACCTTACCCTGAGCTCGTTGCCCATGAATTTGAATACGGCCTTTGAGTCGCAACGTGTAGGCAGTAGGGCATAGGGGGTGTCGTCATCACCCATGTATGCATTTACCTCAAAGGTAACCATGTCGTACTCTCCGCTAAAGCGTGTGTGGATTATCTTGCCTGTATATCTGTCAATTATTGCAAAGCCTTTGACCAACTGTGTGTTGTTTAACTTCGGGGTAAAGTTGACGCAAGCCCTGCCTTCATCGCTAATGCTTATCCTGTATCTATAGAAAATCCTGTTGTTGTAATTGAACGGCGACAGCATGTATTTGTCGAACAGTGATATGCCATAGAGGTTGGGAATGATGAAGCGCATCATTACGTCCATTGCCTTCCTGTTGTGAGGAATGGTGCTTTTCAGCGTTTTTTGGTCGATGCGGTAATCGTCAATGGCCTTGAATGATATCCTACCGATGTTCTCACCGATGTAATTCCTGTTACCTCTTGCTATCGAATACATCGTGGGCACAAATATTAGGGTGGGGTTGCGTCTCACTGTCCTGAAGCTGTACTTGAGGTAAAAGTCGTCGGTGAAACCGCTGATGCTCGGCGCAAGGTTCCTTTTATATGAAAACAGCCTGTCCATCACCAACGAGTCTGCTGTGACTTTGGCAAAAATAAAACTGGGCATATATAGAAATATGCCCAGTAATATTATTCTTACAAACGGCTTATATTTCACGACTTCAAAAATAATAATAATTATTGAGGCCGCAAAATAATATAACTCTTTTTAGCCTAAATATTTCATCAATATTTTGGCATTGCCGCTATCACGCAATTTGGCTATGCTCTTTTCACGTATCTGGCGAACACGCTCACGTGTCAGACCCAGCTGGTCGCCAATCTCCTCGAGGCCCTTCTCATGGCAACCGATGCCAAAACACTCACGAATGATGGTTATCTCGCGATCTTTCAGAACCTTGTTGAGTACGGAATTGAGCTCTTGTGCCATTGACTCATGGTCTACATGCCTGTCTGTACGGCTGTCTTCGCCACTGGCCATTACGTCGAGCATGCAATTGTCTTCGCCGTCCTGGAATGGGGCGTCTATCGATACGTGGTGGCCGTCGGCCATCAGGCTTTGGCCAATCTTGTCCTCGTCGAGGTTTGTCGCGGCACTCAATTCTGATACAGAAGGATGGCGCTGGTTCTCTTGCTCGAACTTATTGATTTCGTGATTGATTTTGTTGAGAGACCCTACTTGGTTGAGCGGCAGGCGCACAATGCGGCTTTGCTCTGCAATAGCTTGCAGAATGCTCTGCCTTATCCACCACACTGCGTATGAAATGAATTTAAAGCCTCGTGTCTCGTCAAACTTCTGTGCGGCCTTAATTAACCCAATATTTCCCTCATCTATCAAGTCAGTGAGCGTAAGCCCCTGATGCTGATATTGTTTGGCAACAGATACAACAAATCGAAGATTGGCCGTCACCAGCTTGTCCTTGGCTCTTTCGCCTTCAATACCACCTTTGCGGATTTTTTGAGCCAACTCAATTTCCTCATCGATGGAAATCAGCGGGGCGCGGCCAATTTCTACCAGGTACTTATCCAAAGCTTCGCTTGAACGATTAGTAATGCTCTTTTGAATTTTTAATTGCCTCATATCTATTAATTAATGCCTAAATAGTCTGTAACTGTCTGATAATCAATCGTATATCATATATACTGCTCTTAAGCGGTGCAAAATTACAAAAAAAACAGATACATTGCTCTCTTTTTTGCAAATATTTAACGTTAAAAAAGACAAACGGCGTTTTTTCTCATGCAAAATTTCCGCGATTCGGTAATAATTATTATTTTTGCTGGAAAAACGAAGAAACATGAAAAAGATAGCTTTATTTATAATATGTGCATCCATGGTAGCTATTGGCATGGGGCAGACTATGCCGGGCAGGATTACTCGGACAACCGTATTTGAAACATTCAGGCCAGCAATAATTACATTGAACGATGGCAAGCTCCTCAAGCAAAATGAAGCGAATATCTTCCTTAAGAATAGTTCCTTGGTATATAAGCATGGGCGCTTGAATATGGAGGCTGACATGGATCAGGTGGAGTCTGTAAATTTTGGAGACTGCGAATATGTGCGTGTCGATTCTGTTTTAGCCCGTGTGGTTGATACTCTCAACAATGATAAACTTCTTTGCGTATCGCTGATAGATGTGGATGCATACCGCACACAATTGCTCAATAACAGGCAGATAACGAATCTTGAGCTTCGAGAATTTGTAAATGTGAACGGTTCGGACGCGTCGCCTGAGGTACAAAGCAATTATCCCTTGCGCAATACATTTTATTATGATATCGATGGCAAGATAATCAAGGTTCATGAGCGAAATCTCAAAAAGTATATTAACGACAAAAATAGGCGATTGTACAAAACCTTGCTGCAGTCACCAGACTTCAGTTGGGAAGACCCCACATCGCTCATTAAATTACTTAACCTAATCACAGCAACTACTTGATTTGCAGATGTTTATCATAATGCCGATTATCTGAAATTTAACACGGTTGTCGGAGAGGCAATATTGAGTGGTCGTTTTCAGTATTGTCCATTGAGAAACTATTTTTGGTGCAAATTGCTATATATACTTTGCAAATTGCAAAATATTTGCTAACTTTGCAGTAAAGTAGCGAGATGTGTTTAAAATTAAAGTGATATGGAAGCTTTCTTTAGAACCCATGCCTATTTGGTCGAGCATACCAATGCACCAGTACGTCGCATGCTGATGGATGAGATAGACTGGAATGACCGCATGATTGGCATTAAGGGAACTAGAGGTATTGGTAAGACGACTTTTCTTTTGCAGTATGCCAAAGAAAACTTTGATGTGAATGATAGGCGTTGTTTATATATAAATATGAATAACTTCTATTTTCAGGGTCGTGGCATATTTGATTTTGCAGGAGACTTCTATAAAAATGGAGGCCGTGTCTTGTTGATAGACCAGGTCTTCAAGGAGCCGAATTGGAGTAAACAGCTTCGTGATTGTTATGATAAATACGACAAGTTGAAAAATGTTTTTACCGGTTCAAGCGTCATGAGGCTCAAGGAAGAGAACCCGGAACTCAATGGCATTGTAAAAAGCTACAATTTGCGGGGATTTTCTTTCAGGGAGTTTTTGAACCTCCAGACAGGCAATAACTTCCGGCCTTATACTATGAAGGAAATTATAAACGACCACGAACATCTAATCAAGCACATCTTGCCTAAGGTGTCACCCAACAAATATTTCAAGGAATATATACACCATGGCTTCTACCCTTTCTTCCAAGAGCATCGCAATTATTCAGAGAATTTGCTGAAGACCATGAATATGGTGACTGAAGTTGACATCTTGTTCATAAAACAAATCGAGCTGAAATATTTAACAAAGATAAAGAAATTATTCTATCTACTGGCGGGTAACGGTTCTAAGTCCCCCCATATCAGCCAGTTGGCCCATGATATTAAGACAAGCAGGGCAACAGTAATGAATTACATCAAGTATCTGGCTGATGCAAGGTTGATAAATATGATTTATCCTATTGACCATAGTTTTCCCAAAAAGCCGACCAAGGTGATGATGCATAATTCGAATCTCATTTACGCAATATACCCGATAAAGGTTGAGACACAGGATGTTATGGAGACATTTTTGGTTAATTCCCTTTGGAAAGACCATTTGGTTAATCAGAGTGGCCGCGACAATTTCTATACGATAGACGGCGACATGAAATTCAGGGTGTGTGACGCCAACGATTTCAGCCGGATAAAACCGTCATCCGATACGATATATGCGAGATATAATACCGAAGTGGGTAAAGGCAACGAAATACCCCTTTGGTTGTTTGGTTTCTTATATTAGACATAAAGGAACTTTTGTTTATTCATTAATATTTTATCTATTCAAAAAATGGCTAAAGAAAAAAAATTTATCACTTGTGATGGTAATGAGGCCGCTGCTCACGTGAGCTACATGTTCTCGGAAGTGGCAGCCATCTACCCTATCACTCCGTCATCTCCGATGGCAGAGCATGTTGATGAGTGGGCCGCCCGTGGTCGCAAGAACCTGTGGGGCCAGGAAGTCACCGTGCAGGAGATGCAGTCTGAGGCAGGAGCAGCAGGTGCAGTACACGGATCACTGGCAGCCGGAGCTCTTACCACAACCTACACCGCATCCCAGGGACTTCTTCTTATGATCCCGAACCTTTATAAAATTGCCGGCGAGCAGC
>OGUN01002246.1_pt1 | contig 11844 bp, 10 predicted proteins | sample 1553621 | NCBI WGS metagenome assembly OGUN01 (sample SAMEA2580300, study PRJEB22360) | human gut metagenome | biome: human gut; feature: human-associated habitat; material: faeces | place: Denmark | collected 2008/2010
CGAGTAAGCGGCCCAGAAGAATAAAAGCTATAATACCGCTTGCTGCCTCGAAATACAAATGGGGCGTTATCCCCCGCGATAACCAGAAATCCGGGAACAATAGATTGAATACACTGAATAGATAAGCGATACCGGTGCTGTTGGCAACCAGGGTATCCATATTGGAAGTACCGTGTTTCAATTGCTGCCAGGCACTGAGGTAGAATCTGTTTCCGAAACCTAAAACGACACAGGTCGAAAGGAACCATAAAACATAGTTCATGTAAGGAATATTCACAAACACCATACTGATGACCATGATCGGTAGCGATAATAAAATAGCCCCGAAGGTCTGAATTTTCAATAAACGGTATTTTTCGTTTTGTATTTGTTTGGCCTTCTCCTCGCCCTGTTGGTCTGTCTCGGTCAGCAGATCGTATCCTGCATCTTGCACCGCATTTTTCAAGGCCTGAACAGAACAGATCTCCGTATCGTAGACGACCTGGGCCTGGGCGGTTGCGTAGTTTATATTGGCTTCATATACGCCGGGTTGTTCATGAATGACTTTATCTATTCTCGCTGCACAAGAGGCACAACTCATTCCTACCACCGGAAAAGTTTTTTTTATTTTCATACGCTTAACCTTTATATGATCTCTTTCCGGACAAAGATAAGGTATACCGGCCGATGTACTGTTATAAAATTATGGATATGATTTATATCTTACACTTTATCCAAAGGGGAGCGTTTGTTACCTTTCAGACGTTTAAATTCACTGGGGGACATTCCGGTTACCTGCCGGAACTGGGAACTCAAATGAGCGACACTCGAATATTGAAGCTGTGTGGCTATTTCGCCGATCGTCAGCTCGTCGTAAATGAGTAATTCTTTGATGCGTTCTACTTTTTGAGCAATATAGTATTTCTCTATGCTGATACCGTTTTCTTCGGAAAAAAGTTTACTTAGCAAGCTGTAGTCGTAATGACATTTCCCGCTTAAATATTCGGATAATTTCAATTTAGAGAGATTATTTTCATAATGGACCAGTTCGATAATGGCAGTACGGATTTGTTCGATAAGACGATGGCGTTTATCGTCGAGCAATTCGAACCCGAGCGCTTCAAGTGCTTTCCGGATCAGAAACCGGTCTGCCGGTTTCAACGGTTCTTCGATGACAACCTTACCCAATTCAATCCGGAGTGGATTGAAATTCAGGTTTTTGAGCATTTCTGATACAACCAGAATACATCGGTTACAAACCATATTTTTTATAAAAAGAACGTGCTCTTGTTCTTCCATCGTGATTATTATTAAGCGTTTGCTTTGCCACTCTGCACTTTCACAGCAGTGTCCCGGACAAAAATAGGGATTATTTCGGTGGCTTTGCATGATGAAGTTATTAAAAATATTCCGGGCTAATTCCTTAAATAATCTTGTATTATTGATAAGAATGTTTATTTGGGGAATAATAAGATCAATTTTTCTATTGTTCACCCGATTCCCTTGCTCCGGAACAGGAGAAAGATAGCTAATTGTAGCTATATAATTATCGTCGGGAGTTTTGTATTTTTATCCCCACAAAATAAACTCTTATGGATATTATCGAACTCGCAGAACAAAATCAGCAAAATGCCTGGAAATTACTCGATGAAACGGGTATTATTCCGGCTTGGGAACGCATCGGGGCTACCGTACATTTGGTCGGTTCGCTCAAGTCAGGTTTGTTAATGAAAAGCAGGGATGTCGATCTGCACATCTATACCGGGAAACTCGATATTACGGAGAGTTTTTCGGTTATGCAGGAATTGGCAGAGCGGCTTAAACTGAAAGAGATTCAATACAAAAACCTGGTTCATACCGAAGAAGAATGTATCGAGTGGCATGCTTTGTATGAAGATCAGGAGCTGCATACATGGAAATTCGATCTGATTCACATCCGCAAAGGTTCGAAATATGACGGGGTGGTGGAAAATGTCACTGCCGCTATTGCAAAACTGCTCACACCCGGGCTTCGGGAAACGATACTTCGGATCAAGTATGAGGTGCCGGATGGCGTAATGATTCCCGGGATCGAGATATACCATGCCGTTTTTACAGGAGGTGTCCGCAGTTACGAGGAATTGGAACGGTGGCGACAGGAACATCCGCTGACCAATAGTTTGGATTGGCTGCCGTGATTAATAAAGGAGGCCGTAATCCTCGGCCCGGTTTATGGCTTCGATAGCATTACCGGCTTGTAGTTTGGATAGAATATGTTTCCGGTGGTTATTTACGGTATAGATACTGAGGTGTAGTTTATAAGCGATCTCTTTGCTGAGTAAGCCTTGCCTTTCCTGTCCTTTTGGACGACCTGGTGGCGACTGATGACATTTACATATTGTTGCCGTACATTCTGCATACGAATTTGAAATACCTGTTGATAATCGTTCCTTTCTTCTTGTGGAAGTGAATAGATAAACAGCCCGTGCTCTATCTGAAAGGCGGGAAGTTGCGCCCGGTCGTCAGGATGGATTCTTTCTTCCAGTAGGTTACCCTGTTTTCTGATCGTTTTTATTTGCTTGGAGTTGTAGCCGAAAAGATCTGTAAAATGATCGGAAGCAAAATCATATCTTTTTTTGAATACATCGACAGTGAAGATACAACTTGGGCTTATTTGGGAAAATGCCTGTATAGAGGTTCTCTTTTTGTCCCACAACTTATAGTCTGTGTCAAGACTGCTGATTTGCTGCCTTGACCATAGTTCTTCGGGAGTTATTCGCTGAATCGTCATGTGGCAAAGATAATAGATAAATCGATTCCTTATTGTTTACTAAGCATTTTGGGGGTAAAGTGATTGATAGTAGAGTTGGTGTTGGAATATACATTGGTTTTACTTATAAAGCAAGCAATAATTGGTAGGGTTGTAATTAGCTGAAGTATCTTATTTGACTATCGACGAATAAGATCAAATTTAGGTGTTTATATACATGTTTATCCTAAATGTATATTTATAAGTGTAAATATGTATATAACTGTTTTAATAAAAATAATCGTCTATGGGAACGGTACAGCCAAGACAATCTTAAAAACGGATAGAGTTATTCAGTAGAATATTTTTGTGGCTCAAATCGTCTAAAACGACAGTCGGTAATTATAGGATAACTCATTCCTAACAGGTATATTTGTAACAATCAAAAGCCGGGTGATATGACAAAACAGAATGCAATCAAAGTCTTCGAAGAAAAGAAAGTCCGTACCGTATGGGACAGCGACAAAGAGGAATGGTATTTCTCAATAGTAGATGTGATAGCGGTATTAACTGATAGTCCTAATCCAAGGAAGTATTGGAGTGTGTTAAAAACTCGTCTAAAAAAAGAGGGAAGTGAGTTGACTACAAATTGTAGTCAACTGAAAATGCCCTCATCTGACGGTAAGTATTATAAGACAGATGTTGCTGATACCGAGCAATTGTTTCGGTTGATACAATCCATACCCTCTCCTAAAGCAGAACCTTTCAAGTTGTGGATGGCACAAGTAGCTAAGGAACGACTTGACCAAATGCAAGACCCGGAACTGTCTATTCAGCAGGCTATGATGGATTACAAACGGTTGGAATATTCCGACAACTGGATTAATCAACGGCTCAAAAGTATAGAAATCCGTAAGGACTTAACGGATGAATGGAAACGGCATGGATTACAGGAGGGTGTACAGTTTGCTACTCTAACAGATATTATCTATAAGACGTGGGCAGGAAAGACAGCTAAGGAATATAAACAGTTCAAAGGGTTGAAGAAAGAGAATCTACGGGACAATATGACTAATACCGAATTGGTGTTGAATATGCTTGCAGAGCTGTCTACTAAGAAAATATCAGAAGCACAAAACCCGGAATCATTCAATGAGCATATAGAGGTAGCCCGGCAAGGTGGAACGATTGCCCGTAATGCAAGGATAGAACTGGAAGAAAAGACGGGTGAAAAGGTTGTAACTCCTCTAAATGCAAAAGATGTGTTGGGATTACAAAGTGGAGAAGTGGAAGATGTGGATTTGGACAGTGAAGAAGCAAGGTAGTTGTGATAGTACAAAGAAACATACTGAGGGAGCCGTAAATGGTTCCCTTTTTTATATATACCTGTCTAAAAGAAAAATAAGTTGTGAAATAGAACCGTATAGGGATTACACCTCATCATGTCGGTGTTATTTATTCCCTAATAAATATCTTGGCTTATAGAGCCTAATAGAAGAATAAAAGTGATGAGGAATGATTGGTGGCTTCGATAATGAAAATATCCTATCCCATAAAGGAATGAGTATGGGGAGTATAACATATAAGTGATGATTCCATCAAATGATGAGGTGGATGATAGGGTATAGAATAACAATGAAGATGGGGTAAAATAAAGAATATATCTATCTGATAACTAATCAAAAAAGAATAGCAAATATGTCAAATGGAAATATGGAGTTGTGCTGATTGTTATATGTTGTAAGTGGAGAGGTGAAAATACAATTTTGAAATTCTCATCGGAGTTATTTCCTAAAAATCTTGTTGAGTATAGAGTTTTATATACATTTGTTTGACGACACCCCGGAAAACGTTTGTAGGACGTCTAAATTTGACTATATTTGTCACACAATAAAGCAATTTATTGTAGACATATTGGTTATATGAAAGCGTTTAGCTTTATCCCGTTATTAGAAATCTGGACAATTTCAAATCACACGGGGATTGGCGATACAAACGTTCATGCTTGCCTTATATACTTACGAGTAATATATTCGGTCGAGCGTGGGGTGTCGTTTTATCTCGTGTGATGGGTTTGTCCAGAACCTCTAAAACAGATAATTCTAACAGTTCCCACGCTTTCTTTTTTGTAATAAACTTTCCTTTTGGGGGCTGAGGGGAATTAATTACTAATCCTATGAAAAAGGTGTCTTTATTTGCGGCAATATGTTTTTGTCTGTGGTTTATAGCGGACTTAATATCTGTGATTGGATATACAGTTACTTATGTGGAAAGTAATGGAATAGAAAGGCTTTTATCGTCTTTAAATGTTATATATTTTGTCCAATCAGTAATAGGAATGCTTGCTGTTCTTTCTGGATTTATATTCTTTCTAACATTATATCGTCGTCAAAAATAAGAATACTATGGAAAAAGAAAATTTAAACAATGTATTAGGGGTTGAGGCAAATTCAGAAACGACCTCGAAATTTGTAAAGACAGGACGTAAATTCGTTTCAGTACAGAAGCATTTATCTGCTTTTTCTGTATTTATGCGAGTATTAATAATAATTTGGGGAGGCATGATGCTGAGTTTTTTACCACAACATTATTTAGCTTATCAAATGGCCATAGGTGGACTTATGTATGGGTTGATTGCTGCAATCTTATGGTTTTCAGTGGGAGATATCTATTCAACAAAAGAAATTATTTGGGAAGAGTTTGAGCTACAGAAACAGGAAAATGAAAGCCAAGTACATTGAGAAGAAATAAATAAAAACCTAAAACAATCAATAGCTATATGAAAAAGATGTTATATGTGATTCTATTGAGTTTGATATCATGCTCTATGTTTGCTCAAAAGAATAAGTACGAATTTCGGGATTTAGTATTTCAATGCTTTGAAAAAATTGATGATGGAAAATCTGATGTAGAAGTAAAAAGATGGTTAAAAGCACATTTTAAAACAGAGGAAACTCCGGAATGTTATATAGTTAAAGGACTTCCTTATGGCTTTAATACAAATGTTTATTTTCATCCGACTAAAATAGTATTTGAGCAAGAAAACGTCAGTAGTTTTGAAGATTTGGATGCTATAAATAGGGCTATTGCTTCTGCAATAAATGCCTTTAAAATGTTTGGTTATTTGGATGTTGTCAATTATGATTATAAAATATATGATGTGCGTAGGAAAAAGACGTGGAGAATGACAACAGATTTAAACCCTTATCAAGGAATCGCTTGGTTAACGATAAAAGGTGACGTTAAAATATATAAGTCTAAAGAGCAAATAGCAAAAGAAAAGAAAGAAGCGGAAGAAGCAAAAAAGAAGTTAGAGGAACAAAGGAAGCAAGAAGAAGCAAAACAGGTAAAAAAGCAAAAGGAAGTAGAGAAAATTTTAGCTATATATCAAGAAACGGACATTAAGTCTAAAGCAACTGATTACCTAAATACTAAGTATGCTAAGCAGATAAAGGAGTGTGAAAGAAAATTGGAGAAGTTAGTATTGAATTATGCAGGAGATGTCAATATATTGTTATGTGGAGATTCTACGGGGATAAATATTGTTAAACTAGATGAGGACATTGTGAATGACGAATTAAATAATTTACAGCCTTCTTCAACAATTTTCTACACATTAAATGGGGAGAATTATTATAAGTGTCAAGACAAAATATTCTTTACCAAAAAAGTTCATGTTGAAACTAAAACATTTGAACATGGATATAGTGGACTAAAAAATAGAGGGGGTACATTTCAATATTATGGAAATATATTAGATATGGTAAAGAAAGCATGTGAACAGAATTTTACCAAACGAGGAGAATACTTTTTTGAATATTCGATAATTGGTGATGAGGTTATTGTAAAAGAATTGATTCTTGAACGTAAGCAAAGAGATGAAATCCGAGGAAAGAAAACAATAGGCAGGAAAATATTAACTATTGGTGGGTCCGTGGTATTATTAGGTGTAATTGCAGCCTGCAGTGCTCTATAATAATATGTCTAGAACAGTACCCCGGATAATACTCCCCCATTTTATAAATTTGCTCTATAACATAAATATATAGAGCGATGATACAAGAAAACAGTTCCAATAGACAGGAAAATATCGTAGCTGGTGATAATAGCCAGCTACAATTTTTATCGGCTGTAGAAGAGTTTAAGAGAGCCGAAACAGACGAAGAAAAGGCTGTTGCCATAGAAGCAATGCGTATAGTGGCAAACACGGGAAATAAAAGTGCACAATACCACATGGCAGCAATATATGGAAATGGAGACGGAGTGCTAATGGACTTAGAAGAAGCTGTAAAATGGTGTCGTCTGGCAGCAGAACAAGGACATATGGAAGCCATTTTCAAATTAGGTGAATCCTATTATTATGGGGACGGGGTAAAACAAAACCCGACAGAAGCAATCAAATGGTTAAAATTAGCTGCGGATCATGGACATCCAATAGCTTTACATTATATGGGAATGGTATATTACGAGGGGAAGATACTACCACAGGATTATCATAGAGCCATAACGTATTTTTTCATAGCCGAAGCACAAGGCATAATTGATTCTTCATTTATGCTGGGGGTTATATATTACAAAGGGTGGGGAATAGATAAAGATGAAGAAGTTGCATTCCATCATTTCATGTTAGCTGCCGACGAAGGGGATGCGTACGCCCAATTTAATGTAGGAATCCACTATTATAACGGGTATGGAGTAAAAAAGGACTTAGAGAAAGCATTTGAATACTTCCACTTGGCAGCACAGCAAGGAATCGACAATGCGCAATTCAATATCGGTTTCCTATACCATTATGGGCAAGGTGTCAAACAAAATTATGAAGAAGCAGCCCGGTGGTATGAAAAAGCAATGGCACAGGGAAAAGAAGATGCTACTTTTAAACTGTCATTGATTACCCCTAAACTGCATGAATCCGGGGTATCATGCGAATAAATACCAAATGAATTTAGTATTACGATTGGTATCTGTTTGCATTAAGTTTCCCGAAAAGTGTAATCAAAATGTAATCGTCACAATAAAAAAGAGGTCGGACTTTTGGTCTAACCTCTTGATTTTCAGTAGTCGGGATGACAGGATTTGAACCTGCGACAACACGCCCCCCAGACGTGTACTCTACCGGGCTGAGCTACATCCCGTAATTGCGGTGCAAATATAAAGGAGATATTTGTAACTTGCAACAGTAAGGTGGAAAAAATTATTAAATACTGATTTTTTCCGGAAATTGTTTAACTTGCGGCAATATATGATTAAAAAAGGAGGTATCATGAAAAAGTTCTTATTGTTTTCGCTGTTGGTTGGCCTGTTTGGGGGAAGTCAGGCTCAGGATTTGAAACCTATAAAGTTGAATCAACCGAATGTTAAACGGGGATTACCTGTGATGACTGCTTTACAAAAACGTCAGTCTACCCGGGAATATGCTGATAAAAAATTGGAATTGCAGGATTTGTCGGACTTGTTGTGGGCTGCTGCCGGTATTAACCGGCCTGAATCAGGAAAACGGACGTCTCCGACGGCCATGAATAAGCAGGAAATCGATGTTTATGTGTGTTTGCAGGAAGGGGCTTATTTGTATCATCCAAAAGCGAATAGCCTCGAACCGGTGACTAAAGAAGATTTGCGTCCGGCTGTCGGGGGAGGACAGGGTTTTGTCGCTACTGCTCCGGTATGTTTGGTAATGGTGGCGGATTTGAGTAAGTTCGGCGGAGAGGTTTTAATGCCTGCCCTGGATGCCGGTATTGTTTCCCAGAATATATCCTTGTTTTGTTCCGGCACAGGATTAGTGACAGTCCCCAGAGCCTCTATGGATCAGGCAAAATTGAAGAGTGGTTTGAAATTGAAAGATACTCAACGGCCTTTGATCAATCATCCGGTGGGATATGCAAAATGATAAAAGAAAAGTTATTGTGAACTTTGTGAGAAGATGGGGGATAGTGTTACTGCTTGCGGTAACACTATATTGTTGTAAAAATGAGTCGGGAACGCCGGGGAAGGTCGTGATCGTTTCTACTAACGATATGCATGCACAGCTGGCTCGTTTTCCTCTGTTGGCTACTTTGATTCAGCAAAAAAAGACAGAAGGAGGGGAAGTGATTGTGGTTGATGCGGGCGATCGTTTTTCGGGTAATCCTTATGTGGATCATGCTCTGGAGAGGGGGGAACCGATGATCCGGCTGATGAATAAGGTGGGGTATGATGTGGTTACGATGGGAAATCATGATTTCGATTATGGACAAAAAATATTGAAAAAGAGGCTGCATGAAGCCAATTTTCCGGTGGTTTGTGCTAATATGCTTTCTGAAAAGAGTGAGTTGGGGCAGCTGCCGGCTTATCAAATGATTGAGAGAGGCGGGCTGAAATTTTGTTTTTTCAGTTTGATTCAGACCGGAGCGAATCATCTTCCTGCAACTAATCCGGCTAACCTGGAAGATATTTCTTTCCGTTATTTCAAGGACGTTGTTCCGGAATATAAACGGGTGGCGGAGGAATGTGACGTGATGATCGGGTTAACTCATTTAGGGTTTGCCAATGATTCTTTGTTGGCTTTAGTGATGCCTGAGTTGGAGGTGATTGTCGGAGGGCATTCGCATACGGTCATTCGTGAACCGAAAAAGGTGAATGGGGTTTTGATCGGTCAGGCCGGTTCTAATCTGGAGTATGCCGGTGTGACTACACTTCGGTTTAAAGGTAAAAAACTGGTCGATAAATCTTATCAATTGGTGAGTTTGAAGGATATAGGAACTCCCGATCAGGAAATTGCTTTGCTGGTGGAAGAGATCAGTAACCGGCCGGAATTTAAAAAGATCATGGGACAGGCAGCAGAAGACCTGACCCGGAAAGAGGATGTCGCTTCATTGATGACCGATGCCATGCGTGATGCGGTTGGAGGTGATTTCGCTTTTTATAACAAAGGAGGAGTACGGCTGAATGAACTACGTAAAGGAGAGATTACCATGGAAAAAATATATAAAATGGAACCGTTCTCCAATTATATCGTTGTTCATGAATGGAATCTGAACAAGATGGAAGATTTTATCTTAAAAGATTATAACAGAGGGAAAGATCCCGGGAAACGCTATATCAATTACTATATTTCAGGTGGAAAATATGAGATCATCCGGAATTTGCAAGGAGAGGGGATCGAGGTGAAATTTTATGACGCCAGGGGAAAATGGTTGAAAGATAAACAAAAGAAATACAAAATTGCCTTTAGCAATTATGTGGCTTCTTCCAATGAGCTGGTAAAAGGAGGGGAGGTTACCGATATCTTTATCACCGATGCAATTGCTGTCTACTTGCAAAAACAAGGAACTGTAAAATATACTGAACAACGGGCTTTTGTGAAATAGAGTTGCCTGTTTAGTTTTTGGTGATGGTAAATTCTTCGATACCCAGGGTGTTGTAGACTTGTTTCAACTCTTTTTCGTTATCGGAGATAATCAGAAGTTTATCGTTTGGGAATAACTGAGAACATCCGTTCGGTACAAAAAAATGATTGAAGCGTTTGACGAGAACGACCAGGGTATTGTCGGGGAGAGGGATATCGATCAGGTGATCTCCTTGAATGAGCATATCCGGGGTGACTATGATTTCTGAAAATACGGATTTCACTTCCTCGGGTAGTTCCATTTCGAATTCCTTGGCCATTTTTTTATTTTTGATGGATACGCCCAAAAGTCTGGCAATATGGGTGACACTGGTTCCTTGAATCAATAGAGAAAGTAGGGTGATGAAGAACACGATATTGAAAATCTGATGGGCTCCCGGTATGTTGGCGATCAGGGGATAAGTAGCGAAAATAATGGGTACAGCTCCGCGTAGACCGACCCAACAAACATATAACCGGCTTTTAAAAGTCATCTTGCGGAAAGGCAGGAGACACAATAAGACACTGACGGGACGGGCGAAGATGATCATAAAGATACCGATAAGCAGACCGAGCCAGGAGATGCTGATCAGGTCTTTCGGATTGACCAGTAAGCCTAGGGTAAGAAACATGATAATTTGGAAAAGCCAGGCTGTACTGTCGAAAAAATTGGTAATATTCTTTTTGTATACGATCCGGCGATTCCCGACGACCAGTCCGGCAATATATACCGCCAGATAACCGTTCCCCTGAAGTTTCTCGGTAAAAGAGAAAGTGAAAAATACAAAGGTCAGAAGAACAATCTGGTAGAGGGATTGGTTGAGGATTCTGAAATGGTTTAACGTATAAACAGCACAGCGTCCCAATAAATATCCGGCAATTCCTCCGACACTGAATTGGATGAAAAATGAAAGCAGCACCTGTCCGAAACTGAACTCTCCCGATTGAATGATTTGGATCAATAAGATGGTCAGCATATAGGCCATAGGGTCATTACTCCCGCTTTCTAATTCAAGCAGGGGACGTAGGTTGTGTTTTAGATTTAAGTCTTTGGAACGTAATATATTGAATACTGAGGCTGAGTCGGTGGATGACATGACGGCAGCTAGTAATAAACATCCTAACAAGGGTGCTTGTGCTTCCGGGAATGCCCAGGAAGCGAGGAGATAGACAAAACCTCCTGTAAATGCTGTCGTTAGAAGTACCCCCAAGGTTGCCAAGGTAATTCCTTGACCGATCACCGGTTTGATTTCTGTTATATTGGTGTCCATTCCGCCGGAGAAAAGGATAATACTCAATGATATAACTCCGATGAATTGTGCTGTTACCGGATTCTCGAATTCAATTCCGAAACCATCCCGCCCGAATCCCATCCCTACAATCAGAAATAACAATAAGACAGGAATACCGAGTTTAATCCCTGTTTTACCGATCATGATGCTGATGAATAGCAAGATAGAACCGAGCAGCAAAATATTTTGAGTGGTTATGATCATGTCCTTTTTTTGAAGTTAAACGCTTGGGCAGCTTCAAGGTTATAAGCCAGGATGGATAAAATATGAAATAGTTCGGTTTTTACCTTTATTTTCCTGAAAATTATTTTTGAGATTCTGTTTTTTACCCTATATTTGCATCCGCATTGGAGAGGTGGCAGAGTGGTCGATCGCGGCGGTCTTGAAAACCGTTGACTGTCACAGGTCCGGGGGTTCGAATCCCTCCCTCTCCGCAATAAAGGGTGTAAATCAAGCATTTGCGAGATTTACACCCTTTTTTA
>OGUN01002248.1_pt1 | contig 11828 bp, 10 predicted proteins | sample 1553621 | NCBI WGS metagenome assembly OGUN01 (sample SAMEA2580300, study PRJEB22360) | human gut metagenome | biome: human gut; feature: human-associated habitat; material: faeces | place: Denmark | collected 2008/2010
CGTCCGGTTCGAATTCGTGCATCTTAGGCAGACCCTTCATCGCATCCTGGATCTGAGGGTCAACACGGATGTCGAAGAATTCAGCGCTCATAACGCCGTTCTTCTCCAGCTGTGCCTTCATTTCGTCGATAGCGCCGAGCTTGAACAGGACAGCGTCGGTGATGAAGAAAGCTCTCTTGAAGCCATAGACTTCATACAGTTCCTTCAGAGCAACGGGAGTACAACCGGTCTTGAAGTAAACCTTCTGGGGCAGCTGCAGCCACAGCATGACCAGCGGCGGTATCCCAAATATTCGTTGGCCCGAAACGCGGGTACAGCTGCGCCTGTCCTTCCGCCACCAGGCAGAATTTCAGCGAAGAGCCGATGGACGTGGTCTGATGTTCGCCAAGCTGTTGCAGATACTCTTTCAGCTCCGCATCTGCATGGGAACGGCTGATCACCACCAGCGGCGGGCGCGCATCGCGGACCTGAATCTGCTTGCGCACACCGCACTCTTCTTTCCAGGCTTTGCCTTCTGCCGCGCTGTACATTACGTTCATTACCGGCGCATACACCACACCTAAAATCGGTTTGCCGTGGTCGATGAGCGCAATGTTAACGGTAAATTCGCCATTACGTTTAATAAACTCTTTAGTACCATCCAGCGGGTCTACCAGCCAGTAACGCTGCCAGTGCTGACGGACTTCCCAACCGGGAGGATCTTCTTCAGAAAGGACCGGAATATCCGGTGTCAGCGTACGTAAACCGTCCATGATAACGGTGTGTGCGGCAATATCCGCTGCCGTTACCGGAGAATTGTCCGCTTTGCTGACGACGTCCATCGGTTTCGTCCCGTCGTAGACCTGCATAATGGCATCGCCTGCATTCCGTGCAAGCTGGCATACTTGATCTAACATTTCTCCACCTCGTCTCTGTGAGCGGTGTTAACTTATTGTTTTACTTATACCCTATCGTTAATGAATGCGCCAACTGTGATAGTGTCATCATTTTCAAAGCGTAAAATTGTGGCATTCTTCACTGTTCTATAAGTAAGACGTTTATTCTCCCTTTTCTTTCGTATTCCCGATGATAAAAGGATGTCCCTGATGATTAAGTTTAGCGCAACGCTCCTGGCCACGCTGATTGCCGCCAGTGTGAATGCAGCGACGGTCGATCTGCGTATCATGGAAACCACTGATCTGCATAGCAACATGATGGATTTCGATTATTACAAAGACACCGCCACGGAAAAATTCGGACTGGTACGTACGGCAAGCCTGATTAACGATGCCCGCAATGAAGTGAAAAACAGCGTACTGGTCGATAACGGCGATTTGATTCAGGGGAGTCCGCTGGCAGATTACATGTCGGCGAAAGGATTAAAAGCAGGTGATATTCACCCAGTGTATAAGGCATTAAATACGCTGGACTATACCGTCGGCACGCTTGGCAACCATGAGTTTAACTACGGTCTGGATTACCTGAAAAATGCGCTGGTGGGAGCGAAATTCCCTTATGTAAATGCCAACGTCATTGACGCCAGAACCAAACAGCCAATGTTTACACCGTATTTAATTAAAGACACCGAAGTGGTCGATAAAGACGGAAAAAAACAGACGCTGAAGATTGGCTATATTGGCGTCGTGCCGCCGCAAATCATGGGCTGGGATAAAGCTAATTTATCCGGGAAAGTGACGGTGAATGATATTACCGAAACCGTGCGCAAATACGTGCCTGAAATGCGCGAGAAAGGTGCCGATGTTGTTGTCGTTCTGGCGCATTCCGGGCTGTCTGCCGATCCGTATAAAGTGATGGCGGAAAACTCAGTTTATTACCTCAGTGAAATTCCGGGCGTTAACGCCATTATGTTTGGCCATGCCCACGCCGTTTTCCCAGGTAAAGATTTTGCTGATATCGAAGGAGCTGATATCGCCAAAGGCACGCTGAATGGTGTTCCGGCGGTAATGCCGGGCATGTGGGGCGATCATCTTGGTGTGGTCGACTTGCAACTCAGTAATGACAGCGGTAAATGGCAGGTAACACAGGCGAAAGCGGAAGCACGACCGATTTACGACATCGCTAATAAAAAATCCCTCGCGGCGGAAGACAGCAAGCTGGTAGAAACACTCAAAGCCGATCACGATGCCACACGCCAGTTCGTCAGCAAGCCAATCGGTAAATCTGCCGACAATATGTATAGCTATCTGGCACTGGTGCAGGACGATCCGACCGTGCAGGTGGTGAACAACGCGCAAAAAGCGTATGTCGAGCATTACATTCAGGGCGATCCGGATCTGGCAAAACTGCCAGTGCTTTCAGCTGCCGCACCGTTTAAAGTTGGTGGTCGCAAAAATGACCCGGCAAGCTATGTGGAGGTGGAAAAAGGCCAGTTGACCTTCCGTAATGCCGCCGATCTTTATCTCTACCCCAATACGCTGATTGTGGTGAAAGCCAGCGGTAAAGAGGTGAAAGAGTGGCTGGAATGCTCTGCCGGACAGTTTAACCAGATTGATCCTAACAGCACGAAACCACAGTCACTCATCAACTGGGATGGTTTCCGCACCTATAACTTTGATGTTATTGATGGTGTGAATTATCAGATTGATGTTACCCAGCCCGCCCGTTATGACGGCGAGTGCCAGATGATTAATGCCAATGCGGAAAGGATTAAGAACCTGACCTTTAACGGCAAGCCGATTGATCCGAACGCCATGTTCCTCGTTGCCACCAATAACTATCGCGCTTACGGCGGCAAATTTGCCGGTACGGGCGACAGCCATATCGCTTTTGCTTCACCGGATGAGAACCGCTCGGTGCTGGCAGCGTGGATTGCTGATGAGTCGAAACGTGCGGGGGAAATTCACCCGGCGGCAGATAACAACTGGCGTTTAGCACCGATAGCCGGCGATAAGAAACTGGATATCCGTTTCGAAACCTCTCCGTCAGATAAAGCCGCAGCGTTTATTAAAGAAAAAGGGCAGTATCCGATGAATAAAGTCGCGACCGATGATATCGGGTTTGCAATTTATCAGGTGGATCTGAGTAAGTAATACACTTCTTTTTCGGCCTGCAAATCATCAACCGCATCCGGCATTTATTGGCGGATGCGATGCTGACGCATCTTATCCGCCCTACAAGCCATGAACCTTAGTCCGGATAAGCGCAGCGCATCCGGCAGTTATGCCGCACGTTCATCCCGCACTGCCAGCACCTCAGGCAAATTCAACTCAATCCAGTCCGCCAGTGCAGCAACCTTTTCGCTCACCTGCTCGCCCAGCGGCGTGAGGCTGTATTCCACATGCGGCGGCACCACCGGATAAGAGATACGGTTAAGAAACCCATCCTGTTCTAATGCCTGTAACGACTGCGCAAGCATCTTTTCACTCACCCCACCCATCTTGCGGCGCAGGTCGCTAAAACGGTGCGTACCTTCGCGAAGCGCGACCAGAATCAATACCCCCCAACGACTGGTGACGTGTTTCAACACCTCGCGCGACGGGCACTGTTCGGCGAAGAGGTTACCCTCTTTCAGTTGTTGCGACAGGCTAACCTGACTCATTTCATACTTACCTTTTTGTACGTACTTACTAAAAGTAAGTTTAGGTGGTAGCGTATTTAAACACAAGACAAACCGATGGAGGCTTCCTATGATCGCAATTACCGGCGCAACCGGCCAACTTGGTCATTATGTTATTAACTCCTTACTGAAAACCGTTCCTGCCAGCCAAATAGTGGCTATCGCACGTAACCCTGCAAAAGCACAGGCATTGAGCGCGCAAGGCATTACTGTACGTCAGGCTGACTACGGCGATGAAGCCGCACTGACATCTGCACTTCAGGGAGTGGAAAAACTACTGCTGATCTCTTCCAGCGAAGTGGGTCAACGTGCCCCGCAGCATCGTAATGTTATTAATGCCGCAAAGGCGGCGGACGTGAAATTTATCGCTTATACCAGCCTGCTACATGCAGATACCTCCCCGCTCGGCCTCGCCGATGAGCACATCGAGACGGAGAAAATGTTGGCTGATTCTGGCATCGTTTACACCCTGCTGCGCAACGGCTGGTACAGCGAAAACTACCTCGCCAGCGCCCCGGCAGCACTGGAACACGGCGTATTTATCGGTGCGGCGGGCGATGGCAAAATCGCCTCAGCAACGCGGGCAGATTATGCGGCAGCTGCGGCACGCGTGATTAGCGAAGCCGGTCACGAAGGCAAGGTTTACGAACTGGCGGGCGATAGTGCCTGGACGTTGACACAGTTAGCGGCAGAGCTGACCAAACAGAGCGGCAAACAGGTTACCTATCAAAACCTGAGCGAAGCCGATTTCGCTGCGGCGCTGAAAAGCGTTGGCCTGCCTGACGGACTGGCGGATATGCTGGCGGATTCTGACGTTGGCGCATCGAAAGGCGGTCTGTTTGATGACAGCAAAACGCTGAGCAAATTGATTGGCCGCCCAACGACAACGTTAGCCGAAAGCGTAAGCCATCTTTTTAATGTTAATAACTAGTTAATTAAAGTGGCATCCTCCCGCATCCTCTCTGATAATGACGGGATGCCGGGAGCAATCATGTCTGCTTCCTGAACTTTCTTCTGACAGATCAATGGATGCCAGTAATGATTAGCGGCGTGCTGTACGCCCTGTTAGCAGGGTTGATGTGGGGGCTTATTTTTGTCGGGCCGTTGATCGTGCCGGAATACCCGGCGATGTTGCAGTCGATGGGGCGTTATCTGGCGTTAGGGTTAATTGCGCTACCCATTGCCTGGCTGGGACGCGTGCGTCTGCGTCAGTTGGCGCGTCGCGACTGGCTTACCGCCTTGATGCTCACTATGATGGGCAACCTCATCTATTACTTCTGCCTTGCCAGTGCCATTCAACGTACTGGCGCGCCTGTTTCCACGATGATTATCGGCACCCTGCCGGTGGTGATTCCCGTTTTTGCCAATCTGCTTTATAGCCAGCGCGACGGCAAACTCGCATGGGGAAAACTCGCCCCGGCACTGGTTTGTATTGGCATCGGCCTGGCGTGTGTGAATATTGCTGAGTTAAACCACGGACTCCCCGATTTTGACTTGGCGCGTTATACCTCTGGCATCGTGCTGGCGTTAGTTTCCGTGGTCTGCTGGGCATGGTATGCCCTGCGCAACGCCCGCTGGCTGCGGGAAAATCCCGACAAACATCCGATGATGTGGGCGACGGCGCAGGCGCTGGTCACGCTGCCGGTTTCTCTCATCGGCTATCTCGTCGCCTGTTACTGGCTGAATATGCAAACGCCGGACTTCTCCTTACCCTTTGGCCCCCGTCCGCTGGTGTTTATTAGTCTGATGGTTGCGATAGCCGTGCTTTGCTCATGGGTTGGCGCACTCTGCTGGAACGTCGCCAGCCAGCGATTACCGACAGTGATTCTCGGGCCGCTGATTGTTTTCGAAACGCTGGCAGGTTTGCTGTACACCTTTTTACTCCGCCAGCAAATGCCGCCGCTAATGACGCTGAGCGGTATCGCGCTGTTAGTGATTGGCGTGGTCATCGCGGTCAGAGCAAAACCAGAAAAACCTTTAACTGAATCTGTCTCAGAAAGTTGACACGCTGGCAGTGAGTTAAATAAGCCTCTGCTACGTAAGGGTTATAGCTTTTGCCTTAAAGATGCATTTAAAATGCATCTTATATTATTAAGAATGAGGTATCAGCTATGGCTTATCGCGACCAACCTTTAGGTGAACTGGCGCTCTCTATCCCTCGCGCTTCGGCTCTGTTTCGTAAATATGATATGGATTACTGCTGCGGCGGTAAGCAAACGCTGGCGCGTGCGGCGGCACGTAAAGAACTGGATGTTGACGTCATTGAAGCCGAACTGGCAAAGCTTGCTGAACAACCGATTGAGAAAGACTGGCGTAGCGCCCCGCTGGCGGAAATCATCGACCACATTATTGTGCGCTATCACGATCGCCATCGCGAGCAGCTGCCGGAGCTGATCCTGCAAGCGACTAAAGTCGAGCGCGTTCACGCCGACAAACCAAGTGTGCCAAAAGGGCTGACAAAATACCTGACTATGCTGCATGAAGAGCTTTCCAGCCATATGATGAAAGAAGAGCAAATTCTCTTCCCGATGATCAAACAAGGCATGGGCAGCCAGGCAATGGGGCCAATCAGCGTAATGGAAAGCGAGCACGATGAAGCGGGCGAACTGCTGGAAGTGATCAAACACACCACCAATAACGTCACACCGCCGCCGGAAGCCTGCACCACCTGGAAAGCGATGTATAACGGCATTAATGAACTGATTGATGACCTGATGGAGCACATCAGCCTGGAAAATAATGTGCTGTTCCCGCGCGCACTGGCGGGTGAGTGATTTGTTCGATCAACGATCCTGACATGGGCAGGATCGTTGATTATTCAGTCATTCAGTGGAAGTAATTCATTGTTGTAACTGGTGTACTTACCTTCAACGGTAAGCAAACTGCCGTTTTTATCAAGATGCGCCGCATCGAGTTGTCGAGTCTCATTACGCCGCTTCGCATCACGTACCAGCCCATCGCCTACGTAATAAATATAGTGGTCATCATGAGCAAAGGTATCTGATAATTGACCATTGGCGTATTTAAACCACGTCCATTGGCCTTTCAGTTCAAAATGCTCAACCGTGTCTTCATCAATAAAATACGTATAGCGATCGTCATGTGCTAAATAATTTAATGGTGTGCCATTGGGGCTTTTATACCACTGCCATTGCCCATTAATATCAAAAATAGTCACATCATCGCGCGCGATGAAATAAACTTTGTTCCCTACAACATTAGCACCTTTCTGTAATTCTTGTTGTGGGTCTGGTAAATGTATGACCGACAGCGTTTTTTCGACCGCAGATATATATTTCACCAGATAGAGCGAATCTTTATATTGCGCCACATTCTCCGTCAGCGGGCGAAAATATTCCGGATCAACATCAGGAATTGTCGCAACCCGGCAGTCATTAGCACGCCTGGAAGCATCACGCGTCATCCAGGTTACTTTATCCCGCTGTAGGTCAAATATACTTCGGCAATTTTTACCGAACGCATAACGTTTCTCCCCGTCTTTATCGCGATAAATTAGTAGTGAACCGGCTATCCAGCGCACAATATGAAAGGTATCCGGATCGGCGTTGATGGCATCTCCATTCACAAAGACCTGCGATTTAGTCCGCCAGATTGTATCCCAGGGTCCCGGATTACTTTTGCTTTCGCAGCTATTAGGTGAATAAATAATGGGACGACGTGTCCAGGGTTTAATGTCAAGAATAGAATACCCTTGCGCACTACCTAACCAGCGCCCCTGAAAGTAAAGATTGCGACGATCTTTCAGCACATCCGCGGAATCAAGTGAATTCATCCTTCCCCCCACCTGTTGCAGCGAATCCATATCGACCTGCTTTTCGCCGTGATTATCATCCGTGCGTTCGCCATCAAAATAGAGGCTGTCTTTATCGGCAGCAAAACGCCCCCATGCGCGGAATGTTGCGGCATCGACTTTCGGTGTTCCCGGCGGGTTCTGAACTATTTTCCCTGCCCATAAAATATGGCGGCCATCAGTCAACCAGTCGAAACGCCAACCACCGTTGGTTCTGATATAAGCGCCACCATCCACCCGCACAAAATCATTATTGATATCATCAGGAGAATCATATTCATCATTAGTGCCGTCAGATACACGGCGCAGTTGTTTGAACCTCACCTGCGGTAAATGAATATCCGGAAAATAGAGTCCGTAACCATCGCTATCTTCAACAATATATTTTGTTCCTTGCCCCCACGGTTGGTAATAAAAAGAGGCAGATGGTACGCCGGAGCAGGCTATTGAATTGAGTGAAAATAAAGCCAGTGCGAGACAAACGGGTTTAATTGGTAACATAGCGTCATCCTGATGCTGTTAGCGTGAATAGGTTATTTAAATAAGGGTTTAAGCCCGCTCGGGGGTTGCTTCACCGATAACCAACCTCCCTTGCCTAAGTTATAACGCAGCCATTCACCTTGTTGGGCGTGTTCTTTCCCAATTCCAGTCGCTTGTTGAGTGTAAAGCTGCCCGTCTGTTGATATAAACGTGTTAGTTAATCCCCAACTACCCCCTGCTTCAAGTGAGTCGGAGAGATCCTCTGGCTTGAGATTAACCAACTCACCTTCGCCCAGGGCGTTAATTGTGACTTTATATATTTGGTTCTTATATAAACCGGTATTCCGAACAAACAGATAAAAATATTCCGGATCAACTCCCGCCAGCGTTTCATAAATACACTCACTGCCCGCTGGAGTGGCTTCATATTTGAGCCAGGACACGTTATTCAGACCAATATTAAAAGGTGCACAGCGATAGCTGGTATCCTCCAGCTCATAGTCACGCTCGCCGCTTTTATCGCGATAAACTAAGCGTTCGCCAGGCATCCAACGTTTAATCTGAAAAGTTTTGCGATCGGCGGGCAGTGGCTTGCCATTAACAATCACCTGCGAATTTGTCTGCACAACAAATTGCAGGGAGGAATCATGCCGCAGGATTTGAAATCCGTCAGCGCTTCCCAACCAGTGCCCCTTATGCCAAAGACTATTTTTATCACGCAGTAAATTCCAGATGTCCGTCTCTTCAAGCGTTGACATATCCACCTGCTTATCACCGCTATTATCATCGGTACGCTGACCATCAAAATAGATACTGCGTTTATCAGCAGCGAAAGCGCCGAATGCCTGAAAACTGGCAGCGTCGACTATAGGTTTACCGGGGGGATTTTTCAGGACTTTGCCAGACCAAAGAACAGAGCGTCCATCGGTGAGCCAGGCATGTTCGCAATCCCCCTCATCATCGCAATCGAACTTATCGGGATTAAAATCGGACAGTAACCGGGAATCTTGTTTATTGGCTAAATTGGCAATACGCCAAAGGCGGGAAAAATTAATATCTGGTAATTCGGAGAGGATCTCATCTTTTTCCCCCTTCTGTTCGACAACATAAACCGTGCCTTTCTCCTGCTGGCGGTAATAAAAATCCGCGCCCCAGGAAGGTGAAATAGAGGGAGGTAATGCGGCGATTAATAACCAACTGCGCTTAACCATAATGAACTCTGCAACGAGTGGCAAAGATCCACGGTAAGCTCGCGCCTGAGGGCTGTCTATGATGGTAGATTTTTTTAGGAATATATAAAGACAAAGGCACCCGCAGGTGCCTTTCAGAGTTATAAACGCGGCATTACTTCGCCATGCGTTTTTTACCAATAAACAACCAGCCCAACCCCAGCGCGATAAACCACAGCGGGGTAACCAGCAGCGCCTGGCGGGTGTCATCTTCCAGTGTCAACAACACCAGAACAAACACAAAGAACGCCATACATACCCAGCACATCAGCTTGCCGAGTGGCATCTTGTAGATCGACTTCTCATGCAGATGAGGACGCTGTTTGCGATACACCAGGTACGAGCAAAGGATAATCGTCCAGACAAACATAAACAGAATCGCGGAAACGGTTGTAATCATCGTGAACGCGCCAATCACGCTGGGATTCACATACAACATCACCACGCCGCCGAGCAGACAGATACAAGAGAAGGTCAGCCCTTTCGCGGGTACTGCGCGCTTAGAGAGTTTAGCGAACGCTTTCGGTGCCACACCTTCCTGGGCCAGACCAAACAGCATACGGCTGGTAGAGAAGACACCGCTGTTAGCGGAAGACGCCGCAGAGGTCAGCACCACAAAGTTGATCACGCTGGCAGCCGCAGGCAAACCTACCAACACAAACAGTTCAACGAACGGGCTTTTCTCCGGGACTACCGAACTCCACGGCGTCACGGACATAATCACAATCAGCGAGAAGACGTAGAACATAATGATACGGATCGGAATGGAGTTAATCGCGCGTGGCAGTGATTTCTCTGGATCTTTGGTTTCCGCAGCTGTTGTACCTACCAGCTCAATCCCCACGAAAGCAAAAACCGCTATCTGGAATCCGGCAAAGAAGCCACTTAAGCCTTTCGGGAACCAGCCGCCGTCATTCCACAAATGCGCGAATGACGCTTCCACACCGGTCGGTGACTGAAAGTGCATCGCCACCATGACCAGGCCGACGACAATCAGCGACACAATGGCGACGATTTTGATCATCGCAAACCAGAACTCCATCTCACCGAACATTTTCACGGTGGCGAGGTTAAGCGTCAGCAGCAGCACTATCACCGCCAGCGAGGCGACCCAGTCGGAGAGATCGGGGAACCAGAACTGAGCATAAGCCGTGATCGCCACCACGTCTGCCATACCGGTTACAACCCAGCAGAACCAGTAAGTCCAGCCGGTGAAATATCCTGCCCACGGCCCGAGTAAATCGGAAGCGAAGTCACTAAAAGATTTGTATTCCAGATTCGAAAGCAGCAATTCCCCCATTGCCCGCATCACGAAAAAGAGCATAAAACCGATGATCATATAAACGAAAATGATCGACGGCCCGGCAAGGCTAATCGTTTTGCCGGACCCCATAAACAACCCTGTACCAATGGCACCGCCAATGGCAATAAGCTGAATATGTCGGTTTGTGAGATTGCGCCGTAGCGACTGTTCAGCCGGAGCCTGATCATCGGCAACGACTTTTACCTGATCTACCATGTTTTTTTCTTCCTGTACCTGTCTGTGTTGTTCAGGCTCTACGGCCTTTAGTCAGTCTATGATACGACGAATCTGTATCGGGACTCATCGATATTAGGTAACAATACGCGGGATGAATACTAAGATTTAGATCTAATGTTAATTTTATGTTTAAAGTGAGTGTCATATCACGGTGATAACGCGAAACAGCTCACAAAAATACACGCTTACGGGGTCTTTGCAACATAAAATAGCGCCGTTTGGCAAACTGAAGGGTTTATTGCTGAATGCCTGCTCCCCTCTGGTTCGAGGGGAACAGAATGCGCTGCTTAGAGGATTTCCAGCAGTTCGACTTCAAACACCAGGGTGCTGAACGGAGGGATGGACGCGCCTGCGCCACGCTCGCCATATGCCAGTTCCTGCGGGATAGTCAGTTCCCATTTAGAACCTACCGGCATCAGAGTCAGTGCTTCAATCCAGCCAGGGATCACGCCGTTAACCGGGAATTCAGCTGGCTCGCCGCGAGCAACGGAGCTGTCAAACACGGTGCCGTCGATCAGTTTTCCGGTGTAATGAACACGAACGCGGTCGGTACGTGCCGGAATTGCGCCTTCGCCCTGGTTGATCACGCGGAATTGCAGGCCAGATTCGGTGCTATTTACACCTTCTTTTTTGGCGTTTTCTTCCAGGTATTTCACACCTTCAGCAGCCATCGCCTGGAAACGCTGACGACGAACGGCATCGGCGCGTTCGTGGATTTCACGCAGCGCGCGGTGCACCACATCAACCGGAACAGCCGGATGTTTGCCTTCCAGCGCATCGGCAATGCCTGCAACCAGTGCTTCTGGCAGCAGCCCTTCCAGGCCAGATTCACTCAGTTGTTGCCCTACCTGCAAACCAATGCCGTAGCTTGCTTGCGCTTCGATGGTGTCAAAAGTTGGGGTGGTCATCGTATTTCCTTTCTTAGGGTATAAAGTAGCGGGCAGCATATCAGCCACACTTCTTTGGGTAAAACTTTGTCGCGGGAATGATGACAAATCCCGGGGAAAAAGAAACAATAGCAATATCCCGTATGAATATAATAAAGGCGGGTTTACCACGGACATCATAGCGTTAGCTTATTCATAGGCTATGATTGAGGAACAAGACGCGGAGCAGGAGGAAACCATGCCCGGGCGCTTTGAACTAAAACCAACCCTGGAGAAAGTCTGGCACGCGCCGGACAATTTTCGCTTCATGGACCCGCTGCCGCCG
>OGUN01002256.1_pt1 | contig 11791 bp, 14 predicted proteins | sample 1553621 | NCBI WGS metagenome assembly OGUN01 (sample SAMEA2580300, study PRJEB22360) | human gut metagenome | biome: human gut; feature: human-associated habitat; material: faeces | place: Denmark | collected 2008/2010
CTGGCTGTCTCAAATCGTCTTTCCTTTGTTTTAATCTTTAACTTGCTCATTGTAGGCTCCTTTTTTACATTCCAAGAGTTTTGATCACTACCTGTGCCAGAATTCTGGCAAGATAATCATTTCATTGATTTCCCTAGCAAAATGACAAAGCAGATGTTAAAGGGCATGAAATTATTTTACCAAGTTGCTGAGGAAATACAATAACCTTTTAATCAGGTTCTCTGGAAATAAAGCGAAAATACTAAACTGCTCAAAAAGAAAACGAGAGTGCATTCAAAAATTCAACATAGCTGAATTTTGGGATACACTCCCGGGAATAAATAAGATTTTTTTAACAACATTTATAGGTAGTGTTGTTCTCCATGTTTAGCATTTACAACTCCGATTCCTGCGCTAACAAGCACAAGTGCTATGATATTTTTCACAGAAAAAACGGACTCATCGAGAAATATTCCCGACATTATCACGCCAAAAACCGGAATAGAAAACGCAAACATTGTAACCTTTCCCACCGGATTATATTTTAACAGCAGCGTCCATATACTGAAAGCCGCTGCAGATAGTGCTGCCAAATACAAAAGAAGACAGGCTGCCTTTAAGGAATATACCTGTACTCGTCCTCCCATGCAGATTCCTATTATTATCATTAGCAGACTTCCAAACAATATCTGATATGACGTAATTGCCATCGGTGATTCCTGTTTTACTATTTTTTTCAAATATACATTACTGATTCCATAAGATGCGGCAGCCGCCAGCATAAGTCCCTCACCCCTAAAGGAAAAACTACCATTTAATATTCCTGTTAAATTTATCAGAATCACTCCTGCTAATCCAGCAATACATCCAAAGATGGTTTCCCAGGATAGCCTTTCATTTTTAAGCAGGAAATGCGCTGCTATAACAGAAATAAACACATTTGAAGCATTTATAATTGCACTTTCTGATGATGAAATATATGCCAGACTAATGTGAAAACACGTATATTGAATCGTAGTCTGCAATAACCCCTGCCTGATAATCCCCGGAATCGACAGCTTCCTCACCCGCAAAATCCGTTTTCCCAAAATGCACCCGACAATAAAAGTAATTATTCCCGATGTAAAAAAACGGACTCCTGCAAACAAAATCTGGCTACCCGTATCCGAAATTTTGAACAGTGGATATGCTATTTTTACGCATGGAAATGCACTTCCCCACAGCACGCAGCAAAAAAGAGCTCCCAGACTCAGCCACACCGGATTTTGCAGATTAATTTTTGATTTGGCCATACAATTAATTCCTTTCCAGTATATGCTTTAATCCTTATTTATCGAATCGCCTGTAAATATCTTTTTGCTCTGTCTTCTATAATCTGAAATACTTCTTCATCACAATAGCTTGAAAACAAACCGGCATCTACAAGCTGCTTTCCGACTCCAAAACAACTGACACCGGCACTTTGAAATGCAGATATATCTTCCGGACGGATTCCGCCCACAGCAGCAATAGGAATATAGTCAAGGGGAGCCTTTATCGCGCGGATATAAACTTCTCCCAGATAATTTGCCGGAAAGACTTTCACAATATCTGCACCTTCCTGATATGCCCTTATGATCTCACTTGGCGTAACTGCTCCCGGTATAGAAACCAATCCCATTTCTTTAGTAGCACGAATTACCTCCTCATTTAAATTCGGAGAAATAATGTACTCCCCTCCAATCTCTGCAACCCTTTTTACCTGTAGCTTATTTATTACCGTTCCGGCACCAAGATGTATGGAATCCCCGTAATGCTTTCTTAAGCCTTCAATATTCCGGAGACTTTTTTCCATTGATAATTCCGATTCGTTATCAATAGCCAGCTCAAAAAAGTGCATACCCATATTTTTCAGGATATCTACTGTAGCAATCAGCTTTTCTTCCGGCAACCCTCTGAGAATAACAATCAGCTTTTCTTCTAAAATTCTATCCTTCAGATCACTCATCATCCTACTCACCTTCCTTCCATTTATAATATAATTCTGCGAGACGAAATGCCCCTTTCGCCGCCATCAGTTCGTCCTCATCCAAAAGATGAACCTTCTTTTCCTGCATAATATCTGTTAATATATCATAAACAGCCTGTGCAATTATCCGCTTACCTGCAATAACAAACTGCACCTCCTCCAAAGCCTCTGTCTTCTTAAACTCACATATACTCAGACAATCGTAATACATCAATACCCCTAACAGGAAATTGGCTGCCTTCTTTTTATCTTTATGTACATATTTTTGATAAATACGTGTTTTAAAAGCTGCACTTGTAAATGAATTCTTCTGTGCCGTCCGAGCTCCATCTGACACTGCCTGATAATCATATTCCTCTTCACCGACAAAGAAATCCGGAAGTGAATCCTTTAATAACGTATGGAAAAACAAAGCATCAAGCAGTTCTCCACTCATGGTTGTCTTACAACGGCAGATAAACCCTTTTTCATTTGCATATATTATTTTAGTATGGGAGCCTGGTAAAACAAAAATCAGATCCTCGCCCTTGCCACGCTCCCTCAACAAAGCCACCGCCTCTGTTTCTTCTCCACGCATAACATCCATCTGCTCCAGCGTATCTATTCCGATATTCTCTACATGGTTCCTGACTCCCGGAATCATGTAAAAAGGTATTCTGGTAATGTCATTAAAGAAGCGGCATTCTATTGCATTGCACAAAGCCCTTTCATCAACAGGTGCGCATAAATATGGAATTTCTTCAAGTCCCACATTAGAGGTTAACATCCCCGAGCAAAAAATCCCTTGAACCTGACTTTCTTCTATATGACTTTCTTCTATCAGGCCATCAATACATCTTTTTACCGTTTCACGGATCACCTGATCAGATCCATCCATAGCGGTATTCCTGACACCTGCTCTTTCTTTTTTAGAAGAAACAAAAGAACCATCCTGTCTCCACAAATATGCCCGGGTATTCGTTGTACCACCATCAAGAGTAATGATATATTTCAATTCATGATTATATTCTTCCGAATTTTGCAAGCAATTCATCAACGGTTGCTCCTCTCAAAATTTCTTCTCGTGTTGCAATTTCAAGATCTGCCTGAGCGCGTGCCTTTTTATATACAGCTTCCAGCTCATTGTACGGAACTACCGCAACACCGATTTCATCCGCAACAATTAAATCTCCTGGATTTACAATAACACCTCCGCAACAGACAGGAACATTTACCGCAATAGGTTCCTTCCTTCCCGAATATGCTGTATGCGCTGCTCTAGGTCCTGACGCCTTGGCGGTTATCGGAAACTCCAGCATCTTCGCCTCATCTGTATCACGGCAGCTGCCATCAATCACAGCGCCTGCTATACCGGCATTTCTTGCAAGGCCAGACATAAGTCCTCCCCAAATTGAGGTTTCCGTTTCTCCAAATGCATCAATTACAATAACATCCCCAGGTCTGGCAATTTCAAATACACACAGGCAATCCACGATATCTCCTGCTGTCAGCTTTACAGTAATAGCCGGACCAATTATTTTTTTATTGATGGATTTGGGCTTCATATCATGTCGCATTACCTGCTCTCTCTCCATTGCATCCCCTACAACGCAGGAAAGGGAATAAACATCTTCCATTTCTTTATATGGTTTAATCAGTTCCTCCTGGATATCCGGTCTCGGATTCATTATACATTTCATTATCTTTACACCTTTCTTTTAATTATTTGCCAATGCAGAACATTAGTCTGATTATTTTTGTAAGCATGCGATGCCTGAATCAGGAGCTTCTCATGGGATGTTCCTTTCCCAATGACCAAATTTAATGACAGCTGAAAGATATAGGGCTGTGACCATGTTTCCCCATAATCCTCTGACCTTTTATACTCCATCCATCTTACCGCAGAATATCCCTTTTCATCAAATGATCAATTAGGGTAAAAAGCTAAAATTTTTCCTTCCTCATACTCCACCAAAGCATGTCCCAAATGACCGCTCCGTCCATTTATTTCATGGTTCACAAAGACATTTCCTTCTGGTGGCACTACATCAATTTCATCTTCAAATTTCATCTAAAATTCACCACTTTATAAAATTGTAAGCATTTTCCAAATCAAGCAGCTTTGTTCTGTCAATCATATAAAGGCAGATAATGACTTTTTCTTCATATTCTTTACCTCTTTTCTGTACTTGGTGCAAATCAGCTTGATTTTAAAGATAATTATCTTTAATAAATTTATGTAACTATTGTATAATCTTTCAAGTGCAAAATCAATTGACATTTTCTCCATTAATAAAAGTTTTAAATTGGTGTTTTTCAACAAAACATCACTGATTTAACCCATATAAAATACGAATTTTTCACTAATGTTTCATACTGAAATTCCATTTTCATATTGACATGCCATTTCTTTAGAAATATTATATTATTAGCATCAATAGTTAATGATCTTTCAATGATGTTTTGTCTATTATATGGAAGGAGAACTATTTAATGAGTCATATACCAGCCTACAAGGAAGTATACAGTAAATTAAAAGAAGAGCTTAAAGAAGGCATCTATCCTGCTGGAAGCCTGTTGCCAACCGAATCCGAACTGGAAAAAATTTTTCATGTCAGTCGCACTACGATCCGCAAAGCTATCAGTATTTTATCCCTGGAAGGATATGTAAAAACAAAACAGGGCTATGGAACGGAAGTATTAAACATTTTTACTGTACAGAAATTGAACCAGATAACTTCAATCACTGAAACCCTACGTCAAAAAGGATATACTGTTAAAACCAAAAGTATGTACATAGAAAAAATCACAGCTCCAGAATCAATTATGTCTATCATGGAAATGCATACCCCTGCCCCCATATATAAAGTACAACGGGTACAGACTGCAGACGGGGTTCCCATCGCATTAATGACCAACTATGTCAAATGCAGCTATACCCCTGGATTAGAACACTATATCGATGGCTTTACCAGCTTTTACAGCTTTCTTGAGAAAAAGTATAAAATAATATTCTCCAATGCTGTCCAATACCTGTCAGCGGTGAGCGCCAATTTTACAGAATCACAAATATTAGAAAAACCGGTTGGTTCTCCTCTTCTTTGCAGCCGTAGAATCTGTTATTCTGGTCAGGATCCTTTTCTATATGGCATTACCAAACTGGCTTCTGACAAATACGAATACTGTGTAAGTCTACAAAACAGACCATAATATTTTTTCATTTTTCAACTGGTTATTTTCAAAAATCCCCGCACTTCATCTTTAAATTTAAATGCTGAAATGCGAGGATTTATTTTATTTATAATTTTCATCACAAGATCTGGCAGAACTCAAACTGTTTACCTGTTGGACTTGCTATCTTGAAGTACCGGATACCGTTGTCCCAAAATCCCGCAATACCTTCAATTCCATCAGTAACGATTTTATATCCGTTCTTTACACAATATGCATAGTCTGACTCAATATTTATTACCACTTTATTTTCATTTCCACTCATAAGACTGCTACCCGTATTAAAAGTAATCTCCGGGAACTTTTTACACAGTTTCTCATAATATTCCTGCACTTTGTCCTTGCTGTTTGTCTTTACCTCCGTTGCTACATTAGTGTTTCACACTCTTATACTTCGAGAATTAATTGCTTTTTCATATCCTGTCATAAAACTCGCTATATTAAACAATTCCACCGTGCTTATATTGCTGTTCCCGAAGCTTATCCAACGATTTTGCTCCATCTGGGCTATACAAATCCAATAATTCCAAAAAATTACCAGACTCCTTACACCCATTCAATATCATACGCATACTATCCGCATCTTTACCGAATAACATACCCAACAGACTCATATCATACTGATTTTGACTATCACTTAATACTCCCTGCTGATGTAAATCCTCCATAAAACCATAAGAACGAACCTCGGAACCTATTCGCATCGCCACATTATATAAATCCGGATCAACAGTATGAAGATAATTTAGGTAGCGTGTCTCAATATTTCTATTGGGCGTGCCGCTCATCATCCAATTTGCTATATCTTCCAAAGATGCACCTATGGCAGCATCATCAATCAAATGCATCTGCCATCTTCCGCTTTCAGTCTTTGTAAAGGTATATTTTCCATCTTCCGAATACAATGTATTTGACCATGAGTTTTTTGGAGCCGCCTGGTCTCTGACAAGCACTTCAAATGCATCCATTGCAACTCTGTCTGGGATACACTTTTTCTCATCTGTTGGTAATTCCATTTTCCCCAATGCTACTGCAGTTTGCACTAGTTCATAATCCGATATGTTTTCTCCATGATAAAAATAAGAATTTTGTTCTTTCAATTTATCAAATGATGCCGGTAGTTTTACTTCTGCCAACTGTTCTTTGGAAACCTCAGTCCAATCTTCTTTTTTCTTACTACCTGCGGTCTGCATCTGCACTCTCGGACCGTTTGTAATCTTTGTACCATATTTTGCATTTACCATATGTTCTGTTATTGTCACATGTGCAAACTGAAATAAACTCCTTTGGTTTCTTGTATTTCCGTAACCTTCAACTTTCACAGCATATGGAAATGATGACTTCGTATTCAAAACAGAGTAAGTACCTATATAAAATGTATTTGCCGCTTGTATTCTCATAATATAACCTCCAATCCAAACAGAAACAGCGTCTATTTTCACATTCAATCCCTTGAAAACAGACGCCATCCTTAGCTCATAATATTTATCGACATTTATTCATTTTTCTTTACAGAATGGAACGAAACCTGAAATTTGGGCGTGCCTCTTACTATATCTGTAACCCTATAAGTTTTCGATACTCCTTTGCATTTTCACAATCTGATACAATTTCTGATTGCGCATCCAAGCAAAACGGTAACATCTGCCAATCCTCATTGCCACATGCTCCTACCAATAACAATTGTTCTAAATAAGTATTAAAATCTTTACCCAGTATATATCCATGTCCTTCACCATCGTCATGGCTAAGATATACCACAGACGGATTTATTTCACTCTCTTTCATATCAAATGCTATTACATCACCATTAGGGACATTCATAAAACCCAATTTTGTGTTTCCCATTTGACTCATAAATATTTGCTTGCTTCTCTGATACTCAATTTATCCATCTTGTCTTTATGAGTTTCAACAAAATTTCTTACCCAATCCTGATTTGTCTTAGAATAATCTCTCAGACTCCAACCGATGGCTTTGTTGATAAAGAACTCTGAACTGCCAAAGTTATTCACTAATATTTTTTCAAGCAATTCCGTATTTGTTCGCTCTTTCCTACAAAGCTGGTGGTCAATAGCAATTCGGCGCATCCAAAAATCTTCATCTGTTGACCACTCCAACATTAGGTCATTTATTCGTTCATCTGTAAAAGCTATAATCTATGCCGAGATACCCCATCACATCGGATACACCTTCTGTCCATCTGGCATACTCCTCCTGAGAATATGCTACTGTGTGCATATTCCCACAAGCATTCCGCAACAGCGTAGACAGCGAACCCGCCATCTTCTGCGCTTTCATATATGCCTCTGTATCATAAGGATCATTACCGCCGGAAACCTCCACACCCTGTTGTTTTACCTCCAATATGTAACCGTTGTTTACAGCGATGCGCATGTCGGATGCAATATTGACGGAATTGCTCAGCCTGTTTAGAGAAGAACTATCTGCCAGCTTAATCGGCGTTTTGAGCACCTATACCAAATCCTCTATGGGATTTAACAGATTCTGCATCGAACCATTGAAGACCTCCCTGTCCTTTATTGCTGTATTTTTCACATTTGATGTGAATTGTCTGGTATTCGGATTGATATAATAAGATTGATTATTTGAAATTTCCATTGTTTTGGTTATGTTCTTCACAAGCTCTGCTTCCATCATAATATTTGCATCATAAGCATTGGAAGCCTTTGCCATCTGCCTCTCACTGTTCCATGACTGAGTCTGTCTACTTCTTTCCAGTTCCATCTTTGCAATTTTTTTATTTAACATTTCCAGCTGCTGTTTCTTAGCCTGCGCCCGATTTTCCAGATATTCTTCCAGCAGTTCCTTTTGCCTGTCTTTCTTTTCACTCGTCCTTTTATAGAAACTGTTCTGTGAACGCATATCAAATTCAGAGTCATAACCCACAGGCCATGAATCCGCCCTATACTCATTCAAAGTCGCACCGACTGTTATCAGCACAGAACAGTTCCTCGGTGCATAGGAATCGCCCCAATCCCTCTGGATCAGTGAAAGAACTTTCTCCCTGTATTGTGGGTCATCCTTCATTGCCTTAAATGCCTCCCCCGATATATTCACCGCCGCATTGCTCACTGTCCTGTGGTTTGTAATTTTAGAAAGGTCTTCATCGAATTCCTTTTTGAATAATTCCATTTCTTCCGCTTCCGACAATTCCTGCGTTCCGCTTGTTTTTTTCTAATGCGAATTCTTCTGTGCTGTTTACATTTTTGGTGCTTTTCATTGTTGTCACATTGTTCTGATAATATTTCTCACCTATTCCACTAATGCTCATCTTTGAATCCTCCCTTGAATTTGATATATTGTGAAATCCATTTCCGGCTGTTATCTGTTTCTGCAATTCCTCTGTCAGTTGGAATTGCTATGTGCAATATTGCACGATATACCCCCTTATGGTTAGTCCACGCTTAATGCCCGCATTTAGCCAAGCAGTGAATTGCTACCCGTCGATGTCTCTGTCATTACATTTGATTCATATGCATTGGTTGCCGCTGCCATCTGCCTCTTACTGCTCCACACCTTTGTCAGCCTGCTCCTCTCCAATTCCTGCTTTGCAATCTTTTCTTCCAACGCCTCCTGCTGAAATTCCTTCATCTGCGCCTGCTTTTCCAAATATTCTTCCAGCAGTTCCTTCTGCCTTGCCTTTTTCTGCCGTCCGGCATCAGTTCCCTTTGCGGAGGAACTCCCGGAATAACCGTCATTCTCCTTCATGCCCTGCGTATAGCCGTAACATTTCTCATATGTGTCATCTATATGCATATATGATATTTGTGGAATATAGTTTCCAAAATTAACTGCCTTATTCTTCGCTAAAGCGTCTAATATTTTCTTCTCATATTCCGGATCAGTCTGCATTCTTTTATAAGCGGCATCCGTAATATCTATAATATCATTTCTATTCCGCTGCGATGGATGTGTATATAATGAATTCATCTTTTCATTAAAATACTCCTTGTATTCCTCCAAGGTCATATCTTCCGAGGAAACCTGACTTTTGTCTGTGACCTTTTCCGCAAATCCCGCTTGTTTTTCCTCCTTCCTCAAACCCATGTAACTCTTTGCTGTTTCATAATAACTGCCATAAACTGAACCTACATCCATTACTACATTCTCCTTCCTTTTTCATATTTTTTTATTTTATTTCCTTCTGCTGCAGCATTACTGTGACTTTAAACACATCGTTTTTTATTTTGATATCCATATCTCCAAGATAATGGTCTGCCACATTCTTTACATTTTTTAACCCTATTCCATGCTCCATCAAAATATCCGGCAGATCGCTCTGTTTCGTTGTCATCGGGACGATACCTCCATCTTCCCATATCACTTTCCCATCAAAGCTGTTTTCCACTTCAATCAGTAGGAAATGATTCTTTTTCTTTAAAGTCAGATTGATATATCGCTGTTCCTGCTCCAGTTTCTCGCAGGCTTCTATGGCATTGTCTAAAAGGTTATTCAGAATGATACCTATATCAAATGCAGAAATTGTGTCTGTTTCCCCCAAGTTAAATTTTACTTGAAACGAAATACCTGCATTTTCCGCTTTCTGGTATTTATCATTGATAATCACATCTGTGACCGCATTTCCTGTATTGAATTTATAGTCCATAGTCTGTATGGTTTCATCCAGTTTTTCGATATAATTCTCTACTTCATCATATTTCTCACTTGCCACCAGCCCTTTTATATTCGTCATATGGTTTTTCATCTCATGCCTTACTCTGCGAATGCTCCCGTAGAAGTTCTCTGCTTCTTCCAGTCTCTGCTTCATGGCTTTGACCTGTTGTTCTTCCACAAAATGTTTCTGCCGTTCTTTTTGAAGCTTCCTGTAGTTCTGGTAGATGTATATTGCCGAAATTTCCCCCACATAGATAAGAACCGCAATTATCGGTAATTTCCACAACATTTCCTGCTTGTCATCATACAACAGAAAAACTCCACCCTCGATTTGCACTACGGAAAGGTCTACGCTTATTCCTACAATCATACTCCCTACAATATTCAGTACTGAAAGGAATATCGTTTCCTGCCATCTCAGCATAAACGGTTTCTTTACGATTTTTATCACGACACCTGTCATAATCAGTAATACCAACGTGTACGATAAAAGCAGGATGCCCATACCTATCGCCATACCCAGATAAACCCGAAATATATATTCCTCACTCAGAACATCCAACCCTCTAAATATGCTCTCCACTGTACATTGATAAATACTGTCTGCAATCAAATAACTTAACGCATGAAAATTGTAAAACAGCAGCAGTATGAATACCGCCTTTTCCAAATGTTTTTGGTATTTGCAAAAACAATATCCCAACACAATGACAGCGGACATTGTATATCGTATTACCCCCGGCTTTTCCAGCCATAGCCCCATGCAGATATTCATCACTGCCAATATTCCTGCAACAATCCATATCCCTTTCTCCCACCGAAAAAATACATTCCACAATACCAGAAAAAGAACGATTTGCAGAATAATAGGATAGATTTCAAAAAGCTTGCGAATGATTTCATATGTAACCTGACTCAATTATCTTTCCTCCAAAATGTATTCCAAATAACACTTTACAAAGTCCTGATATTTATACTTGGATATCAGCAGACTGTCCCCGTTTCTCATTTTCACCTCTGTCCGGTCATATCGTTCCACATATTTTATGTTAACCAGATACCCTTTGTGTATACGGAAAAAATCCGGCTTAAGCTCGCTTTCCAGTAAGCTGATCTTGTCATAATATTCAATTTTTTCATGCCGCAAATACAAGGTCACTTTTCGATTACTGCTTTCAATATAGTAAATATCATCTGCTGAAACACTTCTTGTTCTATTTCCATTCCGAACTAATACTTCTTTTGGTTTTTCCTTTTTCTTTGCCATCAAATATTGATACTCCCGTATGGTCTGTGCAAAAACCTGCTCAAAATTGCTTTCCTGAATCGGTTTTACAATATACTGAAAAGCATTAACAGAAAAAGCCTCCTGCATATATTCCGGATATCCCGTTACAAATATCAGAAGCGGCAGGCTTCCCCACACTGCTTCTTTCTTGCTTTCCATCTGGCTCCTGAGCTGCTTTGCCACAGTCATTCCATCCTCATCTCCCATAGAGATATCCAGAAAAAGTATGTCTATTTCTTCTGCATTTGTCTCATCCTGAAACTCCAATAATTCCTTGCCCGATGAAAACTCTGTTATCTTACAAAAAGTTTCCTGCTTCTGTATCAGCTTGCGTATGTAAATGCGTATATTTTCCTCATCATCGCAAATTGCTATGTTCAACTGTTCCACCTCATTTTCATGGCTCATTATCAAATATGGATAACATCATCTATTGTTCATTTATATTATCGGCAGATTTCTTTCTTTAAATTCGGAAATGTTGTGACTGGACTTCTGAATGTTGCGACTGGACTCTAATCTTCCCGACAATTATCATCTGAATTGATTTTCTCCATCCGTAACCTTGCCTGTTCCCTTTGTTCGTCACTTAACCTTCTCGGCTTACGATAACCACATAACAGGAAAAAGCAGATAGATTGCTACCTGCTCTTTAAGTACCGCCTCCA
>OGUN01002261.1_pt1 | contig 11777 bp, 10 predicted proteins | sample 1553621 | NCBI WGS metagenome assembly OGUN01 (sample SAMEA2580300, study PRJEB22360) | human gut metagenome | biome: human gut; feature: human-associated habitat; material: faeces | place: Denmark | collected 2008/2010
CAGAAACTGAAAAATATGGGTGAGCAGATTGATACCCGCGACACGTCGAACCTGCGCAAATATTCCATTCTTGGCGCGTTGACCTTGTATCTGGACTTCATCAACCTGTTCCTGATGTTGCTGCGGATCTTCGGCAACCGCCGTTAATTCTTTTTTCACCATCAATATCCCGGCCATGTGTCGGGATTTTTTTCTTACTAAAAACGACACTTAACAAGTACCAGGTATAAAATATGCCTTATGGACGAGCGGAAGCGTTTTCTGTATCCATAAATGCAAAAGTATTTTGTATGCGTGGTTTTAAATTTATTGATGGTGAATATTAATGTTTTTTTCTAAGGACAACAAAAAGAATGGAATCATTCTCGCAAAATAGCAATAAATTAGATTTTCAGCACGAAGCCAGGATATTAAACGGCATATGGCTCATTACCGCTTTGGGTTTGGTGGCAACCGCAGGGCTGGCCTGGGGCGCTAAGTATCTCGAAATTACGGCAACAAAATATGATTCACCGCAAATGTATATTGCTATAGGATTATTATTACTTTCTATGTATGGCTTAAGTAAAGATATCAACAAGATAAATACCGCCATCGCGGGCGTAATATATTTGTTTTTAATCTCTTTGGTGGCGATTGTCGTTGCGAGTTTAGCGCCTGTATCTGCCATTATCGTCGTGTTCAGCACTGCGGGATCGATGTTTTTAATCAGTATGCTGGCAGGTCTATTGTTTAAATTTGATCCTGGTTCTCACCGTTTTATCATTATGATGACGTTGGCAGGGTTGGCCCTGGTAATCATCGTGAATGCCACATTAATGAGTGAACGACCCATTTGGGTAATAAGTTGCTTAATGATTGTCTTATGGTCAGGCATTATCTCGCATGGACGAAATAAGCTCCTTGAACTGACAGGAAAAAGCCATAGTGAAGAATTATGGAGTCCGGTTCGTTGTGCTTTTATAGGTGCATTAACACTCTATTACTATTTTATCGGCTTCTTTGGGATTCTTGCCGCTATAGCTATAACGCTTGTCTGGCAAAGGCATACGCGGTTTTTTCATTAGCCGTAAATGCACATACTAAAGAACTTAACTATACTTCACATCGCCGCTTCATTTTTCGCCCGCAGCTTCTTCGCCTGGCTTTCCAGTACCAGATAGCAAACCAGCGCCAGCAGCAGCGGGATAAAGTAATACAGCACACGGTAAGCGAGTAGGGCGGCGATAATTGTGCCCTTGGATGTATGCTCCCCAGCCAGTAGCGCGATAAACACCGCTTCCAGCACACCAATCCCCGCTGGAATATGCACGATGACGCCAGCAATACTACTAACCAGTAACACGCCCAGTACAAAGAAATAGTTCACGCTTTGACCAAGTAACAGCCAGATAATCGCCCCCATTACCATCCAGTTAACGCTGGAAATCAGCATTTGGGCGAGGGCGAATTTCCATGAAGGCAGCACCAGTTTTTGTCCTTTGATGGTCATATGGCGGTGCTTCGCGAAAGCGCAAAACCACAAATAAACCGCGATAATCATCAGTAAGCCAATGCCGAGAATGCGCAGCGTGGTTTGATCGACATACCAGTGGTCCGGCAGCTCCACCACGCCTGCGGTAAAGATAATCCCGGCCAGCAAAATATAGCCCAGCCAGTTGGTGGTAATACTGAGCGAGAAAATCCGCGTAATAGTGCTGCCCGGTAACCCTAGCCGGGAGTACAAACGATAGCGCATACCAATGCCGCCGACCCAGGTACTGAGTGTCAGGTTGAAGGCGTAGCAGATAAACGACACCAGCATCACCTGGCGCTTCGCCAGTTTGTGACCGCAGTAGAAACGGGCGAGCAGGTCGTAGCAACCGTAAATCAGATAACTGACGACCACCAGCCCGACCGCACTAAGCAGCGCAACGCGATTGTAGTCGCGGATGACCTTCCAGACCTCTTCCCAGTCCACTTTTTTGGCGTAGACCACCAACAACACAATCACCGCGATAAAAAACAGCCAGGTGAGGATCTTCTTTGCTAAGCGCCAGCGCGGGTGTGATTTACTCATCAGGGTTTTACCCCCGTGTTTTCAGTTTCTACCCGATCCTGCGTTTCCATTGTCGGCTGAGCGGGCGGGTCAACCTGCGCCAGACGTGGCGTGTGTGCCGGAAGCCAGCCGACCAGCGCCGGGAAGTGGCGTAAAAAGTGGAAGGCCAGCACGCTTTTGGTCAGATTCCACCAGGTGCGTTTCGGCAGCATGGTCTCATCGACCTGCTGACAATCTGCGGCGATGATGCCGTTCAGATTATCGCGCAGCGTCTGGTTAAAATGACGATCGTGGATGATGACATTTGCTTCGAGATTCAGTGACAAACTGAGCGGATCGAGATTACTGGACCCTACTGTCGCCCAGTGATCGTCCATCAATGCTACTTTGCCGTGGAGTGGGCGGCGGCGGTACTCAAACACCTGAACGCCGCCTTTAACCAGATAGTTATACAGCAAACGTGCGCCGACTCTGACAATCGGCATATCCGGTTCGCCCTGAATGATCAGTTTGATCCGCACCCCGCGCCGTGCCGCTTTACGCAAGGCGTGTAAAAAACGATAGCCGGGGAAGAAGTAGGCGTTGGCGATAATCACTTCTCGCCGCGCCTGAGTGAGCATTTTCAGATAGTGACGTTCAATATCATCGCGATGTTCTTCGTTATCGCGCCAGACCAGCAATACCTGCGCTTCTCCCGGCTGGCGGTTCTCTTCCGCTTTGTGATGACGTCGCCACCAGCGTCGTGCCGCGCTCTGTCCTGGCAGGTTTTCCAGTTCAAATTGCAGAATATCTTCGACAATCGGCCCTTCAAGGCGCACCGCGTAATCCTGTTTAGCCTCTGGACCGTAGCTGGACATATGCTCGGCGGAGTAATTCAGCCCGCCAATAAAGGCGATATGCGCGTCGATCACCACAATTTTGCGATGCATCCGGCGAAACACATTGGTGCGCATACCAAAAAGGCGAGGGCGGGGATCGTAGTAGCGGAACACCACGCCAGCTGCCGTCAGTTCATTGACAAACTCATCGCTGAGATCCGGCGAACCGTAGCCATCCAGCAAGACTTCCGCTTTTACCCCGCGTTGCGCTGCTGCCAGTAGTGCCGCATGCAGCTGTTTGCCGACATCATCCTCAAACCAGATAAACGTTTCAAGAATGATGCGTTCTTGTGCCTCGCCAATCGCCTTAAACACCGCGGGATAATATTGCTCGCCGTTTTCCAGCAACTGGATCTTATTACCTTCGCGCCAGCTACATTTCATAAATGAATCTCCGCACTTAAAGGGGCATGATCAGAAAGGTGTCGCCATGTCCGCAGCGGCAACGCGGTTGGCGCGCTGGTGCTGGCATTTTTGACGTAGATCCTGTCCAGTCGTAGCAGAGGAAATTGCACCGGAAACGTGCGCGCCGGGCGTCCGTGGGCGCGGGTAAAAATCTCATCCAGTCCGGCCTGCACTTTTAACGGATGATTAGCTTTTTGCCGCCAGTCATTGAAATCACCCGCCACCAATACCGGTTCGCCGTCCGGCAGCTCATTGACCCATTCGGCGAGCATCGCAAGCTGCGCCTGACGGTGCGCCTCACGCAGGCCCAGATGTACGCACATCACATGAATCGCTTTCCCGGTCATCGGCGGCACAATGCGGCAGTAGAGCACGCCGCGCTTTTCCGCACCATCGACCGAAACATCGCGATTCTCATAATTTTCAATGGGATAACGTGAAAGAACCGCGTTACCGTGATGTCCTTCCGGGTATACGGCATTGCGACCGTAGGCGAAATCGCTCCACATGGTGTCGGCGAGAAACTCGTAGTGCGAGGTATCGGGCCAGTTTTCCACATGCAGCGGATGAACTTCGTGCGCGCCCATCACTTCCTGCAGGCAAACAATATCGGCACTGACGGTACGCACGGCGTCGCGAAGTTCCGGCAAAATGAAGCGTCGGTTAAACGCGGTAAAGCCTTTGTGAATATTGATGGTGAGCACCTTGAACGAAAATTGTTGTGTTTGATCGGGCATAATTTTCCTGTCTTTGCCTCTTATCTCATTGAAATAGTGTAGTCGGCGTCACAAAAAGGTGCGGTCTTACGGAATTTTCCGTAAAGTTCGGTACTCTGAATAAGTAGAGATAAATTCTTCAGGAGAGAAGCCATGAAGTGGCAACAACGTGTTCGTGTCGCAACTGGCCTAAGTTGCTGGCAGATTATGTTGCATTTACTGGTAGTGGCGCTGCTGGTGGTGGGCTGGATGAGTAAAACTCTGGTTCACGTCGGAGTAGGATTATGCGCACTGTATTGTGTCACGGTAGTGATGATGCTGGTGTTTCAGCGCCACCCCGAGCAACGCTGGCGTGAGGTGGCAGACGTGCTGGAAGAGCTGACCACGACCTGGTATTTTGGCGCAGCGCTGATTGTGCTGTGGCTGTTGTCCCGTGTACTGGAAAACAACTTTTTGCTGGCAATTGCAGGGCTGGCAATCCTTGCTGGCCCGGCGGTAGTGTCTTTGCTGGCGAAAGATAAAAAATTACATCACCTTGCGTCTAAACATCGCGTACGCCGCTGACCCTGTCGTGGCCGTTATCACCAGTAGCGGCCACAAACTATTCCACACAATATCCAGACTCGCATCCTTCAAATAAATCTGCTTGGTAATGTCCGTAAAGTGGCGAATAGGGTTAATCCACGTCAGGTTTTGCAGCCATACTGGCATGTTTTCCACCGGCGAAACGTAACCGGAAAGAAGAATGGCGGGCATCATAAAGACAAACACGCCGATAAACGCCTGCTGTTGTGTCGAGCAGAGTGATGAAATCAACAGACCGAAGCCTACCAGCGATAAACCGTAAATCACCATCGTAAAGTAGAACAGCGCCAGCGATCCGGCGAAGGGAATTTGATACGCCCAGATACCAATCGCCAGCACAATGGTGGCCTGGAAGGTGGCGACAATTAATGCCGGTACGGCCTTGCCGATGAATATCTGCCAGGTGGTGAGCGGCGAAACCAGTAACTGATCGAGCGTACCTTGTTCACGTTCGCGGGCGACGGAAAGTGAAGTGACGATCATTACGCCGATAGTGGTGATCATGGCGATCAGCGACGGCACCACAAACCATTTGTAGTCGAGATTCGGGTTATACCAGTTGCGTACCACCAGCTCGCTGTTGTTGGGTTTCGGTTTTCCTTCCAGCAGCTCCAGCTGATAATTTTTGACGATCTGTTGCAGGTAGTTGGCGGCAATTTGCGCACTGTTGGAGTTGCGCCCGTCGAGGATCAACTGCAACGGCGCGGTCTGGAAGGTATCCAGTTTGCGCGAGAAGTCAGCCGGGAAACGCACCAGGAGTAATGCCTTTTGTGTGTCGATGGTTGGGCGGATCTCCTGCGGGCTTTTCAGCAGCAGCACATGGGTAAAGGCGCTGGCGCGGGCAAAACGTTGAGTAAGTTCTACCGAGTGTTCGCCGTTATCTTCATCGTAGATGGCGATGGTGGCGTTGGTCACTTCCAGCGTGGCGGCGAACGGGAACAGGATCACCTGAATCAGCACGGGTAAAATCAGAATTGCGCGGGTTTGCGGTTCGCGCAGCAGCGACTGCAACTCTTTGCGGATTAACGTCCATAAGCGATGAAACATGCTCTTCTCCCTAATCCAGCCGACGTTTGGTTTTCAGCCACGTCAGGCCGATAAACATCACCGCCGAAGCGATCAAAAACAGCACGTTCACCACCAGTACCACCGGAATATTTCCGGCGAGGAACAGGCTTTGCAGGGTGCTGACGAAATAACGTGCGGGAATAATGTACGTCACCGCGCGGATCACCGCGGGCATACTGTCTATCTGAAATATAAAGCCGGAAAGCATAATCGACGGCAGAAAAGCCGCGTTCAGAGCGACCTGAGCGGCATTGAACTGGTTGCGGGTAATCGTCGAAATCAGTAGCCCCATCCCCAGGGTACTGAGTAAAAACAGGCTGGAGATAAAAAACAGAATCAGCAGTGACCCGCGATACGGCACGCCGAGAATAAACACTGACACCAGCATACACAGCAGCATCGCCAGCATCCCGAGAAAATAATAAGGGATCAGCTTACACAGTAGCAGTTCCGTGCGGGTAATCTCCGTAGAGAGCAGAGCCTCCATGGTGCCGCGTTCCCATTCTCGCGCCACCACCAGCGAGGTGAGGATCGCGCCGATGACCGTCATGATAATGGTCACCGCACCGGGGATAATAAAGTGCTGGCTTATTGCCGCCGGGTTAAACCAGTAGCGGGTTTGTACATCAATAAGCGGTTCAAAAGTCTGCCCGTTATCCTCCGCTCGCTGCATTTGCCAGATCTGCCAGATCCCTTCGACATACCCCTGCACAAAGTTAGCGGTATTCGGCTCACTGCCGTCGGTGATCACCTGAATCGGTGCGGTGGCGTTGGCGCGCTCCATCTGTTCGGCGAAATCCACGGGAATAACCACCAGACCGCGAATTTTCCCCGCCTGCATTTTGGCGATCAATTCCTGACGGTTATCGCTGATGGTGGCGTCGATGTAGGGCGAACCGGTCATGGTGTGGGTGAAATCCAGCGCCGCTTCGCTACGCTGTTCCAGTAAAATCCCGACCCGCAGCTTGCTGGAGTCGAGGTTAATGCCGTAACCAAAAATAAACAGCAGTAGCAGCGGGATCACCACCGCAATCAGCCAGCTACTCGGATCGCGAACGATCTGCCGCGTCTCTTTGACGCACAGCGCCCGCACGCGACGCCAGGACAGGATCGGATTACTCATTGCCATGCTCCTTATCCCAGTCGTGGATCAACTGAATAAAGGCTTGCTCCATGGTGGGATCGGGTTGCTCATCGTTAGCTGACTGCGCTTTCAAATCGTCCGGCGTGCCGCTGGCGATTAATTTCCCACGGTACACCAGGCCGATGCGGTCGCAATATTCCGCTTCATCCATAAAGTGGGTGGTAACCATCACCGTGACGCCTTTCTCTACCATGCTATTGATGTGCAGCCAGAATTCGCGGCGGGTGAGGGGATCAACGCCGGACGTCGGTTCGTCGAGAAACAGAATGTCCGGTTCATGCATCAGCGAGCAGGCCAGTGCCAGCCGCTGTTTAAAACCTAATGGCAGTTCATCGGTGGCGTGTGAGGCAATACTTTTCAGGCCAAATGCCTCGCTCATACGGGAGATTTTTTCGTTCTGCGCCCGACCGCGTAAGCCATACACACCAGAGAAAAAGCGTAAATTCTGTTCGACCGTCAGGTTGCCGTAGAGCGAAAACTTTTGCGCCATATAGCCGAGATGCTGGCGCGCTTTACCGGAACTCTCTTTCAGATCCATCCCCAGCACCAGCGCCTGGCCGGAAGTCGGCACCAGCAAACCGCACATCATCTTAAAGGTGGTCGATTTGCCCGCGCCGTTTGGCCCCAGCAAACCAAAAATCTCCCCGCGTTTAACGGCAAAGTTGACGTGATCGGTGGCGGCAAAATCACCAAATTTCTTGGTCAGTTCTTTCGCTTCGATCACCGTCTCACCGGGTGTGCCTTCTACCGTATGCAATATTGCACCCAGCGGCGATTCCGAGGTTCCGGCACCGCCCAGCAAATCAATAAACGCATCTTCAAAACGCGGCGTAGTTTCGTTGATGTTGATTTCCGGCATCCCGTCGGCATGGCGAATATCGTCTGGTGTGGCCTCTTTTTTGAGGATCAGGCGTACCGATTTCCCCTGAATCATGCCGTCGCTGACCTGCGGCAGTTTCAATGCCCGTTGCAACAGTTTGCGGTTGCCCTCGTGCGGGCTGGTCATCAGAAAGCTGCGTCCGGCCATAGTTTGAGTCAGGGCTTTTGGTTCCCCCTGATACAGCAACTCGCCTTCGTTCATCAGTAACACGTCACGGCACTGCTCGGCTTCGTCGAGATACGAGGTACTCCAGAGGATTAACATCCCTTCGCCCGCCAGCTCATGCACCATCTGCCACAGTTCGCGCCGTGAGATAGGGTCAACGCCGACGCCGGGTTCATCGAGCAGCAACACTTTCGGTTCGCCCACCAGGGTACAGGCCAGGCCGAGTTTTTGTTTCATCCCACCGGAGAGCTTGCCCGCCAGGCGTCCGGTAAACGGGCCAAGAGACGTAAACTCCAGCAGGCGAGCAAAAGTCTGCTTCCGTGCTTCACCGGTGACGCTGCGCAAATCCGCGTACAGATTGAGGTTCTCCATCACCGTCAGATCTTCATACAGGCCGAATTTCTGCGGCATATAGCCGAGCACGGCGTGCAGCGCAGCGTCATTTTTGATCGGATCAAAGCCAATCACCGTGGCACTGCCGCTGTCGGGTTTCAGTAATCCCGCCAGCATCCGCATAAGCGTGGTTTTGCCCGCACCGTCCGGCCCAACCAGCCCCGTCACATAACCGGCGTGAATGGTGCAGTCGAGCGGTGCGACGGCGGGCTTGTCCATGCCCGGAAAGCGTTTTTCCAGGCCGTTCAGCGTGATAACGGCATCATTCATGTCCTGCCTCGTCACCGAATTGCACCGTTACCGGCATTCCCTGGCGTAACGCATCATCGGCGTCGGTCACCACAATACGCAGGCGATAGACGAGGTCGGTACGCAGATCCGGTGTTTCGACGGTTTTCGGGGTAAATTCAGCAGTCGGCGAAACGAAACCAATCTGCCCGTGATACGGCTTGTCCGGGCGACCATCGGTATAAAGCAACACTTTGCGCCCCGGCTGGGCCTGGTCAAGATTACGTTCATCAACATAGGCGCGTACCCACACCGGACGCGTCAGCGAGACGGTAAATACCGTGCCACCTTCATTAAGCACCGTGCCTGGCTCTACCGCGCGCGTTAACAGCGTGCCATCAGACGGTGCTATCAACGTTGAGTCCTGCAAATTCAGCTCCGCCTGCGCCAGTTGCGCCTGCGCTTGTTCGAGGCTGGCTTTCGCCTGGGCGATGTCCTGTTCGCGGTTACCGGAACGGTACTGACGCAATTTATCCTGCGCTGATTTCAGCGTGGCCTGCGCCTGGTCGCGCGAGGAGCGGGCATTTTCCAGGTCATTTGCCGAAATGGTGCGGCTTTTCCACAGTCCTTGCTGGCGGTTATAGAAGTTCTGCGCATAGTCATAGGCAGCTTGCGCCTGTTTCACCGCTGCGGCGGCCTGAGCGATTTCTTCATCTCGATACCCGGCAAGCATCAGGTCATACTGCGCCTGAGCCACCGAAACGCCCGCTTTCGCCTGCATCAGGGCAATCTCATACGGCTTGTGATCCAGTTCGCCCAGCACCTGGCCCGCTTTGATCGCATCACCTTCGTCCACCGCCAGCGACTCAACGCGCCCCCCAACACGGAAACTAAGATTCACTGTACGAATATCCACGTTGCCATACAGCGTCAGGCCGTTATCCTGGCGGCTTTGATACCACCAGTAGCCTCCGGCAACCACGGCGGCAAGTACTACTACCGCCAGTCCGATCACGACAGGTTTTTTCATCACTACAAACTCCTTTGCGATAATCCTTGCAAAATCAGGTCAATATGACAGGTCACCGTCTGGTTGATCAGTTCGGTCTTTTCTTCATCGAACGCGGTCCAGCCGGTACGTAACAGAATAGTTTCTTTGCCAAGACGAAACGCCAGAATCTCACCAATCAACGCATGGGTATGAAGGATCATGCGGGTATCATTGGCGTCGCAGCCGGTCCAGGCGGCAATCAGGCGTGTAAGGTGGCTGTGTAGCGGACTAATCACCTGTTCGTGCACCAGGTGATAGGCTGCCGTGGGAGAGAGCTGCTCACGGGAGATAAATTTGCTGAGGTTGACGGTGTCATCCTGGGTGAGCAGCTTAATCATGTTCCTGCAGGCGCGAAGGATCAGTTCGCGGATGGCAGCCCGATCCGGCTGTGGTTGTGCGAACAAACGTTCGGCTTCTTCAGCGTGCGGACGGAACTGCTCGCCAATGAAATCGGCAATCCATTGGGCGCAGGCGAGGTACAAATCTTCTTTCGAACCGAAGTAGTAGGTGATGGCAGCGATATTCTGCCCGGCCTGGGCGGCTATCTCGCGGGTGGTGGCGTTCATTCCATATTCACCAAACTGTGCCAGTGCCGCAGCAATCAGCTGTTTTTTCGCCTGTTCACCCTTGATTGTCATGGCAGGATTATTCATCGCACAGTCCATTCTTAATCAAATGATTGATTAAGATTATGACTCCATAGGGGAGTTGTCCAGTATGGCTAAGAATTTTAGCTACGCCAGTCGCAGGGATAATTTATGCGCTGCGTCACAAAAACTGCTACACTCCGCTCCCTCATGACATTGTGGTTTTTGTCATTTTCCTTTTCAGTATCTCCCTGAAAACTACACCGGTAACGGTCGGGGCGGTTCGGAGTAGTTATGTCTTTCGATTCTTTGGGTTTAAGCCCTGATATCCTGCGCGCCGTTGCCGAGCAGGGTTACCGTGAACCCACCCCTATTCAGCAGCAGGCGATCCCTGCGGTGCTGGAAGGCCGCGACCTGATGGCCAGCGCCCAGACTGGCACCGGCAAAACAGCGGGCTTTACGCTGCCGCTGTTGCAACACCTGATCACTCGCCAGCCGCACGCCAAAGGGCGTCGTCCGGTACGTGCGCTCATTCTTACCCCGACCCGTGAACTGGCGGCGCAGATTGGCGAAAACGTCCGTGATTACAGCAAATACCTGAACATTCGTTCGCTGGTGGTGTTTGGCGGTGTCAGCATTAACCCGCAGATGATGAAGTTGCGCGGCGGCGTTGATGTGCTGGTGGCAACGCCGGGACGTCTGCTGGACCTGGAACATCAGAATGCGGTGAAGCTGGATCAGGTTGAAATCCTCGTCCTCGATGAAGCTGACCGCATGCTCGACATGGGCTTTATCCACGATATCCGTCGCGTGTTAACAAAACTGCCAGCGAAGCGCCAGAACCTGTTGTTCTCCGCCACTTTCTCTGACGATATTAAAAACCTGGCGGAAAAACTGTTGCACAACCCGCTGGAAATCGAAGTGGCACGCCGCAATACCGCGTCTGATCAGGTGACCCAGCACGTTCACTTTGTCGATAAGAAACGCAAACGCGAATTGCTGTCGCATATGATTGGGAAAGGGAACTGGCAGCAGGTGCTGGTGTTTACCCGTACCAAACATGGCGCTAACCATCTGGCTGAACAGCTTAATAAAGATGGCATCCGTAGTGCGGCGATCCACGGTAATAAATCGCAAGGTGCGCGTACTCGTGCGCTGGCCGATTTTAAATCGGGCGATATTCGTGTACTGGTGGCAACTGACATCGCTGCGCGCGGTCTGGATATCGAAGAGTTGCCGCACGTCGTCAACTATGAACTGCCAAACGTACCGGAAGATTATGTCCACCGTATCGGGCGTACCGGTCGTGCGGCTGCTACCGGTGAAGCGTTGTCGCTGGTGTGTGTTGATGAACACAAACTGCTGCGTGATATCGAAAAACTGCTGAAAAAAGAGATCCCGCGCATTGCGATTCCGGGGTATGAGCCGGACCCGTCAATCAAAGCCGAACCGATCCAGAACGGTCGCCAGCAACGTGGCGGCGGTCGTGGACAGGGCGGTGGTCGTGGTCAACAGCAACCACGCCGTGCGGAAAGTGGTGTGAAGTCTGGTAACGCGAAGCCCGCAGAAAAACCGTCTCGTCGTCTCGGCGATGCCAAACCGGCAGGGGGATCAAAAAGCCGCCCCCCGCAGAATTTGT
>OGUN01002263.1_pt1 | contig 11764 bp, 9 predicted proteins | sample 1553621 | NCBI WGS metagenome assembly OGUN01 (sample SAMEA2580300, study PRJEB22360) | human gut metagenome | biome: human gut; feature: human-associated habitat; material: faeces | place: Denmark | collected 2008/2010
GCCTACCTTAATATAGCAAAAAGAAGAGAATGGCACAAGCCATTCTCTTCTTTTTCATGTATATTTTGTATAAAAATTATTCACCGATGTACTCAGCTACCAGTGCATCAAAAGTACCGTCAGCCTTCAGATCAGCCAGTGCCTGATTTACCTGCTCTACCAACTCGCTTCCCTTAGGCAGTGCGATAGCGTATTCCTCAGCTTCGAAGCCGAAATCAGCACCGTCGATGATCTTAACCTTACCCTCGAATTTGGTATTAAATACTTCTGCAGGGTTCTTATCAATGATAACAGCGTCTACTCTGCCGTTTACCAGATCATTTACAGCATCTACAGCTCTGTTGTAAGTCTGTGCGGTAGCACCTTCGATATCCTCTGCCAGGAACATACCGGTGGTACCCAGCTGACAGCCGATGGTCTTGTTCTTCAGATCATCTGCAGCTGCGATCTCGGAATCTGCCGGTACGATCACAAACTGTACAGCTTCATAATACGCATCGGAGAAATCTACCTGCTCCTTACGATCATCAGTAACGGTCATTCCTGCGATAGCACCGTCGATTCTGTTGCCAATGGAACTAACCAGAGAGTCAAACTCCATATTCTCTACCTGTACTTCCATACCCAGTTTCTCGCCTACAGCCTTGATCAGAGCTACATCGAACCCGTCGGGTTCTCCGTCATCTCCTACATACTCAAAGGGAGGGAATTCTGCGTTGGTACCGAATACCAGTACGCCACCCTCGGTCTTATCAGCGGCCTCAGTAGTAGCTGCTACTTCTGTAGTGGTTGCTGCAGCAGTCTCTGCCACACTGCTTTCAGCAGCCTGAGAACTCTCATTGGTTGCGGAATCAGAACCACAGCCTGTCAGCATTGCTGTGCACATTACAGTTGCAAGTAACATTGCGATTGCTTTTTTCATAATATTTTCCTCCTGTCTGTGTTTTGGAAACCACTATGATTTCTAAACTTTAGTTACTATAGCACTTTTTAAAAAGATACGCAACTGTTTATGCATAAATATACGTTGTTCTAAAAACACTTTCGAGGAACATTACGGAAAAAAATGCTGTGATAATATAAGGAATAAACGGCTGTGGTTCGCGCAGTCTGCCTCTTGGAGTGACATTTCCCCGAAACAGCTGCACGATTGTCAATAACACGACTGAGAGGAACATCTGCAACAGAAACCCCACCATTCCGACTGCATTTCCGCACTCCGCCAAAGCACAGACCGAAAATGCATGACAATCCGCTTTTCCGTACATTCTGCTGAATAGAAGCTGCTGCAGCATGACAAACACCAGTACAGCGACGATACCAGAAAATTCTCCGCCCGCCGTCATTCCCAGGATTCCAGCCCACGGGAGGCACCACCACCATACATAATTATACACCCAGCAATTTCTACGATCCATGTATGCTGCACTCAGAAGGCCTCCGGCCAGCAGACAGCCGGCCAGCAGTCTGAGATTACTCACGACCCACCCATATTCTGTGCATTGCTCCGAATAGTTTACGGTCATCGCACCGAACACAGTCATGACATACATGAAAATCCTGTCACTTCCGTACCATTTTTCTTTATTCCCGCCAACTTTCAGCAGCCACTTTGCACTGCCTGAAATGATGATCGTCGCAAGTACTATTTTCCCCATGTCATCACCTCAGTCTGGTCCGCAGGTCCTCCAATACACTGCCTTTTACCCCGATCACGCTAATTCCGGGATGGTCCTCAAGCTTTTTATCTCCCTTATATGCCTTCACCGTAACTTCAAAATTCTCGTTTTCAGGAGTATACAAAGGCACCATAAACTGTAACTGTTCCGTAATACGATATCCCGGCTTGTCCCTATAGTCAAAAATACGATTCAGCTCCGGGCACAGATCTGTCATCTCTTTGGGGAAGATCACTTCCACACGATCCGCATATCCCCAGACCGTAAAAGTCAAGATACCGCTCTCACCGCAACGGAAGGCTGCATCCTGTGGCTCCCGTATTCTGATAATGTCAGCCTCCAATCCGAATTCCGTCGTTCCTTCGGATATTTCCGTTTCATTTCCCACCTGATCGCATGCATATGCAAACACAGTAAAGTCTCCGCTGAACAGAGCATCATCTTCTGTGATTTCCATCCGTATACTGCCATCTGCATCCGGATGATATGTTTTACTTACAGTATTGTCTGTATTTTGTATGTTCACATAAAACTCCTTCACTCCACTGACAGCATCACTAGCCGTTATTGTTACATTCACCTTTCCGTCCCGCCTGTCGATCAGTTCCCTGTTCTCCAGCATTTCCATTCCATATATCACCGGCGGCTCTCCATCCGCGATCAGAGTAATCTTATTTTTTTCATCCAGTTCATGAAGCGAATAGATTTTACCTGCAACGGAATCGGCCTCTGCAATGGGAATTACTTGTATCCTCTGTCCGGACCGGTCCCCTGTGATCGTAAATTTTTGTACACCGGTAAGACTTTTACCTGAATCTGAGCGAACAGTAAATGAATACGGATATTGCTGTAATACTGTGGTTCCTTCCGTAGCATAAATTAAACCTTCAGCATCTGTGCGGACAGTTTCCACAGCTGTATCTGACGAAGGCGTACGGATAATATTCCGGGCTATTGTCCCTTCTTGTGTCCTTGTCTCATAAATTGTCTCATTCAGCTGATATTGCAAAGAGGCCACCCCTTTCAGATATGCCTGATGCTTTAATGTGATCGGAGTTCTTCCGTCAGCGCGTACATACCAGCACCTTTCTTCCGATGACGGAGCTACATTTCCGTCTTCTCCTTCCGGAATCAGCTGGCCGGTATAAATCTTCCATGGCACCTCTGTTTCTTTGATGGTGAAATGTGTTGTAGCTCCTATATTTCCGGCAACATCTACTGCTGCCACATGGAGATACTTCGTGATTTTGTCAGCTGTCACATTTGTATGCGGTTCTGTGTTGAAATGTCCGTTAACTTTCGTTACATTCGTATCTTTTGCGTCATCTGCAACCAGATAATATCCTGCAATCCCACTGGTCAATCTGTTTTGTGTAATATTCGATTCACAAAGCCGTACTGTACTTCCGGTCAGATATGATTCTGCCTTGTGATAATATACCGTTCCGTTGTCCTTCGGCTCCTGCCAGGTAACACGTACGCGTTTTTCATCTATTGCCTCATAAATCGCTTCTGCCGGTATTTTATCCGGCAGTGCAAAATCTGTTGCCACAATACCTTTTAAATGTGATGTTTCCTGATATCCTACCATTTGGGATCGAATCTCCACGCTTCCGTTACCTCTGTTATTACCGCTCAGGCTTTCAAATATTTGTACACAATCCTCATTCACATAGTTGCTTCCTCCATAGGCCGGTTTAGACGACAGCACCTGACCTTCCGTATATCCACAAATCGATGTCATTCCGCCGGTGAAATTCAAACCGGTAAGAGATGATGAAAACCAGGCATTGCTGCAATCGTGATAAAATTTAAAGTGCAAATATACTTTTGTAGTTCCCTCCGGCAAGTTAAAGTGAAATGTTCCTGAAAATTTACTTGTGCCCGGAGCTCCACCCCAGGAGCCATCCTCATTCTGCCACGAAGAGTTTGGTGTCTCACCCAAAGCATACACTGCATCCCGGAAGCTTCCGGATAGAATGATTCTTCCCGCCTGATTCAAAATACAATATTCTGATCTGTTCAGCGAAAATCTGCACCCATTCCCCCAACTGTCAGCATATACAGATACATTTAATTTTGTATTTCCTCTGGTATCAATCCCCTGATATCCGCTGGTATTCCATCCATCTGCGGCCCAATGAGGCCGGGACCAGCCTGCTCTGATAACATGGTAGGTGTTGTTATCATCCGTCGTATGCCCTCCGACACTGGTGGCGGTATATGTATTACTGTAGGAATCGTTAGCATACACAAAATGCTGCCAATTTCCGAAAGCCGGCGTATAAGAAGCATCCCGATAGCATTCGTTCGTATGGTGATGAACGATTCTCTCCCCGGCACTTCCTCCCAGGTATCCGGCACCGCCACCAGCCATTCCATCCTGTCCGTCACTGTTTTCTGTCACTCCCGCCATACTTCCTCCGGCACCTCCGTTTCCGGCAGGAGATGCACCACCGCCTCCCCCGGCGATCAGCAGAATCCCTTTGCGGTCCGACACAACGCTTGTCTTCCCGCCTCCGTTTCCGTAATCTGTGGCGCTGCCACCTCCGTTCACGCCATCCTGACCGCCTACAAAACAGGTAAGCTTCTCTCCCTGTTGCAGCCAGAACGTACCCGTAACGCTCCCTCCGTATCCTCCACTGTTTGACTCATAATTTTGTCCCTGGGCCCCCTTCGCCGTTATCGTATAGAGACCTGTATACGGAATAAGGAATGTTTTTTCTTTTCCTGCATATTCCTCCTTTTTGTTCACCTTCGCTGCATTACTGATATCGTCTGCCGTATTCACTCTGATCCAGGCACCATTCTCCCGTTTCTGAAACAGAAGATACGATTTGTCTTTTTGATCCGCCTGCGACCATGTCAGATCTACGGCTCCTTTTCCCTTGTTGGCTCTGTAATTGTCCGTCGATTGCAACTGCAATGTCACCCAATGAGCATACAATGTCAGTGAGGCGGAGGGGATGATCCTGTCCCCCGGAGCGCCCGCCGGCTTCGTAAAACTTGTATCATAATACCATCCGCCGAACGACCAGCCCTCTCTGGATGTGAACGGCAATGTGACCGGATCCGGCTGATATACTGCTTTTACCGTATCCGTATGTCCGTCTGCTGCGGGAAATATATAACTCCCCCCGTCTATCTGTCCCTGGAATGGCAGGATCCTCATCCATTCTTCGAAATGATTAGTCCCCCTGACCGGTGCCACCGGCGTACCTCCGTTGGTCTCAAACTTTATAAGACAGCCTTCCGGTGGTTCTATATGTGCTTCCTGCAATGCATATTTTTTTTGATACTCCCCTGTAACTGAAAAAACACTTTCTCCGTTATAGCTTCCTCCTGCTGCATCTATCTTCAAAGTACTTTTACAGGGACGCCATTGTGCGTAGAGAATCACCGTGCCGTTGTCTTCCTCCGTCCATGTGGTCCTGTCTTTGTAATCAGCCGTAGACAGATTGTATATTTCTGCACGATCCCCATAAGAGATACCGCTTCCGTCCGGCCTGGTATTCCATCCGGTGAACACATATCCGATCCGGGAATAATTATTTACCACAAGATGTGTGACCGGCGTTACTTCTTTTCCCTCATAAAGTACAGCATTATCATACATATGATAGCTTTCTTCCATAAAGCCATGGCAGGACTCAGCATTTGCATCATAGGTAATCCTATACTGATTGTTTGAGATTGTCTTACATCGGTGTGGTGAAAATGTAACTCCCTGTTCCAGATTACTACAAAACGGACACAAATAATAATAGGTCACAGGGTTTTCTTCGCTACCCAGATCCATATACTGTATCGTCTCCGCCGCTTCCCTGCTCATATAAATATTCCACCATTCTATCGGTTCTCCGCAATCCGCACACAACGGCTTCCAGCCGGAATAATAATACCTATGACATTTTTTCATGCCGAACGAAATACCATGCCATCCGGGGGGTGCTCCATATGCATTATGAATACATTGTGCACCGCGCAAAACAACCTGCCATGCCCCTATGGGTACTTCCCCTCTCCGGCTGGATCTGTAATAATGTTCTCCCTCCTGTAATGCCTCCAGGGAAGATTTGATTCCGGTATACACTGTCGTTGTTTCGTTTTCGTCATACCATTTATAGTTCCGGTCCCCAGCACAGGTTGTCCATGCTTTCCCGTCCGGGCTGAATGACACATAACTGCTGTTGTAAATCGTCTTTTTTTCGGAGGCCTGTACATGCCCGCCCGGAAGCAACAGCACAATTCCCAGTGCAATTCCCATGATGCTGTACAATGCACAGCGTATTTTCTCCGTCATGCCGCTTCTCCTTCCTGGTGTATCCCGGAGCACTGTCAATCGCAGACCTTAACGACTCTGAGCGATCCTTTTGCCAGATTTCTGTAAAAATCATCTACTTTACCATTGTCCATGTAAACATTGATCCTCTGCGCAGGAGTCGTTGTATCTCCACTGTCTATCGCATTTCCGTTTTGGTCGAAAACCTGCTGCACGAACAAATTCTTCCAAACCGGCTTTTCTTTGGCTGTTTCTTCTTTATCAATACAATAAATATGAATTCTGTCCCCTGCACGCAGGACTCCTCCCACTGCCTGATACAGATCTTCCGCACGAAATCCGGCAATTACAGCTTCTTCCATCTCTCCGGTAATCTGTTCTTCACTTTCCAGCATCCCCCGGGTCACAACACTGCCTTTTTCAATCCGGTGTACCGCTATTCTGCCTGTGATTTCATCCATATTCTTTATTGCCGTGTCCGGTACGATCTTGCGGTCAATGTCCACCGTCTGTACATAATTCAGGATGTTGTCTTCCGTGATGCTTTCGCCCTTCGGGAGATCATCGATCGTTACACAGACTGTGATTTTCTCATACTCGGCCAGAACCTTTTTTTCTGCCTGAAGCATTATGATAAATACTGCTGCCGCCGCTATGAATGCCGCCAGAATACTCCCATTCCATATTTTATTTTTTGTGTTTTTACTCATTTCCCGTAACTTTATTTTCTGTAATTTCATTTTCCTTCTCCCTGTTGTCGTTTCTTATAACATCTACCAGTTTTCCCTTATGAGCCATCACGCGTGTCCCCAGAAATCCTTCCACAGGATAAGCGATCTCACTGTACACACCGGTTTCTTCAATCATCTGACCATTCGGTGCATGAACATTTCCGACATTTCCACTCCATACAGATACCGTTCCATCCCGATCTCTCTGCCATATCTCTACCAGATCGGACGTGACATTGTAGATTGTGTAATTCTGTATTTCCACCTGTCCAGAGATCATTCTCCGGTTCTGTGCCATAAAATGATTATCCAGTCCGAGATTTTCTCTCAGTGCATGACAGTACCTCTCATATGCCTGTTCGGGATCTGTTATGAGTACTTTTTGCGTAATGCCGTATTCTTCGATATCGATGACCACCGAGGCCAGATTCGACAGTGCCAGGGCATCTTCCATATACATGGCAGATTCTCTGTACAAAGCAACCTGCAGCTGCATACATAGCAGTATTGCCAAAAACAGTATCAGGAACAGTCCAAGCACCCAGGAAACCTGTCCCTGTTCTCTAGTTTTTCGCTGTAGATACTCTTTTTTCATAAATTTCATAAGTTTCCCCCAGCCGGCCATGAATCTGCAATACAACGTCATTTCCGTATCCCGCCGGATTTAATGTACTTCCCTCATAATCAATCCCTGTCATCCCCAGATTCTCCAGTTCTGCGGTCAACTGCATCTGATCCTGAGCCGCCAGATAGCCGACCGTTTCCATCTTGAGCAGATAACATCGTGCCAGCTGACCCACTTCCGCCTTTTTGGCAATCAGCTGTACATTTTCCATATAACTTATCATTAATGCGGTGAGTGCCAGGATGCACAGTCCTATTGTCAGTATTTCTCCTACGTTTCCGGCTTCTTTTTTTCGTCCTGTCATACACTCTCCTGCCTTATACACCGGTGAGAATATCTGCCGCTTTTGTCTGCATTGCCGTCACGATCGTCTGTATAAACGTTGTCAGACTGTCTTTCATGACCACGCACAGCAACAATGCAATAATGCATAGTCCGACTGTCACCAGAATCCCATCGATTCCCGGTTCACTGCTTAAGGCATGTTTTTTAATTCCGCTCACAATCTTTTCCCAATTTCCGTGCTTTTTCTCTTTCATTTTATTTCGTTCCTTTCGTATTTTAATATTTTTATATTTTGTATTTTTGTTTTTTCATTGGCCGGCTGTTTAGAATTTCACTGCCGCACGGAACATATATCCCACACAGGCATACAAGATCACTCCCAAAGTCGCGCCCAGCATCCCCAACTGGTAAAATGTAATGCTGCGGTCCAGTGCATTTTTCTGATGATTTAGGACTGTTATCTCCATATCCTTCAGCTGTTCTCCCATATCTCCCAGGAGTTCCACAGCTTGTCCGGATTCCCCCGCCTGGATCAGTGTGATGCACAATGCATCAATTTGCCGGTTATCAAACTTTCCCTGAAAAGCTGACAAAGCCGTCATAAGATCAGACTGCATTACAAGATCCCCCGCCAGTTCTATCAGGGCCTGTTGCAGGCGCCGTCCTTTCACACTCTGACAACATTCCGTCAGAGCATCCGCGACATAAATACCGGCACGGATCTGTACCTCCAATGCCTGATAGATCAGCTTGATCTCCGTCAACATATTGCGATTATCCCTCTCATTCATATATATCAACAGCAGTTCCGGCAGAAAATACAGCACCGTTGCTGCCAAAACAGCGTATCCGCATCCGATTTTCAACAGACTGATCGCCCCCAAAAAAGCCAGCACGATTCTACCTGTTAAGTACTTCATGGGAGTAATCGTTTTTCCAAAATGATATTTTGCTCCGTTACGGATCAATTTTCTCTCTGTCTTTTCCGCCCAGCCGGTATAGCCTTTGCTTTCCCGTATCATTCCCGTAAATTCCTCCATGGTGTGCAGCAGGATTTCCGGTGTTTTACTCCTTCCCAGACGAAAAACAAACACTCCGCCGAAGACAGCTCCCAATATCTGCGGTATCCAAATAGTTTTCCAGTACATTCTCTCATTCTCCTCACATTTTGGTATCTACACAACATTTGTGTTTATCTTCGAAACCCATATACCTTGCGCAGGAACAATCCAAATATGATCCCATAGATTCCCAATGCCAGGTGTCCGGGTAACGTATCTGTTACGATCTTCCAGACAGATACATCGATCAGACGATCCACTGTCATCAGAGCAAATACTGACATTGCCGCCAGCAGTCCCATATTGATCGCTGCTTCCCTCAGCATTCCTTTTCGTTCCTCCTCTGTCCTAAGATATTCCCGCACAGAACGTCTGCTACTGTCTACCAGTGTTGTCAGATCTGCCATGTAACGTATACTGATCTCCAGATTTCTGGCAAGTTCTTTGAACTTCGGATGTTCCACCTTTTCCGCCATTGCCAGCAGTGCCGTGGAGGAATTTCCCGTCATCTGCGCCTCATAGGCGCATTCCTCCATCACTCCTTTCAGTGGCTCTTCCATATATTTACTCACCTGCCCCAGGACACCGGTGATCTCCCCGGCAGTCAGGCTGTAATTTCCCAGGAAATTCAGGCACTTTAAAATATTGTCATTTACCGACCGGTATTCCAAGAAACGAAAGGTGTTCAGGAGAATCATCTCGACAGCCATTGTGATCATCAGATACAAAAGTGAAGTTATCATTTTGCACCCAAGCACCTGTGTCCCTCCGAAGACAGCCGCAATCAGCAGTACATTTCCGGCAACCCATTTTTCTGCTGTAAAATGGGGCATTCTTCTGCGCAATCCGCTGTACCGTAAAACCTCTTCTATCCTGTACCAGACATTATTTTTTTGTTGAAATTCCATCAGGCGGTGCCGGTTCTCTACTGCTCTCAGTTGTGACGCACGATCCATTCCTTCCCTGGTCCGGTGCAACAGCTCCCATAGCTTCTCCAGCCACCTCATCCGGCCAAACAGAAGCAAAAAGCCCATAAATAATAAACAGACAATCCATACGTATATGATCATAAGTTCCTCCTGTGTAATGATCAAAACAACCTCTCATATTCCAGATTCTCTTTCTCTGCGTTCCAGCCCAGGCAGGCAAATATTTCCTTGACCCTGTAATGTTCCATGAAGATCAGTGTCTGAAAGCAGTCCATCATTTTCATCAACTCATTGCGTGAGTATCTACTGTCATACATTGCATAATCCACTATTTTCTCCGGAGCTCTGTCAGCGGACGGCGCATGCACTGTAGCGGCACAGATCTGTCCCGTATAAGCTGCATTCAGAAGATACAGTGCCTCTCCGCCCTTCACTTCTCCGATAATGAAAAAATCCACATCCATGGTAAGACCGGCAATGCTGATATGCTTCAGATCATAATTCACTGAACTCTCCGAAGCACCCGGCAGGGAATGTAGAAACATCATATCCGGATGGAAAAGTGTCGTCAGTTCATCCGCCTGTTGGGCCACCAGTATCGCCATATCATCCGGCAAAGTCTCTTTAAGTGCATTCAGCAGTGTCGTTTTCCCGGAGGAATTACCTCCGCAGATCAGTGTGGACCCCTGCCGGAACCTTTGCACCAGCAGTTCCGCCGTTGCCCTGTCCATCATGTTCTTCTCCACCAGTTGCGCCATCATCGGAAAATTCTTCGGAACTTTACGAATACAGAGATAAGGTTCGCTGTATGTATTCACGATCGGCATGGACAGTGTAAAACGAAATATAAAATCCGGATGACTTTCCGTATCCGTAAATCGCTGAATTGCATTCAGATTCGAAATATTCACCTGATTTCTGGTCGCTATATAATCAATAAACTGTCGATATTCCTTCTCGGAAGCAAAGGCAATGCCTGCATCCATACGTTTCCCCTCTCTCTTGATCCGAATGCAGTCATGGCTGACTACACGGATATCCGAAATACTCCCATCATCCATGAGCGGTGACAATCTGGAATAGCCGAACACATATTGCTCGAATTCTTTTAAAAGATCCGCCTGTTTTTCCACCGGTAAATGATAATTCTGCTCTATGTGTTTCAAAACTTCCCGTAAAAATTGTTCCTTACTCAGAATTCCTTTTTTCACCTGCACCAAAAGAATCTGCTTTTGCGTAAGGAAATCCTCTACTAATCGCTGTAAATCCTCTTCCATTTTTCCTCCAATCGCATATTTTGTTGTAGCCGTTCCCTGTTATTACTTCTTCTGTAATGTGATGTGTGGTCGAACATGACCGGATAAAAGATGCCGACGCTCTGACTGTCCCGTCGGGTAATATGCAGATTACTCCTTCTGCCATGATATGTCAACGCTTTCAAAACTATTTCCTGATTTTCGGAATAGTGCCCAAACAAAAACCGCAGTCCGGGGATTTTTCACTGAAAATCCAGTCAGACTGCGGTCTCGCACCTTGTATATTTTGTCTTTGTCTATTTTGTCCTATCATACTCACATTCCTGTTGCAACAGCAATGCATCAAACGCCTCCACCGGCATAGGACGGTGAAACAGAAAGCCTTGTGCATCTGTACAACCGCATCCCAAAAGGAAGCTCTTCTGTTCCTCTGTTTCCACTCCCTCAATCACGATATGTACTCCCAACTGTTGCAGCATGGCAATGGTATTGCGGATAATGATCTGGCTCTTATCCTTTTCCAGATCCCGGATAAACTCTCTGTCGATCTTGATCTCATCCAGTGTCTGGTTCTTCAGCATATTCATAGTCGAATAACCGGTTCCGAAATCATCCATGGACACCAGGAAGCCCCGCTCCCGCAGGCTTTCCATGCGGCGATACATACCTGCCTCGTCCTCCAGGAAGGCGCTCTCTGTCAGTTCCAACGGAACATACTCCGGCGGAACATCATATTCCTCCCTGAGACGGATCAGTGTCTCTGCCAGTTTTTCATCATAGGCATGTAATCGCGATACATTGATGGAAACGGGGACAAGCATCCGGTCTTCCCGGTGCAATTTTCCCAGATAAGCAAACACCTTCTCCCAGATATATTCATCTACATTGATGATAAATCCGTTTTTCTCCAGTACGG
>OGUN01002268.1_pt1 | contig 11751 bp, 10 predicted proteins | sample 1553621 | NCBI WGS metagenome assembly OGUN01 (sample SAMEA2580300, study PRJEB22360) | human gut metagenome | biome: human gut; feature: human-associated habitat; material: faeces | place: Denmark | collected 2008/2010
CTCCGCATGGTCTAAGCCATACGGAGGATTAACTGTTTTACGGACACCCGTCTATGCGGCAGTGCTCCCTTTGTTTTTTCAGTGTTCAACAGCAAAAACGGCTGACACAGCTTCTGTTGTTTTTGAATTCATCTCAACCCGACGCGCCTGTAAACAAGATCCAACGTTTTTTCTGCGGCTTCGGAAGCGCGGCGTGCACCGTCCTTTGTTATGCGCTCAAGCTCTGCCTTGTCCGCCAGTATGCGCCTGTACTCTGTCTGCACGGGTTCAATCTCGGCAATAACCGCATCCGCAACGGCGGTTTTAAGCGTGCCGTAACCGCAGCCTTCAAATTCCGCAACGGTCTGTTCTATTGTTTTTCCTGTCATCGCACTGTAAATGGAAAGCAGGTTGTTCATGCCGGGGCGTCCTTCTTCATATGCAATTCGCCCTTCGCTGTCCGTAACTGCGCGCTTAAACTTCTTTGTTATCACCGCCGGTTCATCGAGAATCGAAATATACGAATTCGGGTTAGTGTCCGATTTGCTCATTTTCTTTTCCGGATCGGTAAGGCTCATTACTCTGCCGCCCACTTTCGGAATGTACGGCTCGGGAAGTTTGAATGTTTCGCCGTAGGCATTATTGAAGCGTGCGGCAATATCGCGTGTTATTTCAACATGCTGTTTCTGATCGTTTCCGACGGGAACCAGATCCGCCTGATAAAGCAGAATATCCCCCGCCATCAGCACCGGGTATGTATACAAACCGGCATTGATATTGTCGGCATGCTTTGCACTCTTGTCCTTGAACTGAGTCATCCTGTTCAGCTCGCCCATATATGTGTTGCAGGCAAGCACCCAATTCATCTCAGCATGTTGATGCACATCACTCTGGATGAAAACGGGCGAAGTTGTCGGATCAACACCGCATGCAATAAGCAATGCGGCCATCCCGAAGGAACGCTCAAGCAGGAGCTTGGGATCCTGCCTGACGGTCAAAGCGTGCATATTGGCAACGCAATAATAGCAGAATTTGTCATCACTCTGAAGAAGCTTCCAATTGCGCAGCGCCCCGACGTAATTGCCCAAAGTTGGTATGCCGCTCGGTTGAATGCCGCTCAGGATAATCTTTTTTTCCATGATTCCAATCCTCCTTGTTTTTATTTCTATAATTATACATAAACGGACGGTTATTGCAACCGCCCGTTTAAAATATATCATTCAGGCAAATCTAACTGCTCACATCGTTTACAGATGAAGCATATCTTATTTCTGCCCAAAAATCAGGCCGCTATTCGCAAATGGTCAAATGCCCATTTCTTCTTTGACCTCTTTGAAGCATTTTACTGCGAAATCGAGGTCTTCTTTTGTGTGACCTGCGGAAACCTGCGTGCGGATTCTCGCCTTACCCATGGGAACAACGGGATAGCAGAAGCCGACAACGTAAACTCCCTTTTCAAGCATGCGCCTTGCGAATTCCTGTGCTACCTTTGCATCATAAAGCATGACGGGAACGATGGGATGGGTGCTTTCGGGAACATCGAAGCCGAGCTTGCCGAGCTGCTCACGGAAATAACGTGTATTCTCGTGAACTTTGTCGCGGAGTGCAGTGGATTCGTTCAGCATATCGAATACCTTGATGGATGCTGCGCAAATTGCGGGTGAAAGCGTGTTGGAGAACAGATACGGACGGGACTTCTGACGAAGCATGTCAATAACCTCCTGACGAGCTGCCGTGTAACCGCCGCTTGCGCCGCCGAGTGCTTTGCCGAGGGTGCCGGTGATGATGTCAACACGACCCATAACACCGCAATGTTCGTGAGTGCCCTTGCCGTGTTCGCCCATGAAGCCGACAGCATGGCTGTCATCAACCATTACAAGTGCGCCGTATTCATCCGCGAGATCGCAGATTGCGGGCAGGTTGGCAATGAAACCGTCCATGGAGAAAACGCCGTCGGTTGCAATAACTTTGATTCTGCAATCCTTTGCTGCTTCAAGCTGAGCCTTAAGGTCTTCCATGTTGTTGTTCTTATAGCGGAATCTCTTTGCTTTGCAAAGGCGAACGCCGTCGATGATGCTTGCATGGTTCAGCTCATCGGAAATGATCGCGTCTTCCGCACCGAGAAGAGTCTCAAACAGACCGCCGTTTGCATCGAAGCAGGAAGTGTACAGAATGCAGTCATCCATGCCGAGAAAATCTGCGATTTTGCGTTCGAGCTGCTTGTGGATCTGCTGAGTGCCGCAAATGAAACGTACGGAGGAGAGACCGAAGCCCCACTCATCATAGCTTGCCTTTGCTGCTGCGATAACCTCGGGATTGTTGGAAAGGCCGAGGTAGTTGTTTGCGCACATGTTGAGAACGCCCTTTGCAACGGTAGTGTCGATGCGAGCCTTCTGAGGGGTTGTGATTATGCGTTCATCCTTATAGGTGCCCGCTTCTTTGATGGAATCAAGTTCGCTGCGAAAGATTTCGTATGCTTTTTTCATTTTTTTACCTCCGAAAAATCAGTTTAAACGTAAATATTGTCCGAATCGGCAATGCGGCGGTTACTTTGTCCAATCGAGAACAACCTTGCCGCTGCTGCCGCTGTTCATTGCTTCAAAACCCTTTTCAAAGTCACGATAGTTGAACCTGTGAGTTACCATCGGGGTGAGGTCAAGACCTGCCTGAACCATTGCGCCCATCTTGTACCAAGTTTCGAACATTTTCCTGCCGTAAATGCCCTGAATATTGAGACCCTTGAAGATTATCTCGTTCCAGTCAACAACAGTGCCGGGGCCGGCGATGCCGAGAAGAGCAACCTTGCCGCCGTTGCGCATGGAGTGGATGAGCTGGTTGAGTGCTCCGCCGTTGCCGCTCATTTCAAGTGCAACATCGAAACCTTCGACGATGCCGAGCTCCTTCATGACATCCTCGAGCTTTTCCTTTGCAACATTAACGGGACGATTTGCGCCCATTTTGCGTGCAAGCTCAAGGCGGTATTCGTTTACATCGGTGATAACAACGTTGCGGGCGCCGTTGTGTTTGCAGATGCCGGCGGCCATCATGCCGATGGGACCTGCACCCGTAATCAGAACATCTTCACCGACGACGTCGAACATCAGTGCGGTGTGCGTTGCGTTGCCGTATGCGTCAAAGAATGAGATAAGATCATCGGGAATATCGTTTTTATCCATGGGAATAACGTTGGTTGCGGGAATGCAGAGATATTCTGCAAAAGCACCGTCACGATCAACGCCGACACCCTTGGTGTGTGCGCACCACTGTCCGTTGCCGCTGCGGCAGTTGCGGCAGTGACCGCAAACGATATGGCCTTCGCCGGAAACACGCTGGCCGACATAGAGTTCTTTTACGCCTTCGCCGAGCTGTGCAATTTCACCGACATATTCATGACCTATCGTCATTGCGGGATGGATATGCTGCTGTGCCCAGGGATCCCAGTTATATATATGAACATCCGTGCCGCAAATTGCGGTTTTGCGAATTTTGATGAGAACCTCGCCCATTTTGGGTTCGGGCACGGGAACCTGCATCAGTTTCAGACCTTTTCCTGCTTCTGTCTTTACAAGAGCATCCATCATTTTTGTCATTGTTTTTTCCTCCGAAATAGGATTAAAATTATTTGCCGAGCAGCTTTTCTGCGGCTGCGAGCTTTACGCATACACAAAGCACCTGCATCGCCTGTTCAAGTTCGTTAAGCGGCGGGAAACTCGGAGCGATCCTGAGGTTGCTGTTCGCAGGGTCATTTTTATAAGGATAGGTTGCGCCTGCATCGGTCATAACAACGCCTGCATTTCTGCAAAGTTCATGCACGCGCTTTGCACAGCCTTGCTGAACAAAAAGACTCACGAAATAGCCGCCCGTGGGCTTGTGCCAAGACGCAATGCCGAGCGGAGCAAGTTCTTCCTCGAGGCATTTGTTGACGATATCGAATTTGGGTTTCAAAATCGCGGCATGTTTTTTCATGTGTGCAAGCACACCGGCTACATTTTTGAAATAAAGCACATGGCGAAGCTGATTCAGCTTGTCGAAGCTTATAACCTGTGCCGCCAAAAGCTTTTTCATATAAGCCATGTTTGTTTCGCTGCAGGCAAAACATGCAACCCCCGCACCCGGGAAAGTGATTTTTGACGTTGAGGCAAATTCAAAAACTCTGTCGGGATTGCCCGCTTTTTCACAAATTTCAAGCATGTTCGCGAATGGAACAAAATCGCCCTCAAATTCGTGTACACAATACGCATTGTCCCAAACAAGGGTGAAATCGGGAGCCGCAGTTTTCATCGAAGCAAGGCGTGCAATCGTTTCATCGGAATAGGTGATTCCGTCCGGGTTTGAATACTTCGGAACGCACCACATGCCCTTTACAGCCTCGTCATTGACAAGTTTTTCAACAAGATCCATATCCGGACCGCTTTCAAGCATCGGAACGGTTATAAGTTCCATGCCGAATGTTTCTGAAATTTTGAAATGGCGATCATAGCCGGGCGACGGGCAGAGGAATTTGATTTTTTCAAGCTTGCACCACGGCTTTTCCGAATGCAGCAGGCCGTGGGTATATGCCTTTGAAATAAGGTCGTACATCAATGTGAGGCTTGCATTTCCGCAGGCAAAGACCTGTTCGAAACGCACACCGAGCAATTCGGCGAAAAGTCGGCGGCATGCGGGCAGACCCATAAGCTCGCCGTAATTACGAGCTTCAACTCCATCGGGCCTGGTGTCCGCAGGATCGATATACATGTTTAACAAGTCATCGGAAAGTGCAAGCTGCTCAAGCCCGGGCTTACCTCTTGACATGTTGAGGTTCAATCCCTGTGCCAAACAATTCTGATACTCGGCAAGCACTTCGGAATAGAACTCCTGAAGCTGCTGCTCGGTCATTTCATTCAGTTTCATAATCTCCCCCAAAAGGCGAATAAAAAGTTGATTTCAGAAGCCCGCAGCATCGTTCGGATTTCGGCAGCGTACATAAAACTGTCCGCCGCACAAAAAGAGATACCCCGTTTCTGAATTTCGGCAATACTTATCATGCCGGGCGAATCGGCGGAAAATGAACGCCGCCAAACATCGCCATAATATGAATTATAGACCTATCCGTAAGCTAAGTCAACCTATATATTGAGTTTCCCGACAAAATTTTTCCCGAGTGCCTTGTTTTTCGCCGTCTTATTATACGGAAGTGAATCTGCGGAGAGTGTTTCCGTTTTCGGTATTGCTTTCACTGACAAAAATGATATAATTGATTTCGGAAAAGCTGATCCGAAGGCTCCGACGAAATTTTTTGCAGGATGCGTTAAGCTTAAGCCTTTATCAGCAAAACTGAAAGAAAAGGATCGGAACGGAAGAAATGAACGAAATAAAAAATACGAAATCAGATTTCGAACAAAAAATCGATAATCTCAAGCAGATGCTCCAAAGCAGCAGGCGCGTTGTTTTTCTCGGCGGAGCCGGTGTTTCAACAGAAAGCGGCATTTCGGATTTTCGCAGTGAAAACGGAATTTTTAAAGCCATTCAGCAATTCGGTTATCCTCCCGAAGAGCTGCTTTCGCATACATTTTTCGTACGCAAGCCCGATGTTTTCTTCAGATATTATAAAACGCTTCTTCTGACAACTGACGCAAAGCCGAATGCCGCGCATGCTGCACTTGCGAAACTTGAGGCGCAGGGCAAACTAACAGCCGTTGTAACTCAAAATATCGACGGGCTGCACCAGCTTGCAGGCAGCAAAAACGTTTATGAGCTTCACGGTTCAATTCATCGCAATCACTGTATGCGCTGCAACAGATTTTTTGATGCCGAATATGTAAAAAACCACAGCGGCATTCCGTACTGCCCCTGCGGCGGCATGATAAAACCCGATGTTGTGCTTTATGAAGAATCTCTCGATCCCGATGTTCTTGCGGGCGCAGTCGCGCATATATCCCGCGCCGATATGCTTATTGTCGGCGGCACATCGCTCCAAGTCTACCCCGCCGCCGGACTTATTAATTATTACTCCGGCAATAAACTCGTTTTGATTAACAAAACAGTCACTCCGTATGACAGCTATGCAAACCTTGTTATCAATGACTCAATAGGCAAAGTTCTTTCCTCAGCCGTTGAATGAGACGATAAATCCCGCGGCAATTCACGGACAGTGAAAAGACCCGCCGCCGCGGTTTGCGGCGGTGGGTCTTTTGTTCAGTTTGCCGTAAGGAACATCAATGCATTATCAGTTTGGAAAGGCAACAGTGACGGGTGTATCGCTGTATCCTGCCGTTCTGCCTTTTCCAAAGACTCCGTAGCTGTTCTTGCCCAAAGCGTAGAGCTGACCGCTCGTGTCAATACAGAAATGTGTTCCGCAGTCGTTCTCCACAGTCACAGAAGAAAACGCAAACGCTGCAATATTATCTGCAATCTTTTTCAGTTGGAGATTGCCGTCACCATCAATGTAATCCAAGTAATACAGCACGTTGTCGGCATCAAGCAGCACAAACCCTGGCCATCCACCATCGTAATCAATTTCGAAGCTTGCAACGTCTTTGTATCCGTGAGCAATTTCAGTTCCGCTGGATGTATCATCTTCGGAGAACATTTCAGTCAACCACAGCGAATGATCTGTTTTAATTACATAACAGTTTGCTTCACCGTCTTCACATGCACTTATTGCATCATCCGTTATATAGTAGTCATCATATTCGACTGAACATGACCAAAGCGAGCCATTGGTCATTATTGCGAAACTTCCGTTCAGAATCCTGCTTACTCCTGTCGCCGCCTCTGCAAATCCATTGCCGATTTCAAGCATTCTTCCGTCGGTCGTAAGTGCATAGTATGCATTTGTATCCGCAATTCCGTCTGCAACCTTCACCGGTGACAAGCGGTCGATCGCGGTGCCGTCGCCGAGCTGCCCTCTGTCATTTGCGCCCCATGCCCAAAGTGTTCCGTCCTGCTTCACGGCAAAAGCAAAGTTCTCCCCCGCCTCTGCCTTTGAAACATCGTCCATAATCTTGATGTATTCAGCAGAACCTTGGGTCGTGCCGTTGCCGAGCTGTCCTCTGTCATTGATGCCGCAAGCCCAGAGGCTGTGATCGGATTTCACAACGAGAGCAAAACTTCCTCCCCCGCCGACGGTTACGGAAAGCGCATTATTCATTCCGCTTACGGCGACGGGCTTTTCGGTTTCAAACACCGTCACCCCGCTGCCAAGCTGCCCGGCTCCGTTGCTGCCCCACGCAACAACCTTTCCTTCCGTTGTTACGGCAAGCGCATGAGTTCTGCCCGCGGACACGGAAACAATGCCTTCCATCACAACCGAAAAGTTCTTCAGGTTCGAGTCAACCGATTTCAAAAGCTGTCCCGCTTTGTTAACAACGTAAAGAGGCTTATCTTCATATTCCAATAAATCCCGCGAATACGCAGCCGCAGAAATAACATCATTCATTATTCTTATTGTCTGTGTGTCATCACCGAATTCACCCGATTCTATCAGCCACAGCGAACCATCCTTCTTCAGCGAAAGGCATGACGCGTTGAATCCTTCTACACCGCGAATTTCTTGAACGCCGTCCATAACTTTTTTTGCAGACCTCGTGGCCGCATTCATAACTTCAACCGTTCCGTCAGGGTTGAGAATAAACAGTACTCCTCCGCTATGACCTGAACCGACTTCAACCGCAGCAACGTCAGTCTTAATCACTCTGCTCGACGGACCTTCTTCGCTATAAGCTCCTCCCCAAACGATAAGTGCTCCGCTTGTGCTTACCGCAGCAGAGAGACACCCTCCGGCGGAAGCTTGTTTAATATTGCCAATCATAAAAGTAGGCTCACCGATATTAGTGCTTTCTTCATAGTTTGACGGAGAAGTTCCGGTTATCTGTCCGAAAGCGTTGCAGCCCCAGCCATACAGTGAGCCATCCTTTACAACCGCAAGCGTATGCGTCCATACTTCCGGGGATGATTCATCAAATGATCCGTTACCGCTTGTGCTTACGGAAACGATGTCGCTTAAGATCTTTTTCGGAGCAGCGTTTCCCGCAAGTCTTGTTCCGCATCTTGCTCCCCATTCCCAAAGTGAACCGTCCTCCGTTATCGCGTACGAAACGGAATTGCCCGCAGCGACCTGCACGTTCGTATCAACCGTTATCTCCGGACTCACCGTTCCGTACATTGTATAGAACACAAGTTCGGGCCTGCCATTGTCGGAATCTACCGACAAAAATATCTTGTACACTTCCGAATTTGAAGCTTCCTCTCCCGAATTTCGAATTTCAAGCAGGAACAATTCACCGCCGCTGAGATCGACCTCGGTAGGTTTGTTGATGGTGCCCTTCAGTATGATCTCAAGCGGCTGCTGCGAACCGCCGGCTGCATTCCCGTTTGCTATCTTGCTGAGTTTCACCGTGCATTCGCAGTTCGTCAAATCCAATCCGCGAATGTCGAGAGTGCATTTCGGCTGCACGTTAACAAGGCTGCCGTCACGCACCTCGCCGTTTCCGACATTCTCAGGTTCCGGTGTGGTCGGAACTTGCGTAATCGGCACCGGTGTAGGTGTTGAGCTCGGTTCTGTTCCCGAACCGACTGAACAACCCGAAATAAAGAAGACTACGGCAAAAAGCAGAGCCATTGCAGCTTTAAAACTACTTGGACGGGAAGACTTCTTTTGCATAAAACAAAACTCCTTTGCTTTTAAATCGGAAACCATGTAAATACGTTTCAGTTGAAGATATGTTGACTTGCAACGTGTATATTTACATTATACTCATTATTTGAAGGAAATCAATAGGGCAATTAGTATATTTGAGCATTTTTTGCTCCGGCGTCAATGCGCATGACAGCATCGTCGAACTCATTGACAACAGCGGCAGCACTGTTATAAAATATACTCAGCAGTCCAAAGTGACAGCAGCCGAACCGCCGAAGCATTGAAACCGATTGGTTCTGCTTGAACTGCGATTTGGCGGAAACCCCACGGTTTGAATGGCACGGTTCCTGAGAATATGCGCACTATCATGCTGCAGAAAACAAGTTTGCTGGAAAGTATAAGCATTTTCATGTGTGGTTTGGAGAGTTAGCATATGAAAGTTCTTTTTAACTCGATTATCAGGACGATGTATTCGGGCTGTTACTACAAAAAAGGCAGCAGAGTTATTTATCTGTACGATATAAAGCAGACCGGTGACAGTCAAACGGTTATCTTTTTCGAATGCGAACATATTTCTCGCCCAAAAGAAATAACTGTCCTGTACAATGAGTTTAGTCCTGTCGGCGAGCCCAAATCCGTCAACCTCACTGATTTTGAGCTTGAGTTTAGATATGCGAACAATCTTAATCAGAGATGCCTCGGCTGCATTTATTGCAAAGCAACCGATATGTTCACAGATGTAAACAAACGAGCCGACTCCTGCGATGTTCGCTACGCAAAATCCTTGCTTTGCGAGCTGAGGCTTGCATTTGTTACATTATCCGCAGTAAGTTTGCTTACATGCAACTGCGAATATAGGAGGGCTGAACCGCCTGAGCTGATAACATGCAATGCGGGCATAATTGACTTTAAAGAATCAATCTTGAAGATTGTTGAGGAATGCAGCAAACCTATCGGCAGTTCCGATCTCTTGGCAATGTCACCGGAGCTTTTTGACATATTATTAAAAATGCTGCACCCGGATGATGTGATTTTCTTCGGAAGCGGAGATTCTGCCGGTAATTATTGCCCTGTGATGCATGAAAGTGTTTGGGATTACCTTGCATTCCCCGGAGAAGATGCTGACGTCATATGCATACGCGCAAAAAATGCGTCAAAAGAATTGTATGCATATATGATGTCCGAAACATCTGAAACTCCGCGATATTCTTTACTTTTTCCGTCAATCAGCACTGCATATTACGGAGACGATTTAACCATTGGCGGTTCATGTGCTTACAGCTATGGTTATGCTGTTTATGCACCTCAAAACATTGCTGAGCAAATTCTTGCGAAAACGCAGGAGTGCAAGCCCATACAGCTCAATAATAATTTGAAGCTTTAAGCGCTGAGCGAATGAAACTGCTTGAAACCCCGTAACCGTCTATAACTTTGAGGTCGAAGACTATCACACATACTATGTCTCTGCAAATGCAGACTCGGATGAGTTTGTGTTGGTACATAACAGGTGCGGGTATAAGTCTTTAAGGCAAAACGATTATAAAGCTGTTATTAATCCCGGCGAGATGGAAGCACCGCATGCGCATATTTTCAAAAAGGCAAGTAATATAGGGAGGGTGTTTCGCGACGGCACTCTTGATAAAAGTCTTGCGGCAAACAGAGAAGCGATGATGTTTCTGAAAAGGAATCTGGTATCAATAATGGAGATGATAGATGCTTTTTATGGAAAAAGATGAAAACGGATTTCAAAATTTCTCGATAAGAATTCTTGAATCAACTGAAAGCCTGCGCCAAGTTGTTCTTGATGAGTTTGAAAACTTTATCTTCAACTCAAACATAATGAGCGGTATAAATAAAATTGATGAGCCGACTCTGCTTTCGCTTATCTGTGAGAGTCACAAGTCGGAATATATACGCGAATTCATTGTTGAAATGTTGCCGCTGCTTGAACAGAGCTGTATAACCGATAGGGTGTTTGATTCTTGCATTTCTTATTCGGACACTGAGTTCCGAAAGACATTGTGCATTTTACTTGCACACATGTGGTTGAGAATCGACCTATTGTTGACGCTTAACGAAGAACTGGATACTCCGGAAGCATTCATAAAGGCCGTGTGCATTATGGTTCGTGAACGGTATTCAAAAGACGAATTTGAAGTTTTTTTGCGAAGAAACAAGCACTTTTGGAATGCATTACCTTGCTGCATTTCATGGCTTATGCCGAAATATGAGGACAGCACTCTTGTTGATGTTATAAAAAACTATGCAAATCAAGCGGTGATGTGAAACTAAGCGAATCGATGTTGATGGTGACCGGCATGTTGGGACTTTCGGCCTGCATTAAAGAAATTAAGGAGTTTGGAGGTAAACTTGGAAAACTATATTAAGACAGCAATCTGCTATGCGGAAGGGAAAATGAGCGGCAGTGATTTTGAGATTGAACAGGCTTCCGAGCCCGAGCTTTGGCCATGGCTTCAATCGCTGCTGAATGAGGAAATGAAGACCGATCCCAAACATGAGTTTTGGAACATATGTCATTCCCGTTCGGCACTCGAAGCAAACAATTTTCGAGTAAAGGCCACTGCGCTTGCTTTCGGTTACGGATTCTTCGGTAATATGCATGACATAGTAAGCAGCCTTGTCAAGACTGTTTACCCGGATATTAAAATCAAAACACCCCCATCGTACACAAAATATGATTTTATGTACGAAATAGGTATGGATTACGTCGGCGGAAAAGAAGCCGATATAATCGTTCAAGATATTCTGGACAAGCTGCCTTCGGATTTAAAAAAGAGTGAAAGGAAACGCGAAGCAAAAAACGAGTTGCGCAAAGCTTTCCCTATCACAAAGAGGAAACCGCTGTGGGTTCAGGAACCTGAGTGGCCTGTATCCAACGGCAAACCTCTCAAGTTTATCTCTCAAACAAAAGATGGTGAGAAGGTATGCTACGAATTTTACGATGAAGCAAACGACTGCAAAACAATAATCGAGCAGCTGCTGTAACATTTCGGCGCTGTTTGATGTTGTTGCCGGAACCATGATTAAATTGTACTAACTATCAGAATACGAAGTATTCACATGCTTATAATTTGCCGGATCAGCTCACTTCGTACGATGGCGAAAGCATAACATATGACGCTTCCGGCAAC
>OGUN01002272.1_pt1 | contig 11734 bp, 8 predicted proteins | sample 1553621 | NCBI WGS metagenome assembly OGUN01 (sample SAMEA2580300, study PRJEB22360) | human gut metagenome | biome: human gut; feature: human-associated habitat; material: faeces | place: Denmark | collected 2008/2010
CCGTAGGGTTGGGGCCTGTCGCCATTCGTGTGGCGCCGTCCATGCGCCACGTAGGTGTGTGGCTGCCGTGCCCACGGACGTGCCGTATGCCGTGCTTTACGCACCGGTGGCTGCCGTGCCTGCCTGCCGTGGCATGGCCTCCTGCGGGTCGGGCTGGCTCTGTAGCCATGAATCATGGTGGGGGGCACAAGGGTGACTGCGTGTGCCGGCTGTGCCAAACGGCGCATAAAATGGTTGGGATGTCTGTATAGTGCGGTGTCGGGTTGGGCTTGCGGATATTTATTCAGTTTAAAATTTGCCGGGAATATATATTTTCATACCTTTGTAAAGGTTTACCGTCAGCACGCAATCAGTGGGCAAGCTCACATTGCGGCTGTTTGCATCGGCATGACATTATATAAATTATGTTCGGAAACACGTGCCAAAGGTTGCACCCTTTTCGTTTGAATCATCATAGCGGATTAAACATTTTGAAAGAATGAAGATATGCCTCACCATAATGTGTTGCCTGGCCCTGTCGTGCACCGTGTGCCTTGCGGGTCAGGACGAGCAGCGGTTGTACGGCCGGCTTGACATGCTGATAGCCCGTCAGGCCGACATAGAGGCCGAAAAGATGAGGCACATCGAGGGCATGGTGCAGATACTGAAAGACGCCACGCTGACCGATGCAGAGCGATATGCCGTCAACGACAGGCTGTACAACGAGTATTCCACGCTGAAGTACGACTCTGCTTTCAGCTATCTCAGGCAGAACATCGCCCTTGCCGAAAAGATGGGCGACCGGTGGCGCGCCACCCGCAGCAGGCTGTCGATGGCCCACATCCTGGCCGTGGCAGGGCTCTTCGGCGAGGCCGAGAAGGCTCTGGCGGCCATTGACACAAGCCGCCTTGAGGGCGATGTGCTGGTTGGTTATTACAAGCAGCTCAACGAACTCTACCTCTTCAAGTCTGAATTTGCCAGCGGGACTTCGTTCAACGACGACTACCATAAGAACATGCAGGACTACCGGCGGCTGCTTATTGCCAATGCCGACAGGGGTTCGTACGACTATGTTTCGGTGCTTGCCGATTACCGGGCTTACCAGGGCAACATCGACTCCGCCATACAGATGCTGCTCGAGTACCTGCCGGCACTGAAGCCCGGCGACCGCCGTTACAGCATTCAGACCAGCCAGCTGGCGTTCTTCTATGGGTGCAAGGGCGACATGGGGCGCAAGAAGCAATACCTGCTGCTGAGCGCCATCTCCGACCAGGCGGGGTGCATACGCGAGGAGAACTCGCTGCGCGAACTGGCGTCGATGCTCTTTGACGAAGGCGACTATGAGCGCGCTTACAAATACCTCAATGTGTCGATAAACAACGCCAACAGCTATGGCACGAGGCTGCGCAACACACAGGCTTCGATGTTGATGCCGAAAATACTGGCAGGCTATAACGTGATGAAAGAGACACAGCACAGGCGCATGCAGACGCTCATGGTCTGCATATCGGTCATAGCGGTCATGCTGGTGGTGGCGCTGATTGCCGTTTACATGCTGCTGAAGCGTTACCGGAGGTCGAACCAGACCGTGGCCTACGTCAACGGCCGTCTGGAGGAGGCCGTCGGCGAGCTCAGGCGGAGCAACGCCATGATGAAAGAGGGCAACAGGATTAAGGAAGAATACATAGGCAGGTTTATGGAACTGGCCTCGGTGCTGATAGACAAGGCCGAGTCGTACCGCAAGCTGGCCAACAGATATGCCAAGGAGCACGACATGAGAGCGCTCTATGCGCTCATCAAGAGCAGCGCGGCTTTCAATGAGAGCACGTCGCTGTTCTACGGCAATTTCGACTCGGCTTTCCTGCGCATCTACCCCAATTTCGTCGACAAGGTGAACGAGTTGCTCTCCGACGAATGCAAGATTACACCCAGGGGCGAACGGCTTACCACCGAGCTGCGCATACTGGCGCTGATAAGGCTGGGCATAACCGACAACCACAAGATAGCCGGCATACTGCGCTCGAGCATCACCACTGTCTACACTTACCGCTCGAAGCTCAAGGCCCGCTCTGTGGTCAAGGACGACTTTGAGCGCTGTGTGGCCTCAATCGACTCGTGGCAGGAGGCAGACGCAGCCTCTGTCACTGCCGTTGAGTCTCCCGGCTGAGGCTGTTAGCGGTATGGGGCGGATGCAGGCCCGGTGGCCCTGCCGGCAGATGCGCCACGGCCCAATGTGCAATAAGGCCCGTTCGGGCTTCCGATACGGGCCGTTTTGCATTGCAATATCGGCCGTTCTGCATTGCGATATCGGCCGTTTGGCAGGGCCCTTTGCCGGTGGCGGCGGCAAGGTGGCGGCGCTCGCGGCCCGTGGGCCGGCCTTTGTGGCATTTTCCCGAGGTTGTTCGATGTGCCGCCTGATGGCTGTTTTGCGTTTGTGCCATGCTTAAAAAAAGGTTCCACACTTTGTCCGGCACCCTGTATGCCGCTTTGGCTTGCTGTTGCTCGCCGCCCCTTCGGCAGTGGGGCCAGACGGTGTTCACGGTAGTGTGCCGTGTTTGTTTCGTCAGCTTACGGCCGGTTTTGACAGACATGGGCTTTCTCCTTGCGCCGGTGGTTGATAATGTTTAGATTTCAAAGAGGTGTTTCCGAATGAATGGGCTGATAATCAATATATTGCAATTTTATTGGTTTAGATTTTCGTTAGGCGGTCTTTTACGTGGTAATATAAACTCATATCTTTGTAGAAAATAAGCTGCGCTCGGCAACAGGTGAGTAAGCTCACATTGCCATCGCTTGCATTATCTTTGTCGAAAATAATGATATTGACGCAATGAGCAGATTGGTATTCTTAATCATGATGGTTGCCGTATTGTCCGCAAGGGCAGCTGCGGCCACGAAGATATGTTCGCCCGACGGGCGGATAGTGTTGTCGGTTGCCGTAAGCAAGGGCAAGGTGTTCTACGAGTTGGAGCGCGATGGAGCGGCGGTGATGAAACCGTCGGCGCTCGGCTTTGTGCTGGCCGACGGCAGGCTCGACAGCGGTTTTGCGGTGGCGGGCACCGACACGGCAAGCCACGACGACACCTGGAGGCAGGTGTGGGGCGAAGATGAGTATGTGCGCAACCACTACAATGAGCTCACTCTGCACCTCGTGCAGAAGCACGGCAAGCGGAGGCGGCTCGACATTGTGTTCAGGGCGTTCGACGACGGCATAGGATTCCGCTATGTGATACCCGCCCAGCCCACCGTGGGGCGCATTGCCGTGAAGGACGAGGTCACACAGTTTTCACTGACCCACGATGCCTATGCGTGGTCGATACCCACCAACCGTACGCAGTATTTCGAGGGTATATACACCCGGCAGCGCGTTTCAGACCTCGATACCGTGTGCACGCCGCTCACCATCGAGTATGAACAGGGCCTGTATATGGCCATTCACGAGGCGGCCCTCGAAGACTATGCGGGCATCAACCTGGCTTCGCGCGGCACTACTCTCGTCACAGCCCTCACACCGTGGAGCGACGGCACCAAGGTGTATGCGTCGCAATCGATGAAAAGCCCGTGGCGCATCATAATGATGGCCGACACGCCTGGAGGGCTGATAACGTCGCGCATGATGCTCAACCTCAACGAGCCGTGCCGCATTACCGACACTTCGTGGATCGAGCCGGGCAAGTATGTGGGCATCTGGTGGAGCATCCACAAGAAGAAGAACACATGGGAGATGGGCCCGAAACACGGGGCTACCACCGCCAACGTTAAGCGATACATCGACTTCGCGGCACGCCACGGGTTCAGCGGGGTGCTGGCCGAAGGCTGGAACTACGGCTGGGGCCAGGGCGAACAGCTCAGTTTTCTGAAGGCATACCCCGACTTCGACATTGCCGGGGTGGCCGACTATGCCCTCGGCAAGGGCCTGCGCTTCATTGCACACATGGAGTCGTGGGGCAACGCACGGCTCATTGAAGAGCAGATGGACTCGGCTTTTGCTTGGTACGCAAGCATGGGCATCCGTGTGGTAAAGACCGGATACGTGGGCCGTCTGATGGACGGCAGGGAGCTGTCGGCATCGCAATACGGCATACGGCACTACCGCAAGGTGGTCGAGGCGGCCGCCAGGCACCATATAATGATAGACAACCATGAGCCGGCAATGCCCACCGGCTTGCAGCGCACATACCCGAACCTGATGACGCAGGAGGGTGTGAGGGGGCAGGAGTACAACGCCTGGGACACTCGCGGGGGCAATCCGCCTGAGCATACGGCCACTCTGCCGTTTACGCGGTGCCTTGCCGGCCCGGTAGACTTCACCCCGGCCATATTCAATTTCAGCGAAGTGGTGGAGGGCACTCACCCGCACTCCACGCTGGCCAAGCAGCTCGCTGAGTTTGTTGTGCTCTACAGTCCGCTGCAGATGGCGGCCGACGAGATTGCCAACTATGAGTTTCACCCGGCCCTTTCGTTCATCGAGAGTTGCCCGACCACATGGAGCAAGACCGTTGTTCCCAACGGGGTGATAGGCAGTTATGTCACCATCGCCCGCAAGGAGCGCGGTGGCGACACCTGGTTTGTGGGCAGTCTCACCGGCTCCGACAGCAGGGAAATAAGCCTCAAGCTCGATTTCCTCGACCGGGATGCCGTGTATGAGGCTTTCGTCTACGAAGACGGCGAGGGCGCCGACTACCAGGCAAACCCTTACTCCATGGGCTTCAGGCTGGTGGAAGTGACGGCAGCCTCTGTCTTGAGCCTAAGGCTTGCGCGCGGAGGGGGTGCTGCCATACGCATAGTAAAGGTGAGATGACCGTGGTGCGGCAGCCCCGGCATCTTGCCTGCGCGGTGGCTTTTGCTGTGGGCGGCGGCATTGTTGCCCGTCCGTGTCGCTCGCGCTGAAGTGCACACGGCCGTTTGGCGATGGCATCATGAGGCCTTTCGGCCCATGGCAATGGCTGTTTTGAGAAGCCGGTTTATGTCTGTGAGTGCTCGAGAAATATCCTTTTTTTCATATTTTGCATGCCTACGGTGTTATGATGGCGTTCTTTTCACTTTTTTATTGCACGACATCCGACTATTATTAGTATCTTAGTCGCCGGTAACATGTTCAATATTGATATGAAGAATAGCATCGTTTTATTGTTGGGTGTGGCGCTGTCATTAGGCTCATGCGGCACTTATACAGGCCAGGGGGCAGCCACTGGAGCCACGTTTGGCTCTATCCTCGGCTCTGCCATAGGCGGTATCACCGGAGGGCCGCGGGGCAGCGACATTGGCACCGTTGTAGGCATGGCAGGCGGAGCGGCGGTCGGTGCAGCTGTGGGGGCGTCGGCCGACAAGGCGAAGCAAGACGAATACCGCAGGTATATGGAGTACCGCGATTCGCGGTACGGCCGCGGCGGCGACTATGGCGAGGGCTACGGGAGCGGCCGTAGTGCCTATGTGCCGCCGCAGCAGGGCAGCGATGAGAGCGGATTTGACCCTACCCACAGCGGCGACGACCGCATTGTGTTCGATGACGGAGGCGCACAGGTGCCACCGTATGGCGGTGGCGGCGACAGCAGGGTGGGCGTGGCAGGACGCCAGGTGGCCCCCTCGGTGTCGGTGGACGAGTTGCGCAGCAGCATGCCGGGCTACAAACTGGCTGTCAACAAAGACGTGGAAGTGCGCAATATCACTTTTGTTGATGCCAGCGGCGACGGCGCCCTGAGCCGCCGCGAAGACGGCAAGGTGTCTTTCGAGATAATGAATTGCTCGGGCATTACGCTCTACGATGTCAACCCAACGGTGGTCGAGGTGACTGGAAACAAGCATGTCCACGTGTCGCCACCGCTGAGGGTAGAGAGCATCGCCCCTGGTCGTGGCGTGCGGTATACGGCAACTGTCTATGCCGACTCGCGCGTAAAGGATGGCGAAGCGGTGGTAAGGGTGGCCGTGGTGCAGGGCAACAAGGAGATAACATCGCAGGTTAGGGAGTTCCGTGTGCCGCTGAGGCGGCGCTGACGGGCGCCCGCCTTGCTGTCTGCCATTGCCGCGTGCCTACGGCCTTTGCCCGTTGCCGGAAGTTGCCGGCGGCAAAGCCGTTGCCGGCCATAGCTGTCTTTGGCTGCTTAAAGGTGTGGTGCTGCAATGCGTCTGTCGCTTGTCTCTGTGGCCGGCCCATGCTGTCGGCAAGTGGTTATGCCGTCGGCAGGCTTTCATTTTTGCTTGCCCGACGCCTGTCGCTTGGTGACTTTGGAGGTTGGCCTGTGCTTTTCTTTGCTGTCGTTTCGCTTGGCCTGATGCCTGTTTTGCTGCCCGACGCTGGTTCGGCGGTTCACTTCCTTCATCTCTTGCCATGTAGGGCGCAGCATCTCGGCCACGTTGCTGCTTTCAAAATCGAATTCTATTACGTGCTTTTCTTCGCTCGGTTTGAACGGCACGACTATCTTGTCGGCCCTCACCACCTCGACCATGGCCACTCCCTGGGCCAGCATTCCAAGCTCTTTTGCCGCCTTCCATGACAAGTCGATGATGCGTCCGCGTGCGAACGGGCCCCTGTCGGTAACCTTGACAATTACCGACTTGCCGTTGGCGGGGTTGGTAACCTTGAGCTTCGTGCCGAAAGGATAGGTGCGGTGGGCGCATGTCAGGCTGTCGTGGTGAACCCTTTCGCCGCTGCTTGTGCGCGCCCCGGTGGCTCGTTTGGAATAATAAGTGGCTTTGCCCCGTTGCACGTACTGGGCGTGCAATGAGGCAAAGCCTGTTAAAAGTGTTGTTAGTGCTATACCTATTAACCTGTATCTCACGTTGAAAATTTTGTCTTAAACTATGCCTTGGGCCATCATGGCGTTGGCAACCTTCATGAAACCGGCAATGTTGGCACCCTTTACGTAGTCAACATATCCGTCGGCTTCGCGGCCGTACTTCACGCACTGGTCGTGTATGTTGTGCATGATGTAGTGCAGCTTGTCGTCCACTTCGGCCTCGCTCCAGTTCAGGCGCATGGCGTTCTGGGTCATTTCAAGGCCCGATGTGGCCACGCCGCCGGCGTTGACAGCCTTGCCCGGGGCGAAGAGTTGCTTGGCGGCAACGAATTTCTCTGCAGCTTCGGCCGTGCATCCCATGTTAGACACCTCGGCAATGCAGATAGGCTTGTTGGCCAGCAGCAGGTCGGCGTCTGCCCCGTTGAGCTCGTTCTGTGTGGCGCATGGCAGCGCGATGTCACACTTCACCTCCCACGGCTTGCGTCCGGCGCGGAACTCCGAGCCCGGGAACTCGTCGGCGTAGGGCTGGCAAACGTCGTTGCCGCTTGCGCGAAGCTCAAGCATGTATGCAATCTTCTCGTCGTCGAGGCCGGCCGGGTCGTAGATGTAGCCGTCGGGGCCGGATATCGTTATCACCTTGGCACCAAGCTCTGTGGCCTTCTTGGCTGCTCCCCAAGCCACGTTGCCGAATCCGCTTATGGCAACGGTCTTGCCTTTTATGTCGTAGCCGTGGGTCTGGAGCATCTGGTTTACGAAGTAGAGCGCTCCGTAGCCTGTTGCCTCCGGGCGTATGCGCGAGCCGCCCCATTCGAGGCCCTTGCCCGTCAATACACCGTTCCAGTGGTGCGTCAGTTTCTTGTACATGCCGAACAGGTAGCCTATTTCGCGTGCTCCCACTCCGATGTCTCCTGCGGGTATGTCTTCCTCCGGGCCAATCACTCTGTATAGCTCTGTCATGAACGACTGGCAGAAGCGCATTACCTCGTTGTCAGAACGGCCGCGGATGGAGAAGTCTGAGCCACCCTTGCCACCGCCCATGGGCAGTGTGGTGAGCGCGTTCTTGAACGTCTGCTCGAATCCGAGGAACTTCAGTATCGAGAGGTTCACCGACGGGTGGAACCTTAGTCCGCCCTTATACGGACCTATGGCGCTATTGAACTGAACGCGATAGCCGAGGTTTACGTGCACCTCGCCGCGGTCGTCGACCCATGGCACACGGAACGTCACGATGCGCTCCGGCTCCACTATGCGCTCAATTATCTTGGCTTTCTCGAATTCGGGATGCTGATTGTAAACGTCCTTTACCGAGATTAGCACCTCTCTTACTGCCTGTAAGTACTCCAGCTCGCCCGGATGCTTCTGCTCCAGCGACTGCATTATTTTCTCCACCTCCATAGTAATCCGATATTTAAAGGGTTCAACTATTACTGTGTCATTGTGTCATTACAACGTCACAAAAATAAGAAAAAGCCCTTGAAACACCAAACGAAAACCGGAAAATTTTGCTGCCGATGCTTTCTTTTTGTTAATTTTCTGCTTCCGTCTGGCTCTTGTCTTCGCTGTCTGCGAACACAGTCGCCATTCGGCCTCGCGCGGCTTGCCGGTGTGTTGCGCCTTTTGTGTCTGTCGTGAGCATTTGTAATGGCTGTTGACAGCCTTGCCGTTGCTGTTTGGCGCTGTCGGTTCGCTTCGGATGTTTGCATGCCGCCAGGTGTTCCGGCGGCTGCTGGGTCACAGTCGGGGCGGCTGGTTCACCCTGTCGGTTGCGGCGTGCCGTCCGGCCGTATCGTTGCCTCAGCCATTCGGTGGTAGCCGGGCAGTTCCACCGTTGAGGCCATGTTTTGTTCCACATTAATATAATGTAATGCAAATCCACCCGTTGCCTTGCCTCAATTCGGCCCGCCTCCCGGTCATGGTACATCCCGATTGGCCTTGTTTGGTTGACATGTAATGAATCACTTGTGCCTTCGTTTGGCAGATATTGCACCAATGTCACCTTAAAGCCCCCTCTGTCCGGTTTTCTGCCCCTTCGTTTGTTTCAATGCCGTAGGCTTCACGTGGGGTGGTCAGTCCTGCCTAATAGTCACCTCGTTGCCACCTGTGCGCCGATTGAGGCAGGCATGGCAGAGGCCTGTGACAATGCTTGGATGTATTCAGTCAAAGCCTATGGGTTGAGCCAAGGCATAGTCGTTGCTGATGGTTTCGAGTGCCGCGGCCTGCCGCCGGGGGCCTGTCGCAGCGGCGGCCGCACGGTGGGCATTTTGGTGCGAAGGCGGAGCCGGGCGGCCAAACGTGCCATATTGCATTGTCAAACGGCCCATTTCGCAACGCCATACGGCCCGTTTTGCAGTATAAAACGGCCCGTTTTGCAAGTGGCTGTGGCACAGCGCATTGTACGGGGAGGCCAAGACGGCGGCACAGTACGGCAAAACATGGTGGCATAGAGCATCGTGCCGCAGTGGCCCGGGGGCAGCCGCAGTATGCCGTGACGGGCCGTGCCCATTGGCCGGAAAACAAAAGCGGATGCGGAAAGGCTCCGCATCCGCTTTCGCTTACGGCCCGTGCTGGCTTTTGCCTCAGGCCGTTCGGCCCCGATGGCTTTCTGCGTTCAGATTTTGTCGAGGGCCTGGCGTATGTCGTCGAGAATGTCTTCCACGTCTTCGATGCCCACCGACAGGCGTATCAGGTCGGGCGCGATGCCGGCCTCCCTCAGCTGTTCGTCGGACAGCTGGCGGTGGGTGTGGCTTGCCGGGTGGAGCACGCAGGTGCGCGCATCGGCCACGTGGGTCACGATGTTAATCATCTTCAGCGAGTCCATGAACTTGATAGCTGTGTCGCGGTTGCCCTTCAGCCCGAAGGCAATCACGCCGCAGCTGCCGTCGGGCAGGTATTTCTCGGCCAGCTCGTGATACTCGTTGCCCTTGAGCCCGGGGTAGTTTACCCATGCCACGCGCGGGTCGCCGTCGAGGAACTCGGCCACCGTCTGCGCGTTGGCGCAGTGCTGCCTCATGCGCAGGTGCAGCGTCTGCAGTCCGATGTTGAGCAGGAACGCGTTCATCGGCGCCGGTATGGAGCCGAGGTCGCGCATGAGCTGTGCCACGAGCTTGGTGGTATAGGCCATCTTTCCGAAGGCTTCGGCGTAGACAAGTCCGTGGTACGACTCGTCGGGGCGGCACAGCCCCGGGTAGCGGTCGGCGTGGGCCATCCAGTCGAAGCGCCCGCTGTCTACCACACATCCGCCCACCTGCGTGGCGTGGCCGTCCATATACTTGGTCGTGGAGTGCGTAACGATGTCGGCCCCCCACTCAAACGGTCGGCAGTTGACGGGCGTGGCGAAGGTGTTGTCGACTATGAGTGGCACGCCGTTGCAGTGGGCCAGGCGTGCAAACCGCTCAATGTCGAGCACCTTGCAGCCCGGATTGGAGATGGTTTCGCCAAACATCACCTTGGTGTTCGGGCGGAAAGCCTTCTGTATCTCGTCGTCGCCGGCTTCGGGATTGACGAAGGTGCACTCTATGCCGAGCTTCTTGAGCGTCACGCCGAACAGGTTGAACGTTCCGCCGTAAATCTCGTTGGAGGCCACGATGTGGTCGCCGGCCTCGCAGATGTTGAACACCGCGTAGAAGTTGGCGGCCTGGCCCGACGACGTCAGCACAGCTCCCACTCCCCCTTCGAGGGCGGCAATCTTGGCCGCCACGGCATCGTTGGTGGGATTTTGCAGCCGTGTGTAGAAGTAGCCTTCCTTCTTCAGGTCGAAGAGCATGGCCATCTCGTCGCTGTCGTCGTACTTGAATGTGGTGCTTTGGATGATGGGCGGCTCCACGGGCTCGCCGTTCTTTGGGCTCCATCCTGCGCGCACGCAGAGTGAAGCCGGTCGTAGTTTCTTTTCCATTTCGTGTTGATTGTGATGATGGCCGCGCCCCGTTGGCGCGGCTCGTTGTTTCTTTTTGTTTGCCGTAAGGCGGGGGAGGATGGTATATGAGGGTTGGCCGAGGCGGCCACAATGCCTTGTGGCCCTCACTTTCCGGCGCCCCAGCGCTCCAGCCGCTCGTATTCCTCCTTTGTCAGGCGCATGAACGAGCCGTGCTGCGGGGCCTCTACCCCCTTGATGTCTTGCGGCGAGTGGAAGTTGCGCAAGTACTTGTCGGCCCGGCATATACGGGATCTCTTGGGCTTCGACGAGTATTCTATGTAGCCGATGAGCCACGTTGAGTCGCCCGCCAGCTGGAAGGCCGACACGCCCTCACACTTCTTCTTGCCCTCGAAGTCTACGTAATCGTCGTCCACCGGCTCGCTCCACGGGCCTGTTAGCTTGGGGGCGGTGGCCGTAAACAGGCCCGGCGTGCCTCCCTCTTTCTTTATCATCATGTGGTAAAGGCCGTCGCTTTCAAGGTAATTGATGTCGGCGTCGATGGTGGCGTAGCCCCAGTCGAAGAGCAGTCGCGGCTTTGTCAGGGTGGTAAACGACTCGTCGGCATACGAGTAATACATCCTGTCGTACTTCTCTTCGGCCTGGTTCCACATCGAGAAGTATATGAAGTATCCGCCGCGGCGTCCGTCCGGCCACGTGTATGTGGGGTCCCAGAATATCTGCGGGGCCCATACGCGGTTGACGGTTGAGTAGTCGCGGTATGGGTCGGGGCTGTCTTTGTCGGAGAATATGGCCGCCCCCTTGCGGAAGTCGAACGTCGTCGACTTCCAGTTTATCATGTCGTCGCTCGTGAGCAGGTTGATTCCGTAGTTGTTCCACACCTTGCTCTTGCCCACGCACATGTCGGTTGTCACCATGAGATAGCCCGACAGGTCGTGCTTGCGGCAGATGTAGGCATCCCGTGTGCCCCCTTCGATGGCGGCAAGTGCCTTTTGGTCGAACACAGGTCCGCCTCCGCGCAGGTCGTGGTAGTTCAGTCCGTCGCGGCTGATGGCGTAGGCAGTCCATTCACCCCGTCCGCTCATGTGGCAGAACAGGTAGCCGTAGTCGCCCTTCTGCGGGGTTTGCGCCGTGGCGTTGGTGGCGG
>OGUN01002290.1_pt1 | contig 11654 bp, 6 predicted proteins | sample 1553621 | NCBI WGS metagenome assembly OGUN01 (sample SAMEA2580300, study PRJEB22360) | human gut metagenome | biome: human gut; feature: human-associated habitat; material: faeces | place: Denmark | collected 2008/2010
GGCTTTACGGCTGACGGGGCTTTCGGGGTATTTGGCAAGCAGCTCGCGGAAGGTGGCGATAGCCTGGCGGCTGTTGTTGCTCTGTACGTAGGAGCGTCCCTTCTCGTAGAGGGCATTGATGGCGTAGGGCGAGTTGGGATATTTGGCTGCAAGTCGGTCCAGCATGCTCACCTTTTCCGTATAGTTTTTCTGCATGCCATATACCAGTGCTAATTGATAGACGGCATAGTCTCCGGCGGGAGTGTTCAGGTTCTCGGCTTTGGCGTAGTATTGCTTGGCTTCCTCGAAACGGCGGACGTGCAGGTTACAGTCACCGATGCGGTTGTAGGCATCTGCCAATGCGGTCGGGTTTTCGCCTTTCTCCAGTTGGACAAAGTTGCGGAAACGGTTCTCTGCCGTCGAATAGTCTTTCTGGTGGAAAGCGATGTAGCCCAGGTTATAGTAGGCAAGGGCGAACATTTCCGTATCCCTCTGCCGGGTGAGTGACAGATATTCGTTGAAATTGCGGGCGGCTTCTCTCATCCGGTTCAGGCGGTAATAAGACTCGCCGAGCCAGTAGAGGGCGTCTGCCTTGGTCTGGAGGTTGTATTGTCCCAGCGTGACGCTTTGGTTGAAGTAACCGATGGCTTGCTCGAACTGCGTGTTGGCAAAAGACTGGGTCCCGAGTTGGAACAGAATCTTCTGCTTGGCTTCCAGAATGGCTTTGCTGGGATGGGAGATGCGGTCGATGGATTTGAGTGCGGCATCGTAGCTGCGTGTATTCATGTACACTTCCACCAGGTAGTTGCTGACTTTCTCGGCATAAGGAGAGTTCGGGAACTCGTTCAGGAATTTCTCAAAGACGGTCACCGATTCGCCGAAAGCGGAATAGGAGGTCTCGTGGATGCATAAGGCGTAGTTATAGGCGGCTTGTTCCTTGACTTTCATATCGGCGTTGGAGGCGGCAGCCTGCTCGAAGGCCATACGCGCTTTGGTCTTGTCTGCCAGTTGCAGATAAGACAGTCCCATGTGCAGGTATGCGTTCTGCGAAAGGGCGTCGTTTTCGGCAGTCACTCTGCCGAGGACGGAGGGGACTTGCGAATACACGCCGCATTGATAATAGGACATTCCCAGCATGTAAAGGGCATCCCTTCTATGAGCGGCAGATTCGGCATTGTGTTCTATATATTGTCCGAAGGACTTTACGGCTTCGTGATACTTCCCGAAATGGTATTCGGCTGTACCGAGGATACGGTTCAGCTCTGCCGTGTGGGTGTAGCTCAGACCGTCGGGATGGGCTGACAGTGCATTCTGCGCCACGATTTCCGCCTTGTCGTACTGCTTCTTCAACAGATAGATTTCGGCGATGTAATAGGGAACCAAGTCCTTGTATTTGGCATTGTCCTGCAAAGGCAGGAAACCGCTGAGCGCTTCGTCATACCGTCCTTGGGTATATCGGATATAAGAGATGTAGTAAGCACAGTCCGCTGCATACTTGCGGCTGGTGCTACGCAGGGTCTCGAACCAGATGGCTGCTTCCTTTACATTGCCCGTCTTCAGATAGCAGGTGGCAAGGCGGTAGGTCATGTCGTCACGCTCCTCGGTACCCAGAAGGTCGAGGCGGGCGGAGTTGAACATGGCGAGGGCATCGTCATAATTGCCTTCGAAGAAATAGGAGGAGGCGATTAATGCATAGATGCGGTTGGCATGGGGAGTATCAGGATATTCGTCCAGGAAGGCGCGGAGCAAGTCTATGCTTTTGGGGTCTCTGAGCTCGTATGCGGCGCATACCAGCATGTATTCCGCTTCTTGCCGCTCGCCGGTATCGGGCAGAGGCTTGCCGTCTGCATTCATCTGGCGTACATAGGCTTGCAACGGGGAGATGGCGGCAGCATAGGCCTTTTGCTGGAACAGCGTTTGTCCTTCCTGGTAGAGTCGCTTGGGAGAAGTACTCTTCTCGCTTGTTTGTGCTGAGGCGAGTAAAGGTGCGCAACAGAGTGCTGTGCACAATATTCGGGAGATTTTATGTTTCATCTTCTTTTGTTAGAATAGGTATTTTACAAAAATACGGGTTTTAACCCGGAAATGTTACACTTGTTTGGCTTTTTTAGGATATATACCATAATAGGAACGAATAATCATTCGCTTTTGTTCTTCCGCATGTCTTCCAGGAAGATACCCACTCCTTTGCGGATGGAGCCGAGCCCGAACTCTTCCGTACGGATATCTTTCAAGGGGAGGAAGAAGAGGTCTGCCGCGTCGTCCATCGCCTTGAAGTGCAAGGTGTCCTCCACCGTACAACGGAAAAACATATCCAGCGTGTGTACGGGGAAGCCGGAATAGATGTAAATATTGGGCAGGGAGAAGAGATATTCGGCCTTTGCCACCTTCATGCCGGTTTCTTCTCTTACTTCGCGGGCAACGCCTTCCTCTCCGGTCTCGGTCATGTCAATGAAGCCTCCGGGGAGGTCCAGCGTCCCTTTGGCAGGCTCTTTGGCGCGGCGGCACACCAGTAGCTCGTCGCGCTCGTTCAGTATCAAGGCGACGGTGGCGGAAGAGGGGTTGAAGTAGTAGACGAAACCGCAGTCGGCGCACTGCTTCGACTTCTCGTTATGAACTTCGAAATGGGCTGAACCGCATTTCGGACAATATTTGAATTGCGAAAGTGGATGTTCCATGATATTTTAGCCTTTGTCCGGGGGACAAAGATAATGGAAACCAGGTGTAGAATGAAAGGAACAGAATGAATTTTTCGTATCTTTGGCGACTATAAAACCATATCGGATGAAAGATTTTGCTGCCATTGATTTTGAAACGGCCAACGAACAGCGTACCAGCGTTTGTAGTGTAGGAGTGGTTATCGTACGTGATGGAGAGATTGTGGACCATTATTATAGCCTCATCCGTCCCGAACCGGAGTATTACACTTATTGGAATACCCGCGTGCATGGTCTGACGTTGGCAGATACCCAGGATGCTCCTATCTTTCCCGTTGTGTGGCAGGAAATAGCTCCACGCATTGAAGGCTTGCCATTGGTAGCGCACAACAAGGCCTTTGATGAAAGCTGCCTGAAAGCTGTTTTCCGTACTTACTGCATGGATTATCCGGATTATGAGTTTTATTGTACTTTGCAGGCATCACGTCGTGCTATAAAGGGATTGCCTAACTATCAGTTGCATACAGTGGCTGTTTGCTGTGGCTATCAGTTGGAACATCATCATCATGCGTTGGCTGATGCTGAGGCTTGTGCATGGATAGCGAAACAGGTCATATAAATAAACAGAGGAGACTTGTCATGAAGCCTCCTCTGTGGAATTGTTTGTTTCCTTGATAAAACTCTATCAGTTTATCCTAATGGATTTTCACCTTGGTCACCATCATTGCCGCCGCCTCCGCTTTCGTTTCCTCCGGGATTTTCTTCATTGTCCGGCACGATTTCAGAGCCGGTTACCAATCGTGTGATGCCCGATTGTTTCATCATGTTCTTCAAACGTTGTCCCGGCACGAAAATCAGTTTCTGGCGGTAAACGACATCAGCCGTTACAGACTTTGCATCCTCCTGGCTTTTGCCGTTCAATCCCGGTCGGAGGCTTCCGAAGTCTCCCAGCCGTACGGTTGCACCGATGCTGGCATAGGTGCAGAGTGCGTCAATCATACCGTCCAATACGGCTTTTACGATACCTCTTGGCACCATCCCTTGACTGGTCACCTGGTCGCATAATCTATCAAAGTCAATATTTGCTACGGAATAAGAAGCAGCTACATACTTCTCGGTTTTGGTACCAATGCCTACCATTCTCTTTTTTACTACATAACGAAATGCCATAATGTTTTTTGTTTTTAATGGTTGTTACTTGCGGTTTCGTTCACTCGTCAGTTAGCGAGACCTGTTTCTTTGTGACCACGGTGCGAAGTTACAACACTTAAAAACGGCATGGTGCTTTAACGGGACTGAACGACTTTTTTTAACGTTGTATTTAGCCATTTGACGACATGGAAAGTCCTATGCTATAACCTATTGCCTATATTTAAAAAAAATGGGTGATTACATAAAATAATAATTTTGTGATTCTCCATCTGTAATCAAGTACAATCCATTGTCTGTAAACTTGATGACTTTGGGTTTGAATGTGAGTTTCTTCAATGCCTCTGCCAAATTGGATGGAATGTTTTTGTAATATACTCCGTTTTTGCAGCAAGCTATCATCCCGTAATTGGTAATATAGGCATAGTAAACCTCTTCGTATAGTTCTTCGGCTTTCAGTATGAAATTTTTGATGGTTTCATTTGAATAGCTGTAATGCTTGTCCGTGATAACTACCCATTCTCCTCTATCATTGAAGCAGGCCGAAAGAATATTGTCGTCTCTTAAATCTCCTGTACGATACTGCTCCAGTTTTTTGAGAAATTTCTCTGGGTGTCCAAGCGCCCAATACCCTGAACCGCCTAAGATAATTACATAGTTGCCATTTTCAGTGATGTTGATGTCTGTTATTTCAGAATTGCTACTGTTAGCTTCTTCTATACGTTTCTTAAGCCTGCTGGGAGTACTGCCGGTGTAGGCATATCCACTATTCCCATACACTCCTACTCCTGCTCCATACATAGTGATTGCTCCGGTACGGCATTTCCCCCATTTGTTGATGGCTTCTGTGATGTATGACATGTATGAGCTGGTCGGTAAATTTATATAGCGAACAGTACCGCTATAGGAAAATGGTTTTGAAACGGTTCTGGTTCTGGCTGGAAGAACCGGTTCCGCTTTTTCTTTACAGATATAAGAAGTACCGGCTATCAATTCATTTCCAATCCATTTTCCTGACTGAATGGTGTGTGCCGTAATATCAAAGTAAGCGCCGTATCCATTTCTTTCACCATCCTTCCAAGGGCCGAACCACATATCCCCATTTTCCCAGATATGAATGCCGTATCCGTGGCGTTGTCCATTATAGGTTTCTCCCCAATATTTATTCCCGTTTGTGTAGTTTGTCCGTTCGAATATTTGTCCGGGGTATTCCTTGGCTTCTATTTCATAACTGTAGGGGCGGAGCAGCATATACGGTTTTCCGGTGTTTCGGTTGTATTTTACACCATTTTCAGAGCCATTTTTAACTATTATGTCATCTTCTTGAATATAGATGAATAAAGTGAATTCTGAGTTTTTAGTAAAGCCAATTTTAATATTATCTTCTTTGACTTCTACCCTGAATCCATTTATTTCATCATTTTGGGTTTGTCCTAGAGAAGCCTCCCCTCCTATTGTTTTTCCCCACTCTACCGTGCTATTGCGAACAGATTCATGCATGCTTTTCTGTTCACTTTCCGAAGGTGCAGTGTAGAATGGTTTATAGTCCGGTATCATTTTGAGGAGAGTATTCTGTCCGTTGAATCCCGCTTCTTCCAATCTTTCTATGGCAGCTTCTGCTATAGACTTCTGGAGTTCTCCAATGTCTTTGTTGAGAGCAGCCTTTTTGTACCAATATAACGCTGAATTCCCATCTTTTCTCAAGATGTTGTCTATGCCGTATTCATAAGAGATTGCAAGCGAAATCTGTCCGCTTGCATTCCCGTTTTTAGCTGCTCGTTTTGTCCATGCCATTCCGGCGGGGTAATTCTTTGTGACTCCTAACCCGTTTTTCAGTAAATAGGCTAAGCGGCTTTGTGCATAATAAGATTCCGGGCTATTATTGTGTTCGGCGGCTTTTTTATACCAGATAAAAGCCTCTTCATAGTTTTCTTTGTCTTCATATATGCGTCCAAGGTTCTTTTGTGGAAAAGCCCCATTTTTTTCAGCTGCTTTTTTATACCAATAGATGGCCGTTTCTTTATTTTGGGTTAAATTCCCCCAGCCATTACTATAGGCTGCACCCATATTGTTTTGTGCAGCAGGATTTCCTTGCTCAGCCGACTTTCGCCACCAATAAACGGCTTGTATGGTATCAGGTTTTATACCCCATCCCCTAAAGTAGCTCTGTCCGAGATAGAATTGTGCAATCGCGTTTCCATTTATTGCATCTGTCCTATAGTCCGCAGCATTCTTGTGGTTTTGCCCATAAATACTGATGGTAAATACTGCAAGGAATATGCACAATAAGTAATTTTTCATGTTTTTCATAAATTAAGAGTTAATCAATTGCATCCAATAAAATGAATGCAGCCCAGTAAAAGGGATCCTTATATTTTTTTATTTTCTTGAACTCTTTGGGCATAGGCTTTTTGCTCTGTTTTTCTTTTTGCCTGGCTTCTGACTGCCAGCGCTTGTCGGGAGTTGTTTCAATTTCAACTTCGTAGTCACGTACATACTTCTGGGCCTCGCGCAAAGATTCAAATTTGCTCTTTCCTGCGAGCAGATTCTTGTAAAACTGTGTCATCAAGAGTTGAGTAGCATTATCGTTCACTTTCCAGAGACTCATTAATAATGTGTTGGCTCCCGCTTTTTTGAAACCGCGCTGCAAGCCGAATACTCCGTCACCGGTTATTTCTCCCAGTCCGGTTTGGCAGGCAGAAAGTACTACCAGGTCTAACCCTCGTAAGTCTAAACCGGCAAGCTCTTTGGCGGTGAGTATGCCGTCTTCTAATCCTTCCGGCAAAGGATTTCCTTTCAGTGCAATATTTGCTCCTGACAATAGCAGTCCTGATCGAGTCAATGCTTTGTCTTCTACGTAGCGTGATTGGTTATTGTCTCCCATCATCAAGAAATCAAGATCCTTTGTCTGTCTGGCTTCTGTTTCTGTCCAATAGAAACCATGAGTGGCGATATGTAGCATACTGATATTCTTACCTGATAAAGCTTTAAAAGATTCTTCTGTACCTCGTAAATCCATATATAAGGCTGGCTGAAGTCTCGTATTCTCTAGTGCTTGTTTAATTTGTTCAGCTTCTATCTTAGTGGCGGGAAGGTATTTGGCTCCGTCACGCAGGTTTAGGGAATCCGGATAGAAGGTATGTTGAATATTCAAGTCTCGAGGAATATCAGTATATTTTTTGTTTTCGACTACTAAAGCTGTTGTATCAGCATCATATTTAAGACCTCCATAGAGAACAGCTTCTTTAATATGGCTTTTGTCTTTTATCATAACCAATTGTCGCGTAGACGACAACCGATAGAAATTTATTTGTTCCGCTATAAAAGTAGAGTCGCTGCTTGGAAGGTGTTCTATGGCGATGTTATGGAGTTGCCCAGCAGGAGCAAAATAAACATTCTTTATTCCTTTTAATTCTTTTTCCAAAGGTTTCCATATTAGTTGACTTAAAGTCGGTGTTGTATAGAAGTCTTTTTTATTAATATTGCTTAATTGTTTTCTTTCAAAGAGCGGAATCATTTTAGGGGATGTTGTTTCTGGTCTTAGTATTAATGCTGCATATATTATACTGTCTTTTCCGGCAGGAAAAGCAAGAAACTCAATTGCTATATCTTCTTTATTGAGTTTCTTTTGTACTTCTTTCCATGTAATTTGTAAATTACGAGTATAATCACCATAAACTTTGGATTTAGTTATTAATTCTTTTTCTTGCTTTCTTACTATTCTATGTATGGAGTCTATGTCTGTTATGTGCTCTTTTTTAGGTTTTTGTAGCATTTTATATAAAATAGTCTTGTTGAATTGTAGGTCTCTATACTCTTGGATAAAAGCTTTATCGTTACTTTCAAGAATTAGTTGGCTCATCTCTCTATCTGCGTTAAGTAAAAGCTCTTTTGCGAGTAATGCTCCATTATAAGTTGCAACAGATAATTCTGGTTCTGATATATAGTAAGAAAACATTGGTAAATAGTAATTATACCAATTTGAATATTTATTCCAGAAAAGAGTTCTTTCGTGAGATGTCAAATCGGTAAAAGTAGAAAATACTATTTTGTTACATTCTTCGGTTGTTAGAATAGCTTGTTGTGCTGTGTTAATATAATCTTTGGAATTAAAATAGTAAAAGGTTAGATCGTTAAGGGCTAGTCTATAATCTGGGTGGTTTTTCCCTATTGTTTTTGCAAATATTTTTAGCACTTCTTTTTCTAGTCTAATGGATTCCGAGAAGTTGTGTTGCAAAGCATTGCATAGTGCTAATTTATGGAGCATAATAGAGTAATTATGACTTTCTTGACCAAACGTTATTTGAAATATTTTTGAGGCTTCCATTATTTGTCTTTTAGCTTCAGCTAGATTTCCTAATGAAATATTGAACATTGAAACATTGGAAAGTGCTTCTGCATAATCAGGATGCTGGGTTCCTAATACTTTTTCTCGAATATTTAATGCTTCATGTCCTAATCTTGAAGCTTCTAAATAATTACCATAATAATAATAATCATTTGCTAAATTTGAAAGAATATTCGCATAGTCAGGGTGGTTCTTACCAAATGTCTGTTCTATTGTATATAATGCTTCGCTGTCTAATCTTATTGCCTCTTCATAATTTCCTAATGCCGAATAGTACGAGGCAAGACATGAAGAGCCCGTTGAGTATGATTTATGGTTTTTGCCTAACGTTTTTTTTATGATATTTAATGATTCTGTTTCATATTTGATAGCTTCTACATAGTTTCCAGTTGAAGAATTTAAAACAGCTAAACTATGAAGTGATACTGAATATGCATCGCTCTCTTTTCCTAGTGCTTTTTCTCTAATGGAAAGCGCCTCTTTTTCTAAGGTAATTGCTTTGCGGTCATCTCCTAATATACTGATACATGTGGCCATATTGTGAAGTATTGTTGCATAAGCAGAATGATTTGGACCTAATGATTTTTTTGCAGTTTCTAATGCTTGTGTAAATAGTTTGGTTGCCATAGGATAGTTACCTATGTGGACTTGTAATTCAGCTAAACTATTTATTGATAGTGCATAGGTCGGGTGTTCCTTTCCTAGTGTTTTTTCATAAATTTTTAAAGTTTCAGTGTTGAGGCTAATGGCTTCTTTGTAATTCCCCAATATAGAATTGTAGTTTGCAATACTTGACAAGGATCTTGCATAGGTTAGATGGTCTTTTCCTAGCGTTTTTTCGTAAATAATTGATGCGTTTTTCTCTAATTCTAAAGCTTCGGAGTATTCTCCAATAGCGCTTTTATAAGTGGCAAGATTGGAAAGGGTAATTGCATAGTTAGGATGCTCATTCCCAAAGATAATTTCATCTAAATTTAAAATTTCAGTTGCTAATCTTATTGCTTCCGCATAATTTCCTTTCAGGAAATAATATCCAGCTAAATTGTTCAGTGATGCAGTGTAATCAGGAGAGGTTCTAGCAATTGTTCTTTCTTGTATACTTATAGCTGCAGTTGCTAATTCTATAGCTTTTTTATATTTTCCCAAGTCTGAATAGTAGGTCGATAAGTTGTTAAGTGAGATTGAACTTTCAAATGATTCATTGCCGCAAATGTTGTTTCTTATTGTTAAAGATTTTAATTCTAATTCTATAGCCTTATTGTAATTTGCTAAGCTTTTTTGTAATAAAGCTTCTGTTGTATATGAATTTGCTTTGTTTAAAGAAATGGTATGTCTCAATTTGTTTGAATAATTGTCATTCTGTGTGATTTTGCTTAAATTGCATAAAGCCAAATCATAATAGTCTCGTTCCATTTCTTTATTTTCTTCTTTTAAATAAAATCCTATATGATTATAACATATAGCTGCTTCGCGTAGACATCCATTGCTTTCATATTCCAATTTTAGTGAATCAGCTATTTGATAGGCTTCTAAAAAGAGAGATGCTGCTTTCTCCTTATTATTGTCAAACTTGAAATCTCTGTATATTGTGGCGACATTCCATGTCTCAGATAGATTCTGATAAGAAAAATGCCCATAAACATTCTCTTTGATATCTTTTGCTTCAATTGCAAATTGAAGAGCGGTGATAGAATCTTTCAGTAAAGTCAGCAGTTGACTACAGTTGCTTAAACTGTTTGCATAATAAGGGTGCTGATCCCCCAATACTTGTTTTTCGATTTCTGCACAATTCTGTATATGCGACAAAGCTTTTCTGTATTCATTTTGTTTAAATAGAATCACTCCTATTGTCGCCAGCGAATCAGATTTAACAGTCAGTCTCCTATCGGTGGGTGGGTACATATATTCATAAGTAGAAACATCTTTTGCCTTCTCTTCATCCCCCAACTTATAATAGCAACTTCCCAGCCACATTGCCGAATACTCTCTACGGTTACTCGTCGAGTCAAGTTCTGCTTTGTCTATTTTATCGCTTTCGGTAAACAAAGGAATGGCAGCTTTATAATTCCCTTGATTATAAAGCTCCACCCCCTTGGCAAAGAGAGAATCTGATTTGCTTAACGCTTGCTTATTCTGTGAATGGGCACAGATGCCTATTGATAAACTTAAAATAAGGAAAAATAATCTCATATGCCTACCTGCTTATTTAGGGTTGTATGCTATATTGAGTGCACTTCTGCATGATAGGAAGAAAAAGTCTATGAACTTAATATTCCGTTTCCGCTTCAAACCCCAGCTTGTCTATCACATCTTTGGTAATGATGTCTGCCGGTGCTTTCAGTGTCGTAATAACCCATTGCTTGGTCAATTCATTCCATTGCTGGCTGGAAACAACTTGCCAACTGCGGGTTAATATGTCTTCCGATGGTTCCATTTCTTTTCTGCGCTTCCGGTCTTTCTTCCAATTCTTGCGATACTGTTCTGTTATATCGCAAGTTTCTTTTAATTCCATGGATAACTTGTATTCTCCGGTACCGAAGCTGATTCTGTATTCGTCATTCTCGTCACGGAAGCCCATATAGGAACGGGGAACAATGAAGCTTTCTCCTCTGATTTTATATTTGGGAGTCTCTTTCCCTTTCCGTACGTAACGAAAGAATCCATTTTTGTCGAGCTGGCTCGAATCTACAGGTATTTCCAATGAAAATTCTCCAAGTTCTTGGTCTTTTTGTAATTGTACTATTTCGTTCATCCAGGATGAAGTAAGCTTCATTGTTATGGAAAGGCAGAAGTTTTTTCGTTCTTCAAATGAAAATGGAATATCCAGAATAGAGTTGGGCAAATTGGAACGGGTGGGACAGATTATCAGTGTGTCGAGGGCCAACTCGAATTTGGAATGGTTTATGATACGGTTGATTTTATTCCGGTCTATGTGGCAGGAAATGTAGAAAACAGTATCATTTCCATCTTTTCGCAGGCAGCCTATACCGTCGAATCTCATGCCTTTGGGGTCTAATGCGCCATCGAACGAGGTTTCTTTATAAAAGTCGTTCATTTCTGAAACAGTGCTGATTTTTGTGGTGTAAATGTTTTCGCTCCTGACTGTCTCTTCCCACTCATCTTTTAGTCGCGAATTACGTGTCAATAGTGTGCCTATAGCATTCACTCCCAAATCGATAAAGGATGTTACGTAGCCGGATGCAATGCCTTTGACAGATTCTTTACTGGCATTGAATAAGTCTCCCATATAGCTGCGGGTGGAGTTCCTTTCTTCACAAAGATTCTGAATTTCATCAGCCAAATCATCGCTTGTGTAAATGAATGTCTGATATTCTACAGACTGTGCCAATATTACTATGGAACTTAATAAGAATACTAAAAGGGATAAAGTCTTTTTCATTTTTTTAATTGTATTATTGTATGTGTAGAAGTATAACGTTCTGTAAATATACAAAATATGTGTAGCTCTACAAAACGGTTTTAGATGGCAATGGGCTATTTGCTCTATTTAATGGTTATGT
>OGUN01002296.1_pt1 | contig 11625 bp, 10 predicted proteins | sample 1553621 | NCBI WGS metagenome assembly OGUN01 (sample SAMEA2580300, study PRJEB22360) | human gut metagenome | biome: human gut; feature: human-associated habitat; material: faeces | place: Denmark | collected 2008/2010
TCATGTTTTCCCCCCCGCCCGCCCCGGGGGAGGGGCCTGCCGCTGTGCGACAAAGCCGTGTCCGACAACATCACGCTCATCCGCACGCCGCTCTACCTGCGCGAGAACGTCGAGCTGATGCGCCGGATGATCCCGGGGATGGATTCGCTGATCTTCGTCGGCGACGGCCGCTATATCAACCAGCAGGCCGACAGCGACCTGCGCGAACTGCTGGACCGCGAATTCCCGCAGATCGACTACCGGTTCTACTCGGCACACGAAATGTCGACCGAAGCGCTGCTGGACTCGCTCAACCGCATCGACATCCACCGCACGGGCATACTCTTCTCGTCGTGGCATTACACAAAAAAAATCGGCGACAACATCGTCTCCGTCACCGACTCCTACCGCGTCATCGCCAGCGTGCAGGCCCCGATGTTCGCGCTGATGCCCGCAGACATCCGCGACGGCGGACTGGTCGGAGGCTATGTATACGACGACGCCGAGGTGAACGCACACGTCATTTCGACCATCGACGCCGTTCTGGCCGGACACCAGCCACGCGACATTCCGTTCTACGCCCCGCAGGACGCCCGCCCGGTCTTCAACTACGCAGCCCTCGAACGCAAGGACCTCTCGCCGCACACCTGCCCGGCCAACACGCTCTTCTACAACAAACCGGTATCGACGCTCGAACAGTACAAATGGGCGATCGGAGGCATCGTGCTGCTACTGCTGCTGGCCTTCATCGGCATCCAACAGTGGCGCATTCGCATGATGTACCGCGTGGAATCGGCCCGGCAGCGGGAATCGGAAAGTCTGGCGAAATATTCGAACCTGTTCAACGCCATGCCGATCGTCTACATCCAGATGAAGGTGATTTACGACGAAAACGGCAACCCCGCAGACGCCCTCTACTGCGACGTGAACTCCCGTTACGAACGCATATTCATCCCCCGCGAGCAGGCGATCGGACGACGGGTCAGCGAACTGTTCCCCTTCCCGATGACCGAATTCATGCGGCTGATAAAAATCGCACAGACCGAGAACCGGACCATCACCTACCCCTATTATTACGAACCGCGCGACATCTTCTACGAAGTGGTGATCAGCCGCTCGTACCTCGAAGAACACATCGACATCTTCTGCCTCGACGGCACGGCGCTCTACAAAACGCAGCAGAAACTCGATTCGATTAACCACAAGCTGGCGATGGCGCTCGACGTGGCGGACATCGTGCCCTGGAAATGGGACCTGCGCAAAGGGTCGATCCTGTGCGACGTGAACAAATCGGTGCACGGCCAAATGCTCGCCGGGACGAACGCCGACCAGCAGCTGGAAGTCCCCTCGGAAAGCTATTTCGCCAAGATCCACAAGGAAGACCGCGAGCGGGTGCGCCGCGCCTACGACGACCTGATCGCCGGACGGAAGGACAAGGTGCGCGAGGAGTACCGCGTAGCCTCCGACGCCGGAGGACGCTGGCATCTGGACTGGGTGGAGGCACAGGCCACCGTGGACCAGCGCGACGACGACGGGCGCCCGCTGAACCTCATCGGATCGTCGCTCGTCATCACGCCGCGCAAGCGGCTGGAGCAGGACCTCCGTTCGGCACGCGACCGCGCCGAGGAGTCGAACCGCCTCAAATCGGCCTTCCTGGCCAACATGAGCCACGAAATCCGCACGCCGCTCAACGCCATCGTAGGGTTCTCGAGCATCCTTGCCGAGACCGACGAGGAGCAGGAAAAACGGGAATACATTTCGATCATCGAGAACAACAACGCCCTGCTCCTGCAACTGATCGGCGACATCCTCGACCTCTCGAAGATCGAGGCCGGAACTCTGGAGTTCAACTTCTCGGACTTCGAGCTGAACGAACTGATGCACGAAAAGGAGAACATCATCCGCATGAAAACGGCCGAAGGCGTCGAACTGATCTTCGAACCGGGGCTTGACGCATGTCTGTTCCACTCCGACCGCAACCGGCTTTCGCAGCTGCTGATCAACCTGCTGACCAACGCCGCGAAATTCACCGCCAAAGGGTCGATCCGCTTCGGCTACCGGGCGGAGGGCAGCCGGCTCCGTTTCTACGTCTCCGACACGGGCTGCGGCATTCCGCCCGAAGGGCAGCGGCGGATTTTCGACCGGTTCGTCAAACTCAACTCCTTCAAACAGGGCACGGGACTCGGGCTTCCGATCTGCAAAAGCATTGTCGAACATCTCGGCGGAGAGATCGGTGTGAAGTCGGAAGAAGGGCGCGGCACGACCTTCTGGTTCACGCTTCCCTACGTCACCGGCAAGCCCTGCGAAACCCCGTGCGGGGAGATCCCGACGGTTTCGGTCGAAAAGGACAAACTGACGATCCTCATTGCCGAGGACAACGACAGCAACTACCGTCTCTTCGAAACGATCCTGCGCCGCGACTACCGGCTGATACACGCCCGGGACGGGGAGCAGGCCGTAGAACTGTGCCGCACGGAACATCCGCACCTGATTCTCATGGACATCAACATGCCCGTGATGAACGGTTACGAGGCCGCGGCGGAAATCCGCAAATTCGCGGCGGAAATCCCGATCGTCGCCGTCACGGCCTACGCCTACGCCTCCGACGAGCAGAAGATCATGCAGAACGGATTCACGGGCTACATGCCCAAGCCGATCAACGCCCCGCAGCTCAAAAAACAGATTCTCGACATCCTGCGGGAACGCATCACGCTGATATGAAACGTTAAAGGACGCCCTTCGAGGCGTCCTTTAACGTTATCCGAGCCGGAGAATCCGCGCCTCGTCGTCCGCAGGCGGCAGCGGGGCGGGGGAGAAGTCAGAATAGCCCAGGGCGATGGCGCAGAGGGGTTCGCAGCCGTCGGGAACGGGCAGGAACGTCCGCAGGTAATCGGCGGCCCTCTCTCCGTCGGGGGCGTCCTTGCGGCGGGGCCGTCCGTTGACGTGCACCCAGCACGAAGCCAGCCCTTCGTCGACGCAGGCCAGCTGGAGCACCGTGGCCGAAATCGCGGCGTTCTCACGCCACAGATCGCTCGCCGAGGTGTCGCCCAGCACCAGGACCGCCAGTGGCGCGCCCTTCAGAAACGCCGACCCGTAATCGCGCATTTCGGCCATGCGGGCCACCAGCGCGGGATCGTCGACCACCAGAAAACGCGTCGTGCGCGTATTGCGTGCCGAAGGGGCCGAAAGGGCTTCGGCGAGGATGCGGTCCACGACCTCGCGGGGAACTTCGCGGTCGGTGAATTTACGGACCGAACGGCGTTTCGCAATCAATTCCTTGAATTCCATAATCTTTTGCGTTTTCGTACGTTTATTGCAAAAATAGTAAAAAAACAGTATCTTTGTTAAAATTAGTGAATTGAGTTGAATGACGAACCGAACCGGTTGGGCTCCGTTTATCGGACCAGAACAGTTTTAATTCGGATTCAGTCCGAAATCGACACTGGTATATCTTCTTCAGGAAACAATGAAAATAGGAACTGGATTTTTTGGGTGTTTATTCTGCATTGTCCTTTTCGGATGCTCTCATGCAACCGAAAGATCCTACATGGATTCCGGCTATACGAAGGAGCAGCTCGAAGCTATGGGAGTAAATACGGAGCATCTGTTCGTTTTTACCGAGGAGCGCGCAACATACAACGGCAAGGTATTTTCGATAGACATACTTATCGATTCCTTGATCGGGGTATTCGGCCCCTGCGAGCGAATCGTATACGGAGAAGAGTACAACAAAGGATACGACCACTATTTATGGGACGAAATTGGCTTCGTTGCCCTTGTCTCTCCCGAAAAAAAGGTGATGGAGGTGAGTCTGCATTGGGACTGCCTGCCCAAAGTGGAGGAGTACGATTACAACGATTCTGACCCGGTTCCTGCTAAATTTTTCAAGGGTAAAATGCTGTTGAACGGGGTTCCGCTGGATAATACCTCGGATTACGCGGCTTATTGTAACAATAAAGAGGTGCAAGAGCGGCTGCGCGAAATGGCGCGGCAGAACGGGATCGTAAAGAACTTTGACAAAATTCTCTATCATTATGCAGACAACGGCAGTGTTCTCCGCTATCAGTTCTGGACTCACAAACTCTACTTCTTTGATTACTCGGCATTTGAAGACACCCCCTTTTTTTCATATAGGGTGAAAATCGCAACTCAGACGGGAAGCATACATGAATTTGGGATGCAGTACGACATCTACACCAACCCCGACTTCACAGATATATTTTGACACGAATTTTAGATTCTATATCTTGAAAACGATGGAATTCAGATTCACCATAGCACTCATCTACGATTTCGACGGCACGCTGGCCCCGGGCAACATGCAGGAGTACGATTTCATTCCGGCCGTCGGCAAGAGCAACAAGGAGTTCTGGACCGAGGCCAACACGCTGGCCGAGGAGCAGGACGCCGACATGGTCCTCACGTACATGGCCCGGATGATCCAGGAGGCCAAGTCGAAGGGCCTGTCGCTGCGCCGCGAGGCGTTTCAGGATTCGGGCCGCCGCGTGACGCTCTTCGCGGGGGTCAAAGAGTGGTTTTCGCGCATCAACGCCTACGGGGCCGGGCGGGGCATCCGCATCCTGCACTACATCAACTCCTCGGGGCTGAAGGAGATCATCGAGGGCACGGAGATCGCCCACGAGTTCCGCAAGATCTACGCCTGCTCGTTCCTCTACGACGTGGACGGCATCGCCTACTGGCCCGCCGTGGCGGTCAACTACACCAACAAGACGCAGTTCATCTTCAAGATCAACAAGGGCGTTGAGTCGGTTTTCGATTCGAAGCTGGTCAACCGCTACATCCCCGAAAACGAGCGTCCCGTACCGTTCAAACACATGATCTACGTGGGCGACGGGACCACCGACATCCCCTGTATGCGGCTGGTCAAGAACTCCGGGGGCCATTCGATCGCGGTCTACAACCCCGACCGGAAGGGGGCCAGCAAGGAGATGGCCTCGCTGATCCACGACAACCGCGTGAGCCACGTATGCCCGGCCGACTACACGGAGGGTTCGGAGATGGACATCCTCGTGAAGACCATCATCGACAAGATCGACCTCGACGACAGACTGGAAAAACTGGAGGTCGTCCGATAACATGCTTGCCGGGAAAGTCTACTCCGGACGGCTGGTGCGCCCGGCCCTGTTCGGCGGATCGCCCGAGTGGACCGCCGGGGTGCGCCGGCATCCTACTGCGGTCGTCGCCGCGGCCGTCGTGCTGCTCGTCTGCGCCTGCATCCCCTATGCCGGATTCCCGGCCCTTTATCTCGCGGCGGCGGCCTGCGGGGCGTTCTATGCCGCGAACGAACCTCTGCAACTCCTGCTGCTGCCCGGAAAGGGCGCCGCGCGATTGCTTGCCCGCAAGATCTTCACGGCCTGGCGCAACTACTTTCTGATGACCGCCCCTTTCGCCGTGCTGGCACTCCTCGCACAGCCCCGTTCGGCCTGGATGGCCGCGGCGTGGGCCCCGCTGGCGGCGTTGGCGCTGCTCTATTTCGTCGCGGCCAAATACGCCCGCTACGACCCGGCGGACGAATCCCCGCGCTGGCCGCTGGCCGCCCGGCTGGGAGCTGCGGGATTTCTCATCCCGCCCCTGCTGCCCCTCAGCCTTTGCCTCGTGGTGAGCTACCTGCTCCGGGCCGAACGCAACCTCAGCCGCTACCTTTATGATTACGATTGACGCCCTCCGGATTTGCGACGGGGAGCGGACGCCGCTCGACGGCGTGACGATGCTCCTCACGGCCAATGCCGTCCACGGCATCGCAGGCGAGGGCCGCAGTGAACTGCTCCGGGCCGTATACGGACTCGCCGTGCCCGAATCGGGAAGCGTCACCTCGGGCGGACACCCCCTGCGGCGGCGCGACATGGCCTATCTGGAGGCGGAGCCGCGCTTCTGGCCGGGACTGACAGCGGGGGATTGCCTCGGCCTCGTACGCCGCTACCATCCCGCATCGGACCCGGCTCCGTTGCTTCGGCGGCTGCCCGTACCGGCCCCCACCCCAGCCGCCTGGACCTGCCCGTACCGCCCGCCGCCGAAGCAGCCGCCTTGCCGCCCAACGAGCGGAAACGGCTGGCGCTGATCCTGCTGCTGATGCAGCGTAAACGGGTCCTGCTGCTCGACGAACCTTTTTGCGGACTCGACGCCGAAAGCGTTTTCGTCGTGCAGCAACTGATCCTGCAACTCGGCTGCGAGGGGCGGACCCTGCTCGTCGCAGCCGATTCGCTCGCCCTGCTCGACGGCATCTGCGACGATCTCTACGTGCTCGGCGGCGGGGGCGTCCGCGGCCGCTACGAACACTACGAATTCGCTCGGGCGGTCCGGGAAGCGGCCGCTTCGGGGATTGCGGAAAAATGAGTACCTTTACGAAAAATTCCATGCCATGAAAATCGTTTTCGCCACGAATAACGCCCACAAGCTCTCCGAAGTGCAGGCTGTGCTGGGCGACGCCTTCACCTTGCTGACGCCCCGCGACTGCGGCGTTGAGGAGGATATTCCCGAGGAGCAGCAGACCCTCGAAGGCAACGCCTCGCAGAAGTCGCACTACCTCCACGGCCGCACCGGGCTCGACTGCTTCGCCGACGATACGGGGCTGGAGGTCGAGGCGCTGGGCGGCGCCCCGGGCGTGCACTCGGCCCGTTACGCCACCGACGGCCACGACTTCGCGGCCAATAATCGCTTGCTGTTGAAAAACCTCGAAGGCGCAGAGAACCGCCGGGCGCGTTTCCGCACGGTCATCTCGCTGATTCTCGGCGGCGAGGAGCACCTTTTCGAAGGCGTCGTCGAGGGGCGGATCATCGACCGCGAGGCCGGGCACGAGGGGTTCGGCTACGACCCGCTGTTCATCCCCGACGGCTATGCGAAGACGTTCGCCGAGATGACCACCGACGAAAAGAACGCCGTTTCGCACCGCGCCCGCGCCGTGCGCAAACTGGCCGAATTCCTCCGTTCGATCGAAAAATAGCCGTATGGAAAACGTCAATTGGGGCATCCTGGGCTGCGGCGACGTTTGCGAACGCAAGAGCGGCCCGCCGATGTACAAGACCCCGCATTCCGCCCTCGCGGCCGTTATGCGCCGCGACGCCGCCAAGGCTGCCGATTTCGCCCGCCGGCACGGCGTGCCGAAGAGTTATACCGACGCCGATGCGCTGATTGCCGATCCCGGCGTGGACATCGTCTACGTCGCAACCCCGCCCGACAGCCACCGGGAACTCGCCCTGAAGGTGCTGGCCGCCGGAAAACCCGTCTACGTCGAGAAGCCGATGGCGATGAACCATGCGGAGTGCCTCGACATGATCGCCGCGGCGGAACGCTCCGGGCAGCGGCTCTTTGTCGCCTATTACCGCCGGGCGTTGCCCTACTTCTTGAAAGTGAAGGAGCTGCTCGACAGCGGGGCCATCGGCGAGGTGCTGAGCGTCGAGGTGCGCTATTTCCGTCCGGAGAGCCCCGGGGACCGCGATCCGGCACGTCTTCCGTGGCGGCTGCGCCGCGAGGTCGGCGGGGAGGGCTATTTCTGCGACATGGCGCCCCATACGCTCGACATCCTCGATTTCCTGCTCGGGGAGATCGCCGATGCCCGGGGGTGCAAGACCAACCGCGGGGGATTCTACGACGTGGCGGACACCGTCGCGGCGTCGTTCCGCTTCCGTTCGGGCGTGCCCGGTACGGGGATGTGGTGCTTCGTCGCTCCGCCCTCCGCTGCGGAGGATTCGGTGGTCGTCACGGGCCGCAAAGGCTCGGTGCGGTTCAGCACGTTCGATTTCACGCCGGTCGAACTGGTGACGGCGCGGGGTGTCGAACGCTTCGAAATCGCCCCTCCGGAGCATATTCAGGGCCCGCTGATCGAAACGATCGTCCGGGAGCTGCGCGGCGAGGGCGTGTGCCCCTCCACGGGAGTCTCCGCGGCGCGAACTTCGCGGGTGATGGATGAGATAATGAAAGAATAAATCGCTATCTTTGCGCCCTATGGAGACGAAAAACTACGACAAGGAGGAGCGTTTCGACCCTGCGACCGTCGAGGCGCTGAAACTCCACTATGCGGAGATCCTGCGCCTGCTGGGCGAGGACCCCGCGCGCGAAGGGCTGCTGAAAACCCCCGAACGGGTGGCCAAGGCTATGGCGTTCCTGACGAAAGGTTACGACGAAAATCCGCTCGACATCATCCGCTCGGCGATGTTCCGCGAGGAGTACCGGCAAATGGTGCTCGTCAAGGACATCGAGCTCTACTCGCTCTGCGAACACCACATGCTGCCCTTCTACGGCAAGGCCCATGTGGCCTATATTCCCAACGGTTACATCACGGGTCTTTCGAAAGTGGCCCGCGTGGTGGAGTGCTTCGCCCGCCGCTTGCAGGTGCAGGAGCGGCTGACGGTGCAGATCCGCGACTGCATTCAGGAGGCCCTCAACCCGATGGGCGTGGCCGTGGTGATCGAGGCCAGCCACATGTGCATGCAGATGCGCGGCATCGAGAAGCAGCAGTCGGCCACCACCACGTCGGCTTTCACGGGCGTCTTCCTGTCGAGCCAGCGGACCCGCGAGGAGTTCATGACCCTCATTTCCCACCGCTACCGTTAGACTTAAACCCGTTCCGGCACAGATGCCGGTTCCTTATGCCGGGGTCTTCGGTGCGGGCCGGGACTTGGTTTGTGTCAGCGACGGCAAGGCATTCGGATTCTGAGAGGCGTACCGTTACCGGAACGACCGGATTAAAAAAGCAACAGCTTAGACAATTAAGCTGTTGCTTTTTTTGATGCGGTGAATTTTCGGCAGAGCGACATTGGCTTTCGATTTATTTCGATTCGAAATTCGTCAAACGTTTCCGGACCTCGGAAATGCATCTCGTTTCGGGCCGAAATTTTTTCTGACAGCTCTTTCCTGCTTCGATACGGGCATTGCAAGTCTATATAACAACGGTAGTCGTACATTTGTAAATGTCTTATAAACAAAATGTTGGTTTTTGTAGGGTTCTATATTATAGACCGGCTCTATTTATTGCCTTTTATAAAATGGATACTTTTGTAAAACATAATTTCGGACTTATGATTTGCAATTTTTTTAATAAGGTTCGATTTCTGACCAACAAACTAAAACTCTTAATTTTTATGAAGAAACCATTTTTACACTTGCATCTAAGCTTGCTGTTTCTGATGGGTTGTGTCTTCCTGCTTCCCTCCTGCATCGAGGACAAAGCGGAAGACGCCGCACACCGGCTCGTCGTAAGCAAGGTCGATGTGGAGTTGATTCAGACCGGAATGCTGAACACCGGTTCGAAAGCCTCGTTCGACGTACTTGCAAACCGGGGGTATGTCATCACGTCCGATGCCGAATGGCTCGATGTCGATAAACCGACCGGAAAAGGACGCGTTTCCGTAACGCTCGAAGCGAAGCCCAATGAAACCGCCGGCGAACGCACCGGACATCTCACCGTCACGAGCGGAAAACTCTCCGAGCGGGTCACCGTCACGCAGACGCTCGATCCCGATCCCGACGACGGAAATCCCGTGGGATACACCTATTATTCGGAGAATTTCGACTGGATCGCCGTGTACGGCGGCGCCGACTGCGTAGGACTCGGTTCGCAGAACGGTGCGAAAAACATTTATAGCACCGGCGACGCGCTGCAAAAATTCGGCGAAGCCGGGCTTCAAGATTACAACCCCGTGGGCAAAACGATGTATGCCTGCGCCGGATACTTCAAGATGGAAGCGACCGACAAACAGACCGGAATCATTCTGCCGGCCCTGAAAATCGGCCGCAAGAAAGCCTCCAACGTCGAACTCACGTTCGAGACCTGCCCGAATATCGGCGGCTCCGGCAAGGCCGACGCGGTGACCGTCACGGTCGAGATCGTCGAGGGGCCGGGCACGGTCAACGGCAATTCCGACCGCGAAAGCGAGGCCATGAAACCCGACCAGACCTGGAAATGGACGCCGATGAGCGTGAAACTCTACGGCGTGACTGCTGCGACCCGTATCGCCATCCGCTCGACGCAGCAGGGGAATCCCGGTGTGACCGCCGGCGAAAAAGGCTATTTCCGCTGGTATCTCGACAACGTGAAGATCGTGAAAGCTCCGCGCAACTAACCGCAATCAACTCAAAATCAGAATAACAATGGATTTCAAATACATAATAATCCGGGCGTCGTCCGCCCTGTTGCTGCTGTCGGGCCCCCTCTTCACGGCCTGCGACGACGACGATCCCGATGCGTTCATCACGGTTTCCAAACAGGAGATCGAAGTGGAATACAACGGTTTGACGGCCAACGGCGAAACGGTCAATTTCGACCTCGGGTCGAACCATGCGTGGCAGGCGACCTACGTCGAGGAGTGGATACATCCGACCCACACGGAGGGAGACCGCGGCCGTACGCGCATCTTCCTTGCGATCGACGAAAACGACACGGGCAAAGACCGCGAAGGCTATGTCATATTCGAGGGCGGCGGTTCGCGGCGAACGGTCGCTGTCACCCAGAAACTCAAAATCGACGCCCTGATGGTCTCCCCGGGCAAACTCACCGTCGTCAGATCCGGCCTGCTGGAAACGGGCGAGAAAGCCTCGGTCTATATCTCCGCGAACAGCGACTGGACGATCGAGCCCTCCGGGGACAGCGGTTGGATCACTCCCTCGAAAACCTCGGGCAAAGCCGGCGAAGAGGACGTAGAGCTGACGATCGCCCAGAATACGACCGGCGCCGTGCGTACCGGCACATTCGTCGTGGTCGCCGGTTCGAAGCGTGCGACCGTCACCGTGACCCAGAACCTCGAGGGGCTGAAAGTCTCCGCCGCCTCGTTCAAGGTCAACAAGTTCGGCTTCGCCGACGAGGATCGCACGCCGCTGACCTTCACGGTCACCGCCGCCGAAGCATGGACCTCGACGGCCGACGGCTGGCTGACGCTCAGCCCCGCTTCGGGCGACGCGGGCGAAACCGAGGTGACGCTCACCGTCGGCGAGAACGCCACAGGCGCTCCCCGCAGCGGCGAAGTGAAGATCGTCACCGCGCTGACCGGACTCGAAGAGACCGTACATGTCAGCCAAAACGCCAAGGACAATCTGTTCGAGGACGACGGAAAGGAGATCGGGCATGTCTATTACGATGAAACGTTCGAATGGTGCAAGCCGTTCAACAAGGACGACCAGGTAGGCAGCGACGGAGCCAAAACCAGCACCCTGCCCATCTACGGCACGGCCGAGGATCGGAAAGAGGGCAACGCTGCGTTCGTGAAATCGGGACTCGAGGATTATAATCCGGCTGGAGAATGCATGTACCTGGCCTCCGACTACCTGAAAATGGGACGAAGCGGCAACCAGACCGGAGTGATCCTGCCGGCTCTCGATGCCGTGGCAGAGGGCTATTGCACAGACGTGGAACTTACGTTCGAAATTTGTCCCAATATCGGTGACAGCAAGATACCCGATGAAGTCACCGTTTCCGTCGAGATCGTTTCGGGTCCGGGCACCATCGGTGAAGGCGAAGCGAAACTGAGCGACCCGATAACTCCCGAAGGCCGGTATGTGTGGACGCCCGTGAGCATGAAACTTTACCGCATTACGGGCGAAACCCGGATTGCCATCCGCTCCACCCAGCAGAAAGTATCCGGCTACTTCCGCTGGTTCCTCGACGACATCAAAATGACGAAGATCGCAGCCGAA
>OGUN01002298.1_pt1 | contig 11618 bp, 4 predicted proteins | sample 1553621 | NCBI WGS metagenome assembly OGUN01 (sample SAMEA2580300, study PRJEB22360) | human gut metagenome | biome: human gut; feature: human-associated habitat; material: faeces | place: Denmark | collected 2008/2010
AAAAATTTCCACAAGAAATCAAAATGATAGAAACAAAAGAATTAGGTACAATATTCGCATCAAGTTATATTAAAGAACTTCCTAATATTTCTTTTTTCCGTTGGTGCATGGGAAATAAAAAGAATTCAAATACATTTTTAATGGATATGTCATCAAGAAAATCAGATACGCTTTCTAAAGAAAAAGAATTGAATAGCCAACTTGATAAAATATCTAAGGATGAGAAAACTTGTATATCCGAATTGAAAAATGACATAATCCAGCTACTGGATGAAAGACTAAATAAAAATGTAATTTTGATTAACAAATTGAAAAGCGAAATTAATATAACTGATAATGTTTTTGGGGGATGTACAACAAGAATAGATATTCTAATAAAAAGGAAGGAACGATGTTATCAATGTATAGAGAATGTTCAATCCCAGTAATATATTTAGATAGTAATACTCCAGAATAAAATAAAAAGATCAGTTATTTAATAATACAATATATATAAGTAAACAAACATATAAATTTACATACTATGGCTACTTTATATTCTTTAAAAATAGAAAATTTCAGATGTATAGACAAGTTTGAACATATATTTAAAAATGGAATAACTTGTATAATTGGACGGTGTGATTCTGGTAAAACTACAATTTTAGAAGCACTTTCTATGGTATTGTCATCCAATTGGAAATTATCTTTTTATGATTCGGATTTTTTTGAGCAAAATACTAAAAAACCGATCTTGATAGAAGTGACAATGAAAAATTTGGATGAAAAATTGCAAACCAAACATTTTCTTTCATTGCGAGGGATAGATAAAGCTGGACAAATCCGTGATGATATGGAAAGTGATGATGCTGAAAATTTTGAAACAGCATTAACAATTCGTTTGCAAGTCAATGATGATTTAGAGCCTAATTGGTATTTATATAAAGGTTCGGATGATGCTTTAATTACAATATCTGCCTCAGATAGAGAAAAATGTGGGTTATTTTATATCTCAGATTATTCAGAACGACAGTTCTCTTTGTCACGAGGTAATCCATTATATACATTTTTCAAACGTTTGCAAGAGGCTGAAGAAGATTCAAAAAAAGATACTGCTTTATTGAACATATTGCGAGATGCAAAAAACAAGATTGATATAGCAGTGTCTACTAAGTTCAATGATTCTCTAAAAACGATTAAGAAACATACTATAAATTTAGGTGCTAATATTGGAGATGTAGAAGCTTTACTGGATCAGAAGGATTTTACTTTAAAGGAAAATAATGTTTGTCTACATGAGAATGCTATACCCTTACGTTTAAAAGGTAAAGGGACAAAAAGACTTTTATCTATTGCAATACAAATGGTTAACACTTCACCTGATGGTATTATTCTAATAGATGAAATAGAACAAGGCTTAGAACCTGACAGAGTTAAACATTTAGTAAAAACACTAAAAGGATATTCCGAGTATCAGTTCATTTTTACAACTCATTCATCTAATGTTGTAACTGAATTAGAAGCTACTGACTTATATATTATGAGGAATAAAGCAGAAGCTTTGCTAAAGATCCCGGCTACTACTATAATGCAAAAATGCGTACGTCACAATTCAGAAGCTCTATTTGCGAAAAAAATAATAATAGGCGAAGGCGCAACAGAAGTTGGCTTATGTAGGGCTTTAGACGCCAATCGCATTGAGAAAGGCAAAGGCAGTATGAGTTATTTAGGAGTTCAAATAGTAGATGGAACGGGGAATACTGCTGTCGAATATGCGAAAACATTGAATGATTTAGGTTTTAAAGTCTCTTTTCTTTGTGATTCTGATGAAACTAACACAAATACAAAGAAACAAGCACTGAAAGATATTGGAGTACATATCTTCGATTGTGAAGATGGGAAAGCAATAGAAGAACAGATATTTGACAATCTTACATGGGCTGGAATAAGAAATTGTTTAAATTACTATATGTCAGAAAAAGAAATTGATTCAAAAGGTCTTTACGAGCAAATTTATCCAGATAAACACAAGGAGTATAGCGAAGATTGGTTGGAAAATGATACTATTGAATTGCGAACTTTATTTGGTAAAAAAGCAAAGAAAAAAGGATGGTATAAAGATATAACATCTGGTGTAATGCTAGGTGCTGAAATATTTGCAAATATTGACAGTCTTAATGATGACTCTTATATAAAACAGATGTTTAATAATTTATCAAATTGGATTGATAATGACTGATTTAAACTTATTTCTATCCCAATATCAAAGTATGATTGTCGCTCCTGCTGGATATGGGAAAACTCATAGTATTGCAGAATGTATCAATATATGTTCCGGGCAGAAAACTTGTTTAATTTTAACTCATACCCATGCGGGAGTTGCTTCATTAAAAGAAAAACTGCAATCTATTCAAAGTACAAATAGTAATTATGAGTTAGCCACAATTTGTGGTTTTACATTAAATATAGCTCAAGCCTATCATCAAAATAGAAAAGACTTTCCTGACATCGAAAAGTCTCCCAATGATTACTATCGTTTTGCTATAGAAACTTCTATCAGAATATTAAAAGCAAAACCTATTTATAGTACATTACAATTAAAATATTCCCATGTAATTGTTGATGAATATCAAGATTGTTCTATTTTACAGCACGAGTTTATAAAAGCATTATCGCAATATATCCCTACACACATATTAGGAGACCCATTACAAAGTATATTTAAATTTGATGGACCTTGTGCAGACTTGAATGATATAGAGCAAATGGAGGGATTTTTCAATAATAAACAAACCCTTGAAACACCATGGAGATGGAGAAAAAACAAGTGTAATGGATTGGGAAATGATTTAAAAAATATTCGAGAAAAATTAGAGAACAACAAAATTATAAACATAGATGAATACAAGAATATATTTACTTTATATGCAGACCCGGGAAGTATATATCAATATGGAACACTTTATTCAAAATTGTTGTGGAGGGAAATTTTTAATAATCAAAGTTTATTGGTAATTCATCCGAAGTCTGAATCAAAAAATTTTAGGCTGAAAATAATTAAATCATATCCAAAACTTAGATTGATTGAAGCTATTGATGATAAGGATTTCTATACTTTTTCATCTGCTTTTGATTCAGCCAATAAAAAAAATATATTAGCTTTAATATTAAGACTTAGCAGGAAAGTGTTCAAAAAAACAGTAATTGATAATTGGTTTAATAGTTCTGATAAACTAAAAACGAAAAGAAACATTGATGACAAAGCTATTTCTTTGATTATTAAAAACTACATAGGTATTTTAGAAGGAGATATTAACCCTATCAACATCTATAATCTTTTATATTATATCCACCATTTACCGGAAAATACTTGTTATCGAACAGAATTAATGAATGATATTTACAAAGCTCTTAAAAAGGCTCAAATGGATAAAATAACCATATCTGATGCAATAAAACAAAATCGTGATATCTTGCGACAAATTGGGCGTAAAGTTGAAGGAAGATGCATTGGCACAACATTGCTAACTAAAGGACTTGAATTTGATACTGTTATAGTCTTAAATTTTCAAGAGTTTGAAGATAGAAATAATTTTTATGTTGCCATTACTAGAGCTTGTAAAAGACTTGTACTAATAGGTAATACACATAATATACACTTTAACAATTTTAGTTCTGAATAATTATATGTGTTTTATGTTCTGTGTATTTAGGAATAGCCGCCATAACTTCGTGCATGAAGTATGGCGGCTATTTTTAGTTAGAGTTTAAAGCCTTTGGAGGGCTTGTTGACCTGATTGGGGGCATTGGGGTCGTCCTTGTTGGGGGCGGCTCCTATGTCGGCAATGGAGGGGCGGTTCAAGGCAGCCTTGATGCTGATGGAGGGCGGCGGGACGGCGCGTTTGGGTGCTGACGCATTCTTCATGAAGTCGGGCATCTGGTGAACGTAAGGCTTTGCATCCGGTGCCGTGGGCTGTGGAGTTGCCGATGGCGATTGGGTGATGCCTGCGGTTGCATTTGTGCTTTGACTTTGGTGCTCGGTTTGGCTTTTGTCCTTGCTGTCGTTGTCTTCCGTCTGCTTGACGGGTTTCAGGGAGAGCTGGATTTTGCGGTCGAGGGTGGCAAGGTCGGACTTGAGCTGTTTGAGACGGTCTTCCTTTTTCCAGGTTTCTTTGATTACTTCCTGAAGAATGGGGATGTCCTTTGATTTTTTTTCGGTCTCTTTTTGGTATCTTTCCAAAAGAGGGGGAATGGTTTCAAAGGTGCGGAGGAACATCAGAGAGGCGGTCTTGGGGTCTTTGGCTAATCGACCACCGTTGAAATTGTGGAGGATTTTGCCTTCGCCACGGACGAAGAAACGGTTTTCGATGAAGTCGAAGCCGTCTTTCATGCTGGCTTCGGTCTTTACTAAAAGGTCGAAGCCGTAGAGCTTGCCGATGGGATGTGATTCGCCGTGGGTACGGGCTGTGTCCTCTATCTCGGCTAATTTCTGGGCGATGAGTTTGGGGTCGTTGCCTTTTACGCCGTCCAGTTGGATGGGATTGAGGGGGTTGCCCTGGGCGTCGCGCTGTACCCGCTGCTCGAAGTCTTGCAGGTCTTTGCTGATACGGGTTATCAGGTCGCCGTTCCTGGTGACGGTCTGCATGATGTCTTCCAGTTTGGCTTCGGCAGAGGACTTGCCACGGTTGAAGGCTTTGCGCTCGCTTTCGAGTGAGGCGATTTGTTTCTCTAACTTGGCTTTGTCCAACAGGTCGGTGTTGCCGGAAAGGATGGCGACATACTCGGAGAAGTTCATGCCGCCCTGCTCGTCCATGCTACCCTCGTCGATGGTGCGTGTGCCCATCGAGCCTTTTTTGAGCTGGGTGATGAATAGCTGCTTGTTGTGAAGCAGGTTGAATTTGTAGCTGTCGAGCGATTTTTCGACGGCGTAGTTGATTATATCGACTTTGTTGTCGGCAAACAACTTGGCTATTTCATTGCCTTTTCTTACGCCACGACCGTTGCGCTGCTCCAAATCTTTGGGCGTCCAGGGGATGTCAAGCTGATGGATGGCGACGCATCTGCGCTGGGCGTTCACTCCGGTGCCGAGCATTTCGGTAGAACCGAAAAGGACGCGGATTTTGCCTTCGTTCATGGCGGCAATCATTGCCTTGCGGGACTTTTCGGTCTTGGCTTCCTGGATGAAGCGCACTTCATCGGCAGGGATGCCGTGGTCTTCTACCAACTTGCGCTTTATCTCGCTGTAGGCGTTCCATTCGCCGGGCTTGTAAGTGCCGAGGTCGCTGAAGACGAACTGCGTGCCTTTGTGCTCGTTGTATTTTTTGTAGTACTGACTTATCAGGGCGGCACAATGGGAGGCTTTGTTGTCTATGTGGTCGCTGTATTTGTCCTCGTCTATCAGGCGCATATCGAGCGACATTTTGCGGGCATAGTTGGTGGCGATGAGCATCTTGGCTTTTTCTTCCCGTTTGCTTAACGGGGCGCGTCCCAAAAGGGTGGCATCGCCGTTCTTGGCAAATGCTACGAGGTTTTGGATGAAGTCCTGCTGTTCGGGCGTGGGCGGGATGTTGTGCAATATCTCGTTCTTGGCGGGGCGGTCGATGCCGATGTCTTCGGCAGTGCGGAAGTCGGTGATTTCGTTGTACATGGCGGCAAGCTCGGGCACTTTGATGAAATAGCGGAAGCGTTCCTTCTGGATGATTTCATTGGTGACGGAGAACTCGTAGTCTATCGACTTCTTGGCAAAGACGGCTGCCCATGCGTCGAAGGTGTTGATACCCTGACGTTCCAGTTCTTTGGGGCGAAGGTACTTAAAGAGCAGATACAACTCGGTGAGGCTGTTGGAGATGGTGGTGCCGGACAAGAAGGTGGCGCCGAGGTCTTTACCGCTGCGCTCCTGGATGGTGCGCAAGGCAAAGAGCATATTCAGTGCCCGCTGGCTGCCTTCGCTATTGCCCAGACCGGCTACACGGTCGTGGCGAGTGGTGAACATCAAGTTCTTGAATTTGTGGCTCTCGTCTACCAGCAGGTGGTCGATGCCCATGAGCTTGAAGTCCACCACGTCGTCTTTGCGGTTCTCTATCTCGAAAGTCAGTTCTTTGATTTTGGCTTCGAGGTTTGCCTTGCGCTTCTCTACTCCTTTGAGCATACCGTTGGAGACTTCCGTCCCTTGCTGGCTCAATACTTCGAGGTTTTCTTCCACGCTGTCGAGTTCCTGCTGCAAGATTTTCTGCTGTATCTCCGGGGATTGGGGGATCATGCCGAACTGCTCGTGAGAGAGAATGATGGCATCCCAATCGTTGTTCTGCATCTCGCGCATGATGCGGACACGGTTCTCGGGGGTGAAATCTTCTTTGCCCGGGTAAAGGACACGGGCGTTGGGATAGGCGGTCTTGAAGGTCTGGGCTATCTCGTGGATATTGGCTTTCAGACCGATAATCATCGGTTTGTTTGCCAAGCCCAAACGCTTCATCTCGTAGGCGGCACAGCACATTATCAGGGTTTTGCCGCCGCCGACTTCGTGGTCGATGATGCCGCCGCCGTTGATTTTTGTCATCCAGACGGCATCTTTCTGACTGGCGTACAGACCGGGAATGCCCAGACCTTTGAGGTCGAGGTCGGGAAAGGTCTGCATGGAGCCGTCGTACTTGGGCTTGACGGAGTTGTTGAACTTGCAGTTGTACATTTCCGTGAGCCGCTGTTTGAACTCGGGGGACTGCTCTTTCAACCAATCGCTGAAACCGTTGCGGATTTCGTCTATCTTGCTGTTGGCAAGCTGGATGGCTTCGGTATCACGGACTTTCACGACATCTTCACCTACCATTATTTTTTTTGTGATGTCGGGCGAGGTATTCTGAATGGCGTGCTTCATCAGGTTCAGACCGTCGTAGCGGCGGCTTTCGGATTTGACGGCGTATTGCTCGCGGATGCGCACGTTGCCACGGGCAGAAGCGTTGACGCTGAACTCGTCACGGCTGGCGGCGTAGGTGATTTTTACGTCGGTATCGAAAAGGTGCGAGGCGTATTTGCTGTATATGCCGGTGGGTATCCAGCGCTCACCGAAATTGAAGTCGAGTTCCTCGAACGAGATGGGTACGGGAGTGGCGGCACGCAAGGCAGCGAGTGACTGACGGGCACGCCCGGTGTCGAGAACGAGCTCGTTGTCGGGATGCTTCGCTATGTATTCTTCTATCATTTCCGCTTTGGAAATGACGTTACCGGATATGAATTTGTCGGTAATCTCGTAGCCTTTAATCAGGGGATTGAAGAATACACGTCCATTGAGGTCGTCCAGCAGGGTTTCTTCGGACTTGTCAGAGAGCTTTGCCATGTATTCGAGGTTGACTTCACCGTATTTGTTGAGCGAAGCGGAAAGGGCTTCGTCCGATGTATCGACATGGGTAAGCTCGTTCTTGTTGAACGCCACGGGATGGTCGAAGATGTCGGCTTTGACCGCCTGACCGTCCTTGTAGCGTTCCAGTGAGAGGATTTCGCGGTTGTCGTTGTCCATGCGGATAAGGTCTACATTCTTCGGGGTGTTCAGATTGCCGAACTGACGGACGAAGTCGTCGTACAAGCGGTTGAGCTTGTCACGCTGTACGACATTCTCTTTGAGTTCCGTCGCTTCGCTGTTGTATAGGTCGTGGTAGGTATCACGGATTTCTACATAAAGCGAGAGTTTGCGGAGCTGTCGGTCGGGCAGCTCCAACGGGTGGAACATGGGGGCAAATGCGATGTCACGAAGGTAGCCTACGCGGTTGTCGTCTGCCGCTAATGAGCCGTCTTTGTAATGGGACGGGATTGCATGGAGGTACGGACGGGGCTGCATTCGTTGTTTACGTTCTTCTTCGGCGGCTATCCTTGCGGCTTCTTTCGCTTGTTCGTCTGCGATGCTTGATACCTTCGACTTTTGTTCTTCTTTGCGGACACCGGAAAGAGGTGAAGTCGCAGTGGATTCAGAAGGGATTTCGGAACGGGACGGTGCTTTGTAACCGCCGTGGAGTGCATCAAAAACAGTTTTTCCAATGACCGTATTCTGTCGGGATTTGCTTTTTGATTTCTTGCCGGAGGGCTGTGCCGTGCCGGTAGGTTCACCGAAAAGGTTGCCTTGCACGGGTTGTTGCCGGGCAGAGGATGCAGTCCGACGTTTGCCGCCTTTCGGGGTTATCTGGGTGCGTTCTTCTGCTGTTAACTCAAAGAGGTCGTATAAGCTCAATACCGGGGACGGAGAAAGTTCGATTTCTTCTTTCGGTTCGGGCAGTGGCTCTTTTATGATAGTGGTTACCGGTTCTGCCGATGCTTTTTCAGGTGTCGGTGCTTGCTCCGGTTCAGGTGCTTTGACTTGTTCCACTTCCTTAATTGATGCCGGTGCTTCACTTAACTGCGCTGATTGGGGCTGTTGCATCTGCACATTTCCCTGTTGTTCTTCCAACGGGAGAAATTGTTGGTAGAGGGGCACATTCAGCCTGCGATGAAAATCATTGCGAAGCAAATCGCGAAGCCGGGAGGCGATGCCGGACACACCGCCTTCGTGAATGTAAACCATTGCCGGATGTCCGTAAGGGTCGGTATCTACACTTGCTTTTGTGTAGATGATAGGGATATTCCGAAAAATGTAGTCATTCACATTGAAGCCGTCCTGTCGCTTGGTGGTAGTGATGAATGCGCTTTCGTCTTCGGTAAGCGGCTCTGTCCTATTGGATTTCTTCTGGAGGATAATCAAGTCGCTGCCTACTTCGGTGCCTGCACCGTCTGTAAAGAGGTTGTTAGGCAGACGGATGGCAGATACCAAATGGGAATGTTGCATGAGCTGGTAGCGAATGTCCTGATTTGCCGGGGAGTCCAGAACTCCCTGCGAGGTGATATACGCCAATATGCCGCCATCGCGGAGGTTGTCCAGTCCTTTCAGAAAAAAATAGTTGTGCAGGCTCTTGGCGGCTTGCTGACGGATAAGGTTCTTGCTCTTGGTGAAGGACGGATCGAATACCGCTACATCGCCAAAGGGGATGTTGGAGGCGGTCATGTCGAAACGGTTCAGGTAACGAAGTCCGCTTTCCTCGAAGCCGGTAATCTCCACTTTTGCTTCCGGGTGAAGGTGAGAGAGGATTTTGCCGGTCAGGAGGTCTTTTTCAAAACAGACTACATCGGGGTGTTGTTGCTCGGAATGTTGTTGGAAAGCATCGACAAATACTCCGGTTCCACTCGACGGGTCGAGGAAACGGGACGGGACAATTCCGTGGTTGCCCAATTCGGAAGCAAGGACGGAAACAATGTCCTGCGGCGTATAGAACGCCGTCAGAACAGAGTTTTTCAAACTGGAAAAGTAGCGTTTGTATTCCGCTTCGTCCTTTGAATGGTTGCGGATAACGCTGTGGAGCTGTGAAACAAGGGGAAAGAGTTCGCGGTCGCTCTTTGTCCAACGGGCAATGTCGGCAAGGCTGGATGCGGGGTTGAGTACCGCCTTGATACCTCCGAAACCGGAATAGGCACGCAAGACTGCCTGTTCTTCCGGTGTGACGGTGCGTCCTTCACGCTCCAATGCAAATGCCAGTTTGATTGCTTCGATATTGTCTTTCAGGTGCGCTTTCTTATTGTATGCCATTATCGTCCAACCAAATTAAAATTGTACCTGTGATTTCCGTATAGAGATTGTCGAAGGCAGGCTCGAACATAAATTCATCGGAAAGCGGATATTTGGCAAAGATTTCCTCACACACGGGAAGGAGTCGCAAGGCAAGGGTACCGGCATTGCCCTGCGGGACTTCTTCACTGAACTCGTTCCAAAGGACAGTGACAATGACATCGTACTTGGAGAAGTGAAGCCCGGAGAATAGTATCTGATTGGCAATTTCGGCTGCCGTATCGTGGGTGGAGCCGGTGCGGACTGCTTCGCAGTACGCTTCGGCGGCGCTGTCGGCACGGGTGGCGATAAAGTCAGCATCGCTCACTAATTCGGGATGGGATTCTCTAAGGAAAGAGAGCAATAGCAGGCGGTAATAAGACAACTCCTGCGGTTGCTGCTGATTTCCCTGCTGCTGTCCCTGCTGCTTCTGTTGTTGTCCTTGTTGTTGGTACTGTTGTCTGTTCTTACTATTTTTCTTATTCTTATTCATAACTTGGATTTTTTTAGTGGTCGGGCGGGATTGCCCGGAAAAGATAAATGGGGAAAGGCTGTATGTAAAAGCACCCAGGGTATCCCTCCCTGAGTGCCACCACTAAAAAATCCATAACAAACAACTGCAAAACAATTATTTATGAGTTATGAACTTTCAGCGGCAAATATAGCACTTTCCGATTATTGTGTCACACGGGCAAGGTTACTTTTTCTTCTTCGTTGTGCCTTGCGTTCCCTTGTCGGGAAAGGAAAAGGTAACATTGAACTGCGCATCGAAAGCGAGGGAGGCATCGAAGGGCTTGCCACTTTTGCCTTGCAAGCCTTTGATTACTCCGGTCTTCCCTTTTGTCAGAAGTTCGGTGATTTGCTTGTCGGTCAGTTGCTTGTTACAGATATTGCGGAACACTTTCAGACCGCAATCCACATCGCTGCACTTGGCTATCTTGTTGTAAAACAGCACGTGCCCCCGCTTGCACTTGGGACATACGGGGCCATCGGCTGCGGATGCTATGGAGATGGCGGTATTCAGAAGTTCGGTCGTGATCTGTGCGGTATAGACTTCTATTCCACGGTGGAAGGTGTCGGCATCGGTTTCTCCGGTCTCGATTTTGGCAAGGGCACTCTCCCAACTGCCGGTCATGGATATGTCGGCTATCTTCTTGTCCTTGACAATGGAATGCACGGCGAGTCCTTTTTCTGTCGGAACGAGCGATTTCTTTTCCCGACGGATATAGTCACGGCTGAACAAGGTCTCGATAATGGCGGCACGGGTTGCAGGCGTGCCGATACCCACCTCTTTCATCGCCCGGCGTTCTTCTTCATTTTCCAGTTCCTTGCCTGCGCTCTCCATTGCTGCAAGCAAGGTGCTTTCGGTATGGAACGGGCGGGGCTTGGTCTGTTTCTCCAATACTTCACTATTATATATAGGTAAGGTGTCGCCCTGATGAAGTTCGGGCAAGGTGGCACTGTCCTCGTCTTCTTCATCGGAAAGGTTGAGCACGGAACGCCAGCCGGGAACTTTGATGACACTGCCATGTACGGAGAATGTGACACCGGCAGCCTGCAAGGTGACGGCGGTCTTTTCCATGATACATTTGCCGGAAAAGGACTCAAGCATGCGGGCGGCTACCATCTCGTAGATGGTGCGCTCGTCCGGAGAGAGTTCGCCGGGCAGGTTCTCGGTAACGAGCAGTGCATGGTGGTCGGTGACTTTGGCGGCATTGACACTGCGGTTGTTCAACGGCTGACCGTCCAATGTGGCCGCATAGGCTGCAAAACGGGGATAGGCTGCCAATAGACGGATACGCTCCGGGATAATGTCGAAGACATCATCGGAGATATAACGGCTGCCGGTACGGGGATATGACATGACCTTTTTTTCATACAGACTTTGTGCAATGGAGAGGGTCTTGTCCGCTGAAAAGCCGTGACGGACGTTTGCCTCTTTCTGCAAGGTGGTCAAGTCATATAATAAAGGCGGCTCCTGTGCGGCTTCTTTCTTATCGGCAGCGGTGGGACGTGGCGT
>OGUN01002301.1_pt1 | contig 11595 bp, 8 predicted proteins | sample 1553621 | NCBI WGS metagenome assembly OGUN01 (sample SAMEA2580300, study PRJEB22360) | human gut metagenome | biome: human gut; feature: human-associated habitat; material: faeces | place: Denmark | collected 2008/2010
TCGTGGACAAGGTCGAGACGCTGGCCATCGAGCGCATCTGCCGTCTCTACGGCGCCGAATACGCCAACGTGCAGCCCCACTCCGGCGCGCAGGCCAATATGGCGGTATTCTTCGCCGTGCTGCAGCCGGGCGACACCTTCATGGGACTCGATCTGGCGCACGGCGGCCACCTTTCGCACGGTTCGCCGGTCAACATGTCGGGCAAATACTTCAACGCCGTGGGCTACCAGCTCGACGAGGCGACGGGCGTGATCGACTACGACGCCATGGAGCGCAAGGCGCTGGAATGCAAGCCGAAACTGATCGTCGGCGGTGCTTCGGCCTATTCGCGCGAATGGGACTACAAACGCATGCGCGAAATCGCGGACAAAGTCGGCGCGCTGCTGCTCGTGGACATGGCCCACACGGCCGGCCTGATCGCGGCAGGACTGCTGGACAACCCCGTGAAATACGCGCATATCGTTACTTCGACGACCCACAAGACCCTGCGCGGACCGCGCGGCGGCATTATCCTCATGGGCAGGGATTTCGAAAACCCGTGGGGACTCACCACGCCCAAAGGCGCGGTGAAGATGATGTCGCAGATCCTCAACTCGGCCGTATTCCCCGGCATTCAGGGCGGTCCGCTCGAACACGTCATCGCCGCCAAGGCCGTGGCTTTCGGCGAGGCGCTCGACCCCAGCTACAAGGAGTATCAGACGCAGGTGCAGAAGAACGCCAAGGCGATGGCCGAAGCATTCGTGAAGCGCGGCTACAAGATCGTTTCGGGCGGCACGGACAATCACCTGATGCTGGTCGATCTGCGCACCAAGTTCCCCGAACTGACGGGCAAGCTGGCCGAGAAGTGTCTGGTGGCGGCCGACATCACGACCAACAAGAACATGGTGCCGTTCGACAGCCGCTCGCCGTTCCAGACTTCGGGTCTGCGCTTCGGCACGCCGGCCATCACCACCCGCGGCCTGAAGGAGGACAAGATGGACTACATCGTCGGGCTGATCGACCGCGTACTGCACGATCCCGAAAACGAGGACAACATCGCCGCCGTACGCAGGGACGTGAACGCCCTGATGGCCGATTATCCGCTTTTCGCTTGGTAATATGAAAGAGGTAATCGACTTTTTCCGCCGCCTGCACGACAACAACGACCGTGCATGGTTCGACGTCCACCGCGCCGAATGGACGCACGTGAAGGGGCGGTTCGCCGCCTTCACGGAGCGGCTGATCGAGGGAATCGCCGAGTTCGACCCTGCGGTGCGCGGCCTGCGGGTGCAGGACTGCACCTACCGCATCGCCCGCGACACGCGGTTCAGCCCCGACAAGTCGCCCTATAAGACATATATAGGTGCGTACGTCGCTCCGAAAGGCAAGAAGTCGGGATTCGCCGGTTACTATTTTCATATCGAACCGTGCTGCGACAGCCTGATTTGGAGCAACGCGCTTTCGGCGGGGCTTTACTGCCCCGAACCGGTCGTGCTGCGCAGCGTGCGGGACGAAATTACGGACAACGGCGCGGAAATTGCAGCGGCGATCCGGAAAGCCAAAGGGTTCGACCTTGTCGAGGAGAACAAGCTCAAGCGGGTGCCCACGGGATTCCCCGCCGACAGCGAGTACGCCGACATGCTGAAGCTCAAGGATTTCTACATCGCCAAGCGGATCACCGAGGAGTTCCTGCTCGCGGACGACCTGCTGGAGAAGACTTTGGCGGAGTTCCGCCGCACGCAGCCGTTCGTAGCGATTCTGAACCGCGCCGTGCAGTTCGCCTACGAGGAGATGATGTAATTTTATGCAGACGATATGAAACGGATTCTTGTATTATTCGCGCTCTTCGCCGCTGCGGCGGGTTATGCGCAGACGGTCGAAAAGCAGACCTTCGTCTATGCCGTCAAGCAGACCGACACGCTGCGGCTGGACCGCTACGTGGCGCTCACGCCCGACAGCCGGACCAAACCCTGCCTGATGTTCGTCTTCGGCGGCGGTTTCGTGGGCGGCCGGCGCGACAATGCGAGCTTCCTTTCGTATTTCGAATATTACGCCCGGAAAGGGTATGTGGTCGTGTCGATCGACTACCGGCTCGGCATGAAGAAGGCCATGCAGGCCGGAACGCTCAGCGAGGAGACCTTCCCCGAAGCTTGGATCACGACCCTTGCGATGGCGACCGGCGACCTCTACGACGCTACGGCCTACGTCTGCGACCATGCGTCCGCGTGGGGCGTGGACAAAACCCGGATCGTGGCGAGCGGTTCGAGCGCCGGAGCCATTACGGTACTGATGGGCGAATACGGCATCTGCAACGAGCATCCGATGGCGCAGCAGAAGCTCCCGCAGGACTTTAACTACGCGGGTGTAATATCCTATGCAGGAGCTATTTTCGACACACAGGAAGAGTTGCGCTGGACCAAAACTCCCGCGCCGATGCTGCTCTTCCACGGCGATGCCGACCGCAACGTCCCCTACGACGCCGTGCTGTACGACGGCAACGGGTTTTTCGGCTCGAAGCATATCGCCGATATGCTTACCGAACGGCGCATCCCGCATTGGTTTTACTCGGTCGCCAACACCAATCACGTCATGGCGACCCGCCCGATGTACGACAACCGTTACGAGATCGACGCGTTCCTCGAAAAGCTCGTCCTGAAGCGTGAACCGCTGGTGATCGACACCTACGTCACGCCGCTGGAAGCCCCCGAACTGCCGAAGGCCTTTACGCTCTCCGATTATATCGACGCCAATTACGGCAAATAGCGGCTGTCCGTTCCGTTTTATACGACCGTCCTCCTGTGGAGGACGGTTTTTTTATGAAAAGCGCGCCGTTTTTTTCGGTTTCGAATAGGTGATAGTCCCGTTTCGCTTGTATATATAAGCAAGAAACGAAGTTATGCGACAACAAATCCAGCAATTCGGCAGGACCCTGAGCGGCATGGTCATGCCCAATATCGGCGCGTTCATCGCGTGGGGATTCATCACCGCGCTTTTCATCCCGGAGGGATGGTGGCCCAACGGACAGCTCGCACAGCTGGTCGGGCCGATGCTGACCTACCTCCTGCCGCTGCTGATCGCCTACACCGCAGGGCGCAACGTCGCCGGGGAGCGGGGCGGGGTGATCGGCGCCATTGCCGCCGTCGGCGTGATCGTCGGCAGCGATATTCCGATGTTCATCGGCGCGATGATCATGGGTCCGCTGGCGGGATATGCGATCCGCCGGTTCGACCGCATGGTCGAGGGGCGCGTGAAGGCAGGCTTCGAAATGCTCGTCAGCAACTTCTCGATCGGCATTCTCGGCATGCTGCTGGCCGTTCTGGGCTACTATGTCGTCGGCAGCGTGGTCTCCGGCCTGACGATGCTCATAAGCAGCGGTGCCGAGCTGGTCATACGCCACGGACTGCTGCCTCTTGTGTCGCTTTTCGTGGAGCCGGCCAAGGTGCTGTTTCTCAACAACGCCGTCAATCACGGAATCTTCTCGCCGATCGGCATCGAACAGGCCCGCGAAACGGGACAGTCGATCATGTTCCTGCTCGAAACCAACCCCGGTCCCGGATTGGGCGTACTGCTCGCATACTGGCTTTTCGGCCGGGGAAATGCGCGCCAGTCGGCTCCGGGAGCCGTGATTATCCAGTTTTTCGGCGGCATCCACGAAATCTATTTTCCCTACATACTCGCCCGTCCGGTACTGATCGTTGCCGCAATCGCGGGCAGCGCCGCGGGACTGCTGTTTTTCTCGCTCACCGATGCGGGGCTGGTGGCTCCGGCGTCGCCCGGAAGCATCCTCTCGGTGCTGGCGATGGCCCCCAAAGGCAAGACGCTCATCGTCCTGCTGGGCGTCGTGATCTCCGCAGCCGTGTCGCTGCTCGTCGCCGCACCCTTTATCCGACGTGCGTCCAAGACCGAAACGGAAGGCGATCCAGCCGTCGGGAAGCTCCCGCAGAGCGCAGCGGGCATATCGCCGCATGCAGCCGGACGACCCGTCCGCAAAGTGATCTTCGCCTGCGACGCGGGCATGGGATCGAGCGCCCTCGGCGCGACCCGTTTCCGCAGACGTCTCCGGGACGCGGGAATCGGCGTTGCGGTGGGCAACAGTGCGGCGGACCGTATTCCGTCCGATGCCGACGTGGTCGTATGCCAGTCCGTACTGGCGGAGCGGATCGCCGCGGCCGCAAAAGGCGCCGAGCTGATCGTAATCGACAACTTCCTCTCCGATCCCGGTCTGGACGCCCTGTTCGTCCGGCTGGAGGGAGCGGAACCAACGGCGGCAGATTCTGGAACTGTTTCCGGCGGCGAATCGGCCCCCGACATGTCCTGCACCCGGCTTGCGGAAGCCGTATTGCCTTCCGACGTCTGCGACGCCCGATCTGCCGGAGCGACGCCCTCTTCCGATACATCCGCGTTCCGACCGGCAGAAACAACAGCGTCTCCCGACATGCCCGCCGCGGCCGATTCGGACCCGAAACCCGAAGAAACCGCATCCGCCCCCAAGGACGCCGCTCCGGACGGCGCCATCCTGCAACCCGGAAATATCCGGGTCGGACTGCCTGCGGAGCCGAAGGAGAAGGCGATCCGGCGGGCGGGCGAACTGCTCGTCGCGGGCGGATATGCCCGGCCGGAGTATGTCGATGCGATGCTGCGCCGCGAAGAGTTGGCGACGACCTGTCTGGGGATGGGGCTTGCGATTCCGCACGGAACCTCCGATGCCAAGGAGCGCGTACTGCGCTCCGGCATCGTGATCCTGCAATACCCCGACGGCGTGGATTTCGACGGCGAGAAAGCGCATCTGATCGTGGGAATCGCAGGCGTGGGGGACGAGCATCTGGAGATCCTCGCCCGGCTGAGCGCATCGTTCGAGGACGAGGAGCTGTTGCAGCGGCTTATGACCGCGACCGACCCGCAGGTGATCTACGACGCGCTGAAATAGCCCCGGACGAAGAACCGAAAACCGACCGAACCAACAACGACTTATATGACATCGCAAAAAGTAACGATTACGGCTCCCAACGGCATGCACGCGCGGCCGGCCGGGGAGTTGGCAAAACTTGTCAAGGGCCTTGCGCCCGTCAGGATCACTTTCCGCACCGCCGCTAAGGAGGTCAATGCCGCGAGCATGCTCGCCCTGCTGTCGCTGGGGCTGAAGTGCGGCACGGAGATCGAAATATGCGCCGAGGGCGGCGACGAAGCCGCCGCCGTGAAGGCCGTCGCGGCGTTCATCGCAAACATGAGCGAGTGATGCGCGTGCTTCGGACCGGAATCCCGGCGGCGGGAATTGCCGCAGGAACGGCGTTCGTCCTCGAACGCCGCGTTTCGGCCGCACCGTCCGCCGCGCCCGGAGATCCGGCGGCCGAAACGGCCCGCTTCCATGCCGCGCTGGCGCAGGCGAAAGCGGAGCTGGGCGTATTGGCGGCGGAAAACGACATCTTCGCGGCGCACTTGGAGATGGCCGACGACCCGATGCTGGCGGAACAGGTCGAAGAGCGGATTTCGGAACACGGCTTTTCGGCCGAACGGGCTTTGGACGGAGCCTGTGAAGAGGTGTGCGGCATGCTCGCCGCGCTCGACGACGAATACCTCGGAGGCCGCACCGACGACGTGCGGGACGTATGCGGCCGCATACGCCGTATTCTCACGGGCGAAACGGCCGAAAATCCGTTCGCCGGACTTGCGCCCGGAACGATCGTCGTGGCCGAGGAACTGACGCCGTCGGATACGGCGCTGATGGATTTCAGCCGCATCGCGGGCGTGGTGACGGCCCGCGGAAGCGTCACGAGCCATGTCTGCATCATCGCCCGCGCCAAAGGAATTGCGGCGATGGTCGGAGCGACTGAATGTATGCTTGAAATAAAAACAGGCGACAAGCTGATAATCAACGGAGAAACCGGCGAAATAATCGTCGCTCCCGATACCGCAACCGAACGGCGATACCGCGCCCTGATCGCATCGCGGGAACGGCACGGCGCACATTGCCTGAAAGGTGCGCATACGCCCGCCGTGACGCGCGGCGGACGGCGTATCGCCGTGCTGGGGAATGCCGGCAGCGTCGCGGAAGTGCGCGCGGCCCTCGATGCGGGAGCCGAGGGAATCGGGCTGTTCCGCAGCGAATTCCTCTACATGCAGAGCCGCGGCGGGTTTCCGGACGAGCAGACGCAGTTCGAAGCCTACCGGCATGCGGCGGAGTTGTGCGGCGAACGCCCGTTAGTTATACGAACGCTCGATATAGGCGGGGATAAAGCATTGCCGTACATGGATTTCGGACATGAGGAAAATCCGTTTCTCGGATGGCGCGCCATCCGCGTTTCGCTCTCCATGCAAGACGTGTTCCGTACGCAGTTGCGGGCGTTGCTCCGGGCGAGCGTATTCGGCAACCTGCGGATCATGTTCCCGATGATTACGTCGGTCGGGGAGTTCCGCCGGGCCGAAGCCGCCGTGCGAGAGTGCATGGCGGAGCTGGACGCGGAAAAAGCCGCTTACAATTCCGGAATCGAGCTGGGCGTGATGATCGAAACCCCCGCCGCGGTCATGGTCGCCGACCTGCTGGCCGCGGAGGCGCGGTTTTTCAGCATCGGGACCAACGACCTTACCCAGTACGTCATGGCCGCAGACCGGGGAAATCCGCGCGTGGCGCATCTCTGCGACCCGTCCGATACGGCCGTGAGACGCTCCGTCGCCATGACGCTCGCGGCGGCGCGCAGCGCGGGCATCGAAGCCGGCATGTGCGGCGAACTGGCCGCCGACCCGGAAGCCACGGCGTGGCTGCTCGAAGCGGGACTGGAGAAGTTCAGCGTCAGCGCACCCGCCGTCGCGCCGCTCAAAGAGCGGATCCGGACGCTGGACCTGCCTGAGGTGCGAAAAACACCCGGCGCAGCCGAATAAATTTGCCGCGGCACGCGGTTTACACTATCTTTGAATCCGATTTACCCGTTTAACCCAAAATAAACTGCAAACCATGAAAAAAACACTGCTCCTGCTGGCCGCCCTGACCTTGTCGCCGGCCCTTTATGCGCAGGACTACCATGTCGTACTCTGGGACAACGCGACGGCGCCCACCTCCAACGGCCTGACGGGCGAGGAGCTCCAGCCCAAACCCGGCCAGTGGTCCAACACCCAGAAAGCCGAAATGTGGATCTACAAGGCAGGCGACAACGCCACGGGACAGGCGCTGGTATTCTTCCCCGGCGGCGGCTACTCGACGCTTTCGGTCGGCAACGGCCACAAGGAGGCCAAGTGGTTCGCCGAAAACGGCGTCACGGCCGCCGTGGTGAAATACCGTCTGCCCAACGGTCACAGCGAAGTTCCGCGCAACGACGCCGACGAGGCGCTGCGCGTCATGCGCGAAATGGCCGCTGAGCTGAACATAGACCCGGCGAAAGTAGGGGTGTCGGGCACCTCGGCGGGCGGCTATCTCGCCGGCAGCGTGGGTACGCTTTCGGAAGTGAAGCCCGATTTCATGATCCTCTACTACCCGGTGATTTCGGCCGACGCCGACAAACGCCACAAGGGGACGTTCGTGCAGCTGCTCGGCGCCGACGATGCCGACAAACCCGTCGCGCAGGAGTTCTCGCTCGAAAAGAAAGTCGATGCCCGGACCCCGCCGACGCTGCTGTTCCACTGCGACGACGACAAGGTGGTGCCTGCCGTGAACAGCGCGCTTTTCTACCAGAAGCTCAAGGAACACGGCGTCAAGGCTACGCTCCACATCTATCCGTCGGGCGGCCACGGCTGGGGCATGAACCCGAAGTTCCGCTATTACGGAGACTGGCAGAAAGCCACGCTCGACTGGCTCTCGACGCTGTAACGCAGTTGCAAAAACATGAAAAGCCCCGCCGGAAAGCGGGGCTTTTTGTATGCGGTTTGCTCCGGATGCCGGCGGCGGGGCAGCATCCGGCTGCAACCCCGACCGGCGATGCGGCGGAGCGACGTTATTTCTGGCGGAAGATCACCTCGCAGTGTTCGCCCGTCATGTACTCGACGATGTTGAGCACCTCTTCGAGCGAGTTCGAACGCTGGTAGTTGAACGCATAGCGCTTGTCGCCGTAACGGCCCGGCACCGAAATCCGCACGCCGTAGGTCGTTTCGATATGCGAGATGATTTCATGCAGGGTGGCGTTGGCCATCGTCACCAGATCGTATTGCGAAAGCACGAGGTGCGAAGCGTTCACGTGCGAGATTTCGAGGTTGTCGGCCGCCGCGTCGTACAGCGCGCGCTGGTCGGGCTGCAAGGTGACCAAATTGACGCCTTCTGGGGTTTGCAGGCGCACCGAGCCGTGTTCGAGGACCACTTCGGCCTGCCCGGAGTTCTCGTAGGCCTGCACGCAGAAGGCCGTGCCGAGCACCCGGACCCGCAGGTCGTCGGTAGCCACGGTGAACGGCGCCGCTTCGTCCCGCGCGACTTCGAAGAAGGCCGCGCCGGCGAGTTTCACGTTGCGCTCGGTCGGACTGAAAGCCTTGGGCAGTATCAGCCGGGTGCGGGCGTTGAGCCATACCTGCGTGCCGTCGTCGAGGGTGACGGTCGTCACGGTTTCGGTATTGTTCTCATAGACCCGGTAAATGTCGGGACCTGCGAGGAAATGCCATGCGAATCCCGCACACACCACCAACAGCACGGCCGCTGCGGCGCTCATCGACCAGCGCAGCAGACCGCGGCGGCGACGGGCGCGCTCCTCGCCGGCGATTTTCGCGATCCGGGCGTCGGTACTGCGCATGAAGGCCGCGAACCGGCCGAGGTCGGCGCTTTCGGCGAAGACGTTGCGGGCGTTCCAGATACTTTTGAGTTCGAAGAAGTATTTCCGGTGCTCCTCCGACTCCTCCAGCCACGCCATGAGGAACTGCTCCTCCCGATCGCTGGTCTCCCCCGCAAAGTATTTATTGATGACTGCATCCATTATAAGCGTATCTTCCATTTTGGTTTTGCTACTTACTATACAATCCTCAGGGTGAATCTACCCAAAGGACTGCGAATTATTACAGAGGAAAATGAAAAACAGGAGCATCAGCAGTTCCGATTTCGACAATTTCGACCGCAGGGCCTTCAGCGCGAGGTAGATGTGGTTCTCGACCGTACTCTGCGCAATGCCGAGCCGTTCGCTGATTTCGCGGTGCGAAAATCCCTGCAGGTAGCTCAGCGTGAAGACCTCGCGGCACTTTTCGGGCAGGGCGGCCACCGCCGCGTCGATGCCGGCGCGCAGGTCCTGCGAATAGATCTTTTCGATGATGGGATTGTTGTCGGGATCGTAGTAGGCGTATCCGATGCTCTCGATCCGCTCCTGATGGTAGGAGCGGTAGTTGCCCGCATGGCGGTTTTTGTTCACGTAATTGACCGACTGGTTGTAGACCGAGCGCAGCAGGTAGCCGTAGAGCGACTGCCGGGGATCGAGCGTCTCGCGCCGAATCCAGACGTTTACGAAAACGTCCTGCACGATGTCCTGCGCCCAGTTTCCCTTCAGGAAGAGACGGGCGTAAGCCATCAGCGGCGCGTAATAACGGCCGCACATCTCGTCGAAAGCCTCGCGGCTTCCGTCGCGGATCGCCGCCGTGAGCCGGGCGTTGTCTGTCGGAATGGATTCCATGTCTACAAAGATACATAAATCTTGCGTATTCGCCACTCCGCACCCGGTTTTTTCACCGTCCGGCACAAAACGACGGCGCCGGAACACATCGCTGTATTCCGGCGCCGAAGCAGTCAGAGAATGCAAGGCGTCAGTTCTTGACGACCGATATCTCGTCGATGTAATAACGGCTCTTCTTGGCGCCTACGCTGGTGAACATCAGCTTGTCGGTAGGCAGCAGCCCCTCGATCGCGACGCTGTGCGATTTCCACGCCAGCTCGCTCCCGGCATCGCCGACCGCGATCGTGTCGCAGACCTTGACTTTCGTTCCGTCGCCGTGGACCACATACAGCTCCATCGACTCGAACTGGTCGCGGCACCAGCCCGCCTTGAAGACAACGGCCGGGGCGGTGGTCGAAGCCGCGGTCCAGACGTTTACGGCGGTCTTGAAGGTCACCGTGACATTCGCCGCCGCAGTGAGTCCGCTCATGGCGGGCGTCTGGATATAGCTCTGGTTCGCGTTGTCGCCGCCGAGACGGAAACTACCGCAGAAGGCATTGTGAACTCCGTTGCCCGTAACCAGCGCACCGGTTTCCCAGCCGTCGTCCTTGAAGAACATCAACCGGTAGGGATCGCCGTAGGTGCCGCTGCCGGCATTCATGGCGCCGCCGCCTGCCGACCAGTCGGTGTAGGTGAACTCGGTCAGCATGGTCGAAAGCCCGGCCTCGCTGGTCACCTTCTTGGCCGATTTGACGCCGACAGCGGTCATGACGGCGTCGCCGCCCATAAAGCGGTCGAAGTCTTCATAGAACACTTCGCCGGCAGGGGCCGTGCGGCGCGCTACGGTGCCCGTAATGTCGTTCGACCACGCCGAATCGGAATCTGCGGCGCCGGCCTTCACCCTGAGCCTGTAGCTTGCCGAGGGCGACAGGGCGGCCGAAGCCCACTCCGTGCCTACATAGTTGAAGGCGAAGCGCAGGGGGATGCTTCCGTATCCCGAAGCTTTCGACCAGTCATAGGTGAACCGGGCGCTGCGGGAGGGATCGCCCTCCTCCTCGATGGCCACCGTATATTGCGAGACGTCTCCCGCCTGCTCCCATTCGAGGATGATGCTCGACGTGGTTACGGCGGCTATCCTGACGTAAAGCGTCTTCGACTGCAGCGTCGCCGCATCGGAGTTGTCCGCGGCAAGCGCGGCGAGCGCCACGACCGAGAAGTCGTGCGAAGTGCCCGCCGTCAGCCCGGTCGCCGTGAAGGCGTTGTCCGTCACGGTCTGCGGCGTGCCGTTATCGACCGTCACGCTGTATCCCGTGGCGCCGGAAACGGCGTCCCATGTCAGCGCCACGGTCGAGAATCCGGGTTCGGCCTTCAGGTTGGCGGGTGCGTCGAGCTTGCCCTGCGAAGCTTCGGCGGTGGTTGCCGAAGCCTTGGCCGACCAGTCGGAGTCGGTGGCCGTGCGGCCGGCTACGGCCTTGACCTTGGCGTTGTATTTGGTTTCGGGCGTCAGCTTGTCGAGCGTGCAGGCCGTGCCGTCGATCTTTTCGACCAGCGCAGCCTTGCTTTCGTCGGTGCCGTCGGCCCAGCAGGCGACCGTATAGGATGCCGCGCCGCTCACGGCGTCCCATTTGAGCGTCAGCTTGTCGGGCTGAACGGCTTCGGCGTCGAATTTCACGTTCGCCGGGGCCGCGAGCTGCTCAAGATGCGTTTCGCCCTCGCAGGTGACGACGATGTCGTCGAGCAGGAAGCGCGTCTTGTTGGCGCCGGCCTGCGCCGGATTCGAGGAGAAGGCGATGCGTGACGCCGGGGTGAGTCCTTCGAGCGTCACGGTGTAGGTTTCGAACCTGCCCACGGCGGACGAGATGTCGACCGTTTTCGACACGAAGGCGGTGCCTTTCTTGCTCACGACGTTGTTCGAGCCGAATTCCGCCCCTTCGACGGCTTCGACGACAATGTCGCTGCCGTAGACGTTTTCGCCTTCGGCATAGGCGCTGGCCGAGAAGCTGACCTTGACGGTCGTGTTCGCGGGCAGGGCCGTCAGCTGGGGCGTGTAGAGGATGGACATCGTGAA
>OGUN01002302.1_pt1 | contig 11594 bp, 9 predicted proteins | sample 1553621 | NCBI WGS metagenome assembly OGUN01 (sample SAMEA2580300, study PRJEB22360) | human gut metagenome | biome: human gut; feature: human-associated habitat; material: faeces | place: Denmark | collected 2008/2010
CTCCCTCGGCCCCCCCACCCCACCCCCGCCGCAACGCTCCATCGCTTTGGAGCCCTTGGCGCTTGCGAGCCGCACGAACAGGCAGCCTGCCCCACAACCGAGCTCGATCTCAGGCTCGGACGAACCCTGTAGCCCGCCAGCCCCTCCGCGGGCAACAATCCTATTCCACAACACAACCAACAGAAAGGAGTCCTCATGGACACCAATCATTCCCCCATCATCAGCCCCCTCACCATGCGTGAATCCGCCCGAGGTATCACGCTCACCAGCATTTACGATGAGATGCTCGCCCGTCGCGAGCTCTCCGTCATGGGAAACATCGAAACCCCGATGGCCCACGACCTATGCCAGCAGATCCGCCTGCTCGATGCCACCGACCCCAGCCGCCCCATCACCATATTTGTCGCCAGCGCCGGCGGAAGCGTGCGATCGGGCCTTGCGATCTATGACGCCATGCGCCTCGCATCGTGCCCCATCCGCACCGTCTGCCTGGAATTCGCCGCGTCCATGGGCGCCGTGATCTTTATGGGCGGCGACGATCGCCGTATGGCGCCCCATGCAGAGCTCATGATTCACGACCCGCTGATCCCCCAGGGGGCAGGCGGCTCGGCACTTGCGCTACAGGAAACCAGCCGGCGTCTCATGCAGACCCGCAAGACCCTCACGCAAATCCTCTCGGACCGCAGCGGCCTCACGCCCAAGCGCATCCAGTCTCTCACTGCAAAAGACACCTACCTTTCGGCCAAGCGCGCCGTCGAGCTCGGCTTTGCCCACGAAATCCTCTCGACCACCAAGGAGGTCGCCCATGTCTAACCTCGCCAGCCGCCTCGCCGCATCTGAGTCCGCATCGTCCACCATCCTCTCCAAGGATCGAACGCTTTCCTGCGACACCCGCCAAACGGGACTCAACAACAACGCACTTGTGATCGGCCCCTCGGGAGCCGGCAAGACCCGAAACGTCCTCAAGCCCAACCTGCTGCAAATGAACGCAAGCTACATCGTGCTCGACACCAAAGGCACGCTCTGTCGCGAAGTAGGACCCGTGCTGGCAGCCCACGGTTACCGCGTGCAATGCCTCAACTTCGCCGACCTCAACACCGTCCCGGCCCTTGCGCCCGGCATCGAGCGCTGCGGCTACAACCCCCTGAGGCACATTCGCCGCAAGGCGGACGGCAGGCCCAACCAGCAGGACATCCTCTCGGTGGCAAAGGCCATCTGCCCCATCGAGGACAACAACCAGCCTTTTTGGGATCATGCGGCGGCAAACCTGCTGTCGTGTCTTATCGCCTACGTCACCGAACAGCTACCCGCCGACGAGCAGACGATCAGCTCGGTCATCAAGCTGATCGAGCACCTGCAGGACGGTGCCACGGGTCGATTGTTTGACGACCTGATCACGACCGACCCCCAAAGCTATGCCCTCTCGCTATGGCGGCGCTACGCCATTACGCAAAATGCCGAGCGCATGCACGCGAGCATCGTCGGCATCCTTGCCGAAAAGGTCATGTGTCTGGGGTTCGACGGTGCGGCACAGCTCTATCGTGAGTGCCATCAGGTGGACTTCGCTTCCATGGGACACACCCCCTGCGCCCTGTTTGTAACCGTGAGCGATATTGACCGCAATCTCGATCCGCTGACCGGCCTCTTTATTTCGCAGGCGTTTATGGGCCTCATTCGTGAGGCCGATAGGCAGCCCGACGGCAGCCTGCCCGTGCCCGTGCGCTTTATGCTCGATGACTTCGCAAATCTGCAGATCCCCCAGATCGACAACGTGCTCTCGATTATCCGAAGCCGCAACATCTGGGCAACGCTGCTGCTGCAGTCGACCAACCAGCTCGATGAGCTCTATGGCGAGGCACGCGCACGCTCCATCATGGGCAACTGCGACACGCATCTGGTGCTGGCGTTCCAGGATCCCGAGAGTGCCCGGGTGTTTTCCGACCGCGCCGACGCGCTGCCCAGCACGCTCATGGCGACGCCGATCGATCGCTCGTGGCTCTTTGTACGCGGTCGCACTCCCGAACAGGTCGAGCGCTTTAGGCTCGAAGACCATCCGCTCTACGGGGAGCTGCCCGAGGCGCAGCGAGGCCATGCGGAGACCGAGATCTAGGCGCAGGGTTCTCGCAGCGCGCGGCGCCCCGGCGATGTTCCACAAAGGCCGTGCGCCCCGGGACCACGGCAAAGCAAAGGGGCCCGCATCCGATAGGATACGGGCCCCTGACTATAAGGCGCGATGCGTTAACAGCAGCGACTACTTGCGGTGAGCGCGGTAGAACTCAATGAGCGCCTGGGTCGAAGCGTCCTGCTCGGCCTTGGCGGCGTCGTCGTGGAAGGCAGGGGTGATCTGCTTGGCAAGCTGCTTACCCAGCTCGACGCCCCACTGGTCGTAGGAGTCGATGCCCCAGACCGTGCCCTCGACAAACGTGATGTGCTCGTACAGGGCAATGAGCTCACCGAGTGCGAACGGGGTCAGCGTGTCGCCGAAGATCGAGGTCGTCGGACGGTTGCCCTCAAAGCAGCGGGCCGGGACGATCTGCTCGGGCGTGCCCTCGGCACGAACCTCGTCGGCCGTCTTGCCAAAGGCGAGCGCCTTGGTCTGGGCCAGGAAGTTGCCCAGGAACAGCTCATGCACGTCCTGGCCGCTATCGGTCGCAGGGTTGGCAGTATTGGCGAAGGCGATGAAGTCGGCCGGAACCACCACAGTGCCCTGGTGCAGCAGCTGGTAGAAGGCATGCTGGCCGTTGGTGCCGGGCTCGCCCCAGAAGATCTCGCCGGTATCGGAGGTCACAGCGCTGCCGTCCCAGCGAACGTGCTTGCCGTTGGACTCCATGGTGAGCTGCTGCAGGTAGGCCGGGAAGCGGTGCAGATACTGGCAGTACGGAAGCACGGCGTGGCTCTTGGAGCCGAAGAAGTTGACGTACCAGACGTTGAGCAGGCCCATCAGCGCGACGGCATTGCTCTCGAGCGGCGTGTTGCAGAAGTACTCGTCGATGGCGTGGAAGCCCTCGAGGAACTGCTGGAAGCGCTCGGGGCCGAGCACGACGATCAGCGACAGGCCCACGGCGGAGTCGACGGAGTAGCGGCCGCCGACCCAGTTCCAGAAGCCGAAGGCGTTGGCGGGGTCGATACCGAAGGCCTCGACCTTCTCGAGTGCGGTGGAAACGGCGACGAAGTGCTTTGCCACGGCCTCGGCGTTCTGCTCCTCGGAGCCGTCGATGGCGCCCTGAGCCTTGAGCTGCTCGAGCATCCAGGTCTTGACCTCGCGAGCGTTGGTGAGGGTCTCAAGCGTGGTGAAGGTCTTGGAAACGATGATCACGAGCGTGGTCTCGGGGTCCAGACCGCGGAGCTTCTCGGCCTGGTCGTTGGGGTCGATGTTGGAGATATAGCGGCAGTCGATACCGGCGTCGGCATAGGGGCGCAGAGCCTCGTAAGCCATGACCGGGCCCAGATCGGAGCCACCGATGCCGATGGACACCAGGTGCTCGATCTTCTTACCAGTTACGCCCTTCCACTCACCGGAGCGCACGCGCTCAGCGAAGGCATACATGCGGTCGAGGACCTCGTGCACGTCGGCGACGACATCCTGGCCGTCAACGATGAGCTGGCCTTTCTCGCTTGCCGGACGGCGAAGTGCGGTGTGCAGAACAGCGCGGTCCTCGGTGGTGTTGATGTGCTCGCCGGAGAACATGGCGTCGCGGCGCTCCTCGAGCTTCACCTCGCGGGCAAGATCGCACAGCAGCTTGACGGTCTCATCGGTCACCAGGTTCTTGGACAGATCGAAGTGCAGGTCGCCGGCGTCAAAGCTCAACTTATTCACGCGGTCGGCGTCAGCAGCGAACCAGGCCTTGAGGTCGATGCCCTCGGCCTCGAGCTTCTCCTGATGGGCCTCGAGCGCCTTCCAAGCGGCGGTCGACGTAGCGTCGATAGGTGCGGCAACAGTTGCCATAAAGTCCTCCTCAGCATACGGGCACACACCTCCATGCGCCCGGATAATCAGATGCCCCTATTCTAACGCAGGTCAAGACCGTAATCAGCGAGCGTTGCCAATCGGCCCCCGAACGGCGACCGACCAAAAAAGGGCAGGTTTATTTTGGCAGGTCAAACGCTTTACCTACCATAATTTACCTGCCCCTTCCTGGTGAGCCATTATGCCGCGGCGCATACGCTGCCGAGCAGCTCGCGCAAGGGAGAGCCGATGCCCTCCAACAGCTCGGGTGCGATAATGGCAAAAACGGGAACCTCGCCGGCACCCACAACGGCGGGCACTTTTCCCTCGGAGACGATACATCCGTAGGGAACAAAGCCGTCCTCGCCGGCATCGAGCACGGCCATGCGACGAGCAAGTTCGCGCACAAAGCTCGCCGTATCGGCATCGCCGATCGCCAGGACAAAATCCACGCCCTCATCGGTCGCCAGGGCTACGGCCTCATCGACCAAATCGTCTCCCCCGTCGCCCCCGACCAAGCCGCAACGAAAGAGTATGCGTTCGAGCAGGGCGCGATCGAGCGAGCCCAGCGCCGCCGAAACAAGCTCATCACGCGTGTGCTTGTCGCCTCCCAGCACGACCAGTGCCTTGGTGCCGCCATAGTGGGCAACCAATCGTCCGCACCAGCGAGCCACATCCCCATCCGCAACCAAGCGCGTCGGCATACCAAACCCATAGTTGACCATTGTCCCCACAACCCTTCCGTGCTTTATGGTGGTATCGATCGTTAGGCTCATGCTACGAAGCGAGCTTTTCCGAGCTGTTTCGCGCTCTTTAGGGCTGCGTTAAAATCAGATTCGATCCGACATGGCGTCCAGTTGCGACAATTAGGCGGTCAAAATCCAAGGGCCAAGACGCACGAACAGGATGAGCCAGACAAAAGACAGGCAAAACCCGCCCAGCACATCCGAAACGTAGTGCACGCCCAGATAGACACGGCTGACTCCCACCGCAAGGATGACGCACGCAAGTGCAACCTCGATGGCGGCGCCGAACGGAAGGCCACACACGCCACACCGCACCAACCATATGCCATAGCCATAAAACGCCATGGCCGCCATCGAGTGGCCCGAGGGGAAGCTCAGCCCCGGTGCCTCGACAAGCCGAAATCCCTGTGGACGAGGTCGACGCACAAGTACCTTTAACAGCTGGTCGATTGCGCTGATAGCACCGACATTGAAGGCGGCCCAGACAACATGGGCCCAATTGGGCGCCCACAGCATCGCCGCGGCTAGCACACCGACGACAAACGGCAGCGACGCCAAACTCGAGGCGGCTTTCATCGCGGCCGTCAACACCGGCGACCGAAGCCTCTCGACAAGCAGCAAGTATCCCACCTCATCGATTCTTATAGCCCGTCCTTTGAGGACCTTGATCAGCAGGTAAACAAAGATCGCAAGGCACAGCACGAACAGTATCAAAAGTGCAAGATCACCCATACCTATGGTCATCCATACCCCCTCAGCGTATTTAACACATTAAGGCTACCGACCCACCGTAAGCACTCGGTAAACCGACCAAAAAAACCTGTCCCTTTTTGGTAGGTTTTGACGGTGTCCGGTCGAGCGGGTATTATCGAACAGGTATTCGATAAGAACATGTGTTTGACGAAAGGGCACAGATGGCGCACGAGCAGCACACCTACATCTGTATCGACCTCAAGACGTTTTATGCCAGCGTCGAGTGCGTCGATCGTGGGCTCGATCCGCTCACCACCAACCTGGTCGTTGCCGACGAATCGCGCGGACGCACGACCATCTGTCTCGCTATCACGCAGGCCATGAAGGACCTAGGGATTCACAATCGCTGTCGCCTGTTCGAAATACCCGATGGCATCGACTACATCAAGGCCGTACCGCGCATGCAGCACTACATGGAGGTGTCGGCGCAGATCTACGGTATCTACCTGAAATACGTCAGTCCGCAAGACGTTCACGTCTACTCAATTGACGAGTGCTTTATCGACGTGACGCCCTATCTGGACCTCTATCACACCGATGCGGAAGGCTTCGCCTGCATACTGCGCGACGAGGTCCTGGCGCGCACCGGCATCACGGCGACGGTCGGCATCGGCCCCAACCTATTCCAGGCCAAGGTTGCACTCGATATTACCGCCAAGCACGTGCCCAGCCGTATCGGCATACTCGACGACGAGACCTTTCGCAAGGAGATCTGGCCCCATCGCCCCATCACCGACATCTGGGGCATCGGCCCCGGCGTGGCGGCCCGTCTCGAGAAATACGGCGTCTACGACCTAATGGGCGTCGCCGCACTCGACGAGAACCTGCTCTACGACGAGCTCGGCGTCAATGCCGAATATCTTATCGACCACGCCTTCGGGCGTGAGCCGACAACCATCGCCGATATCCAAGCTTATCGCCCACAAGCGACCTCGACCACCACGGGGCAGGTGCTCTCGAAGGGCTATGCCTACGAGCAGGCCTACACCGTCTTGCGCGAAATGGTCGATGCCGCCGTGCTGGATTTGATCGACAAGCACGTGGTGTGCAACAGCATCTCGCTCTTTGTGGGCTATGCAAGCGAGCACGCCGACATACGCCGCCTCGATGCCAGCGGTACAGCGCAATATGTGGACGGATGCGGACACCTACGCTCGAGCACGTCGAGCATCGAACCCACCGTAACCGCCGGCCCCGAGCTCGCGCCCCGTGCACCCAAGCCCGTCCAGCGCGATGACGAACGGCGGCGCTTGGTGCGTGAGGCGCAGGCAATCGATGGCATCTTTGTGGGAGAGCATGGCGGCAAACCGCGTGGTGGCTATGCCGCACTCTTTGCGCACTCTAACGCCTCGCGAAAGCTGCCCGAGCGTACCAATTCGTTTAAGAAGATCATGGGCTATTTCGATGAGCTCTGGGCGCAGACTGTCGACCCCAAACGCCCCGTCAAGCGCATCAACCTGGGCTTTGGCAACCTCATGCCCGAGGAATTTGCCACCATCGACCTATTTAGCGATATCGAGGCAGATGAGCGCGAGCGCGACCTGGCGCGCGCCGTCCTGGCCGTGAAAGGCAAGTACGGCAAGAACGCGCTCGTCAAAGGATTAAGCTTTACCGCCGGCGCCACCGCGCGCGAACGCAACGACCAAGTTGGAGGACACCGTGCCTAAGTCCCAACAACAGCCGATGCGGCCACCAACACCTTTTGAACGCCTAGCGGACCCCGAGGGAAGACGTCGCTCCGCCGACCCAAAGCTCACCGCCAACGGCGCCGTCCGCGCCGGCCGTGCCGCGCAGTTTATGCCCTTTGCCGCCCTCACGGGATACTACGAACTCGTGCGCAAGCAAGAGATCACCGTCGAACCAAAATGTGAGCTCACGGAAGAGAAAGCCCTCGAGCTTTCGCAAAAGCTCGAGGGCCTCAAACGCGGCGACTTGGTGCGCGTCACCTATTACGATATGTACGGCTATCGCGCTCGCACGGGCATTCTCGACGAAGTGTTACCCGCATTCAAGCTGCTCAAACTCAGGGATATCGCCATCAACTTCGACGATATCCAAGGCATCGAGCTGCGTGGTCGAGCCTAGCGACGAGAACGCTTGCGCAAGACGAGGGCAATGCCAAGCACTGCGGCAGCTGCAACCAGCAATCCCAAGACCAGCGTGAGGGTCGAGTCACCAGCGTGAGGCAGCGAGCCATCCTTCGGAGCCTTCTTGGTGGTCGTCGAAACTGTCGTCGTGGTGCTGCTCGACTGGTCGTTGCCGCCCGTCTGGCTGCCACCAGGCTGATCGCCGCCACCCGGCTGAGAAGGATCGGTGGGTTCCGTCGGATCCGGAGTACCAGGATCAATCGGATTCTCCGAATTCTCCTTGCGCTGGATCCAAACCTGGCAGCCATAGAACGGGTTGGCGGTACCAAGGCACAGACCCTGGTTGGTCACCGCAAAGGTGCGCAGACCATGGTTATACGGATCGTTAAAGCCATTGGTCGTCAGCGTCGTAAAGTTCACGCCGTCCTCGGTCACATACATATCAAAGCCACGCTCGGCATCGCGAAGGTAACACATGCACGTAAGCACACTCTGCAACTTCTTGAGGTTCTCCTCGCTCAGCAGCTTATCGAGCGCATCCTGAATATCGCTCGGCAGCTCGGTGCCATAGGCATCCTCGTACTGCTGCTTCAGGCTCTCATAGCTATCGAGCATGTCCTGATACTGATCGGCAAAGGACTTGAAGTACGCGATCTCGCTATCGATCTTCTGGACATAAGCGGCGTCGTCTTCAACGTCCGCGGACATCGTCGCGGTCTGATCGCAAAGATCGCCCGTGGCATCCTCTAGCGCATCGTTCAGGTCGCCAAAGCCCTTAGCAACCTCGGTCTTCTCGTCATCGACCTCGACGGCCTCAGCCTTCTCGTCATCGACCTCGGCGGCCTCGTTTGAATCATCGTCCGCAAGCGTGTTCACGGGAACGATGGGGTCGTCAGGCGATTTCTTGTCGAGCAGGTGATTGAGCAGGTCCCTAAGGCGCTGAACCTGAGAGGCCCACTCCTCGGGCGTCATATCGATAATGTCGCCATTAGAGAACTGGCCGATCGGCTCAAGCAGGCTCGCGGTATCAAAGGTACCGATATACAGTTTGCCGTCGAACTTCTGCATGCGCCAAATGTACTGGTTCTCGTTTCGGCCAAAGCCCGAAGTCAGGCCGGAAATACCGCCCTCGGGGAACATGTCGGTGCGATCGCCAACGACGAGCTCCATGTTCTCGTCCTTGTCCATGCGATAGATGTTGACCGACTGCTCAAGATTGGCATTCACAAACGAGCAGTCAACGCCGCCCATGCTGCTCTTGCCGCTCTCTTCGGTGTTTGATTTGTTGAACAGGATGCGCTCGAGAGCAATCTCCTCGTCGTTGTATTCACCGATATAGAGGTAGTCGTTGTAGACGATGAGGTTGGCAGCGCCAGAACGGGTACGGGCAGGATCGATGCCAAAGCAGTACCTTGCACCGTCCGCCTCCTGGTCGCCGACAATCGGAGTCCACGTATAGCTGCCGTCGGCGTTCTTGTCGCCACGGACCATGGCAAACGACTGCATGGAATTATCATCGGGAGCGTTCTCGGGCGTACCGGTGCAGATGGTCGCATAGAGATGGCCATTGTACGAGACCATATCCCAAATGGCACCGCCGTAGATGCTGTCCTGATAGCGAATCGCCGGATAGCCAAACAGCGTCTCCGAGTTGGCAATCTCGGTGAAGCTGTCCTGGCCCTTCGAGGGGTCAGACGACGTCAGGATTGTCGACACAAAGTTACCGGCCGCGTCTTTACCCACATTACTGATGACGAGCTGGCCATCATGAACGCACATGCCGCGGATACCAGTAGAAATGCCCTGCTTATAGGCAGCACCGTAATCCTGCATGCTCGAAAGCCCCTGATAGACAACTTTCCACTCATCCGTCTTAGGATCGATCTCATATACAGCAGGCAGGCCGCTTTTGCCGCCATTGGTCCTGACGCTGCCGCAGAAATAGAGCTTGCCCTTATAGCTCACGGCATTGCGGAACAAAGGAGCGACGCCGTTGAGCGAATCAGAGAGCAGCAGCTTGGTCTCACCGGTCTTGGTATTGATCTTGACCAAGATGCCACCGCTGTCCTTGTCGGCCGTGCCGTCCTCCTTCTGCTGTCCATAGAAGAAGGTGCCGTTAAACATGGCCTCCAGCGTCAGGCGCATGGTCTCGGCATCAAAGGAATCGCCCAGCGTGCCGTTCATGAGCGTAAGCGTGTTGCCCATCGCCGCATAGCAGGTGCCCACATAAAGCCAGTCACCATAGCTCGCAGCCGCCCAAGTGTAGCTCTGGCCTCGATCGCCTTCGTTGTTGGCCGTGTTACCATCGGCGCCCGGAACGGCAACGGCACCGTCACCCTGGTAGTCGACGATGCCATCCGGCTGCGACGTTCCTACCGCAGGATGCGAGAGCTTCTCAAAGGAATACCCATTTCCCGCATTGTAGGTAACGGCACCCGATGCGTCTTCGGCGTGCGCCGGCAGCGGCGATACCAAGATAGCGGCAAGCGCTGCCACCAAGCCAAGTGTTCCCACTCGTCTCATAAGGTTATAGCCTCCCCTGTCCTAAAGCCCAGTTTTAGCATTCTTCATTTCTGTCCACGGTTAATTGCAATCTGAGCACAGCAATAATCAGCGTATAAATATACACCTGTATTTTTTTGGACGGGTTAATAGATGCTCGATTGGTAGCGAATTCCGCGCAAACCGTCACCAAACTCCACTTTTGCCGCATCTAAAGGTTATTTTTGCGCAAATTTTTGGATGCCGATAGTCACAATGGGCAGGAGGCTGGTACCCACCGGAGAGGGCAACGCCTACATTTTCATAACGTAATAGCCCGCACCCCTCACCGCCGTCTCGAGTGTGTCGCGATCAACCGGGCGCTTCGAGCGTACGCGTGCCGTGTGGTCCGTATACGTCACCGTTGCCCACACGTCATCCAGCGCATTCAGGGCATTGGCCACGTTCTGAGCGCAGCCGTCGCAACTCATGCCGCCGATAAGCAGCTCATCGCTATAGGGGTAGTGGGACTCGTCGGTGTCTGCCACCACAACCCTCTTGGCTTTCTTGCCGCTCGCGCCATCGCTGCAACAACTCTTCCCATGTGTCGAAGCGGCAATGCGGCGCAGTCCAAAAAACATGCCGACGGCAATGACGGCCAGCACGATGAGATTCGCAGGATTGAGCAAGTCATTCATGCGCCCACCCTTTCAAGTAGCCCTATCTAGATACCCCCATGGGGTATCCCCATCTTAACCCAAAACCATGTCCGTTCGATCAATTAGTTTCCCTTTTCTTACTTTTTAGTTGACCAAGGCTTACTTTCGTGTATAAGTTTTCCTAGGCTAACAGTTTAGATCCGTAAGGAGCGCCGTGACTCGAACCATAGACATCCCAACGTTTCAGGCAGCAGTCGTGCGCAACTGCTCCCCCACACTCGCGGGCATCAAGCCGGCATCGCTCTTTACCTATCCCGGCGTCTACGCCCATCAGGATGGTTCGGGCGCGACCGCGCCAATCACAGATCGCCGAGTACGCCTGCTCAACGTTATCGCCCAGTGCAATCGCGAGCTTGACCCGCTCGGCATCCACCTGAGTGTTTTGGTCTGGCGGCCCTGCGGAGCGCTCGTGTACGCATATCGGCCTAATAGCCTCGCCACTTACCTTGCTGACCCGCGCGCCAAAACGGCGCTCGCCAAGGAGGGCTACGACACCGACAATCTGCCATTATGCCTTGCGCACCTGGCATCGCGCATCACGCTCGCAAGCAATAACGCCGCGGAATGCGCCTGTAGCCAGACTCGATGCGCACTACCCCAGCAAGCTAGCTGCAGCAAAGACTGCACCTGCGAGTTTCCGCACGAAATAGGCTACTTCCTTGGATATCCCTACGACGACGTGCACGAGTTTATCGTCCAGCGCGGCGAGAACTACAAGGTCTTTGGGGCCTGGAAGGTCTACGAAAATGTCGAGCAGGCGCTTGCGACGTTTGATGCCTACCGTGCCTGCACCCAATACTTCACCTTTGTCTATCAGCAGGGCTGCAGCCTGGCGCAACTTGCCCAGGCAACCCGATAGAAC